>Ga0210395_10003205_pt1 | contig 12577 bp, 10 predicted proteins | sample IncBWH4OmetaG_FD_150861 | JGI IMG/M metagenome (GOLD analysis project Ga0210395, IMG submission 150861) | Forest soil microbial communities from Barre Woods Harvard Forest LTER site, Petersham, Massachusetts, United States - Inc-BW-H-4-O ...
GAAACCTTGCCGCCGCGCGCGCCGCCTTTCTCGGTGTCCTGCCAAAGCGTTTCGCCGAACGCTGGCTCGATCTCCACATGCCTCAGTCTTGGACCAACCAGGACTTGGACAAACTGGAAGGCCAGCTGCACGACTGGACCCTCGTCCCCGCCGATACGGAAGGTTACGAAAAAGCCGAGGTCACCGCCGGAGGCGTCGACACCGACGAGCTATCAAGCAAAACAATGGAAAGCCGCAAAGTGCGCGGACTATTTTTCATCGGCGAGATTGTCGATGTCACGGGCCACCTCGGCGGTTTCAACTTTCAATGGGCCTGGGCCTCCGCCGCCGCTGCCGGACGTGCTTTGTGACCGCACGTTCGACACAATTCCATGCCGCGGTCCCGCCTTGCGATAGCGCCGAAGCTCCCACACCAAATAAACGACCACCGCGATATTGATCAAAAGCGCGACGACCTTTGCGACCGTCGCGTGATGAATAACTTCATACACTTCCAGCGGCAAGAAGGAGGATGTCGTGATGATCGTAAAATATTCCGCCCATCGTTTATGCAGCGCCAGCCCCGTACCCTCGGTCAGAAAAACCGCGGCATATATGAACGTGCCCGCGCTGAGTTCCCGCAACTTCCGGTCATCGACACTGGACAATTTCGCAAGCAGCCAATGAATGTAATGATTGTGGGGATCTACGCGAAACGCGTTGACCCATTGGTCCGCCACACCCGCTACGTCCCTATGCAGCAATCGCAGCGCGCCGATCGCGACAGCCAGCAGCGCGAATCCCTTCAATAGTTTGAAGGCCGCGATCAACATCAAGCCGCGCGAGTGTGTTTTGCTCTTAGGCATTCGCCAGGCTGAACTCTAGCTGATGGGATATGGCTCGGCCACAAAGTCTTCCGCGATCAATAACGGTTATTTGTGAGCCGGTAACAAATCCCAGATCGCCGGATCTTCCGTTCCCAATACCCACGAACAAAATCCCTCGAGGCCTCGCTCCTTCACAAGCGTGTAACGCTCGCGAAAAGTGCGCGCGTCTGTAAAAAATATCCACTCGCGCATGTCCGCTCGATAAAAATAGAACCAAGCCGCGCGGTCCGTGGAATCCCATTCCATGTGCCCGCCGTAAGCTTTGGCAAGGTCCACCGCATCATCGGTACCGATATATTCCGCCGAAGGGTTCGGCTTGTCGCCGGATTTGTCGTCCGATTTGACAGGCGTCCCCGCGAACCAATGGTAGCCATAGAGTGGAATTCCCAGCGACAGCTTTTGCGCGGGCACGAATTTGAGCGCGTAATCCAAATTGCCGGTGGTCCACGCCCACCCAGCCACCGGCCCGGGAGCCGTCCAGCGTGTGTGCTGGTCGTACGTCATCAGGCAGATCAAATCGACGGACTGCGCGAGCGCCTGCAGGTCATAAGCCCCGCGCCAATTCTCATAAATCCACGCCGCGAAGCCCCCTTCGCCCGGCGCGCCCGGTGCGTTTGGAACGGTCGCGATGGTAAGCTGCAACCCCTCGCGATGAAACGCAACCGCCGCCGCACGCACCAAATAGGAAAGCGCATCGCGGTCCGTCCAATGTACATTCTCAAAATCAAATTGAAACCCGGTGTAACCGTTTTCCTTCGACGTGCGAATGAGCGCGCCAATCATGTTCTCCTTGGCAGCCTCATTTTTCAGCAACTTGTGAAACTCTTCCTGCGCAAAATCCGCGTTGGCCACCAGAGGCATCACCGGAACGTGGCGCTGCTTGGCAGTCTCCAGTACCAGTGGATTCGCCCCGCCGGACAGAAGCCCGTCCCCGTCCACGCCGTACCAAGCGGGAACCAGTAGATCGATCTTGTCGGCATGCGCCAGAAATGATCGAACCGACTTCGGCTCGCGTGTCATGTAAAAAAGTGACTTGGGCTGCTGCGCGCGCGCCGTGGAAGCGGCAAAAGTAACAGCCGCTGCTAAAACCAAGAACCGTAGTGAGCATTTCATGATGAGCGCAGTTTAGCTGTCGACGATGCCCGAACGCAACGCTTGGCGCAGCAGGTGGCTGGCGTCGACCTACGAACTTCCACCTATATTCCTGCGCAGCGAGGCACTGAACCTTTCCGCGATACTCTCTTGATTGCTGAGCTCCGCGTCGATTTTTCCAAGGATGTCCTCTATCGCACCGGTTGGAGCACATTCCGGCTCTGCATCCAACTGCGGTCCGCCAGAGTAGAGCGACATCAAGTAGGTATAGCTTGTCAGAATATGCCAGCACAGTGGATTCGGTTGAAGCCGCACCCTCGGCGGAATCAGCGTCAACGAGTCCAGCAAAATGGCGTCCGTGACGTGCCGGTAAGGAAAAATACCAGGCATCTTGGGCACCAGGTCCACGGTGTCGACGAACCGATAAGTGGTTTTGACTGTCTGATGATACTTCACGGCAAAGTCGTGGTTCCCGGTGCGCGGGCTCGCGTACGTGTATATTGTTGGATCGTTGAACGGCGCTCGTGTGTTGGCCGCCACATCCAGCGCAAGCAATGTCACGATCGCGCCCCCCAGGCTGTGCCCGCAAATCGTCAGCGAATTTACCGCCCGCTTCCACGCATAGGTCCCCAGAAATTTTACGACGGATGGCGCCCCCGCTCCCTCCTCTACCGTCATGGATGTATACATATCCGTGAATCCATCCTCCGTGCGGCCTCCGCCGTCCACAAACGTGAACGGTTCATCCAAGAATTGCGCGTCTTGCACCCATTCCTTGATTCCCTCCGTTCCGCGAATTGCCACAACCGCCTCCCCGCCTGCCTGCGCTTCGAGAATCAAACCCATCTTCACGCGCGTATCCCCTCGTCCGGGGTTCGCCTCCGTCGCCAGATCGTTCGCATAGATTGTGGCGACCAGTTCGTAACCGGGCGTAACGGGCTGTTTTCCAGCGAACGCGTCATAGGCGGCGTTTACAAGCTGCGCGTATTGGATGGCTTTGCTCCAGTCCATGATGTTTTCCTTCCTCACGGGCGCCCGCGTCGCTGCTTCCTTCATCAACTGGGCACTCTCGGTGTGCGCGACAGAAGCTAGAGGGAACCTCAGGGATACGTAACAGCGCGGGCAATCTTAGGCAGTGTACAGATTCAAGTCAACCACTTACGCCACTTACGCCGCAAGTCTTCCGGAGGAGGTCGGGAAAAACTATCGCTCCGGCAGTGTCAGTGGCTCGCCCTTGTGGCTAAGGTGGTAGACAGAATGCGAGCGGGTTCCGTCTTGCTCCCGTTTTTCGTCGAAATGTGAAGTTGGTGCGGGTCTTCATAAAATGTCTCTCCCGCGAGATACACTTCTGCCGGCGCTCCCTCGAGTTCAATCTCGACAGCGCCCTCAAGAACATACACGAACGTTGGGCCGGGATGACGGTGTCTGGACCCGCTGGCACCCGGCGCGATAGTAATCTCTCCGACGGAAAGGACCAGGTCGCCGCCAGCGTACGCATGCAAGTCCTTCTCGAACAATTCTTTCGCCTTGAACGCTTCCTGTGGCTCGATGGACGGAGATACCGACGCAGCGAACAGCAGGGAAATGGTCATCCGTTTTTGCCAACCTTTCATAGGAACCCCCTTGGGGTTTCTTGGGGCGGTGGTTGGTGCCGAGAAATTCTGACTAGCGCCACTTCTTCAGTTGCGGCCAGACTTTTTCCAGCGTGCCGAATCTTGCTCCGCGGCAAACGTAGACAGCAATCTGGCGCTCCAGCGCATAGGGATTGTCGGCTGACGTTCCCACGTATTCCACGTGCTCAAACAACTCTTCAAGGCGCTCCCGACTCTCGTCCAGCACGACCAGGCAATTGCCTGAGTAACCTCGCGGCCCCCAAAGAAAATAAGTCTGGTGCCCGCTGAGCGCCGGAGGCAATCCGTAGCGCCGTCCCAGAAAGTCGATGGCGCCGGCTTGTCCATAGTCTTGCGCAAATATCCCGCAGCCCGGCCGCTCTGCCGGCGAAAGCTGGTTGTACGCCTTCACCGTCTCATCCACAATCTCTTCCCACCCAAACTGATCCGCGTACCACTGCGGCAGAACCGCCCGGGCGTGGCTGTGCTCCATCACCGGCAGCTTCATCGGCAGATATTTCATGTAGGCAATGAACTTGTTCGGAGAAAAAACGGGCACGACCACAGGCGCGAGGTGAGCGCCGCTGGCGAGCAGAACGATGACGATGGCGGGCTCGAGCCAGGCGCGGAGGCGATGACTCGTTTTGAAACTCGCAGTCGCTCGGCCCTCAATTCTCCTACCGTCAATGGCCGATTCGATGATGACGGCTCCTGCGGCCAGCAACATGGGATATACCGGAGCGAGATAATAATTCTTGCCGTGGAGAGCGAAGAAGACTGTGAAGCACGCCAGATAGCACCAGGCCAGCGCGCGGTACGGTTTGAAACGCAGCGAGACGAACAATGCGACGAGCCCGGTGATCCAGATCGGAGCGGTGAAGGGATCAACCAGCAGGGTCTGCTGGAAGAAATATTGTGGCAGAGGAAGGACAACATCTCGGCCATCGGCGCGGATATTGTGCATCAACTCGACGAAGGGCCAATGATTGTGAATATTCCAAAGCAGGTTGGGCAGAAAAATCAGGCAGGCTGCGAGCCCACCAAGCCAGATCCACGGATTGAGAAAAACGCGACGCTGAGCGGTCAGCAAAAGACCAACGACCATGCCAAGGCCGAAAACTGCGATCGAGTATTTCTCCTCGAGCCCGAGTCCCGCAAGCACGCCAAACCAAAGCCAATACCGTGGATCATTTCGCTTGATGGCTAGGATCGCAAAGTAGGCGCAACCCATCCACAAATTGGGTTCGAGGCAGTTCGTGCCCAGCAGGCTTCCGTTGGAGAGATACTGTGGCGCGATTACGACGGCAATGGCGCTCAGCAGCAGGGCGAAACGCCGTCCGCCGAATTCACGCGCGAGGATGGCGGTTTGGACCACCAGAAGGGAAGAGGCCACCGCCGGTATGAGGCGAATGCTGCGCAGCGAGTCTCCCAGGACCGCGCGGCAGACGTGAATCAGGAAGGGAATGAGCGGCGGCTGGTCCACATATCCCCAGGCCAGGTGATCGCCGCAATCCATGTAGTCGAATTCATCCCGAAAATAGCCATACCTGTTGTTGAAATAGCAATGAAACAGGAATTTTCCCAGCGCAATGGCGATCACGATCAGTAGGCCATTCGCTAAGTAAGAGTCATCCTTGGATGCCGTATCGGACGCTCGAAAGGAAGTGTCTGTCATTTGCGTCTTTGCCAAGCCCTAACGGTAACGGTATTCGTCTGTTTCTTCATGTTTCTAAGGCAGTGTGAAGGCCACGAGCGCATCGCTCAAAGACTCTTCGGTGATTTTGGGATGGCCGCCTGCGGCAATCACCAGGTATTGCTTGCCGGTCGCGCCGAGGCGGTAGGTCATCGGCGTGGCATTCCCGCTGGCCGGAAGTTGCCACTTCCAGAGTTCCTTTCCCGTCTCCACGTCAAAAGCTCGAATAGCGGAGTCCGTCGTACCGGCAATGAAGATCAACCCGCCCGCAGTGGCGATTGGTCCGCCCAGGCTGATCGATCCCGGCGGAACGGGCGACGCATGATGGCCACCGAAGTCTTGCATTGTCCCCAGAGGAACTTGCCATCGAATCTTGCCGTCCGTCATTTCCACTGCGGCGAGCGTGCCCCACGGCGGCGCGCTGCACGGCAGGTCTGAAGGCGACTGCAGGAAGCGCCGCAACATGCCATAGGGCGACCCTCTTTGCGGCCCGTAATCACCGTCTTCATTGTCGGATTGCACTTTGTCGCGTGGAATGAGTCTCACCCCTGCGGCGATATTGTTGGTATTGACCACTAACAGGCTGCGCTGTGGATCGAAAGCGTATCCGCTCCACGTCATGCCGCCGAGGTTCCCGGGCACCACGAGCGTGCCCTGAATGCTTGGCGGAGTGAAAATGCCTTCGTTCCGATACGCCTTAATCCAGTTTCGGCAGGTTTCGCGGTCCTCTGGCGTCGGCCCCCAAGCATCGTCCGCCGTAAGCCGCTGCGGAACGAGCGCGGGCGGAGTCACTGGGAAGGGTTGCGTCGGAGAGGCCACTTCGCCGGGCACGTCGCTTTTCGGCACCGCGCGCTCTTCCACCGGGAAAACGGGCTCGCCGGTGTCACGGTTGAGCACAAAGAGGAATCCTGTCTTGTTTCCTTGGATGACGACCGGGATTTTCCTTCCATCGTGCGTGAGCGTTGCCAGCAACGGAGGCGACGCCGTGTCGTAGTCCCACAGATCGTGATGAACTAGCTGGAATCCCCAAGCGATTTTCCCTGTCTTGGCATGCAGCGCGACCACCGAATCCGCCCATTTGTTATCGCCAAGCCTCAGACCGCCGTAATAATCCGGACTGGCACTGCCCGTGGGCACGAACACCAAATCGCGCTCCAGATCCACGGTCATGATCGACCAAGCGTTTGCCGCGCCACTTCGCCAAGCATTCGCGAGATTTGTATCATCGCGATCGGCCGGATTCCGGGGAATGGGATCCCAGCTCCACCGCAAGGTCCCGGAGCGTGCATCGAACGCCCGCACCACACCGGCCGGCATGTCCACGCGATGATTGTCGTCGATGGCTGAACCCACCACCACGATATCGTCAATCACCGCGGGCGGCGAAGTCATGTGATACCAGCCGGCGAGATAGCCCGGCACTTCCCGCAGGCTGACCTGGCCGCCGTTGCCAAAGTCCGCGCAGGGTTTTCCCGTCGCCCCGTCCAGAGCAATGAGCCTGGCGTCCTGCGTGGCCTCAAAAACGCGTCTATGACACGGCTTCCCGGCAGCCCGCGACGGGTCAAGCCAAGTGCTCGCGCCACGGTTGACCAAGCCGTCGCCGTAGTCCAGCGTCCGATCGATCAAGGGATCGTAAGCCCAGCGCTGTTTCCCGGTGGCGGGATCCAGCGCGATGACGCGGTTGAACGGCGTAGTGATGTACAACGTGCCGTCCACAAGGATTGGCGTGGTTTCAAAGCCGCTGCGCTTTTTATCTGCGCTGCTTTCTTGGACCTCGCCGGTGTGGAACACCCAAGCGACTTTGAGATTGCTTACATTATCGCGATTGATCTGCGTCAGAGGCGAGTAGCGCATGCCGCCGGCGTCATGTCCGTAATACGGCCAGCCCGCGTCCTTGGCATCCTGTGCGGAGGTCTCCCGAGCGGAAAGCAGAAAACACGCGATAAGGCAGGCCGCGAGAATGGAAGTCTTCCTCTTCGAGCGAGCAGCGTCAGGTTTCATGCGTTTATCGCTCTGGGAGCTGGTTGAGCTGGTGCTTCGGCCAATTCCGCGTTGGCATAGCTGCTGATCTCACACTCTAGCGATACTTCCACAAATCCCGGTGTTTCCCATTCCATCACAGTTCTCCTTGTCAATATGGACTCTTTTGATTTATTTTCGTTGCTGCAAAACATGCTAGGGCAATGTAAACGCCAGGACGTAGTCACCCTGCTTTGTTCCAAGCTTGCCGTGCCCGCCCGCCGCGATCACCAAGTATTGTTTGCCGTCGATGCTGTATGTCATTGGAGTAGCCTGCCCTCCAGCCGGCAGCTGGTACTTCCAGATTTCCTTGCCTGTCTCAGAATCGAACGCACGCAGAAACCCGTCCATCGCCGCCGAGGTGAAAACAATTCCTCCTGCGGTGGCCATGGGCCCGCCAAGCGTAATTGTTCCAGTGTTTGTCCCCGGCAGGAAGCTGCCCAGCGGCACATCCCAAACTTTTTTGCCTTCAAATAGATCGACCGCCGCCAGCGTTCCCCACGGCGGCGTATTGCAGGGCAGCCCGCTCGGCGAGAGCAGCGGCGTGCGAAACATCGCAAAAGGCGCGCCAGTTTGCCGCGCGAATTCGCCGTGCAAGCGGTCAGAAGCAGTGGCATTTTTTCGCGCCGCCTCGAGCTCCGCTCGAGCAATCAACTTCACGAACATCGGTAGACGGTTGGTGTCCACAAACAACAAATGGCGCTGCGGGTCGTAAGCCGCGCTGCCCCAGTTCACTCCGCCGACGTTGCTGGGAAACACCAGCGTGCCTTCAAGACTCGGCGGCGTGAAAATGTCTCCCGAGCGTGCCGCCTTGATCTGCTCCGCACAAAACTGCCGCTCCTTATCATCCTTGCCCCAGGCATCCGCCACCGACAACTTCTCGGGCACGAGCGAAATGGTCGAAGCCGGCTGCGTCGGCCAGGATTCTTCCCCTGGAATATCGCTCTTGATCACTGCACGCTCCTCCACCGGCAGCAGTGGCGTGCCATTCAGCCGGTTCAGCACAAAAACGCGTCCCATCTTCGTGGTGATGGCAATCGCAGGCGTGCCATCTTTCCATCGAAACAGCGTCGGCTGTGACGCCACGTCATAATCCCAGAGATCGTGGTGCACCACTTGAAATCCCCACACAAACTCGCCCGTCGAGGCCCGCAGCGCCACAACCGAGTTCGCCCACTTATTGTCACCTTTGCGATAGCCGCCGTAATAATCCGGACTCGCGCTGCCCGTTGGAATGAACACCAGATCGCGCGGCGCGTCGACAGATAGCGTCGACCACGCATTGCCTGCGCCCGTCCGCGGCGTACTCTGATAAGCCCACGGCGCAATCGGGTCCCAAGTCCAGCGCAATTTGCCTGTGCGAGCATCGAACCCACGCACGATCCCGCGTTCCAAAGTCACCGCACGATTGTCCCCCTCTGACGATCCGGTGATAACCAAATCCTTGTAGATTGCGGGAGCAGAAGTCACTTGGTAATCGCCCGGGTCGCGCATCTTGACGTCGGCCGTCAGGTCAACCTCTCCGCTGGTTCCGAAATCAACGCAAGGCTTTCCAGTCTCGCCGTCCAAAGCAATCAGTCGTGCGTCCAGTGTTCCGATGAAGATGCGCAAGGCGCAAGCTCTGCCGAAATCGGCTGAACTGTCGCGCCACGCCGAGACCCCTCGTGAGGTGACTTCCGAAAATCCGTAGGGGTGTTCCAGCTTCGGATCGAACTCCCAAATCTTAATGCCAGTCACCGCATTCAAAGCGATCACGTGATCATACGGCGTGCTGAGGAAGAGTTTTCCGTCGACCAAAATTGGCGTGGCTTCAAACGCCGCTTTCTTATCGAGTTCCTCATCGTAAGGCAGCGCTCCTGTCCGATACGTCCACGCCACCTGCAGTTGCGCCACGTTCGCGCGGTCAATGTGCTTTGCAGTGGAGTAGCGCGTCCCGCCCGGGTCGTTGCCGTAATTCGGCCAACCGGCATCGGAGGCCGATTGCGCCGCCAACATAGCCGGAAACAAGATTAGCCAGCAGAGCGGGGCGATCCTCGCACTAAAGTTAAACGCATGTTTGTAGTTCATGGTGGGACAATGATCGCGGAAGACCCTCAACTACAAAGAACTTGGGACAAACGGGCCCAGCGCAGGGACCAACGGGACTTCCGGAGGCGCCGCAAGCAATTTCAACTCAGTTTCAGTAGCTCGGGCCGTTGCTTAACGTATCGCCGGCTCCAGCGCAATTCCGTCGAGTCCTTCAAAATCACCTTGTACTCCCCGTGAAACCAAGGGAGCAACTCGCGTATCGCATCCAGCCGAACCAAACTCCCGCGGTTAATGCGCACAAAAACCTTGGGGTCGAGAGTGCCCGCGAGTGATTCCAGGGTTCCACGCAGCGTGTGCCTCTTCGCGCCGCAATGCAAAATCAAATAATTTCGATCGGCTTCGATCCAGGATATCTCCCGCACGGACACAAAATGCGCCCGCGCGTTTTCGTGCACCAGCAACCTGTCCGGAAAGGCACGTTCGCGCTGCAATTGGTGCAGCAGATCCTGGATGCGCGCCGCAAAACCATCGCTCGTTTGCGCATTTTGCTCCCGTGCGCGCCGCAACACAGTCCGGAATCGTTCTTCGCCAAAGGGCTTCAGCAGGTAATCAAACGCGTGAACTTCGAACGCCCGCAAAGCATACTGATCATGCGCCGTTACAAAAACAACGCGCGGCATCTCTTTCGCAGGGATCGCCTGTACGACTCCGAAGCCGTCCATCCCCGGCATCTGCACGTCCAGGAAAACCAGATCAGGCCGATGTTTCTCAATCGCCGCAATCGCGGATTCCGCCCCGCCCGCCTCACCAACCACCTGCACATCCGGCTCCTGCCTTAAAAACCGCAGTATCTTGCGCCGCGCCGGCGCTTCATCATCGACAACCAGCACCTGGAGTGTGTTCGAAGAAGCCATTTACCCAACTTTGCGGCCCGTCCCGTGAAGTGAAGCTATTGCAAGCGTAAGTCCAATGGAATCAATATCTCGTCCTGATTTCTCTGTCTTTTTGGGCAAGCTCGTACTTAAACGGTCGGTTACATATGACGCTCTTCGATATGAAACGGGACCCTTAAGGTTACCTCAGCGCCCCCCGCCGGACCATTAGCGATCGCAAATTCCTGCTCCGCGCCGTACAGTTGCTCAAGCCGTCCTCGAATATTCGCCAAGCCGACTCCTCGATTCATCACCGTATCCGCGCCGTGCTCTCCAAGACCCGCCCCGGTGTCGGCCACCTTCAAAATCAAGGAACCGTTTTCACGTCGTGCGGCAATCGAAATATCAATGCCCGCGCCGCCATCCTTCAACCCATGCCGCAAGGAATTCTCGACCAGGGGTTGCAGAATAAGTTGTGGCACGAGCGAATTCTCCACCGCCGACTCCACGGAGTAGGTCACCCGTAAATTCGATTCAAATCGCTTCTGCATGATTTGCAAGTACAGCCGTGTTATTTCCAGCTCTTGCGCCAACGGAATTTCGTGGGAGTTGGCTGTCCGCAGTGTCAATCGCAGCAAGTCGCTCAATTGCGTCAACATCGCGTCAGCCGCAGGCACATCCTCATACATCACCGAAGAAATCGTGTTCAGGGTGTTAAACAAAAAATGCGGTTGCAACTGCAATCGCAAATTCTCCAACTGCGCCTGCGCAAGTTTCGCTTGCAATTCCGCCGCGGCGAGCTGCTGCGCCTGCGCGATACGCAATCGCTCGAAAAAGTAGTACACCAGCACGATAACCGTGTAGCTCATCAAATCATTGGAGAACTCCATGGGATAACGAAACCGCATAATTCCGTAGTCGTACGTCCCGAGACCAATCCAGGGAGCCACAATCCAGCGGCTGAGTCCCATCAAACTCGTGTGTAGAAAAGAGAATCCCACCGCCGCGGCCAAATGGTATAGAACCTGACGCACCCAACCCTTCACTTTGAATAGATAGAAGTCCGCCGCACGCAAAACCAGCGGCAGAAGAAGGAAAACCGTATATACCCCGGTAAACTCCTCCAGAAAACGCACCGCAAACGTGCCGGGCCGCTGGCGGGAAAGATCGTCGAGGTAGTGGTAGCCGAAAATCAGGACAAAGATGACCGTGTAGACGAGTAGAAGAATCCCCCATCCCTGCGCTCGCGTGAGACCCAACACGGCGGCCTTCGGCGTCGCCGCAGCCAGGTGTGTATCTCTCTCCGTAGATGTGCGTCGATTCATGAACTCGTCCTGGAGCGCTTGATTATGCTCCAGAATATGGGGGCGTCAAACGGGTAGAACGATCAGAAGTTATATTCGCGCGACGAAGCAGCGGAGTTGCGGATTGGCCAACACCCTGAAACCAGGCTCGACCAGGGGGCCTAACGCAGGAGCTCGGTCAGGACCCGCGACGCCGGTTCATGGCGGAAATTGAGCTGGCAATCGTTAGTGAGACGAGAGCCACCATGGCAAACGCTAGAATGACGACGACCACGGCATCCCCTTCCTGAGACAGCAAATCTACTTGCAGCTAGGCTGCCAAACTCAACTTTTGAATTATCAGTGAGATAAGCCGATTAAATAGGGAATCTCTGAAATCAAAGCAGGACAAGTGTCAGGCAGAACGCACATTATGCCGGTCCTAGTACCCTGCAGCCCCAGAAACAGTGCTCCAGAATCGCAAACCCAGGGGCAGGCAGCCAACCAGCTATGCCTTGCTAAGCCGGATCGACCCATCCCCGGTGTGCACCGTCAGAGACTGCCCCCCGCCATTCATTTTCCCGTGAAGCTGCGAGTTGCTGAACGTTCCTTCGACCGTCACCGGCAAGCCCACGCTTATGTGCCCATCTCCGGTGCTGGCGTCGATGTTGGCCTGAAAGTCACCCGGCAGAGACAGGTCCACGCTGCCGTCGCCCGTCCGTATGTTCCAGCTGGTAGCCATCTTAGATCCCGGCAGGACGCGCGTGTCCACACTGCCATCGCCAGTCTTGACGTTCAGCGCATCGAACCGCCCAGCGATCCTCACATGCCCGTCCCCGCTGTCGGCATCCAACTTTCCATCCAATTCCCGCGCCTCAATCGAGCCGTCACCAGTACGCAGCTTCAGGTCGCCCTTCAAGGTGTCTACGGTGATGCTGCCGTCGTGGGTATGGAGATCGATGATGCCGGTTAGGCTGTTTGCTCTGATCGACCCATCTCCTGTCTCGATAGTGACATTTCCGCTGATGGAACTCGCCTCCACCGATCCATCCCCCGTATGTGCATTCAAATCAGCGTCTTTGGGCATCCTGACTTCTATGTGTAGCCTCCGCCC
>Ga0210395_10003206_pt1 | contig 12577 bp, 12 predicted proteins | sample IncBWH4OmetaG_FD_150861 | JGI IMG/M metagenome (GOLD analysis project Ga0210395, IMG submission 150861) | Forest soil microbial communities from Barre Woods Harvard Forest LTER site, Petersham, Massachusetts, United States - Inc-BW-H-4-O ...
TCAAGGGCCTCACGCTCACGATCAGCCAGGGCGAAGTGCACGCCGTCATGGGCCCCAACGGCACCGGCAAGTCCACGCTGGCCAAGGCCATCGCCGGCCACCCGGACTACACGATCACCGGCGGCGACGTCCTCCTCGACGGCAAGTCGATCCTTGAGCTGGAGCCCGACGAACGCGCCCGCGCCGGCCTGTTCCTCGCCTTCCAATACCCGAACGAAGTCCCCGGCGTCTCCATCGCCAATTTTCTCCGCGCCGCGCAGCAAGCCCGCCTCGGCGAGGGCGGCGAGCTCGACGCCACCGCCTACTACAAGCGGCTCTATGAGAAAATGGACCTCCTGAAAATCGACCGGAAGTTCACCTCCCGCGGCGTCAACGAAGGCTTCTCCGGCGGCGAGAAAAAGCGCTGCGAGATTTTGCAGATGGCCATGCTCGAGCCAAAGTTTGCGCTCATGGACGAGACCGATTCCGGCCTCGACATCGACGCGCTGCGCATCGTCGCCGAGGGCGTCAACCACCAGCGCGGCCCCGGCCTCGGCGTGCTGCTTATCACGCACTACCAGCGCCTGCTGGACTATATCATCCCCGATTACGTGCACGTCATGTTCGACGGCCGCATCGTCAAGAGCGGCGACAAGTCCCTCGCCCTCGAGCTCGAAGCCAAGGGCTACGACTGGGTGAAAAAAGAGCTCGCCCTCGTTTGAATCAATCGCACCACAAAAAAATTTCGCCATGAAGCCACCCGTTGAACTCGAAGTCCCTTTCATCGCCGACAATCCCGTCGCCGGCATCGACCAGTCCGCCGGCGATTTCAGCTACGACGTAAAGTACGAACTCGACGCCGGCACCGGCCTCAACGAACAGACCGTGGACTATATTTCCGCGGCAAAAAAGGAGCTGCCCTGGCTGCATGAATTCCGCCGGAACGCCCTGAAAGTCTTCCAATCGAAGCCGCTGCCCACCCACTGGGCCACGCGCGACCTCGAGAACATTAACTTCGACAAGATCCGCTATTACCTCGCGAGCGGCCAGAAGCCCAAGCGCACCTGGGACGAGGTGCCCGACGACATCAAGAAAACCTTCGAGCGCCTCGGCATTCCCGAGCAGGAACGCAAGTTTCTCGCCGGCGTCGAGGCCCAGTTCGACAGCGAGGCCGCCTACTCCAACATCAAGGAGGCCGTGTCGAAACAGGGCGTCATTTTCGCCAATTCCACCGAGGCGTTGCGCGAACACCCGGAGATTTTCCGCAAATGGTTCGGCAAGGTCATCCCGACCGGCGACAACAAATTCTCCGCGCTCAACAGCGCCGTGTTCTCCGGCGGTTCGTTCATTTATGTGCCGCCCGGCGTGAAGGTCTCTCATCCGCTGCAGGCCTACTTCCGCATCAACGCGGAAAACTTCGGCCAGTTCGAGCGCACCCTCATCATTGCCGACGAAGGCTCCGAGGTCACGTACATGGAAGGCTGCACCGCGCCGAAGTTCTCGACCAGCACGCTGCACAGCGCCGTGGTCGAGCTCGTCGCGCTCAAGGGCGCGAAAATCCAGTACATCACCGTCCAGAACTGGTCGGCCAATGTCTTCAACCTCGTCACCAAGCGCGGTCTCGCCCACGAGGAAGCCGAGATCAAGTGGATCGACTGCAACATCGGCTCGCGCCTCACGATGAAGTATCCCGGCGTCATCCTGAAAGGCCGCAAGGCCCGCGGCGAAGTCATCTCCATCGCCCTGGCCAACGACGGCCAGCACCAGGACACCGGCGCGAAGATGGTCCACGCCGCCGATGAGACCACCTCGACCATCATCGCGAAATCCATCTCCGTCGGCCAGGGCCGCTCCACCTACCGCGGCCTCGTGCACATCCCGAAACACTTGAAGGGTTGCAAAAACAACACCGAGTGCGACGCGCTGCTCATCAACACCAACTCGCGCACCGACACCTACCCGGCCATCACCGTCCGCGGCGACGCCAACGCCGTGCAGCACGAGGCCAGCGTGTCGAAGGTCAGCGAGGAAATGATCTTCTACATGCAGTCCCGCGGCCTGACCGAAGGCCAGGCCATGAGCCTCGCCGTGAACGGTTTCATCAACGACCTCGTGCGCCAGTTCCCGATGGAATACTCGGTCGAACTCAAACGCCTCATCGACCTCGAGATGGAAGGGTCGGTCGGGTAAGCCGACGCAAAAAACTGAAAACTGAAGACTAAAGGCTGAAACGATCAGTCCTATCCTCAGCCTTCAGTTTTTAGCCTTCAGCCTTTTTCAAACAAATGTCCGCCTTGCCCGAAACCCAAACCGCTTCCCCCAACGGCAGCTTCACCGCCGATGTCTTCGCCGCGCATCTCGCGTCGCTCAGTCACCTCCCGAAATGGTGGCTCGATCTCAAGCGCGAGGCGTGGAACCGCTTCATCGCGCTGCCCCTGCCCAAACGCACGGATGAACTCTGGCGCTTCAGCAACGCCGCCGGGGTGAAGCTCGACGGCTACGCCCTACCTGCGGGCATGCCTGCATCATTGGATCTTGGACATTGGTCATTGGCCATTCCGCGGTCAGCGGAGCTGGCCTTCGCCAACAACCACCTCGCTTCGACTTCGGCCTTACCCGCCGATCTCGCCGCCCGCGGCGTTATTTTCACCTCGCTTGAGGACGCCCTGGTGAAGCATGCGGACCTCGTGCGCCGCTACTTCCAGGCGCAGGCGGCCAACCTTGGCGCCGACAAACTTGCCGCGCTCAACGCCGCGCTCACCACCAGCGGCGCGTTTCTTTACGTGCCGCGCGGCGTCGAAATCCCCACTCCCTTCGTGGCCACGCACGCCGCGGCCGGCGCGGGCTCGGCGGTCTTCCCTCACACCATCGTCATCGCTGAGGACCAGGCCAAGGTCACCCTCGTCGAATTTTTTCTCTCGACGGATGAGACCGTGGGCTTTGCCTCCGGCGTAAACGACCTCCACGCCGGCGACGGCGCGCAGCTCAGTTATGTCGGCGCGCAGAACTGGTCGCGCGACACGCTTTCGTTCCAAAGCAACGCCACCACCGTGCAACGCGACGCGCGCGTGCTTTCGCTCAACGTCCACCTCGGCGGTCGCCAGTCCCGCCACGAGTCGCACAGCCGACTGCAAGGCCCCGGCGCGCACAGCGAGATGCTCGCCCTCACCGTCGCGCAGGACGCGCAGGAGTTCGACCAGCGCACGCTCCAGACCCACCAGGCGCCGCACACCAGCTCGAACCTCCTCTACAAAAATGCCCTGCTCGACCGGGCCCGCACCATTTTCTCCGGCCTCATCGTCGTCGATCCCGACGCGCAAAAAACCGACGCCTACCAGAGCAACCGCAACCTCGTGCTTTCGCCCGAGGCCGAGGCCAGCTCGCTCCCCGGCCTCGAGATCCAGGCCAACGACGTCCGCTGCACCCACGGCGCCACCACCGGCCACGTGGACGACGAACAAATGTTTTATCTCGAATCGCGCGGCATCCGCCCCGCCCTCGCCCGCGAACTGATCGTTTTCGGCTTCTTCGAGGAAGTCCTCCATAAACTCGAAGACGACGGGCTCCACGCCGCCCTGCGCGAATTGATCCAATCGAAATTTAAAAAATAAATTCTGACAAAATGCACAGAATCGTAGAGCACAACGCCATAACCTGACGAAACAAGGTAGGGCGCGACCGCCGGGCGCGCCGAGAGAACGGATGGCCCGACGGTCCGTCCCTACCTCGGACTGAAGCACGAGATCCAAAGACCATGACCAAAGAACGCACCCTCTCCCGCGACGTCCCCGCCACGCAGATTCCCAGCGGCGAAAAACAGCTTCTCCCCGCCGGGACGCGCCTCTTCATTCATCAGACGCTCGGCGGCAGTTACACCGTACAGACTGACTTCGGCCTCTTCCGCCTCGACGGCAAGGATGCCGATGCGATCGGCGAGCAGGTCGCGGACACAACCGTTGCCGCCGTCACGACCACCAGCGGCGTACCCGATCCTGCGGCGGTTTGGGACCAGCTCAAAAAAGTTTACGACCCGGAGATCCCCGTGAACATCGTGGACCTCGGCCTCGTTTACTCGATGGACGTCGGGCCGAAACCCGAAGGCGGTTACCGCGTCGACGTGACCATGACCCTCACCGCGCCCGGCTGCGGCATGGGCCCGGCCATTGCGGAAGACGCCAAATCGAAAATCCTGCTCGTACCCGGCGTGTCCGACGCCGACGTGCGCATCACCTGGGATCCGCCGTGGAACCAGCAAATGATTTCCGAGGAAGGCAAGATGAAGCTCGGGCTGATTTGATGCCAGGCAGGACGCGACGGATTTAATCCGTTTGTGGGCGGGGTGCCCTCACCCCGCATGAGGGCGATGACGCCAAGTGCGCAGCCTCGGCGGCGGGTGAGGGCACCCGCCCCACATAAATTCCTCCGGCTTGCTTCCAAACTATACCATTACCGACCGCCTCCAATTTCTCCAAACGACTTGCCACGCACGCACTCCCGAACATCGTTCTGCCCTATGTCCTTCAATAATCTCCATCCCGGTCTTTCCGCTCCCCTGCCACGCCTTGACGACGATGATGATGACGACAAGCCGGAGGAAGGCGACAAGGCCTCGAAATCGCCCGCGGCCATCGGCGCCCAAATCCAGAAAAAATTTCTCGATCAGCGAAAAATCTTCCTGTGGGGCGCGGTCACCGACGAGTCGGCCAAGGACCTCACCGAGAAACTGCTCTATCTCGAGGGCACCGGCCCCGGCAAGGAGATCATCTTCTACATGAATACGCCGGGTGGCTCCATTACCGCCGGCATGGCCGTTTACGACACGATGCGGCTCATCACCTCCCCCGTCACTATCGTCGTCACCGGCATGGCCGCATCGATGGGCTCCATCCTCCTTTGCGCCGCCGCCAAGGGCCACCGCCTGCTTTATCCGCACGCGCGCGTGCTCATCCACCAGCCGCTCATCTCCGGCCGCTTCATCGGCCCGGCCACGGACATCAACATCCAGGCCCAAGAAATGGAAAAACTCCGCGCCGAGCTGAACGAAATCCTCGCCACCGCCTCAGGCCAGACACTGGACAAAGTCGCCCACGACAGCGACCGCGATTTTTATCTCAACGCCAAGGAAGCCATCGCCTACGGCCTCGCCGACAAGATCGTGGAGAAAATCTGACTTTGTCAGTGGTCATTGGTTATTAGTCCTTGGTCACTGATTGTAATTGGTAGTTAGTAATTGGTACTTGGTACCTGATACCTGGTCCTAAACGTATGGTCCTACTTCTACGTTGAATGTTGAACGTTGAATGTTCAAGGAGGCCCGGGGGCCGACGCGGCCAATTCCCATTGTGCCGCCTGGGCGGAATCATGGGCCGCCAGCGCCGCATCCTTGGCCGCGCCCAACCATACGGCCCGCGCCGCAAGCGGCAGGCCATCGGAAGACAGCAGATTTTTAAAAACGTCCTCGGCCCATTGCGCCTGCCCGCCAGCCACGAGGATGCGGGCCGCCTCGACGGCGAGCGCCCATTCCTGCGGACGAAAGGTTTTGATGAATCGGGCAAACTCCACTTCGCGCGCCGCGCCCGCCGCATCGCCCGCCACGGTGAGCCGCCGGGCCAGCTCAAGGCCGATGACGAGGTCGGGCGACTCGTCCATGTTCGCTTGCGCGATGGCCAGCGCATCCGCGAATTTCTTCCCAGCATCGAGCAGATGCATTTCGCGCAGCACGGCATAAGGTGCGAGCGACGGCGGCAGGTTTCCACGATTTTTCCACTGTTCCGAAAAATCCACTTGAAACGGCCGGTAGAGCGGATCGCCGATGAGCACGCCCTGCCAGCTCAGCGCCGGCTGCGCATAGTAGGCCGCTTCGCCCAGCGTCCAGCCGCGAGCGAGCGCGTGCAGCAGCAAATCGGGACGGTGGGTTAATTGGAGGTAAGGTTCGTAAACATTGCCCATCGTCGCCGTGACGCCGTGCGCCACGAGCGGCCCACACCAACCCTCGGTCGGCGACCGCAAGGTGTGCGCCGAGAAACTGTGGATATGCAACGCGATGGCACCGGGCGGAAACTCGAAATGCGGCAAAGTAAACGGGCCGTTCAGGTCGGTGGCATACCAGCCGAAGTAGAGCACGGGCGCGTCGAACCGTGAGGTCACCGGCATCGTGGAGGGCTCGCGGTCAACGTCGCCATCGAACCCGAGCGCGGTGAGCTGCGCGGCGGCCGCCTCAAGCCAATGGTCGCCTTCGGAAGCCGGCCCCCCGCCCAGGTCAATATAGCCGCGGCCAAGCAAGCCCGTGCGCTCGGCGATGAGCGCATTGTCCACCAGCCGCTCAGCATCCTCGAGCGTCGGCCCATCCAGCCGGCCGACTTTCACGATGTCAGAAAGGTCGAACGGCGTCGGGTGCTCGTTGTGAAAAAGCGGATTGGGCACCCAGCCGTTTATATTGTAGCCATTCCGGGCCAGCAGGCTCAATTCGGAGTCCACCGCGCCCTGATTGGTGCGAAACTGGGACTGTCCGTCCGGGGACGCATTCACCGAAAGCAACCTCGGGTCATCGGCAATGCGCAGCGGCACCCCGCGACACACGACAAGATAAGCGATATGGTGGCCGACCATGACATACTGTTTTCGTCCGATGGTATCCACGCTCGGTATGCTGATGGCGTCGATCCAGCCGCGGTGCACGAGTTCGTCCTGCAACGGCTGCCAGATTTCACCGATAAACTCCGTCCACGAGATCGTTTCATCGGCCGGCATGGGCAGCGCGACCAGGTTCTCCACCGGCACGCCGCGGGCCTCGGCATAATGCGCCGCGAGCCGCAGCGAGTCGGGATCGGCGCTGTTGGCCAGGATGATCACGCTCGCCGCCGGGGAATCCCCGACGCCAAGCGCCGGCCGGGCGAACCCGCCCGCCAGCATGACCAGGAGCACAAACGTTCTTGCCAAAATTCTCATGGCGTTTTCACATTCACGCTGGCGATGGATTCCGCCTTCCCGCAAGGGTAAATCCGTTTTTGACGGATAAACCGCCAATTTAACCGCGAATGGACGCTAATAAACGCGAATGATATTTTCGGCACAGATAGGTGGCCGCAAGTGGTTGGGTTTCCCTCATTTTTTGGCGTTTGTGATTTTCAGCTGCAACTTCGCGCCAATTCGCGGTTTTCAAAAAGAATCATAATGCAGCTTTATCTTCTCATCGCACTCGGCGGCGCGCTCGGCAGCGTAACGCGTTTCTGGCTGAATGGCATTATCTCGATGCATTATGGTGAGACGTCCCCCTGGGGCGCGCTCGCCATGGGCACGCTTGTCATCAACATCACCGGCTCCTTTGCCATCGGCTTTTTCTCGACCCTGACCGGGCCGGATGGCCGATGGTTCGTCCCCGCCAACGGCCGTCTGTTCTTCATGACTGGCGTCTGTGGCGGTTACACGACCTTCTCGTCGTTTAGCCTGCAAACCCTCACCCTCGCCCAAGATGGCGAATGGTTGAAAGCCGGCGGCAATATCGTCGGCTCGGTCACGCTTTGCCTGATCGCCGTCTGGCTCGGCCACCTGCTGGCCGCAACCATCAACCAACTCCGCTAACATTTTTAACCACTTATGCGCGCTTATTTTCAACTTTAGGTTTATAAGGCAGATGCCAACAGCTCATCCAACATAAGCGGTTCATCGTATAAATTCGTCATTCGTCATTCGTCATTCGTCATTCGTCATTCGTCATTCGTCATTCGTCATTCGTCATTCGTCATTCGTCATTCGTCATTCGTCATTCGTCATTCGCCATTTTCCTATGCACCTGCCCACCGATTCGTTTCTGCTCCGCATTTTCCTCGGCGAATCCGACCGGCACGACGGCGACCCGCTCTACGAAACCATCGTGCTCAAAGCCCGCGAAGCCGGCCTGGCCGGCGCCACCGTGCTGCGCGGCGCGATGAGCTTCGGCGCAAGCAGCCGCCTGCACACGAGTAAAATTCTGCGCCTGTCCGCCGACCTTCCGCTCGTCATTGAGATCGTGGATACCGAGGAAAAAATCAATGCCTTCTTGCCCACGCTCAACAGCATGATGGGCGGCGGCCTAGTGACCCTCGAAAAAGTGCGCGTCATCCACTACCGCGACGGCCGCAAGCCGGCCAAGTGATCCTGCTTGCCGCAAAATTCATTTTAATCGTATTTTTCCCGCGGATGGCGCGGGTGATCGCGGATGGAATCCTCTATCGATGCGCATCCGTGGTTAAAAAGCTATCCCTGCCCTCTCTGAATTTTTCGTTTTTTACCAAGATTGATTCCCCATGAACTGGTTTGCCTGGGCGCTCCTGTCGGCTTTGTTTGCGGGCTTCACGGCGGTGCTGGCCAAAGTCGGTGTGGAAAAAATCGATTCAAACCTGGCCACGGCGATCCGCACAACCGTGGTGCTGGTCTTTAGCTGGGCCATCGCGCTGGCCGTGGTGCCAGCGGGTTCGCTGGCGGGCCTGTCGCGGCGCACGTGGTTGTTCCTCACTTTGTCCGGCCTCGCCACCGGGCTGTCGTGGCTATGCTATTTCCGCGCACTGCAGCTCGGCCCGGCATCGCGCGTGGCGCCCATCGACAAGCTTAGCGTGGTGTTTGCCATCGCGCTGGCCGCGGTGTTTCTCCGCGAGCGTTTGACCTGGCATCAATGGCTGGGCGGTGTGCTCATCGTCGCAGGAGCGCTCGTCATCGCATGGAAACCGGGCACATCTTGAGGCCCTTGGCCTGCTCCCTGTCATTCTAAGCGTAGCGAAGTACCGAGGCCAAAGGCCGACCGGCTGACATTCAGGGGGACTCTGTTAGCAGTATCAAATTGGATTCCTCGCTACGCTCAGAATGACAAACTATTTTGGACGCGCTCAATCGTAAGAGCGCCGGCCAATTATTTCTGCGATGTCGCTGGCGCCGGGAGACCGTTCGCAGACGGAGTCGAAACCGGTTTTACGGCCGCTGGCTGTGGCGCGACTCGCGGCGGGGGCGGCTGTCCCAGGCTCACATAGGCACGCACGCCGTTCGCAATGCCTTCGGCGATTTGCTGGCGGTAGGCGGGCATGGCGAGTTTCCGCGCTTCGGTATCATTGGTTAGGTAACCGCCTTCGACCAGCACCGCGGGGCACGGCGCGAGGCGGAGCACGGCAAGATTGTCGTGGCGCAGCCCACGGTCGTAGGAGCCGATTTCGCCCAGCACCGCGCGTTCGATGCAGAAACCGAGCAGGCTGTTCCATTGATCGTATTTGTTGCCCGGGTTGGCCTCATCGTCCTCGGCTTTGTGCGCCGAGCGGCTGATGGGGATTTGATAACGCGGCGTGAAACGAAACGTTTCCGTGCCGACCACTCCGGCGACGTTTTCGCCCGCGACGTATTGCCCGGCCGAGTTGAAATGGATGCTGATGAATAAATCGGCCTTCACCTCCGCGGTGAGTTCGGCGCGCCGCCGCAAATCCAGCTTCTTGTCCGGGCTGATCCCATAGTCGGTGGTGCGCGTCATCACGACTTTGTAACCTTGCGCCTCGAGGATCTTTTTCAGGCGGAATGCCGTATCGAGCGTGAGGACGCGTTCCTTCAGGCCGAGATGCTTGTTTTCGGCGCCGTTGTCCGGGATGCCATGACCGGGATCGATGACGATCGTGTGCACGGGCAGCGGGCGGTCACGCCCGAGACGCAAAAGGGGTGCGAGAAGTTTTTCCGTGTCGATCCAACTGACCCATACGCTGTGCTGGTGGTAAACCGGCGCGTCGCCCAAGTACACGCTCCGGCCGTCAAAAATCGCATCGCGCTGATTGACCTCGAATTCAAGGCTCGTGGTCGCGTTCTGCAACAAGAGGCGTTTCCCCTCTTCGGTCCAATATGCGCGCAGGCCGAAGCTTTCGCCCAAGGCAACGGCGTCGATGCATTTCACGCCGGCAATTTTAGCCGTCTCGAAGACCGCCCTCGACGGCACCGTAAAAAACACGGCGAGGATCGCCAACGCCAGGGCGATGCGAACCATGAATTTTTGCCGCATGATTCCTCCTCACACGTCGTTCGGGGTGGATCGTCCGGGGTGATCCTTGTCGTCCTCCGCCACATGAAACTTCGGCTTGCGCTTATTGACCGGCAGGGGCGTGAGCATGACGTGGATGTTGCGGCCGATCAGCCGGGGGTCGTTGTCGGGATGACCCATGCCGGCGAGCTCGGCGACGGCGCGCTTCATCACATCGAAACCGATCTCGGTGTGGGCCATCTCGCGTCCGCGGAACTTGAGTCGCAGCTTCACCTTGTTGCCATGCGAGAGAAATTCCTCGCCGTGGCGGATCTTGGTGAAAAAATCGTTCTCCGCAATGCGCGCGCTGAACTCGATTTCCTTGATCTTGCTCGCGGTGGGTTTCGTATGGGAGTGCTTTTTCTGCTCCTCGTAAACGTATTTGCCGAAGTCCATGATGCGGCAAACCGGCGGCGTGGCGTTGGGCGCGACCTCGACGAGGTCGAGGCCGACTTCGAGCGCCAGGCTGATGGCCTTCGCCGTATCCAGGATTCCAAGCTGCTTCCCTTCGGGCGAAATCACGCGAACCTGCGGGACCTTGATACGATAGTTGCGACGGATGTTAGAAAACGGATCCGTGTTGCGACGTTGAAACTGGCCGGGGCGTCCGCCGCCGGCAGGAGGGAAAGGTGAGGCCATCAATAAGGAAGTGACATGATTTAAGCGGGAGGGGATCTTCGCGGAGCTAAGCTACATTGACAACAGGAAAATCCAAAACTCCAAATTCAAAGAATATCCAAAGCCACCAAATGAAAAACCCGCCATGGCAACGGCTCGAGTGGCCTGCCGGGGCCTATTTCTCGGTTTTGGAAACCAGCCATTGTTTGGCCTTGGCAGTTTTGGCGTTTGAAATTTTCCTCACGCCAGTGAGGTTCACACACTGAAGCTCTCGCCGCAGGAGCAACTGGCCTTGGAATTGGGGTTGGCGAACTTGAAGCCGCCGGCCACCAGCTTGTCCGAGTAGTCGAGCACCGTGCCTTTGAGGTAGAGGGCGGTCTTCGGATCGACCAGCACCGCGGTGCCGGCCGAGCGCACCAGGATATCGCCCCGTTTCGGCTCGGGCGTGAAACGCAGTTTGTAACTGAGGCCGTTGCAGCCGCCACCGGTAATGGCGATGCGCAGAAACTCACCCTGCTGCTCGCGGGCGATGAGTGCGCCCACCTTTTTCGCCGCGGGCTCGGTCAGGCGCACAAGGTTTTCGTTGCCAAGGCGGACCTCGGCGGACGGTGCGGCGGCGGTTTCAGTTGCAGACATGTCTTAAAACTATCGCTCAATCCGCGCACGAAGCAAGCGCCGCGCGACATCCACGGCATTGGCAAAACTGCGCGCGCTGGCTTTACCCTGCCCCGCAAGGCCAAACGCCGTGCCGTGGTCGGGGCTCGTGCGCACGTGGGGCAGGCCAAGGGTGACGTTGACCGATTCGTCGAACTCGACCGCCTTGAGCGGCGCGAGCCCCTGGTCGTGGTAGAGCGCAATAATCACATCGAATTCCCCACGCAGCGCGCGCGCAAACAGCGTATCGCCCGGTTCGCAGCGCGAAAGGCCGGGAAACTGCGGCCGCAGCCCGTCGAGAATCGGATTGATGACCCATCGCTCCTCATCGCCGAGCAAACCGTCTTCACCTGCATGCGGATTCAGTCCGCACACGCCGATCCGGGGCGCAGCAATGACCTCCGCCCGCGCAAGTTCGTCGGCGGCATGCACCGCCCGGGCAAACTTTTCGCCGGTCAGGTGAGAAAACACCGCGCGCAGCGGCACGTGCCACGTCAACAGCACGACGCGGAGCCGGCCGCCACAAAACGCCATCGTCGGCTCGCCGCCCCAGCGCGCCGCGAAAAATTCCGTCTGGCCGGGAAAGGCGAAGCCGGCCTGCGCGAGCCAGCTTTTGCTGACCGGGCCGGTGACGACGCCGGCAAACTCGCCTCGCGCGCATCCTTCGGCCGCGCGTTCCATCGCGGCAAGGGCCACGCGCGCGCCGTCAAGCGTCGGCGCGCCGGGCTGCGCAAGGAATCCAGGCGGGCCGACGGCGATTTTTTCCGGGTCGGAAGCGAGGGTTTCGAGCCAGCGCGGCGGGCCGACCACCGCAACGTCGCGCGCTTCGACTGGATGCGCGGCCAACCACGCCGCCAGGACTTCCGGGCCGACGCCCGCCGGGTCACCGCAGGTGAGAGCGAGTTTTTTTGAAGCCGATTTTTTCACCTCAGGGCTCAAACGATTTCAACTTCCTGCTTTGGTTCGGCGTCGCGCCGGGCGCGGACGAAGCCGCGCTTGCCGCCGGTGAAGAATTCCAGGAAGTGCCGGGCCTCAACGGTCGAGAATTCATGGCCGGCGAGCGCTTCCGCCGCGACGTCGCGGATATTGCCGGGCGTGAAATAGACGACGCGAAACGCGTCCTTCAGCTCGACGATGGCCGCACGGCTGAAACCGCGGCGCTTGAGGCCAAGCAGGTTCAAGCCAATCACGTCATCGCGCTCCGCCGCCATCACGTAAGGTGGCACGTCGCGGGTGATCGAGGCGTGGCCCGATATCATCACACTGTCGCCGATGCGGCAAAACTGGTGCACCCCCACGCCG
>Ga0210395_10003209_pt1 | contig 12566 bp, 9 predicted proteins | sample IncBWH4OmetaG_FD_150861 | JGI IMG/M metagenome (GOLD analysis project Ga0210395, IMG submission 150861) | Forest soil microbial communities from Barre Woods Harvard Forest LTER site, Petersham, Massachusetts, United States - Inc-BW-H-4-O ...
CTGTTCGTGGAGCGGTTAAAGGAAGCCCTGATCATCCGCGAAAAACGGTGGAACGATGACGTCAAGCGTCGCCGTCTGGCGACCGCGGGTCTGGTGTCGCTCGGACTGGTATTGGGCGGTTACGGGCTGCATATGTGGCAGAGTTGGGATGCGACGAGTGCTCTCGATTGGTGTCTCTGGCACCAGCTGCAAGGGAACGGTCACATCTATTGCGACCTTACGAATTTCAGTCAGTCGCACCCGTAGCTGAACAGCGATGAAAATCGGCATGCCGTTCGCAAACGCGGTCGTCAGTGTCGGCCTCCTCTGGAGGAGGTCCGATGACGTTGCGTTTGTTGGCGCTCGATCAGCCGAAGATGGCCGGGGCGGTTTGGGTACGGTGGCGCGGTCGGTGGGGGGTTGCTGTTGTCGTCGCCACGGCGGCGGTCGGCTTCGCGGGCGATCTTTATCAGGCGGCGTTTGGGCAGGTCGCTCAGACGCTCAATGGCCCGCCGGTTCAGGTGCGGCCCTACGTGCCGGAACCCGGAATGCCGCTGATCACCATCAACCCGGGTACGGTGAACCCGTTTGCCGGGGTGGATGGTTTGGATGCCGGCAGCGGCACCACAGCGTCTAGCGGCGGCGATGGAACCGGGGCGGACGGTTCGGCGACCGGTGGTGCGTCGGGAGAAGATTTTTCGGGCGGTGCCGGTGGTGGGAGTACATCGAGTAGCGGGGCTACGGCCGGAAACTCCACGGCCCTCGGGACGATGCTGGGCACGTCATGGGGCGCCACAGCGGTGGCGAACGCGCAGGCGGTGGGGGTGAACCCGTCGGCTCTTGCCGCGACCTGCGTGCTTGAGAGCGGCTGTCAAAACGTTGAGGGTTCAGGAACGGTCGCGGGGGCGTTTCAAATGACCGCGTCGACCTATACCGCGATGATAAACGTCGCAACCGCGCAAAACGCAGATCTTGCGATCCAAATAGCGCCGGGGCTCGCAGGGCAGATGGATCCAGCGACGGAGTCGATAGCTGCCTCTGAGTACCTTTTGCAAGGGGCGCAGTATCTGCAATCCAATGGTATCAGTGACCCGAGCGTCATGCAGGTTCGGGGTTACTACAATTTCGGGCCAAGCAACGGCCTCGCGCTGGCAATTGCTGATCCGAATGAGACCATGGCCGCGGCCATGCCGACCGTGTCCGCGGCAACGCTTGCCGCGAATGGGATATCTTCCGGCGAGACGGTGGCGCAATGGCAGGCCGGCGTCGCCGCGAAGATCGGAAGCGCTGCGAATCAATCAGTGTTAGGGGTGTAAGACATGGCTCGACAAATTCGTGTGGGCGTCTGGGCGGGAGTTGTAATCCTGGCGGGCGGGCTCTTGAGCACCACCGCGGAAGCCAAGCCACTTGCCGGTTATAAATGTATGATGTTGAACATAACTGAACAGCAGTCGATGGACCCGGTCTTTCATATTGCAGTACGGGCGCAGCCATCTGCCTCGTCGCAAGTGGTGGGCTCGGCTGGGTCGGTGGTGATTATCCGCGAGCCCGCCAAGCCGGTGAATGGCTTTTTGGAGATGCTACTCCCGAACGGCCATCGAGTTTGGATCGCCGCGGACGCAGTGCGCCCTTACCACAGCCTTGGCGCCCCAAATGCGAAATGCGTGCCGGAAGTCCTATCGAACGGGGCGATTGGCTTCGGTAGTCACGGGTAACACCAAGTTTCGCAAGGTGGAACCATGGTCGGATTTATTGTGATGTGATTTGGGGCCGCCTAGTACCTCGTTGCGGAAGTCAGCGTATGTGATTTCTGCGTTTTCGTTATGCACGCGAGGCGATACGACATTCGTCAATTTATGCAACGAGGTACTAGGCGGCCCCGGCGTCCCCCCCGTTGTACAGGGCCTCGACGGCGAGGTCGAATGCGCGGTCCAGTTCGGCCTGCCCGGCGATGGCATTGGCCAGCTCGGCCTGGACGGCGGCGCGCTCGCGGCGTGTGAAATAGCAGCCGCGCAACTCAGCTTTCAGCTCCTGGATATGGTCGTACAGGGTAATCATCGTGGTCTCCTTCCGTCGCAAAAGACGGGAGGCGGGCGTCATGCCGGACTGGGCCGGGTCAAGGACGCCGAAGGCGCCGCGCAGCGGGATGCGGGGGTGCCGATTTTGTCGCGCGCGAATGATGACCGGCGCGCGGAAGCGCGCTCATTCCGCGCGGCAAAATTGGGGGCACCGCGTCTCCTTGAGCCGGCGCGGGCCGGCATGGGATGATCGGAAATCCGGCGAGACGGCTTCTTTACGGGGAAGCGAATCGGTCCGAGACATAAAGCACCGATTGAGCGAGAACAAAAAATAGCCCCGCCGCGGGTCGTGCGGCGGGGCCTGGTCGTCACTGGTCGCGCGGTTCCCAGAGGGCGATGTGGGTGGCGCCGTCTTCGGCCGGCTTGTCGAGCTTGACGAGGCGGCAGCGAACCCAGAGCGCTCCGAACTCCGGTGAACCAATCTTGAGGTTGATGTAGGTCTCGCCGCTCGATTTGGCGACCTGGCTCCAGCCGGCGCCGACTTCGTGGCGCGGTCCGGCATAGACCCGATAATCGGGTGCCTTGTCGGAGGTCTTCTCGATCGGGACGATGACGAGCGAGGCGGTGACGTTGAGAGTTTTGAACGTCCCAGCCAGAACGCCGTCATCGAGCTGGGTGAAGGTGCCGAGGGTGATCGCCATCAGAGGTTTCCTTTCGGTTGTTCGCCGGGACCGTCCCGGCGATGTCTCGGGCTCGGAGACCGCAACGGCGCCGCCGTCACCGCGGGCAGCGGCCGGAGCGCAGCGGAGGACCGGGGAGGCGGCAAAATTTGGGAGCGCAGCGGCCGCGAGGAGGCCGGCTCTGTTGCCGGCCGGGGAAATTTTTCCGGCGGACAGGTTGGCGGCGGCGCAGGCGGGCTCTAGGGCTTAAAGAGACATGCCAGGGATGGTCCTGCGGAGACAGCGACAAGGGACCGGGTGGCGCATCTCAGAGGCATCTGAACCCCGGCTCTACGGGCGGTGCCCGTGGATGTTGGCCTGGCTTAACGACCAAGCTCGGTTGCCACGTGTTCCGCGCGACCGGCATCAAGGCGAGCGGCCCCATGAGAATGTCCAGGCCGGTGTCCGCGAATAAGAGCCGCGCCTGCGAAGCGTTGCGACCGCATCGGGCGGCGAGATCACACGCGACGAGGTGGAGCGGGTTAACCGGGCCTTCTGCGCTGGCGGTCAGTGCACCGGGCCGGTCGGCGTTGTGTTCGCCAATTGCTCGACGGCATCGGTGATCCGTCGCCACGTCGCCGCACCGTCGTGATCGTCTTCGGTCTCAAGGTTGCCGGCGCGCGTGGCGCTTTCCCTGGGGCGTTGACCCCAAAGCGCTTGAGCATCAGGAGCGCTGCCCGCCAGATGTCGATTTCAGGCATCACCGGACGAAACAGTGAGTGCGGCGATCCGGAAAAGATTAGCCAATGCTGGCGACGCGCGGGAGGGGGTGTCTTGCCTTGCGTGAAAGGCCGCCGATCTTGACCCCTGGGATGTCCTCAACCGACTTCCACCGACGGCGCCTGCATCAATAACCGGGGCGGCGCCGATTTGAGGAGGATGGTGACGGCGCCTAAGCGGCGCCGGCCTTGGCCGGAGCCGGCCGATCAAAGCGCCACGCCGGAATGCCGAGCTTTCTCGCCTTGTCGGCGAGGTTGGCGGCGATGCCGGAGCCGGGGAACACGACGACGCCAATCGGCAGCGCTTCGAGCATCCGGTCGTTGCGCTTGAAAGGTGCGGCGTTCCGGTCGCGGGTCCAGTCGGGCTTGAAGACCACCTGTGGAACTTTGCGATGGTCGGCCCAGCAGGCGGCGCCGCGCGGGCTGCCGCCGTGCAACAGCACCTGCCGACGCCGGCCTCGCTCCAGATGGACACCGCCTCCTTCGCGCCCTCGCTGCGATCACGGCACGCGCCGCGTAATGTTCTGGGTCTGTCCGCTTAGCGTGAATCCAGCACCCGTTCTATGGCGTGACCCCGAATCGTTGATGCGCGTAAGTCGTATTGCTTGAACCAATCTTGCGCCCAGGTCGACGACAAAATGGTTTTCACACGGCCTCGGTGGACTCCGGTCCTTCACCGGGATGCATCCGGGCGACAAGGTTGCGCCGATAGCGGGCATTCCCAGGACCGCGATCGAACCGCCGGGTTCGACCCCACAGCGGCCATTCGCGTTGCTTGCCCGTCTGCCGCGTCACCAACATGAAGTGCACCACCTTGGTGATTGGAGGTAAGCGATGTTGCAGGCGGGGCGATATCGCGCCGCCGCCGGCCCGACCCCGAGGCTGACCCTCGATGGTTCGCGTCAATGATTGTCTTCCTGTTGTTCAATGATACGCCGCGCGAGACCACGCCGGCTGTGTCCCTCGCCAAGCCGGGCTGGTGACCCGTCGCTGCGGGGCAGACCGTTCAGCTCGTCCTTGATGGCGCGCACAACGGCGTTGTCCTTCTCGGCTTGCAAGGGCGCATCGACTACCGCGCGCAGCGCATAATATTGTTCGAATGCACTCCGCGAGCCGCGGATGCCCTCGACCAGCAGATCGGCAATCACCAGGGCGGGATCGCCGGTCATAAGTCCGAGCGCAAACAGCCGGCTGCCGTCCTCGCCCCGCTCCCATGCGTTGCGGACTTCGGCCTGCGTCCACACTCGCGTCTTGGCGAGCTGAATCGGAGCCAGCATCAGGCCGTCGAGGATGCGTGTCCGCTCCCCTCCCGACGTCATGCTCGTCCGCAGCGATGCATATTCGTCCACGAACAGTTCGAGTTGCCACGCGGCGTCGACGTCCGATATGCGCCCTTCCAATGCGGCGGCTTCTTCGCCCCGGCCGGCCTTTTGAAGAAGCTGGATGCCGACCGCCAGCAAGTGTTCGACCTCGCCGCGGCCGGCCCGGCAGGCGAAAATCATCGCCTCCATCCACACTTCAATGCCGGCAACACTGTCCGGCTCAGATTCCGCGATGGCGCCGAGCGCCCGCGCCTTGAGCAGCGGAACCTCGATCCTGGCAGCGAATTCATGCGCCTTGACGCGGTCGCCGCGTTTCGCGGCATTCTCGGCCTCCCAGCAGTTGGTCTGGTCGCCTATAGGCGCACGGCTGGTCACCATGGCTCGGCGCGCGGTCTTGAAGCCGGACTCGTCCTGGACCGTTATCGGCCCGCCGCGGCCCTCGGCGCGTGGATCGACCATGGCGCTGAACCTGCCACTGTCAGCGATCGCGATTTCGGCTTGGGCAAGAGCAGCCTCGCGTTGCCCGAGTGTCCACATCGTCCGCAGCAAACGCGCCCGTGCCCGGGGTTCGTCAGCGGGCAACCGCGCCGTGATCCTGGCGGACAGCCGCTCCAGCAGGGCCTGGTCGCCGCCTTCTGCGACGATGCTCGCTATCCGCGCGATTGCCTTGCTGAGTTCCACAGGGTCGTGAACATGATCGAGCGCGTCAACGGCCGCCCTGTGACGGCCCGACAAGGCAAGGGCCCATGCCCAGCGCTTTATGCTGTCCGGTTCACCTTGCGGCCACCCCGCGCCGACGGAGGCGACAAGCTGCACCATATCACTCTCAAGTCCGGCGTCGGCTACGGCGAGCGCCAGGTTGCCAATCCTCACGGAAGTATCCGCCTCAGGGCCGAGGGCGACGATCTCGGCAACCTTTGCTTTCAGAAATTCTGTGCAGCCGGAGACCGCCGCCGCCTGCAACACCTGGTTCCGAAACCACCCGATACCGGCGAGTATTTCGTCTAGTGCAGCACGCACCTGTGCGCGGCCGTCCTCATAGTTGGCCGTGCGCGACGCCATGGCAGCCCAGAAAAGCCCGTTTGGTCGATTCCAGCCATCGTTAGCCGCATCGGTGCCCGATGGAGCGGCATCGATGCCCAAGGCGACGGCACCAATCGCCCGCTTTGCACAATCCTTCGCGCGTTCGGTCAGACCGGCTGCCATTGCTGCCTGTGCTGCCCAGCACCAGGCCATCGGAAGGTGGTCGACATGCATGGCCGACAGCGCGCCTTCCACTTCCTCAGCGCAACCGCGAGCGGCATCGAGATTTCCATCGGAGCCGTTGACCATTGCGAGCGCGCGAAAGGCCAGCATGCGATCCGCGACATCCGTCAGATTGGCAGCCAGAGCCTGGGCCCGGCGATGCTGGCCGCTCATCGCCAGCACCTCGATCAGCGGCGGCAAGGCCCGGGCCATGGCCCGGCTGTATTGGTGACATAGCGGCGCGAGATCGAGGAGCCGCCGGTTTCTTGCGAATAGCGTGCTCGCCGCCTCGACGTCATGCATCGCGGCCAACGGATCACCCGTGTCAATGCGCCGCTGGCGGGCCCATGCCGGATCCAGCAGGGTTCCGCTCAGTTCATCCAGCATCCCCGCCTCGTTGAGAAGAGCTGGCAAGTAAGTGCGGGCGTAGCGCGGGATTTCCGACCATTCGCGCCCCAATCGCAGCGCAAGCAGGGCGGTGGCTATCGCAGCCGGCGCATCCGCGCTTCCGCTGTGCGCAGAGCGCAGATTTTCTGCTAGTGCCTCGTGGAAGAGGCGATAGATCGGTTCCCCCTCATCGTCGGATTCGACGACAAGATCACCGGCGGCGTCGAGCGCGGCGGTAATCGCCGCGTCGTCGACCGCCGAAGCGTGCCGGCCATCAGCGAGAGCGGTCGCCAGAACCGGCCAGACCGTGCCCCACGGCAGACCCGGGCCAAGCGCCCAGGCAAGGGGGCGCAGGACGTCGCGAACCCGCTCAGGGTCGGGCAATCGGTCGAGATAACCAGAAAGCGCATCGCCGACTTCCGCGGGAAGATGATACATGCCAGTGCTTGTCGGTTGAGCGCTTCGCGCCGCGATCGAGGCGACCAGGAAGGAGTTGCCGGCCGCGTCGGCGATCGCCTTTGCAAGATCCCCGATTGCGTCCTCTTCACCCCTGTCCGTGGCACTCGGCGCAAGGTTGCGCGCCCTCAGCCTGGTCTCGACATATCGGATCATGTCGTCCTTGAGCTTCGGGGCGAGATCGAGATCGAGCAGTTCGCGCCGCGGCACCGCAAGTGCCTCGACCAGGTCGCCCCCTCCGCCCCCGATCGCATGGCGGCGTGTCGCAACCAACAGACGCGCCGAAGAGTTCTCCGCCAGTGGCGCCAGCACCTCGCGCGCTATCGTGTCGGCTTCACCTGCGGCCGCCTCGTCGAGTGCGTCGACTGCAATTGTCCTCCCTTGGCCCTGCGCCTGCGCCAGCCCCAGCAGCGCTTCGGCTGTGGAGGCAGTTCCACCCATGATGCGCGCAAGCTCGCTCACGACCTGCCGGCGCGTCTTGCCGTGGCACCAGATGACCCCATCCAGCGCGTCGGGCGGCGGCACGGTACCTGTCGGAAACGTGTCAAGCTCGACTTCCGGCGGCAGCAAAGCCGGCTGAGAGAGGACGGCGATGCGGCCGAGGAGCGCAGATTTTCCCGATCCAGGTAAGCCCGTTATGACAAACATCGGGCTGCGTTCGCGACCATCGGCCGATGGCCTGGATACGTCCTCTCGCGTCACGTCCAGCCACGCATTCGCTTGAATCAGCTCATCGGTTCGGCCGGTGAAGAAGAAGCCGGTTTCGCTTCGGGAGACGCCTCGCGACGCCGGATCAAAATGTGCGGCGAACTCCTCGTCGTTGAACAACCGGCTGTTCTGCCTGCGCCCCACATTGGGGTTCGGGATGAGTTGAATCTCCCCGTTGAACCATGGGGTACACTCGACCCTCTGGCTCGACTTCGACTCGCGAAGCTCTTCATTGAGGCCTTGGATCAGCTGATCGAGGCTGATCCAAGGCCTTACCGTCCCAGTCCATCGTTCATTGACCACAGCACGAAAAAAGGCTTCGACAAACCGCCCATCCTGGGCCGGGGCGAGGCCATAGGTGCTGGCGATCATCACCTGCGCGAATTTGCGGTAGGGATCCCGCGTATTCTCTTCGCGAACGGCAACGCGCGTGGCATCGCCGATCGCCGCGGCAATCGCCCCGGCCACGCAGGCATCGACGATGACGAGCACGTTGTGTGGTTTGCTTGAACCAAGCATTGAGCCCAGCTGCCTTGCCGGCACGGCCCGGCCCGCAAGCTTGGTGGGCGGCGTATCGCGCCCGAAGAGATAGGCCTCGCCGCCCTCCTGTTCCCCGTGACAGGCGATGTAGACGACGACCACGTCGTCCGGCGAGCATGCGTCCAGGAACTCCGCCAGTTTCGTCGATATCTGGACCCAGGTCGGATTGGCGGCGAGCTCTTCCAGCGCAATCTTGTGATCGACCCGCGATTCCCTACTGAACCAGGCCGACATGCGACTCACATCGGACAAGGCCTTGTCGAGGTTCAGATCCGGGTTGTCATATTCCCCGACGCCAACACCGATGAACCAACGTCCCGGATGATCCGAAGCATCGGTACTCATCGCCACACCATCTGTTGCAGTCGCGGATGGACCTCAGGCGAGCCCATGCAAGATCGCTTCGCCTGTCTCCCGGGCGGTGAGATAGGGGCTCACGTCGTGCGCGGTGGCGCCGTTATCGATTCTCATGTCCACCAGGTCCGAGCCGAACAGGGGCACCAGCTTTTTCGTCAGAGCGACGATGTCGCCGTCGTCCGAGATGTTCGTCCACCGCTTGATGCCGGGAGGCCATCGCCCCTTGCCACCGGATGGCTGGGGTTGCAGCTTGTCGAAAATCAGGTTGGGAATTCCGAGCGGCGATCCCAAAGTGACAAAGGTGGTGATGTTCGCCCAGCGTGGATTGCCGGCATAGGCGTGCAATGCTTCATAGGCGACGACCGAGCCGAGAGAATGGCCAATGAGGATGCGGGTATCCTGCGTGACGACGGCATCAACGGCCTCGCGCCCAGCCTTTCTGGTCTCCGGCTCCCGCAAATAACGCGTCACCTGCTTGAGGTTGCCGATGAGCGCGCGCTGTGCAATCCCCGCGAAAAATCGCGATCGCGAGAGGAGCCGCAACGCGTACTGCACAGAACCCGGCGTCGACGCTCGCAGGTCCGCTCCTGCCGGAGGTATGCGTCCGGGTTCCGAGCGGGCCGCTTCGCTCAGCAGAGCAAAAAGCAGCTCGGCCTCGTCCTCGGTAACATCCGATGGCGTGAAGTGCTCGTCACCGGCTCCTCGGACTGATCCCGGCGGGCGGAAAAGGTAGCCGTAGAAAGCGCAGGCGAGCCCACCCGCGGTTAACGCACCTCCCGCAAGCGTCACGCCGTCCCGCACGGGCGGTTCCCATTCCGCCCTGAGGACCTCCGGCCCCTTGCGCTGCTGAGCGATCCCATGAACGCCGACTATCGTCGCCATCATGACCTCCTGCGTAGACGCAGCTTACGCGATCGATCATTGAGGGGGAAGATCGCGAATCTGGCGAGTAAAGCTGGCCTTTCAGACCTCGCTGGGACCCACCCGATCGCTTCGAGCCTCTACCACGAGGATAAGCAGGCCGAAGCCCGGCGCCGCGCCGCCGATTTCATCGCCAACCGCATCCGGAAATACCTCGGCTATTTTGAGCGGGTGCTGGAGCGCAACGAGACTAATAAATCTCGTGACAACCCTGGAGTTTTTTCAACACAATCCCGCCGTTGGTTTTGTCTTCGGCGAAGGGCCGCTCGCCACCCGACCTCACGGTTCGCTGGCAGCACATCGAACGACAGGTTCTCTAGGCTGATCGAGAAGCCCGATGCGGGTCCTCTTGATAAGAAGCGATCGAGCCGCAGTAAGCGGGCTCTGGCATTGTTAAGCGTGCGGCCGTAGAGCGTGCCGCGGTGTCGCGCGCCGTGTTTCTGCCATTGCCAGCATATCGAGTGCACTGGCCTTCTGTGGCTGGCGGCTGAGATTTTCGCCGATATTGCGCCACACATCCGCCTCGCGGATGTCCGGTATCTGGCCCAGCATTGAGCGGCTGGCGAGCTGGCGTCTCTCTGAGGCTTCATCGACGACGATCCAGGTGGTGCGCTCGTGGCGGCTGGCAGCGGTATAGGCTGTGAAGCTCTGGATCGCTTGCGATCCAGCCGGCATGGCATGGATGTGCTCAGTTGCGGTGCTGCCTTGCGCGGTATCGACGGTCGTCGCATAGCCGTAGGTCAGGCGTACGGGGGCTCCCTGATGGGCTTGTATCTTCCGCCATGCGACCAGGCCCTCGGCGCCGATATGGTTGCGCACGATCATGCCCTGATCGGTCAGTTGGCGAATTGTTACGACGTCGCCATTGTTGCCGAGGACGCTCTTGCGGCCGGACACCCTTGCATCGTGCACGCGATCGAAGAGGCGCACGCGGTCGCCGACGGCGAGCGGCAATTTGTAGGTCTCTCCGATACGGTCGGTCGCATCCAAGACCGTCGCATCCGGTCCAAGCCGGCCCGCGCGGCGCAATTCGGCGCGAATAGCGGCGCCGATCTCCCGCGCGTCGGCATTTGTCGGCGCCGAGACCGTGAGCTTGAACTCAGGGTCGGCGCGGTTGGCGTCGATCCGCTCGCGCCATAGCTGGGCCACGCGCTGCACCGTCGCTTGCCGCTCGCCGGCGACAAGTTCGGCGGTGCCGTCCTGCTGCTTCATCTCAAGCGCTTCGGCGGCTTTCCCGGCGCGGAACAGGCCGGTGATTTCGCGCTCGCGCTCGGTCTTTTGCCGGATCGAGGTCAGGATTTGAGGAATGGCGTCCTCGCCGAGGGCGTTGCGCAAAAGATCGATGACGGGCCCGGCTTCGATCGACTGGCATTGCTTGGGATCGCCGATCATGACGATCTGCGCGCCGGTCCTTTGCTGAACACGTAGGAGCTCGAGGAGCTGGCGCGTGCCGAGTTGCCCGACTTCGTCGACGACGATCACGCTGTTGCGATCGAGCGCGTACTGCCCGCCTTCGACACGTTTGATAAAGGCGGCCACGGCCGCGCGTTCCTCGATGCCGGCCGCGCCCAGATCGCCGGCCTGCCGCCAGGCGAGCGTTATGCCGAAGACGTTTCGTCCTTCTTCCTTCCAGGCGTCGACGAGAGGCGCAAGCGCGGTGCTCTTGCCGGCGCCCGCGACGCCGGTCGCGATACCGAGGCGGCCGCCAGTGGCGAGTTGCGTCATCATCGCGCGCTGCGCCTGCCATTGCGCGGCGGCGGGATCGATCGCCGGATGGCGCTTAAGGAAGGCGTTGGCCGCACGCTCGATCAAAGTGGCCGGCAGCGCGGCCGACAGATCAGCCGCTGCCGTTTGGGCGAGGCGGATGAGCTCACGCTCCTGGTCGGCATGCAGGGCGGTCGTCACGTTCCAGCGCTCCTTACCGCGCACGGAAACGCTCTTGGCCCAGAGAAGCGCCACGCGTTGCCCGTCCTGCAGGACGCCACGCTCGCGGAAAGCTTTGTTGACGGCGTTGATGTCGTCATCCGGCCGCGCGCCGATGCCGGCGACGATGAACGAGCGCGCCGCGATCTCACGCAGCTGCTGGCCGTCGAGCACGGCGCGGCGAGTGAGCTCTTCGTTTAGCATCGGCAGGGCCGCGAGATAGGCGGTCTCATGCCGCTGTTCCGGCGCCGGTAGAGGCGCGATCGCATCGGGGCGGAGCACGCTGCGGTGCCGGTAGGATGCGGCCGCCGCTTGCTCGCGCCACACCGCGAAATCGCTTTTCTGTTCGACGCCGGTGGCGGTCTCTTTGGCCTGTCGCGTTCCTGCCGCGCCGGCCTTCAGGAGCGCGACCTTTTGCTCGGCGGTAATGGCGTCCCAATTGACACCATTGCCGGCGGCGAATTCGCGCGCCGCTTGCTCGGCTTCCGTGTGTCGTTTGCTGAAGAGCTCGCGCACGGAATTCGGAACATCGGCGAGGCGCGCAGCCCCTGTGCTCTCATCCAGCACGGTTTCGATGCCGAGGCGCCGCGCGCCCGTGGCGACATTTGCTTGATAGACGGCGCCCAGTTCCTTAACGCGGCCGGCCAGCAGATCGAGATCGATGGCGCCGACGCGCCCGCTTTCGGTGAGCACGCTGTTGAACACCGTGACATGCGTGTGCAGCTGCGGATCCGCCGTCTGCAGGGGCACTTCACGAATGTCCGTGTAAGCCCGGCCTTCCTTGTCGTGGCGTTCGATATCGACCGCCGGCCGGGCGGTGTAGTGCTGAAAGCTGATCCAGCCGAGCGCGCCAGGCTCGACGCCATCCGCCCCGCCCTGTCCCTTGCGGGCAAAGCCGAGCTGTGTCTCGGCATACGTCATCGCGTCGGCCACAGCGCGCTGATGGATGTCAAGAAGCGCCCCGCGTTCGGCCTCGGTCGGAGCCAGGGCCCACGCGACCGAGAGCGACTTGTCGGCCGAAAACGTGAGGTCAACAAATCCCACGGGCGGCCGCGTGGCATGGATTTACCGGCGATAATCCGCCATATCAATGAAACGGCCAGTAGCGAGCGCGCCAGTCGCCAAATGCGCGAGTTCTGCGGCGCTGGCTTCGCGGTGCGCCGGTATATCAAGCGCCGCCTTGAAGCGCTTGCGCGCGCCCTCGACGATCTCGGGCGGCAAGGCTTTGCCGGAAGCGCTCTGCGGTGTGCCGCCGTCGGCGCGCTTGGCGGC
>Ga0210395_10003210_pt1 | contig 12565 bp, 7 predicted proteins | sample IncBWH4OmetaG_FD_150861 | JGI IMG/M metagenome (GOLD analysis project Ga0210395, IMG submission 150861) | Forest soil microbial communities from Barre Woods Harvard Forest LTER site, Petersham, Massachusetts, United States - Inc-BW-H-4-O ...
ACTGTCCCCTCAGGACGTGCGCATCAATCTCTTCCCGAAAATGTTTCAACACCGACTGCACTGGCGCCGGAACGATCTGCCCCAGCCCGCAAATTGAAGTCAGACTCATCGCCTGGCAAAGCTCATCAATCAATTCCAGGTCCGCTCGATATTGCTTTTCAGGCAAACCGCCGTGCGTCCACCGCACCAGCAAATCCGTCATCTTCTGCGACCCCACCCGGCATGGCACGCACTTTCCGCACGATTCATTCCGATAAAACCGCACCGCATTCAAGGCCATATCCAGCATGCAGGTCGTATCATCGCAAACCACAATCGCGCCAGACCCCAGCATCGACCCCGCCTCCGCCAGCGCCTTAAAATCCAGCCGCACGTCCACCATCGAAGCTGGCAAATACCCCGAAGACGGTCCCGAAGGCGCAAAAGCCTTCAGTTGCCGCCCGCCGCGAATTCCTCCCGCGTAATTAAACAGCACGTCGCGCATCGGGATTCCCATCGGCACTTCGAAAATCCCAGCCTTCGCCACATGCCCGCTAACTCCCACAAATTTCAACCCGCGCGAGCCGCTTTTACCTTGCGTCTTGTACCACTCCACGCCGCGCGCCAGAATCTGCGGCACATTCGCGAATGTCTCCACGTTATTGATTACTGTCGGTTTTTGCCACAATCCCGCCTGCACCGGAAATGGCGGCTTGTTCCTCGGCTCCGCCCGCTTGCCTTCGATCGCCTCAAGCAACGCGCTCTCTTCACCGCAAATGTATCCGCCAGGACTTACGAATATCTCCAAATCGAAACCCAAATCGCTTCCCAAAATGTTTTTTCCAAGCAATCGTTCGTGATAGCAGCGCCGCAGTTCTTCGCCCAGAATCTCTTCTTGCAGGTAATACTCGTGCCGGATGTAGAGAATCCCGCGCTTCGCTCCTGTAACCAGCCCCGCCACGATCATGCCCTCGATCACCAGATGCGGAAGATGCGTCATGATAAAGCGGTCTTTGATCGTCCCCGGTTCGCTTTCGTCCGCGTTGCAAACGATGTATTTTTCTGCTCCGGGCTGCTTGCGTACCAAATCCCATTTCATGCTCGTCGGGAATCCCGCCCCGCCCATCCCGCGCAGTTCCGACGCCTTTAATTCCGCCAGCACGCCGTCCCAATCTTTCGTCGCCGCCAGTTTTCGGACGACGCCGTATTTCTCTCCGTCGCCATAGGGGTCGGACGCGCACTGCATCCGGGGGTGCTCTGGATGCGGCTCGGGAAGCGCTTTACCGAGAATCGCGCTTCGCGCAATCGCTTCCGCCGCCGCTGCCGTCACACTCGTGAAAATTTCATCGTTGATGGAAACCGCTGGCGCCTGATCGCACCGCCCAAGGCAAGACACATCGCGTATCAACACGTCTGCCGCGCCGTTCTTTGCGAAACTGTGTTCCAACTCCGCCCGCAATTCGCAAGCTCCATTCAAGTGGCAGCTCATGTCCGCGCAGACGCGAAGATCCGCCTTTGGGGGCGGCACTAGGTGAAAATGTGGATAGAAGCTGGCAAGGCCGTGGATTTGATAGAGAGGAGTGTGCGAGCGTTGCGAAAGCGCTTCGAGTTCCGCTTTGGGCAAGAAGCCGTAGCGAAGCTGAATAGCTCGCAGGTCGTCGAAGATCACGGCGCGGCGTCTCGCATCGAAAAGCGCCGGTCAGGTCGTGTCGCCGGCGTGAAGGGTAGTACGGATTCTCTTGCATACTACTGGCGCCCTGCCGCCCTGTAAATAGGAGCCCGTTGCCTTTTCGCGCCACGCCGCGAAAAAGACAACGCGTCCGGCGCATCTTCCAATTGATAATTGGGCGAACGATCGTCCGTCATTGCGAATGCAAATTGCTCCCCAATCCTATTGGCCGCGCGCCACGCTGCGCGCTGCCTTCTTCCTGCCGCTTGCCTTGGCCGTTCGAATCGCCGCCGCTGGAAATGGTTCCCCCGATTCGAACCCCGAACCGATGAAATACATCGGCCCCGGCTCCTGCGCCGCCACAAGCTGTCACGGCAGCGTCAAACCTGTGGCCATAAGCCGCATCCTCCAAAACGAATATTCGACGTGGATCGTTAAAGACAAGCACAGTCACGCGTACCAGGCGCTGACCGGAGATATCGGCGAGCGCATCGCGCGCATTTTGAAACTCAATTCGAAAGCCGAAGAATCCCCGAAGTGTCTCGCGTGTCATGCGCTGTACACGACGCCGGAGCAGCGGGGCCGCTCATTCGAATTGTCCGAAGGCGTCTCCTGCGAAAATTGCCACGGCCCCGCGTCCGCCTGGCTCGGGCCGCACACCACGCGCGATTGGCCCCGCGAAAAATCCGTCGCGCTTGGAATGCGCGACACGCGCGACGTCATTCACCGTACGGAAAAATGCCTCGAGTGCCACCTCGGCACAAAAGAAAAATTTGTCGACCACGAAATGATCGCTGCGGGGCACCCGGATCTGTTCTTCGAATTGGATTCTTTTTCCGCGGTGATGCCGCGCCACTGGAAATCGCCGCGCGAATCCGCCCCCGGCAAACCAGTCGAAGAGGCGGCGTGGGCCGGTGTGCGCGATTGGAGCGCCGGCCAAGCGGTCCAGCTCCGCGCGGAAATGGAGCGCCTCACATGGAGAGCGAAGGGCGAGCGCTTCGACAAAAAAGATGTGTGGCCCGAATACTCGGAGCTTTCGTGTTTTGCGTGCCACCACGCGCTTGCGCCTGCAAAAGATAGTTGGCGTCAGGAACATGGATTCGCCGGGCGACGTCCCGGCGATCCTGCCTGGAACAGTTCGCGCTACGCGGTCTTCCGTTTGCTGGCGAAGCAGATCGATTCCGCAAGTGCGCAGGAACTCGATCGCAGACTTCTCGAAGTCTCGGACGAAATGTCCAAGCTGAATCCGGACCGCAACGTTGTTGCCGCGTCAGCCTCCGCCGTTGCGCCGCTCGCGCAGCGTTTTGCCGAGCGGCTTGCGGCGATGCCGTACGATAGCGCTCTCGTGCTGCGCATGCTGCAGCGGATTTCGGACGACGCGGAAACTATTTCGCTGGCCGATGAGCGCGCCGCCGAACAAGCGGCGATGGCGATGGATTCGCTATACATCGCGTACAGCAAAGACGCAAAGCCCAGCAACGCGGATGAAGTTCGCGCCGCCATCAATGAGCTTTTCCGGCAGCTTGAAAATCCTTCGGCGTACAACGCAGACCAATTTGCGTCTTCGCTGCGGCGAATCGGCCCAATGCTTCGATAGCCGGTGACGATAGCTAAAGTTTGCGCTGGCCTGCGATAATCAAATCCTGAAAAACTAGCTCGTACTTCCATTGTGCGGGACAATCTTTCGCGCGCGAGAGACGGACGTGATTCTGTGAATCGGTTCGAAAACTGGTTTTGCGCTTCGTCATTTTGGCGCCGCATGACGCGGAAGCAAGTAATTCCGTGGCTTTTGTCCGGCACGGAATTGGGCGAGCACGTTCTTGAACTTGGCGCAGGGCCGGGCGCGGCGACAGAAGAATTGCGCAAGCACGCGGGGCGGGTGACGAGCCTTGAATATAGCCACGCATTTGCAGTCGGGATTGCGAGCCGTACCCAAAGCGCAAATGGCGCGGTGCTGCAAGGCGATGCGTCGGCGCTGCCTCTTCCAGAAAAAACATTTTCAGCGGCCATCGCCGTATTGATGCTGCATCATTTGAAATCGCAACAATTGCAAGAGCGAGCTTTCGCGGAAATCTTTCGCGTGCTGCGGCCCGGCGGCGTGTTTCTGGCGATCGAGATTCCAGACGGATGGCTGCACCGGGTCGCGCATATCCGAAGCACGTTTGTGCCGGTGGCCCCGTCATCCGTGCACGAGCGGCTCGCGGTAGTGGGATTTTCTAGTGTGTCCATCGATTTTCTGCGAGGCGCGTATCGTTTGCGAGCGCTGCGTGCGCGAAGCGCCGGCAATATCTAAACGACCGCGCGTTGACGCAACCGCGGCTGGCTCGTAGCATGAAAGTATGAGCTCTCGCACGAAGCTCAAATTTCCTCCCGGTCCTTCTTTCGGGCTCAGGCGCTGGTCGCTGGGGCCGCTCAACAGCGGCGATCCCCTTAAATATTTCACGGGAATTATCCGCGAGTACGGAGACCTCGTCGGGCTTCGCATTTTTAATTTCCGTATTCTCCTGCTCAACCATCCGGATCACATCGAAGACGTGCTTGTGAATCATCCGCGAAAATTCATCAAGGGCCGCGTGCTGCAAGCGAACAAGCGCGTTTTCGGAAGAGGGCTGCTGACGAGCGAAGGAGATTTCTGGCTCCGGCAGCGGCGCCTGGCGCAGCCTGCGTTTCACCGCGCGCGCATCGCCGGCTATGCCTCGACGATGGTGGAGTACACCGAGCGGCTGCTGCACGAATGGCAAGACGGCGAAGAGCGCGACATACATAAAGAGATGATGCGGCTCACACTGCACATCGTCGGGAAGACGCTGTTCGATGCGGACGTCGAACGCGACGCGCAAGACATTGACAAATCCATGGAGCTGCTGCTCGAAATCGGCGCGGATTTCCGGCGCACTCTTTTTGTTCCGCAGTGGCTGCCTACGCCCACGAATATCCGCGTGGAACGGGCCATCCGGCAAATCGAGAAAGTTCTGTACAGAATGATTGCGGAGAAACGCGCGTCAGGCCGCGATGCGGGCGACCTCCTTTCCATGCTGCTGGCTGCGCAAGATGAAGACGGCTCGCGCATGACCGACAAACAACTTCGCGATGAAGCCATCACGCTTTTTCTTGCCGGCCACGAGACCACGGCGAATACGCTGTCTTGGACTTGGTGGCTGCTGGCGCAGAATCCTGCCGTCGAAGCGAAGCTGCATGCAGAATTGAGAAACGTGCTTGCGGGGCGCGCGCCTTCGCTCGACGATTTGCCGAAGCTCGTTTACACGAATCACATCATCACCGAGTCGATGCGGCTCTATCCTCCCGCGTGGGGAACGGCGCGAACGGCCATCGAGGACCACGAAATTGCCGGCTACGCGGTGCCGAAAGGTTCGGGCGTCTCGTTCGCGCAATGGACGGTGCATCGCGACGCCAGATGGTACGACGCGCCGGAGGAATTTCGTCCCGAGCGATGGGAAGGCGACCTGCTGAAGCGGCTTCCGCGATTCGCTTATTTTCCATTTGGAGGCGGGCCGCGCCAGTGCATCGGGAATGCGTTCGCGCTGATGGAAGCGGCGCTGATTCTGGCGACGATCGCGCAGCAGTACCGGTTCCGGCTGGTCGAGGGGCATCCGGTGGTGCCGCTGGCGTCGATCACGTTGCGACCGCGCTATGGGATTCGTGCTGTGCTGGAAGCGCGCCCGGCCAAGAGCCGCGTCGCGGTTGGCGTAAGTGAGAGCTGACTTTCCGAGGTAGGCCCCCCTCCGGGTTTCTTTGTAAGTGTTCATTCTAAAGGGTTTTAAGTGCTGTGTTTTGGAAGTGCGGATTCTAAACGGGTTACGGGTGTGTTTTGCGCAAGTGCGGATTATAAAGGAGATAGTGGAGAGTGGTGAGTAGTTAGTGGTTAGATTGCCCAAAGAGAAGATCTTCGCTTGAAGGGGGTACCCCCCACCCGGGTGTTTTTGCCAAAGAGTGCGGAAGATACTGAAAAAAATGGGGATAGCATTTTTCCGGCTACAAAAGAGTGCGTAAGAGTATGAAAACAAAGGAAGAGTAAGTCCCATAGAATGATACTGATGTGGACTCGTGCGGAATGCCCAGTTTACGAGCTGGAAAGTTCGAGGACTGGAATGTTTAAAATCGGGAGCCGAAAGAGCCAGAAGTCTGAGCGTAGAGATGCTGAAGTGAGAGAAATCCAGGGATGAAGAAGACAGCAGATCATTCTGTGAGCCAAACATAAGATATTATACCACGACTAGTTACTATTTGTCAATAGAGATTTGTTTTACTGACTGATTCATTCGAACGGGAGGGGGCGGATTCGAATGGGGTGAAGGGAAGTCGAGAGGTTTGAAGGAGTTGCAAGGGGAATGACGGGTTTGTTACGGCTGTGGAAATGTGTGGAAAAGCGGGGAGAGGCAGTGAGTAGTGAATAGTAGTGAGTAGAAAAGTCGAAAGAGGAGAAGGAGCCGGGGAGATCGAAATTAGAAATACGAAACTCGAAATGAGAAACCCGACGCGAAAGGACCCACACTTGCGTGAACCAAACCCGCAAGGATGGGCCACCCTCGACGGAGAAAAACAAAGTCAAAATCATTCCAGTGCGTTAAGGGGCTGCCACCCGCCTAGAAGGTTCCATGTAAGTTGAAGTCTCGGTCTAGCTTAATAGCGATGGCGGCATTCGGATCGATGATCTTGTATTCGAACTGTTCCACAATGCGGAGATGTACATGCAGTTGTAGCTCACGAATCACCTCCTCAAGTGGTTTCTCAGCGCCAGCGCTGTCAATTCGGAGCCGGGGAGCCTTCACCGTCATCTCGGTCGCCTCTTCTTGCGTGATTGGTTTCAGCAAGAACAAGAATTCTTCGCCCAAGGGAACCTCTGCTTCAGTTAGGGGCTTTGGCTTGAACTGGCGCCACCTCCCTATTCTTTGGATATCTACAATCACGATTTGAGGAGAGTCGCCGAATCGGAGCTGGCAAACTGTGATGCCCGGTAACTTCCCTTGAAGAGGCTCGGTCTGCCAAATATTAAGTGCGAGGACGACAGGATCATACCCTGACTGGCGAAATTGCCCCACCTTTTCGACGAGAAGCTCCGGGACCTTCGATTGTGGCAGAGCGGTAGCATCGATGGCTTCAGCGGCTTCCGAGAGCGCCTTAAGAACGAGATCGTTTTCTCCGCGCGCGAGGCCTGCTCCGTATTCCTCTCCCCATCGATTTATCTCGAAGGTGGCGCCTTCGACATAGAAATCCTTTCGGTCGCGGAGGCTAATCCCGAGGTATTGTGAGTCGGCCAGTGGCTCGAGGCCAGATTCGTAGGCTTTCGTCTTGTGAACAAGTCGTCGGACTTCCGCGTTCTTATTCCATCCCTTGATGATGCTTTGCCTGAGGGTGGCAATCCTTTCTTGTGATAGGGCTGCGGCGATTAGACTTTCTTCCTCTCGTTGTTTTTGGAGTTTTGCCCCTTTTAGTAGAATTTCTCTAAGTGTGGGAATTGCTCCAATTGCTCCTTCGCCGAGAATTGGTTTCCATATCTCAGATTCTCGCTCGAGTCGCGTTAATGTCTGCGCGATATGGCTCTCGGGTCTCTCGGCGCCCGCGCGTAGTTCCGGCGAGGGAGGTATTTCCACTGTTTTGCGCTGGGCGGAGGGGATGTCGCTCACGATTTGAAGGCCGACTGTTAGGAAATACAGTTCAAGGTCCTTTGCGATCCCGCTCCACGGGCCCGCTGCCCCGAGGCTTTCCGACATTGCCCACATTTCCCACCCAATGTCCCGCGTCACCTGTTCGCTGCTCGCGTCAAGGTAGAGGCGCCAAGCTTTCTGTATGTCAGGAGGGCGGGGAATCCTTCCCAGCCAGTCTTTTAGCTCGTCGGCAGTAATCTTGCGACTCTCGTATTGGTTAAGAAACCAAGCTCCAAACCCAAACATCACTAGCGATTTGTAGTCTTCCAGCCCAGTTACTATGGTCATTCGTCGTTCCGCTAATTCCAGTTCGACTTCTAGAGCTGTTTTCGCCTCGGTAGTTTGGTGTGGGAAAAGCAGGCGGATTTTTAGCTGGGTCAGTCGCTGATCAAACTTGTGCCGGATATGCGAATAGAGATGGAACAGGCTTCCAAGCTCTCCCGCGAAGACTTGAAAATCGGATTTGTTTCGTAAATTGTAAGCTCGCTTAAGCAGCTGGTTGAAGGCAAGGATGATACCGATAGCAAAGTCCTTGGTCCGCTCTAATTCTTCGATCGATTGATTTCGATCAAATTCTTGGAAAACAAACATGTCCCCAATCTCTTTTGGGAGCATCCAGCTGCGGGCAAGCAGACTCTGACGTAGTTGTTGGTTCTCGATTCGTGTGGAGGCTTCATAGAGGTACGGAAACCACTCCATGAAATGATGAAAGATATAGTAGTCGCGTTTTGAAAGTGCGGTTGTCGCGGATCGGTATATTAGCGAGTAGATTTCCTTGATTATGTAGGGGTTCTCTGTCGCGACGCCTGCGTCGATAACCTCACGCAAATCTTCATTTATCCATCTGATTTCCGACCAGTCTCCGCCCCAGGAGCCAACCTCCTGCATTGCCCGTCTGCGGTCGTAAGGTGAGCCCCACTCGCTCATTTTCTCGGTGAACGACGCGAACAGATTTTCGTACATCTCTAGGCCTTCCTTGAAGACAGACGTCTTGCTGCTCCGGATCGCGACGGTCAGATTATCCCGAAGGTGCCCGAGTTCGGCCCTGAAATCGATGGGTCTAGTCGTCATCGCTGGACCTGATGGTAATGATTTCTTTCAGCTGTGCCTCTAGGGCTTCGGGGCTTAGGAACGCCTCTACGAAGGCATCCTTCTGCAGACAGAGAAGTTCGGGGCGTTCCGCGGTCAATGATTCCTGGTACTGGACTACCAACCACACACGATTTTCCTTAGGGGGCTTCTCGGCTGGTTGATTTTGTAACCCGAGGTCTAGCTCCGAGAGTCGGAAGGGGTGCTGTGGCTGCTTCCAAGGTAGCTTTTTGACAAACTCCTCCAAGCCGTCGAGGTTGATGTCTGTGACTGTTCCTATCTCGGAAGCCTTAAGCGCTGCATATCGATCACTTGGATATCCATAGGGTCGAAAGAAGCCAGCGATCCCAAGCTCTTCAAGTTTTAGGAGAAGTTTTCGACTCGCAAGGCGCAGTTCAATCGAGGAGTCTAGGCTGTCTTGCATTTTCTCCTTAGCGACCTTCATAGCTTTAGCCTTTAGAGTTGCTGGGCTAAAGAGCATTGTAGCCGCGCGAAAGTAAGCAAAAACGGTCAGTCCTAATGTCAGAAAGAGTACAAATATGAGGTCCGTAACGAAGACAGCCTCGGTGCAGAACCAGGCGATATCGCACCCAATCCGGACAGTTCCTGCAATGGCAAAGACAATGATGAAAAAGATCCAGGTCTCTCTTATCAAGACCGCGTGCGTTTGTAGCGCTATGTGTTCACGATCCTTCGAGAGCTCGATGACGAACAGCAAGATTGGAAGTGCGACAGCCGCGATGCCTGCTTGAACCTGCCAGAGCGCAGTGTACGCCTCACTTAACGAGGGCCCCCCGCGAATCTTCAGCACATGCGGATTCCATTTTGCTAGTTCGAAGGAGGCGACGAGTGATATCGCGAGGGTAAGAAGAATGATCCTCAAGGCAGTGGCACTCGGCACAGCTATTTTCCGGATTTCTTGCCGGTAACGATTTCTCGATCTGCTCTTCGAAGCATTCTTGTTGGCTTCTCTCATCTCCGCCCTTACGAGCCCCTTTAGCGAGCCTTGGGGTTCTCTCCACCATGCGGGAAGCCTTGCCGTATGGCGGCGCAACCAATATGGAAATTGGACTGATCTTATCCACATGATGCTTCGACAGGAAAAGCGAATTTGCCTCGGAACGCAGTCATTACTTTGAACTCGGTGGTCTTGAGAGCGATTGAATCCTACAAGAGGTTCGCATTTCCGGCAATCATTCAACTTGATAGTCCCGATTTCCCAGCGGGAGTCCCTACTGCATGATTCCTTGTTAGAATGGCGGCGTTGATCTGAATAGTGATCATCAAGAAGCGGGACAATCAGCCGGTTGGGCGCAGATATTGCCTTCCTGAGACATTGCCTTTTTGGATTGGCGCCGGGATTTCGGCGAGGAGAGAACGAGCATGGCAGGACAATCACAAGCGGTGCATTCCGGCGAGCCATCCGTGGTGATTCGCCGAGCCTCTGTGGCGGACGCCGAAGTGTGCGGAAGAATTTGTTTCGAGGCGTTTAGCACGCTCGCCAATCGTCACAATTTTCCTCCTGACTTTCCGGCGCCGGAGGTTTCCATTGGAGTGCTCTCGACGATGTTCTCGCACCCGGGGTTTTATTGCGTGGTGGCGGAACAGGACGGGAAAATCATCGGCAGCAACTGTTTGGATGAGAGGACACCGATTGCCGGCATTGGGCCGATCACGGTGGACGCGTCGGCGCAGAATCGCGCGGCGGGGCGCGCGTTGATGCAGGCAGTGCTTACACGCGCCGAGGAACGGAGATTTGCAGGAGTAAGGCTAGTGCAGGCGGCATTCCACAATCGGTCGCTGTCGCTGTATGCGAAGCTTGGTTTCGTTGTGCGCGAGCCGCTTTCCTGCATGCAGGGGCCAGCGATGAAGAAAATGTTGCAGGGGTATGGGATTCGGCCTGCCGTGGCGGGAGACCTCGCGGCTTGCAACGACTTATGTGTGAGAGTTCACGGCCACGACCGTGGGGGCGAGCTGAAGGATTCGATTCAGCATGGCACGGCAACTGTCGCCGAGCGCGATGGGCGCGTGACTGCGTATGCCACTCCGATGGCGTATTGGGGGCACGCGGTTGGCGAGACGAACGAAGACTTGAAGGCTTTGATTGCCGCAGCGGCGGCTTTTCAAGGGCCGGGCATAATTGTCCCTAGCCGCAATGCAGAATTGTTTCGTTGGTGCCTCGAGAGCGGGCTTCGCGTGGTGCAGCCGTTGACGTTGATGACGATGGGACTTTACAACGAACCGGCGGGAGCTTATCTGCCTTCCATTCTGTTTTGACGGAGGGCGCCTCAGGGACGTGCTGGCGATTGAGTCCGCGAGCGCGCCGGTGGTCCGCGAGAGCGACGGGTGTCTTGTTCCCAGCCGGTAGGCAAGCGGGAGCGTGGTATGCTGCGGCGGTATGGACGCGAAACACATTACGCCGATCTTGAATGTGTCGGACATTGCGGCGAGCTTTGCGTGGTTTGAGAAGTGGGGCTGGAAGAAGTGCTGGGATTGGGGAACGCCGCCGACGTTTGGAGCTGTCGGGTCGGGGGAGTGCGAGATTTTTCTTTGCCGAGGAGCGCAGGGCGGGCGAGGCAAGGGAGCGAACACGTCGACGTTTGGGCCGGACGGAGACGAAACGGCGGACAAGGGCGTGTGGATGTCGGTGTGGGTTGCGGACGTGGACGAGGTTCACATACAGTGCGTGGCTGCCGGGCTGGATGTCGTTTTTCCACCGACTGACATGCCGTGGAAGGCGCGCGAGATGCATGTGCGGCATCCGGATGGGCACGTGTTTCGGGTAAGCAAGGGCATAGGCGAGTAAGATTTTAGAGCGAGCGGTAGCAAGACGAACAAGAAAATGCAGAGCCGAACCGGCAACCATTTCTCCGGTCAGGCGACTAGCCGGGAGTTGGCGGAGGTCTGCAAGGCTTGGTAGCAAAGGGGATGGCCTAGAGGACGCGTTCCGTCCCGCTCGAGTCGTACACCTGAGTATAGCTGTTCATGGCGCTTGAAACTTCACGGCGGTGGTGTTTGGTGGCGCGGCTGCGGGCGAGGCATCGAAGCCTCCTCCTAGATCAAGATGCAGATTGATTCGGTTGGAGAGCTGAGAATTCATGGTCTGGACAACTTCCATCTCGATCTGGATTTGGGCAGTCTGCAATTGAAGCAACGACAACATATCGATGACCCCGGCTTCGTACTTGATTCTGCCAATGCGCACGGCCTCGATGCGATCTTTCTCCGCGGCCTGTTGATACGCCAAGCGTTCTCCCAGCAAGCCTTCGTTGGTCAGCGTAATCTCGACTTCGCGGAAGGCGCTCAATGCCGCGCTCCCATAGGCGGCCAGAGCTTGTTCTTGTTGAGCTGAGGAGATCTTGATTTGGGCGCGCAAAGCACCACCTTGGTAGATTGGGACGTAGATTTGGAGCGCGCTGTGAAACAGAGTGGGATTAAGGTTGAGAAGCGACAACACGCGATCGTCGAGCCGCCCACCGTCCCCCGTGAGCGTAATACTTGGGAGGAGAGCGAGTTTCGAAGCCTCGAGCGTGCGGAATGCCGCTAGAACCTGGCGCTCGGCCGCGAGAAGATCGGGCCGACGTTCGAGCAAAGAACCAGGCAAGCCCGCCTGGATAGGCGGCGGAGTCGGAACGAATCCCGAGTCCACTTCAAGCGCACCGCTGGGATAACGGCCAATCAGAACCTCCAAATTGCGGCGTGCCTCGCTGTACAGGCCCTGCATTTTTTGGAGTTGGCTTTGGGCCTCGTTGAGGCTGGCACTTGCCTCGACTACGTCTAGATTTGCGACCTTCCCCGCAGCCTCTCTTATTTTCGCGAGTTTCAGGAGTCCGGTATACAGTTGGACGTCCTGTTCAGCAAGAGCAACAAGGCGCCGCGTTTCGACCGCCAGATACCAGCTCTTGGCCGCGGTCGCGGCGAGAGACTGTCGCGCAAATGCGTAGTCGAGTTGCACGGCTTCAAAGTCCGCCCTGGCAGCGGCGCGTTGGGCACGCAAGCGCCCCCACACGTCTACCTCCCACGATGCTCCAAGGTATGCCCCTCTGCTGGTGTAGGTGCTGGTTTGACTGGTGTCACGGGTGGCGGCGCCAGCGAACACCGCGCCCACCTGAGGCTTCAATTGTGCACCGACGATGACCACGTTCTGTCGCGCCACTTCCAC
>Ga0210395_10003211_pt1 | contig 12564 bp, 8 predicted proteins | sample IncBWH4OmetaG_FD_150861 | JGI IMG/M metagenome (GOLD analysis project Ga0210395, IMG submission 150861) | Forest soil microbial communities from Barre Woods Harvard Forest LTER site, Petersham, Massachusetts, United States - Inc-BW-H-4-O ...
AATCTTTACGTCGACGTGCAGGCTAAGCTGCGGCGTGAATTCCGTAACTACGGAGCGAACATCATCCTCGTCGGGAAGGACGGCGCTTCCCTTCCCGCAGACGCTCTCACGCACGTGGAATCGGTTCTCGGCGGTCGCGGTGTCGTCGCGCCCTTCGGGCTGATAGTGGCACGCACCAGCGATGGCCAGCCCGTTGTCGTTGCAGGTACAGATTTCGACCGGGTTCGTCAACTTGACCGCTGGTGGTCGGTGAGCGGTTGGCCCTCTGCGCCCCAACAGGCGTTAGTCGGCGTGCGCGCTCTTTCTGTCGTATCGCCGAAGAATCAGCCCTTCGACGTTACCTTTCAGGGACACACCATTCACCTCATCCCCGCCGGAACGGTGCGGACTGGTGCTGCCGAAGACAGCCGCGTCTATGTTTCGCTGGCGGACTTCGTTTCCTGGACAGGTGTGCAGGCCTCTACGATCGAAGTCGCGGCCAGCGGTTCGCCGGAAGATATCTCCGCCATCATGCGTCAACTGGAGCAGGCGATTCCGGCCGCTGATGTGCGTCCGGTGCGGCAAATTATGGAGGGCGAAGCGCGTGTTCTCGGCAAGACCCGAGCCACGCTGATGGCCGCGGTCGCACTTATTATTCTGACGGCCGCGCTGTGTGTACTCTCCACCTTGATGGGATGGGTTTTTGACCGTCGCCGCGATTTCGCCATCATGAAGGCGCTGGGAGCGTCCGACCGGTTGTTGAATGGCTTTTTCGCGGCCGAGGCAGCAGCCCTGGGGGCGAGCGGCGCTGTGATCGGATTTGTTCTGGGCATTGGCATCGCGGCCTGGATCGGGCGGGTTAACTTCCATGCTCCCGTGGTGCCACGTTTCAGTGTTCTGCCCTTTGTTCTGGCTGGTAGCATAGTGGTGACGTTGCTTTCGGCAGTTCTCCCGATCTGGCTGTTGCGCCGGGTGCAGCCGGCGGTCATCCTGCGGGGAGAGTGAAATGATCGAGATCAAGAACGTGATCAAGCTCTATCCCGCCAAGGCGGCGAACGAGCACACGACCGGCAAGGGAGAGCAGAATGCAGCAATTCATGCGCTCGATGATATCTCCCTACACGTGGCGCCGGGTGAATGGCTCTCCATCATGGGCCCGTCGGGGTCGGGGAAATCGACGCTGGTCAATCTGATCGGCTGCCTTGATCGCCCGACGTCTGGCGAAATCTGGCTCGATGGTCAAAACGTGGCCGGCATGTCTTCGGCGGACTTGAATCGGGTGCGCGCCGAGAAGATTGGATTCATCTTCCAGCAGTTTCATCTCATTCCGTTTCTGACCGCGGTCGAGAACGTCATGCTGGCGCAGTACTTTCACAGCATGACCGATGAAAAAGAGGCGATGGAGGCCCTGACTCGAGTCGGGCTGGGCGACCGGGCCCATCATTTGCCCTCACAGCTTTCCGGCGGCGAACAACAGCGGGTGTGTATCGCGCGGGCGCTGATCAATGATCCAAAGATTATTCTGGCGGATGAACCTACGGGCAATCTCGACGCCATCAACGAAGAGATTGTGCTACGTCTGCTGCGCGAGTTTCACCAGCAAGGGCGGACAATCGTGATGGTGACGCACGATCCCGTGGTTGCGCGCCTTGCTGACCGGCGTATCGAGTTCCATCATGGCAAGATCGAGTCGCAGGAAGTGTTTGCCATGGCCGACGAAGAGCAGTTCGATGAGGTGCTCGAAGAATTGTGGGTGCTGGCCGAGCACGGCGAAATCGCAGAAGTCGAGCGCATGGAAGTGCACGGCGCGCTGCCCGTGAGTCTGGCAATCGAGAAAATGATTCAGATGGGACTCGTGCTCTCCGCGCCGCATCCGCCTCATCCTCACGATCACAAGCCGTTCGTGAATCCCTGCCACGATGCGCTGAAACCTGTAGCCGCTTCGATCGGCGATGGCACGTTGATCGTGGAGCTTACGCCGCGTGGGCGCGAACGGGCAGGCAGCATCATCCGTCGCCATCGACTGGCCGAAAGGCTCTTTACCGACAGCCTGGCGATGGACAGCGAATCGGAAATCGAGCAGCAGGCCTGCAAGTTCGAGCACATACTTTCGCCGGAAGCTACGGACAAGATCTGTACGTTTCTCGGACACCCGCGTACCTGCCCGCACGGTGCGCCGATTCCGCCGGGGGAATGCTGTGGAAGAAGCTCTGAGTTCGAGGGAACTGCGGTCCGCTCGACCGTGACGAAGCGTTCCTAGCTCCCTTCGAGGAACATCTCTGGTCATCTCTGAATCCCATTCCCGTTCTTCCCCGCTGGTATTATCGTGATGCGGTTCCATCGACCATGACCCAGCGTCGTCCTACCATCGGCGTATTCGATTCCGGCGTAGGCGGGCTGACCGTTCTTAAAGCTTTACTTGAACTTATTCCCGATGCCGATTACCTGTACTTTGGTGATACCGCCCGCCTGCCTTACGGCTCGAAGTCGGTCGAGACCGTGGCGCGTTATGCCGTGGAAGCAGCGCATTATCTTGAGGCTCACGGAGCCCAGTTGCTGGTCATCGCGTGCAACACCGCAACCGCACTCGCTCTCGACCGCATCACGGCGGCGGCGCATGTGCCGGTCGTAGGGGTGGTCGAGCCCGGGGCCGAGGCCGCCGCTTCCGTCAGCAAGAACAAGAAAGTCGTTGTCATGGGCACCGAGGCCACCGTCAGCAGCCACGCTTACCGGAAGGCTCTCGAGGCGCGTGGGCTCGAGGCGCGGGAAAAAGCTTGTCCGTTGCTGGTTCCGCTGGTCGAAGAGGGATGGGTCGAGCATCCCGTCACCGCGCAGGTCGCGCGCATTTATCTGGATGAGGGTTTTGCGGACGGCTTTCAGGACGCGGACGCTCTGGTTCTTGGCTGCACTCACTACCCGCTGCTCAAGCCGCTTTTGCGTCGCGTGGCGCCGCCGCATGTGAGCATCGTTGATTCCGCCGAATCTACGGCGCGGGCCGTCGCTGATTGCCTGGAAAGGCTCCTCCCGCTGACCCGTGCCGTTCATGAAGAACGCCGGAAGCTTCCGCGCCTGAAGTTCTTCGCTACCGATTCGGTGGAGAAATTCGGGCGTCTGGGTGAGCGCTTTCTCGGACGCGCGATTGAAGATGTGCAGCATGTGGATTTGAAGGAATAAACAAAGGCGAACGATTCGTCTTTGCCGCAAGGTTCGGATAGCGTGATCCCGCATTTCAGAATTACTGTGTCCTGGCGAGTCTCCGATCGCTCCAATCAGACTGTCAGGCCTAAAGCAAATGCATCCCCTCGACAACATCATCTGGAAGGCATTGACCACGCGGCAGTCTGGGTTCGCTGAGTCGTTCGGCCAGGCGCGCAGGTTTGTGCCCGAGGTCTCACCGCTGGCGGCTTTTCCTGAGCCCACGCGGGAGGGCTATGAGTCACTCGCGGGATTGGTGGGCACGGGCGCGACGATCGGACTGTTCCTGGAGGCGCCGTACCAGCCGCAGGCCGGCTGGAGTTTTGTTGCCGGCGCTCCAATGCCCGAGATGGTTTACGAGGGAGCCGGCGTCCCCGCGCGACAGTCTTCTTCTGATCCGGAAATCGTTGAACTTGGCGATGCAGACTCGCCCGACATGATGGAGCTTACCGCGCTGACCAAGCCCGGTCCATTCGGCAAACGCACGCACGAACTGGGCACCTACCTGGGAATTCGCATTGGCGAAAAGCTGGTTGCCATGACGGGCGAGCGGCTGAAGATTCCCGGCTATACCGAAGTGAGTGCAGTCTGCACCCATCCTGAACACACGGGCCACGGTTACGCGCGCATCTTGATGGCTGAGGTGATGCGGCGCATCTGCGCTCGTGGAGAAACGCCGGTTCTACACGTTCGCGGCGACAATGTGCGGGCGATTGAACTGTACAAGAGGCTGGGTTTCAGTCAGCGCGTGCTGCTGCACTTCGCTGTATTGCGGAAGGAATAAGTCGGTGGATACCGAGAACTCAGCGCCTCAGTACAAGTGGAAATCGACTTCCACGGCCATTTCGACCTTCACAGGGTGGCCGTCTTTCATTCCAGGCTCAAAGCGCCAAGTCTTCACTGTCTCGAGAGCTTTTTCATCCAATCCCATGCCCAGCGAGTTTACCACGCGAAGATTCGTGGGGCGCCCATCGGTATCAACCACGATCATGAGAGTGCAAACACCCTGATACTTGGCTTTGCGAGCTTCCTCGGAGAACTCAGGATCAGGCGAGAAGATCGGTCGCGGCGGAGTCACTCCCCTGCCGGCACGGAAAACGCCGCCGCCCATACCCATGCCTTCACCGGGACCCACACCACGCCCGTTTCCTGAGCCAACGCCGCCGCCGTTGCCTTCGCCGATACCGCTGCCGCCTCCCGTGCCGTTCGACGGAATTACTGCGGTGGATTTCGGGTCGCCAAGGTTCGGCATGTTATTCATCGCCGTCACCTTGATATCGGGTGGCACCTCCACCGTGGGGTCAACCGCTAACTTTGGATTGAGATTCCTGATGACTGCGGCCGGAGGGGTGATTTGGGGCTGCATCGAGAACTTGGGCAATTTTCCCTGCGAGGCCTTCAGCACATCGCGGTCGCCGCCTCCACCGCCACCACCGGCCTGGGTCTTGGCAGGCTTCAACGTGTAATCGCCGGGGTCGATCAACTTGGTCTCGACCTGCGGCTTGGCTTCGGCCTTGGGCTGGAGACTGCGCACGAAAATGGTGCCGCCGATGATCAACGCAATCACGACCACGTGGGCCATCGTCGAACCCAGTGCGCCATTCTTTTTATAATTGTAAAAGCCCCAAATATCCTTTACCGGGATGGGCTTCGATTCCAGCTTCAGCGGCGGGAGTTTCTTGGGAAAGAAAAACTCGTCCAAGCCACGGAACAACGACTTATACAGCGGCTCGAATGTGTCAGCAGCCAGCAGCAGGTGCAGCTCTGGCTCGTCAGCAGCTTTCGGGGCGACGTTCGGGTTGACTTCAGTGGATGCCATTTTTCCCGGATTCGGTCTTCCCTTGCGGGGTGGTAAGCCAGCTATCTTGGTGAAGACGTCCCACCTACACAGATGAGCCGTTTTTCCAACGAGTTGCCTCTATTTTTCCCTCTAGTTTCCATACTTGGGTCGGGCCCCAGCCACAGGTGGCGTCAAGCTCCCGAACCTTCGCTTGTTCTTCAAATTGTACCCCTTCTGTCTCTCTTTACGAAGTGTATTTCAAGTCATGGCCGGGAATGTAATACCTTCCCCACATAGCGGTGAGCAAGCTTGGTTCCCCTGGTACCTTACCCGGCCACTGCCGCGATTCCGGAGGCGCATGGACGTTCCCGGCCCCGCTCCCTATAATGAGAAGATTCAATCATTTGGGAGAGTCCAACCGAGTGCCGTTCGACCTGAAAGCTACCATCAACCTGCCTAAAACCGCCTTCCCCATGAAGGCCAATCTGCCCCAGAACGAGCCAAAAATGCTGGCCCGCTGGGAGGAGATGCGAATTTACGACCGCATCCGCCAGGCCCGCAAAGGATCGGATAAAGGCACCTACATTCTTCACGACGGCCCGCCCTACACCAGCGGACCGATCCACCTGGGGACGGCACTGAACAAGTGTCTCAAAGATTTCATCGTGAAGTCGAAGACCATGGCGGGATTCGACGCGCCCTACGTGCCCGGTTGGGATTGCCACGGCCTGCCCATCGAGATCAAGGTAGACAAGGAACTCGGCGGCAAGAAGCTGCAGATGCGTCCCATTGATGTGCGCGCGGCATGCCGCAAATACGCGCAGAAATATCTCGATCTGCAGCGCCAGCAGTTCAAGCGCATCGGCGTCTTCGGCCGCTTCGACCGGCCCTACGCCACCATGAACCCGCAGTACGAGTCGGTGGTCTTGTCGACATTTTTCTCCTTCTACGAACACGGATTCGTCTACAAAGGACTGCGCGCCGTCTATTGGTGCATGCACGACGAAACTGCGCTCGCCGAGGCCGAGGTCGAGTACGAAAACCACACCAGCCCCACGGTGTGGGTAAAGTACGCGTTGCTCGACGATCCCGCGAAGATTGACGCGGCGCTCGCCGCAAAGAAAGTTTCAACCATCATCTGGACCACGACCCCTTGGACTTTGCCGGCATCCATGGCCGTGGCCTTTCATCCCGATGAAGAGTATGTCGCGCTCGAATCCGGCGGCGAAGTCTACATCGTTGCCTCGAAGCTAGCGAAAGACGTTGCGGAGAAATGCAATCTTTCAGATCCACGCGAACTCGCCCATTTCCCTGGCCGCAAACTAGAGCACCTGAACTTCCAGCATCCATTTCTCGACCGCAAGATTCTCGGCGTGCTCGCCGAATACGTCACCATGGATACGGGAACCGGCGTCGTGCACACCGCGCCCTCCCATGGCGCGGAGGATTTCATCACCGGTATCAAGTACGGTCTTGACGCCACCAGCAACGTCGACGAAAAAGGAATCCTGCGCAACGGCCTGCCGGAATACACCGGCAAACGCGTCTGGGAAGCGAATCAGCCGATCATCGACTTGCTCAAGAGCCGCGGCGCTCTGCTGCACGCGGAAAAGACTGAGCACTCTTATCCGCACTGCTGGCGCTGCCATAATCCGGTGATCTTCCGTGCCACCGAGCAGTGGTTCATCTCCATGGAAACGCCCATGCCCCGCGGGAAATCGAAGGACGACGCGCTTCGAACCCGCACCCTCGAAGAGATCAAGCGCGTGAAATGGGATCCGGCATGGGGCGAGGAGCGGCTCTCGAACATGATCGCCACGCGCCCCGATTGGTGCATCTCGCGCCAGCGGGTGTGGGGCGTTCCCATTGCAGTTTTCCTTTGCGAAAGCTGCGGCAAGCCGCTCAACGACCACGCCATCAATCGCAAGGTGGTTGAACTTTTTGCGCGCTCCGGAGCTGACGCCTGGTTCACGTCCGAATCAGACACGATTCTTCCCACAGGAACGAAGTGTCCGCACTGCGGCAGCACCAAGTTCGAAAAGGAAACCGACATCTTCGACGTGTGGCTGGAGTCTGGCGCGAGCTATCTTGCGCTGATTGCTGATGAGACAAACAACGACACGTCATATCCCTGGCCGTCCGATCTTTATCTCGAAGGCGGCGACCAATACCGCGGCTGGTTCCAGTCGTCGCTTCTCTGCGCTATGGGCACGCACGGAACGCCGCCCTACAAGGGCGTCGTCACGCCGGGATGGACGCTCGACGAAAAAGGACAGGCTATGTCGAAGTCGCGCGGCAACGACGTTGACCCAGTCGACATCGCCGACCGCATGGGCGCGGAAGTGGTGCGCCTCTGGGTGGCGTCGGTCGACTTCCGCGAAGACGTGGTCGGCTCCGAGCTGTTGATGCAGCGGGTCGCGGAAACTTACCGCACCATCCGGAACAATTTATTCCGCTACGTCCTCAGCAACCTGTATGACTTTAATTCCCAGGCCGACGCAGTCCCGTTTGGAGAGCTGGAAGAAATCGACCAGTACATGCTGCGCCTGACGGCTGCACTGGTCGCGGATGTGCGGCGCTGGTACGATGAGTTTGCTTTCCATCGCATCTATCACCGCGTGAATTATTTCTGCGTAACGGAACTCAGCGCCTTCTATTTCGACGTGCTCAAAGACCGCCTGTACATCTCGGCGCCCAAGTCGCAAGCCCGGCGAAGCGCACAGACCGCGATCTGGCGCATCGGCGAGGCGCTGACGCGGCTCGTCGCTCCCATCACCAGCTTTACGTCGGAAGAAGTCTGGGGATACTTGCCGAATGTTCCTGACCGCCCCGAAAGCGTCCACCTGGCGCATTTCCCCTCGGCTTCCGATCTGCTCGGCGAGGGCACGCCGGTTGACGATCCCGATCAGCGCCAGAACTGGGGCGCGCTGCTCGCGATCCGCGAAGAAGTGATGAAGGCCTTGGACACTGCCCGCAACAACAAAATGATCGGCAAACCGCTAGAGGCTCAGCTGACGATCACCGCGTCTGATCCTGCCTACTCGCTCCTGGCGCGCCATAGGGATCAGCTCCGCTACATATTTATTGTTTCCGCAGTGAACCTCGTGCAGGCCTCGGGCAACGGCACCGGGCAGGTCCACGTCGAGGTGAAGAAGGCGGACGGAGCCAAGTGCGAACGCTGCTGGAATTACTCGATTCACGTGGGCGAGGACAAAACCTACCCCACAGTCTGCGAGCGCTGCAGCGCCGTGCTGAGGGAGCTTGGGGGCGCTTAGCTTCCGCGCGCAAAAGGATTTACCACAGACGCTGAAGCACGGGTACACTCTTAGCGACCTGACGGCACGAGTAAACTCGTGCCCTTCCCAATCGTCTCAAGGGCAAAACCGGTTGTGAACTGGCGAAAGCTACGAACGATCTTGCTGACCGTGCTGGCTCTGTCTCTGATCCCGGCCACGCGCTACTATCAGATCGACGTTCCGCTACTGCGTTGGCTCAGGGGCTCACGCCACGTCGATGCTTTGTCGCTTCACCTGGCGGGAGAGTTCGTCGAGAATAATCTCGGAACCCAGCAGGATCCCGACGGCTCGGTCACCGTGCGCATGATCGCTCAGCAATACCTGTTTATTCCCCACTGCATTCTGGTTCCGGCCGGAGTCCCGGTTCATCTTCGCATCACCAGCGCCGACGCGGTCCACTGGCTTGCCTTCGATGGCACCGACTATAAAGTCAAGGCCTTGCCCGGCACGATCAGCGAGGCGCAGCTTCAGTTCTCGCGTCCGGGCGAATATAAAATGCCGTGCCGCGAGTTTTGCGGAGCGGGACATTACGCCATGCGGTCCGAGTTGAAAGTCGTTCCTCGCGAACAGTTCCCTGCCTTGCAGCCGGAAGAAAGAGGCAGTTGTGCAGCGCATTAAAGGATCAGCGCACCTCGGGCGAGGTTTCTCGTGGCGGATCGGCGCGGCGATTACGCTTGCGGTTACTCTGGTGGCCGGGACGGCCGCCAGTGCGCTCTTGCTGCAGACGAGCACCAATCCGCCGGATCGAATTCCGTCGTATGTGGCGTGGACGCCAGAAACGCTAGCGGCGGCCTCGCGTGGAGACGCTTTTCGTGGAATGCTCCTCGCCAGACGTTGCGACCATTGTCATGGAGCGGAAGGCTTCAGCGCCGTTGGTTACACTCCGAACCTGGCAGGCATCGACAGGCTCGCAGTCTGGAAACAGTTGGAGGACTTCCGATCTTATAAGCGATTATCCCGCGAGATGAACCCGATCGCGGAGTCGCTCTCGCCTCGGGACGTAGCGGACGTGGTCGCCTATTACGCGAAGCTGCCCGCATTCGCCGATCCTGGCGACCATCGAATCTTCCCGCAGTCGCGGCCTGATCCCGGTCATGCCGGCATTGCATCGCGTCTGGTTTCTTTCGGAGACGGAGAACGTGGCATTCCGCCGTGCCAGGCCTGTCATGGTCCGGTCGGCTATCGTCCTGGAGCGCCGTGGTTGGCGAACCAGAACGCTGAATACGTGTTGAACCAACTGGAAGCGTTCGCGAGCGGCGGCCGCACCAACGACATCAACATCCCGATGCGCACCATAGCGGGGCTACTCACGGAAGCCGAACGTCATGCCCTGGCGGAATACTACGGCGCGGGTCTGGGGCTTGAGCCCGCAAGTTTGACCGCGCCGAAATAGGCTGCGGAACTGGCAGTAGTAAAAGATGGGCCGGCGTTTGAGTCTCTCGTGGAGCAGGCCGAGGGCGCTGGCTTGGTGGCCGTCAGCTTTCAGTTATCTAAAATTCGTTGTCATTCCGAGCCGCTCGCAGCCGCGCAACGCGCGGAGAGAGCGAGCGAGGAATCTGCTTTTCTGCAGCTTGAGAGAACAGCAGATTCCTCACCTCTGACCCAGTTCGGAATAACAAGCGGTTTGCCGAAGCCCGAAGCCCAGTCCTACCGCAATTCCTCCATCGCCGCCGCCAGCGCTTCCCTGCCCGGCCGTGTAACCGATTCCGGCAGCGTGGCCAGCGGCTCATCCACCATGTTCAGCATATCGAGGAAGCTGGGCGATTTCGTGTTCACATAAAACAGTCCCGTTAATACCTCGCCCCTGTCGTGGGCCTCACTCAGCCGAGTCATCGCAGCGATGCGATCCGTCGGGTCATAGTCCTCCTCGAGCTTGCGCAGCCGCAGGCTGGAGCCATCGTGCATGGTGACGTTGACCGTCGTTCCCGGATCGTACTCGACGTCAATTTCTTCGAAGTGAGGCACGAAGCTTATTTCCTGCAAAGTCTCTTCGTGATCCTTCACGTATTTATAGGATTTCGTCGAGCCCTCGTGATCGTTGAAGGTGACGCACGGCGAAACCACATCGAGCATCACAGTGCCGTGGTGGGCGATGGCGGCCTTCAGCAAGGCGCTCAACTGCTTCTTGTCGCCGGAGAACGATCGGCCGACGAATGTCGCGCCCAGCTCAATGGCCAGCCCGCAGGTGTCGATCGGCGGAAGATCGTTGATCACGCCCGATTTCAGCTTCGACCCCAGATCGGCGGTGGCTGAGAACTGCCCCTTGGTCAGGCCGTACACGCCGTTGTCCTCAATGATGTAGATGAGGGGAAGATTGCGGCGCATGAGATGAACAAATTGCCCAATCCCGATCGACGCCGTGTCACCATCGCCGCTCACGCCGAGCGCAATCAGATTGCGATTAGCCAGCATCGCGCCGGTAGCTACCGACGGCATGCGTCCATGCACAGAGTTAAAGCTGTGCGAACGGTTCATGAAATACGCGGGGCTCTTCGACGAACAGCCGATGCCGCTCAGCTTCGCCACGCGCTCAGGCTGCACGCCCATGTCATACATAGCCTCGATGATGCGCTCGGAGATCGCATTGTGGCCGCAGCCGGCGCAGAGCGTAGTCTTGCCGCCCTTGTAATCAATTACGGTGAGGCCGATCCGGTTTATCTTTGGTTCTGCAGCAGGCGTAGTCGCCATCTTACTTTCCCTCCATAGTGCTCAATTCGTCGGTCACGGAGCGCGCGTCAAGCGGCAGCCCGTCGAGATGGCTGATGCTGCGCAGTCGCGTCGTCAGTTCCGGTTTCAGGTCAAGCTTGAGCAGGCTGAGCATCTGCGCGTCGCGGTTCTGCTCAACCACGTAAACCCGGTCATGCTGCTCAATGAATTCATGCACTTCGCGCGTAAAGGGATAAGCCCGCAGCCGCAAGTAGTCAGTCTCAATCGCATACTCGCTGCGCAACTGGTCGCGACTTTCAATGATCCCCCAATGCGAAGTCCCATAAGCGATGATCCCTATCTTTGCGTTCGCACCTTTGAGAATCTCTGGACGAGGCACGAAAGAGCGTGCGCTCTCGAACTTGCGATTGAGCCGCTCCATGTTGTTTTCGTAATCGTCAGGGCGCTCACTGTAGTTCGATTTATCGTTATGGCCGCTGCCTCGCGTAAAGTAGGCTGCAGCAGGATGATTCGTTCCCGGCAGCGTGCGGTATCCTACGCCGTCGCCATCCAAATCTTTATACCGGGCAAAGCCGCCGAGCTTATCGAGATCCGCCTTGCTGAGAACCTTGCCCCGCTTGATCGGCGTAGTCGGATATTCGAAAGGATCGGACATCCAGTTGTTCATCCCAAGATCCAGATCGGACATCACGAAAACCAGTGTCTGGAACTGCTCGGCCAGGTTAAAAGCCTCCGAGGCCATGCTGAAACATTCCGCCGCCGAGCACGGGATCAGCATGATGTTCTTAGTGTCGCCGTGCGAAAGAAACGCCGTTGAAAGAATGTCACCCTGCGAAGTGCGCGTGGGCAAGCCGGTAGAGGGACCGACGCGCTGAATATCCCAGATCACGCCCGGAATTTCCGCGTAATAAGCCAAACCGGAAAACTCTGACATCAAAGAAATGCCGGGACCCGCGGTCGCTGTCATGCTGCGCGCCCCCGCCCAACCGGCGCCGATCACCATGCCGATCGCGGCCAGTTCATCCTCTGCCTGAACAATCGCAAAAGTGGCTTTGCCGTCAGGCCCGATGCGGTATTCCTTCATGTATTCGATCATCGTCTCTACCAGAGAAGACGATGGCGTGATGGGATACCAGGTGACCACGGTGCACCCGGCGAACATGCAACCAAGTGCCGCGGCCGAGTTGCCGTCGATGATGATCTTCCCCGCGGTCTTGTCCATGCGCTCGATGTAGAAGACTCCGCGTTTTTGCAAGCTGGCTTTGGCGTAGTCGAATCCAGCCTGAGCCGCTGCCAGGTTGAGAGTGGCAGCTTTCACCTTCGCAGCAAACTGCTTGCGGATCGCCTTCTCTACCTCGCCCATGTCGATGGTAAGCAGTTGCGCGACCACGCCCACGTACACCATGTTCTTGACCAGCTTGCGCAGCTTCGCCTCTGGGCAAACGCTTGCGACCAGCTTGTCGTAGGGGACCGAATAAAAAATCAAATCGTCGCGCAGCTTCTCGAGCGCCAAAGGCTCGTCGTACAGCACCGAGGCGCCCGCCGCCAGCGACATCACGTCGTCCTGGGCGGTCTCCGCATTCATGGCCACCAGGAAATTGATTTCCTTCTTGCGGCCAATGTAGCCATCTTTGTTGGCGCGAATCG
>Ga0210395_10003212_pt1 | contig 12562 bp, 13 predicted proteins | sample IncBWH4OmetaG_FD_150861 | JGI IMG/M metagenome (GOLD analysis project Ga0210395, IMG submission 150861) | Forest soil microbial communities from Barre Woods Harvard Forest LTER site, Petersham, Massachusetts, United States - Inc-BW-H-4-O ...
GTTCAATTTCCGAGATTTAACAGTCTGGAAAACCAAGCTACCTAACGTGCAGTTTGCGGTGCTCCCGCCTTACAACAACCGTCCGAATCCACTCGCAACCCCAGACATGCTTTACGTTTCGGTGTTTGCTCCTGGCGCAATCTGCGCCTTGGAACCAGACCGCGGGAAGATAATTTGGCGGCGTGAACTGCCAAAGTACGGGGGGGCCACGGTTCAGCTTCATGAGGGGAAGCTGCTCGCAAAGACCGAAAATACGCTCTTTGCCCTGAACCCAGACTCCGGCGAAAACCTTTGGGTCTTCTGTCCTTACGGCGGCGACGAGAGAATCAATATATTCATGCCCCTCGGCGCATGAAAATCGGATTTACATTGGAGACAGGACGGGTTATCTCCACTGCCTGGACGCCGAAAGCGGCAAGACAATCTGGAAACGGCGCACGAAAAGGGGGCGCAACGGCGACGTCAATTCCACACCGGTGCTGATGCACGGTTTGGTGATTGTTTCAAACAATGCAAAAACTGCCGTTGCATATGATGCCCTCTCCGGAAGATTGGAATGGAAACAAAAGCTGGATGGCCCTTCGTCCTTTGGGCCGCTCGCCCACCAGGACTCCGTTTTGGCGGTATCCAATTCGCTGTACGTATTGAATTCAAGAACTGGGAAGGTTCGGCGTCGTTTCTCATGGAGCGGCCTAAGACCCAAAGAAGCTGATAGCACTCCGCAGGGTATCGTCCTGACGTTTTGGCCCTTGCTGTCCGGAAATAAGCTGACCATGGAAGATGCCGATTCGGAGAACAGAAAGGCCCTGGAGACGGCGTCCAGAATTATGATTTTCATAGCGAAGTCGGGATTGCAGCGAACTAAAGAGCTTGTTGAATCCGGCATCTCGTTCCGATATGCTCCGGCTATGCGGCTGCTGTATCTATCCGGCTATCACGCAGTTGATGTGCTTCGTCCTGCTACAGGGACTTTGCTCTGTCGACTTAACATAGCCGACGACACAGGCGGCGGAATCGCACCCGTGGATGTAAAGGACAAGAAGATTTACGCGCTGACGGGCGATGGGAGCGTTTATGCACTTCGGCACCCGCGCTGCAGCGCGGTCTGTTGAGATAGGTGGCGAAACCAGGCCATTACACTCAAAACCCAGCGGGGGATACAGATCTGTTTTAACCCTAGCCCGGCATTTTACGATGAAGAAAAATTCCGCAACAAACCAAATAGTCCTGCCAATTGAGAACTGTGATCCCCCTAACTAACCAAATTAGGCTTTTTCGACGGGAGAAGTGGGGTAACTTTGAGGGGGATATAATGCTCACCCTGATCCGCATTGACGGGGTGAGCATTATATCCCCCCTAAAGTACCCCACCCCCGGCGTCGAAAAAGCTTCACAAGTCACTTATGGAAAGGAGCAGGGCTGATTTAGGATCGCGTCGGCGCTGGCCGCTGACGGATGTTCGCATATGGGTTCGCGAGGGGGTTATTCTTTATTCTGCGGTTTTTCGTCCTTGTCGACTGTCTTCTTTGACGCCGTGGTCTTGTGCGTCGTGGTTTTCTTTGTGTGTTTCACCGTTTGGATGTCGCCTTCAAGAATTTCGCCACTGGCCAAAAGCATAGGCTCTTTAGCGATCTCGGGGAATTGAATTACGCGGCTGAGATTGGCGATGTCGGCCAGAACTTTGTGATCTTCTGTAGAAGTATCCTTAGTGGGAGCAGCACGGAATTCGACGGTCAAACCGCGCTCGATCTGGCCGAACAAGCGATGCGTATCTTGTCTGACGGCGTTGGCCAGTTCATTCTTTCTAGCCGGTGATCCTGGGTACTTTAATAGAACAAGTTCTGTCGCTTCCTCGACCACCTCATCTATTGTCGTAGTTATTCGTTCAGTTAACTGGTCCGTTGCAACGCCGTCCATTCCTATCTCGGCTAATTCGGCCCTTAGCTTCCTTATCTTTTCAATCTTCTCCCAAGCCTCCAAGAATTTGTTCACCACAATTGCAATGGCGCCGATGACGGATACGCTAGCCGCCAGGGCGACCGCAGGTGTGGACGATGATAATTGTTCGAGTTCGGCCTGTTCGGGTTTGCCGGTTAGCGCTTCGCTAATGTCTTGCATCAATCGGCTAATGAAGGTCAGTTCTTTCGCGAATGCCGCAAGCTGATTGTCAAAAATATTGCGCGGAATGAGAAACGCAAGGTCGGCAGAACCCGGTTGCAACGCCGAACCCTTAATGCCAAGCTTTTCGAGGCTCTGACGTGCAGCTCGCACGGTTGCCAGAAATTCTGCGCGTTTTGTAGCAAGATCCTGCACGAAATCTCTAGCTACCGATGGCGTCATGGCATTCGTCTGCACAGACGTCTTGACGCGGTCAGCGATCGCCGGATCAAAAAACTCAGCACCTCCCATGTCTTCGATTTCTGTGAATTGAGAAGGAGTAATCGAGTCGTAAAGTTGACCGGCAGCCGTTTCGAAGGCGGATAAAGCGGACGCCAATGCGCTCTGATATTGGGTTGCCGCTGGCTGGTTAACTAAGCTGTTCAGCGCATTTTGAATGGATTCCAAACTCTTCTGTAAGTTGAGTTTAGTGTCCAGCGTATCGAGAAATGTGAGAATTCCATAAAGCTTTTGTGAAGTCATATTGGCCAGAAGCTGGCGTATCTTATCACGCAGACAGTCTTAAGTGTGCGTATGGTGGAAAAGAAAAGGCGAATACGCGCTTGTGGGGAGAAACTGCCATTTCAGTCGTTAACCCTGCAGAGGGAATTTGAGTGTAATGGCCTGTTAACGTCACTTTAGAGAATTCACCGCGTTGACTCTCGGCCCGAGGAAGCGGATAATCAGCTGCCTTCGGACGGAGGATTTATGAAGCGCTCTTCTCAGCGACGTACGGCAGCCAAACTTTCGACGTCACTCCATGAACGGCTCAACACCTATGCCCTTGCGGCGAGCGCAGCCGGGGTGGGAGTGCTGGCACTGATGCAGCCTGCCGAGGCGAAGATCGTGTACACACCAGCGCACGTCAAAATCAGCGGTAAGATCCCTCTCGATCTGAACCACGATGGAATCACAGATTTCGCATTTGTTACCTCCTATGCCAACAGCACGTCCTATTTCTTGCAAAATTTGAGGGTAGTGCCTTATGGTGCAAACCAACTCCTGGATAAAAACTATTTTCCGAAGGCGCTTCGGGCGGGAGTGCGTGTTGGGGGCACACAACACTTTTCCGATAACAGCCTCATGGCCAGAGTGTCATTCAACAGCAGGAACGACCACAGCCGCTTTGAGGGGCATTGGGCAAACAGCGGTAAGGGTGTCAAGGATCGGTACCTGGGGCTGAAATTCTCGATTAACGGAAAGGTCCACTACGGTTGGGCACGCCTGAACGTCACTATCACTTCCAGCCACCAACCCCAGGGTACGTTGACGGGTTACGCTTACGAAACGATTCCAAACAAGACCATCGTCACGGGCAACACAAAGGGACCATCTGAGATCGACGACACCGTTGGGCAACGGAATCCTGCAAGTTTCGCCCCGCACGCTTCAGAACAAGCCACACTCGGCTTGCTCGCAATGGGCTCTCCTGGAGTCTCCGCCTGGCGGCGCGAAGAATCAGCAGGCAGCAGGCGATAAAGTAGCTTGAAGGAGTGCCGCTGATATTTCCAAATCACCGTTCCAGCCGAAGGTATGCCCAATAGCCAATCGGGGTCTCGTCATTCTTGGCGTAACATCGCGTTTACGCTCAAAACCCCCTCAATGAGCGCAATCGCCCGGTTACGACGTTAATGATTCTGCTGCATACGTCTAACCCGGAGAGAAGCCAGGCAGCCCGACCTCAGAGACACGGCCCTTAAATAACACCTCAAGTTCGATGACGCCGACGCCGATCACGTGGTCACCATCCAAGACGCGGCACTCCAGCCGGAAACGGCCGACTCGTTCTGGGTTAACGACCTCACGAGCCCACTCCAGCATCCGCTGGTTCTCCTCCTCTGTGATTTGCTCACGCGCCACCGACTTCTCGATCTTCGCCAGAAACCTGCGAGCCTCGTCATCGCGTTCTGCGGGGTCGAGCGGAATATGTGCGTAGAAGTAAACCGATTCTGTTTCCGTATCGTAACCGCCGCCCGTTTGGTTCGCTTCTGAAGGTACCAGTTTCTTGCTGCCGTCCAAGGAGATCTGGTAGGCGACAGTTGCTACTTTGAGGAGGTATCTGGACCCGTCGGGTTTGGTCGGGAACGGCCGCACCGGTACATGGCATTCAATTTGGATAAGCCCCAAGTTGCTGACCTGAGCGAGACCGGATGAAGAACGGCTCACGATGCTCTTACCTACAAGCTCGCAAGAGGCAGGTTTATCGCCACCGAATGCCACGGACGAGAGAAGCATTAGTTGAGTTATCAGCAAGTATCTCAAAAAGCAATCTCCTTACGAGCCGCGACATGTGCGTGTGCATTCTACGCGCTCGCCCGAAATATTGGCGAAAAATCGCGATTACACTCATCTGCCTTCCCTAAGGGGATTTGAGTGAAATGGCCTGGTTTCGTCAACTGAGTCGCACTGACGGACTGGCCGCCGCAGCGCTGTGAACCGGGTGAGTAAGAAACGTGACGAATCGCGGTGTCGTGCTTCTACGGCCTGAGCTCGAACACAGCCCCGCAGCCCCCTTGACATGCTTGCCCGGTGCCGCCGCCTTGAGTCGTGCTATAGAGATTATCCTCCCTAAAGACTAGTCTGCCTCTCGGATAGGCCCCGTCGGGAGACCCCGTGAAATTGTAAAGTACCGAAAATCGCCACGAGTTTCCTTGTTCCGCGGGCTTGAGCTGAAAGACGACACCCCTAAAGCTTTGTCCTCCGTAGGCGGTGCCATAGAGGTCGCCTAAGCTGTCCAGTAGAAGCGGGCTGTCGCCGGGTCCGCGTCCGTCGCTACCACCCTGAAAGCTGTAAAGAGAAGTTTCGTTCCACTTCCCATCCTGGGACTGCGTCAACCGGAAAACAACGCCGAATCCGTTGCCGCTTCCGCCACCGCCGGTTGTGCCGTAGAGGGAGCCCTTAGCATCAACAACCAATCCGCTGCTGGGGTTTGCCCCGTCATTCCTGTTCGTGAAGCGGTGCAGAATCTTTTCGCCCCAGATTCCACGCCTGCTCACTGGCGGCAAGAGCTTGAAAGCGATGCCACAGCCGATGTTGCCATTCCCGAAGTTACACAGTTGGTTGCCACCCATCAGCGTCGTACCGTATATCGCGCCTTTGCCGTCCGGGAGCAATCCCCCGTTTGGACTCGCCCCGTCCGTCCCTCCTCCAGCGAAGCCGCGCAACACTTTCTCCGTCCATTTTCCGCCCTTCTGTTTCGATGGAGTCAACTTGAAGACCGTCCCACATTGGCCGCCGTAGAAGACATCGCACGTGGTGCCCTTGCCCCCGCCAAACAAGGTGACCCCGTACAGGTTTCCTGCCTTATCGAAGACCAGGTCACCAGACGCCACATAGCCGTCTTTGCCGCCTCGAAAACTGTAGAGCACTGTCTCCCTCCAAGGATCACCTTGCTTGGCTGGCGGAGAAAGCTCGTACACCGTGCCGCAACCCACTGCCCCACCCAGCAGCGTGCACGGCCCGCTACCCCCGTAGCCGGTTGTGCCGTACAAGTTCCCAGCCTGATCAATTACCAAGCCGCCTTCAGGAGTCGCGCCGTCGCTCTGGGCATGGCCTTTGAAGATGTACAGCACGGTTTCCGTCCAAGCTCCGCCCTTGGTTGCTGGCGGGGAGAGCTGATACACCGCGCCGCACTGGCCCGGACTGTCGCAGTTTGACGCGCCACCATCCCCGGTTGCGCCATAAAGATTGCCCACCTTGTCGAATACCACTGCGCCGATGGGAAAAGCTCCGTCGGTTCCACCTTGAAAACTGTAGAGCACTTTCTCCTTCCACTCCGCCGACGCGGTTGAAACGAGAACGAGAACGGCAATAAAAGGCAAAGCAATTCGGTTCATGGAATTTTACGGATAACCCACAACAACCGCACAGGCATCGGTCCGAATTTTCACGCGGGAATGCTACCACTTGGCATGACTGTTGCAAAATCCCGATTACACTCATTGCCTGAGTTCTGGGATTGCTGGTCTGATTGTCACAATTTGTCGAAGCCGTCGCCCTATTGCACTTCACCAGTGAAGGACGAGACGAAGGAAGAGAAGGAAGAGAAGGAAGAAGAGAAAAGAATATAAGAGAAAAAGAGCTGTAATTACGAGTGAGAAGAAGAAACGTTCTTAGGTTATCATACACTAGCATGTGTACGTGAGAGACAGAAGATCACCGGTCTTCTCTTCATGACAAAAGCCCAAGTCTTGGACATCTTCTCAAGAAGCGGCAACTTCTTAAGACCGGACGACGTTTACGGTCTTCTTGGAACGTTCCCTCACCGCCGCTCGCTTTACAGCTATCTCGGACGGCTTCACCGCCAGGGACTCCTCGAACGACACCCAAACTCCCGCAGAGGCAAACTTGCTTATCGCCTCACCCCTCGGGGACAAGCCCGGCTGGAATACCTGCGGCGCCCTGGTAAGCGCTAAAGCAGCCCGGCCCGCCCCGTCCCGAGGACTATGCCGGGGCGTCTCTAACGTTACGTATGTATGTAACGTAAGGGGCAGCGAAAAATGCCAAATCCTCGTTGCTTGCCATCGACGGTTTCCAGCCTTTATTTTTCCTTTTATACTTAAAAACCATTTCCTGTAATAACACATTTTATGTATTATAATTTGTGTATGGCGAACATCGACTACCATCGCACCCTATACGAGGCTAAGCAGGACCTGGCCCGTCACCTGGTCAAACGCCAGGAGCTCGACCAGAAGATCGCCCGCCTCCATGCTGTAGTTACCAATTTGCAGAATCTTTGCGCCGAGATGAACCAAAAGACCTTTGATCAGCGGGTTGATCGCGTCATCAGGAAAGACCTGAAAGCGGGGATTACGCAATCTGCGCGCGTCATCTTGGAACAGACGTTCTTTCCCATGACTCCGAGCGAACTCCTGAGAAGTATTGAAGCCAGGAAATACAACCTAGCTCGGTACGCGAATCCCCTAGCTGTAATTCACACGGTGCTCAAGCGGTTATTGCAGAGCGGCGAGGTGAGAGAGGTCCTACAGCCGGACGGCAAAAAGGCTTATCAGTGGGTCACCCCAGCGGACAAGGCATTATCCGAACTACAGAAGAGCAATCAACGTGTCGTCCAGAAGTCTGGCGGCACCAAGGAGTCCAAATGAAACCCATACTAGCGAAGCGCGATCCTCTGCGACTGTTCCCTTGTTGTATCTGTGGCAAGGCACGCGAAGTACGGATTACCAAGAAGGGGAAGCCGTACCTCCATTGCGATCCGTGTGGCCTGCAGATGTTCGTGAGAATTGAAAGTGGCATTCGACGGTTCGATGCGCTGATTGCCGACGCTGAACTAAACAACGTGTGGAAGCGACTGTCTGAATTACAACGGCGCTACGAGTTCGAATGCCCGAAATGTGGAAACAAGTTTTGGTTGACGACGGAACTGATTAAGACGAGTTGGATGGACGGAAAGCTACAAGGATATCGATGTCCGGAACCGAATTGTGTCGGAATCGCCAAACCAAAGGAGGAGGCAGCATGAAACTCACATTGTTGGGAATGGTCGCGATCTTCGGAATCATGGCGTTATTGACCATTATTACAGAGTACCTGCGAGGCAATCTTGTAGCGGCAAATATGGACGGAGAAGAGCATGACGACCGGCGCTGAACGCGAACCCTTCGTTGACGCGGTAGCTGCGGGCGACTTTCTGCACTTGCGCCCGCGCCACGTGCTGGAAATGGCACGCCGGGGCGAGATTCCCGCTTATCCGCTCGGTCAAGGCAAGCGTCGAGTCTGGCGTTTCCGGCTTTCAGAACTTGCTTCGGCTCTGTGTTCACGCGGTGTACACTGTGCCCACGCAGCCGTCCGTGCCAAGGAGAACAGCTAATGGCACGGAAACGGAATCAACACGGAAGCATCCGTGTTTTGTCCCGCAAGTCCAGGGACGTGTTCGAATATCGGTACTACAAAACCCGCGCCGATGGGGAGCGCGTTCCGGCAAACTTCGTCGTGGGAACGGTAGAAGAATTAAACAACGAAGCGGGAGCTTGGGCGAGAGTCCGCAACATGGGCTTCAATCCCAACGCTTCCTTGAGCAAAACATCGAAACCAGTGACCCTTGGGGAACTGGCAAAGGATTACAGCAGAGTGGAACTCTCACCTGATCAATCTGAAGCCGCGATTCCGAAGGCCCATTCAACCATAGAAACATATCGTCGTTACCTGAATCGGCATATTTTGCCACGTTGGGAAACGATACGTGCGAGCGACATAGAACCGATTGAAGTGCAAAGCTGGTTACGGGACCTTCGTAAACACAAGGGTCTATCGAACAGCACTTTAATCAAAGTTCGGAACGTTATGCTGGTGGTCTTCAAGCACGGCCAACGATACGGATTCTTGTCTAGATCACAGGAATCCAATCCGATTGCATTCGTGCGTCAGTCATGTGTCAGCGACTTCGAACCTGTAGTGCTGACGATGTCGCAATGCGTGAACATTGTTTCGAATCTCAATGACATGCACCGCGTACTGGTTTTAGCCGACGCCGCAACGGGACTTCGTATCAGCGAAATCCTGGCGTTGCGTTGGTTGGACATCGATTGGAAGAACTCCTGCATTCGAGTCGTTCGTGCCTACGTCTATGGAAAGTTCGGACCGCCAAAAAGCAAAGCATCCAAAAAGCCCGTGCCATTGCACCCGCTTTTGGCAGGCTTGCTACAAGCATGGCGAAGGGAAACCCTCTACTCGGCTGAGGAAGACTTTATCTTCCCCAGTTACAGGTTGAAAGGCAAGAAGCCACCGCGTGCAAACATGCTGGTTGCGAAACACCTTCAGCCTGCTGCCCGGAAAGCGGGAATCATCGGACAGGTGGGGTTCCACACGCTACGTCGTACGTTGGCAAGTGCATTGGTGGCGAATGGGAATGATCCGAAACTGGTTCAGGAACTGCTTCGACACTCGAACGTGAAGACAACCTTGGACATCTATGCGAAAGCCATGACTCCGGCGAAGCTTGAAGCTCAAGGTTGGGTATTGCAGCAACTGCTAACGGGAGAAGTTAAGTCAGCGGTTGTGTAGCGCGGTGGTGTAGTGCGGTCGTGTGGTGCGGTCGTGACCCCTAAATCTGCTTATCGTGGGTCGCAACCCATAAAACGAGAACTTAACCGGGATAGCTAAGTGCTTTGACATGTGGTGGCCAGGGACGGAGTTGAACCGCCGACGCCAGCCTTTTCAGGGCTGCGCTCTACCACCTGAGCTACCTGGCCACGCTTGCGACTCCGGACGCTTGCGAGTTGTGGGCTACGCCTGACTTGGCGGAATTGCCGGTAATCGCGGGCAGTCGAAATGCGGGAGCGCCTGGAACAGCCACGATTATAACAACCAAGCTGGATTCACTCAATGCGGCGGGCCGCGGTTAGCCACAACTCGGCCCGTCGCATTAATTCATCCCGCAAGTCAGTTTCCAGTCGCCGCTGTACTTCCTTGCTTCTCTCTCACTCTCCGGCCGAAGTACCGTGACTCTGAAGCCAGGATGCGAGGTGCGTTCCCTGCTGCGCCTTGAGATCGACACAATAGTTTATGCGTTCGAGCGATTGTTTCAGTCCGCGCTCGGACGCGGGCGCGTGATGGGTCGCAAAGAAGTCGTTCACCTCGTCGCGCATGCCCGCGTCACAGAACGAACCGGTCGCGGTCACGATTACTCCACCTCCAAATGCACCACCCAGATTCGCGACGTCGTTCCAATGGGCCCGCGCAAAATCCCATGCGAGCGTGGCCCCAGCCGGGTTTCGCATCACATCACGAATCACGTATGGGGCATCTTGCGAGCGCACATCGGGCGAAATTGCGTACTCGAGCGTCCTCTCCAGCAGTTTAGGATCGCTGAAGCGTGTGAGTATTGCCTGGTAAACGTATTGTTCTTCTGGTGTCTTGGCAGTTTTCAGTCTAGCCATGACCTGGTCGTACAAGGCTGCATCACCATCGCGTGCGGCGATGGACAAAGCCACCGACAACAGTTCGTGATCCACGGAAGACGGATCCTGCATTGCCTGTTCGGTCAGCTTGCGTGCCACCGCTTCCACTTCGGGATCACGCGCGGTATAGCCCAACGCATGCATAAGTTGCGCGCGAACGCTGCTCTGATCAGAGGGCTCGCCCGGCTTTGGCGTCCATCCTACATCTTTCGCCGCCGGTGTCAGGAGTTGACGAACCCAGAGATCATACGACTCGCGATCTGCGTCGTTCACCAAATGTTCTCCGATGAAATCCAACTGCCGGACCAACTCTGTCAATACCGCGCCGGTACGATCGGACTGCAAGCCCTGAGCCACGGCCAGATAGTCGCCGATGGGCTCGCGATTCACGCGCACGGAAGCCCAGATATCTGATAGCAGCATGATCCGCTCCGCCGGGGTCAACGCGGTTTCCACATCCTTCGCCATTGAGCGCACCGCGTCCGTCTCGTAGCCCGACCGGTAGAACCCCTTCGCTCCCGTGTTGGCGAAGATCCAGGGCGCGCATCCGGAAAGATTAGCAACCTGTTCCTTTCGGGTGAGCAGTTCACATTTCTCGACGCTTCCTGCTTTGCCATCTTTCAGGCAAACCGGAATCTCCCACATTTCCTTGCTGCCGGCATTGAAGAGGCTCCGGTCATAGAAATAACGCTGCTGCGCCAAGCCGACGCTTGCGGAATTTCCTGAGCACTGGTTCTTCACACTGACGAGCGGCGCGCCTGGTTGTTCCACCCATGTGGGCATGATTCGATCGACTGGCTTCTTGGAAACTTGCGCCTGCGCGCTCCAGAAATCAGACGCTGTGGCATTTCCGTAGGCATGTTGTTTCAAGTAGGCGTTCACACCGGCGCGGAAAACTTCCGGCCCAAGATAGTTTTCCAGCATGCGCAGCACGGCAGCTGTTTTTCCGTAAGAGATATCGTCCGCCAGCTCCAGGATCTCCGCCGGAGTGTCTGCTTTTTGATGGATCGGGTGAGTGTTGATCAGAGAATCCGCATTCAAAGAATCACCCGATTCCCTGACGTCTTCGAGATCCATATTCCACTCCGGCTTCCACGCTTCCAATGGCTTGCTTGACATCCAGGTAGCGAAGCCTTCGTTCAGCCAGATATCGTCCCACCACTGCATGGTGACCAGATCTCCGAACCATTGATGCGCCATTTCATGAGCGATGACCGAAGCCACATCCTTTTTCAGGGTTAACCCAACGTGCTTGTCATCAACCAACAGAAGAACGTCGCGGAAGGTGATGCAGCCCGTGTTCTCCATGGCGCCGGCAGAGAAGTCGGCGAGCCCAACCAAATCGAGTTTTCCGTATGGATACTTGATACCGAAATAGTGGTTGTAATACCGCATGATGTTCTCGGCCGCATCGAGGGCGAATGCGCCCAATTCCTTTTTTCCTGGACTCGTGTATACGCGAAGCGGGATACCGTCGGCCGAACCTTCGATGTATTCGAAATTACCGACGACCATTGCGACTAGATAGGATGACATCTTCGGCGTGGTTGCGAAACGCACCGTGTGTTTGCCGCCGGGACCCGGCGTGTCAGAGATCGCTTTAGTATTTGAGATTACGGTCATTCCCTGGTCTGCAGTCACGACCACGTCAAACGTCGCTTTGTAAGCCGGTTCGTCGAAGGAAGGAAACGCGCGTCTCGCGTCGGTGGCTTCGAGCTGAGTGGCCGCGTACTTTCGTCCGTCGTTATCCTTGCCGAGATAAAAGCCGCGCAGCTCATTGTTCAGGATTCCGGTGTAGCGGATCTGAATGGACGCTGGCCCGGGCTGAATCGTGTTGCCTACCGTCAGGGTCACGATTTCCTTTTCTTTGTCGATCGTGACCTTGGCCTTCTGGGTTGTGCTCCCGCTGGTAATAGTCACGGTTTCAAAATCAATTTCCGCGGCGTTTAGCACGATCTCTGACGTAGGCTTTAACACGCGAACCTGAATGATCTCGTCGCCGGTAAAATTGTTCTTTGTGAAGTCGGGCGCGAAGGTGAGCTTGTAGTTGTCCGGAACGGCAAGTTCCGGCAGACGTTGCGCTGTGCAAAAGGAAGCCAGAAACAGAAAAAGGCCAGGCAGTAAGAAACTTCGTTTCATTTTTCTCCTCAGTATTCGTTTTCGCTCGATGAAATCAGAAGATCGTTTCAACCTAATATTTATACGCAATCTCAGCACTTGAAGTTCACTCCAAAATCGCGGATCCGGACGAGGCGATCAGCGTCCCGTTCAGAACGGTGAAGGCGCAGCGATTGGAGGCAAACCAATAAGGGATTTCGCGATAATCGTCCGCCTCAAAAACTGCCAGGTCCGCGTCCTTTCCCGGCTCAATTGAGCCTTTGGTCCCAGCGAGCCGCAGCGCCCAGGCGCCGTTGATAGTCGCGGCGGAAATTGCCTCCGCCGGTGACATCTTCATGTGCGTGCAGGCCAGCGATAGTACGAAC
>Ga0210395_10003215_pt1 | contig 12552 bp, 9 predicted proteins | sample IncBWH4OmetaG_FD_150861 | JGI IMG/M metagenome (GOLD analysis project Ga0210395, IMG submission 150861) | Forest soil microbial communities from Barre Woods Harvard Forest LTER site, Petersham, Massachusetts, United States - Inc-BW-H-4-O ...
GCCCGCAGATAGTGACGCGTGAAGAAACTCAGGCCCGCCTCCACCAGCGTGCGCGCATCCCCGCGCCAGCCCAGCTGTGCGGCGCGCGCGTAGGCGTAGACCTGCCGGGTCTGCACCCGCGCCCGTCGCGGTTCATCGCCCAGCGCGCCACCGGGCAGCAGCCGTTCATGGAAGGCGCGATGCACGGCATCGAAGCCGGCCGTGGCCCACACCGGATAAGCATCATCGATGAGCCAGGTGAGCAGCCGCCCATGCATCTGGCGGGCTTGCGGAAGACTCGAAATGGTGTTCATCCAGCCGGTGTTTTACCACTTTTCCAGTGCTCTGCGGCCACCGCGAGTGCGCCCAGTGGTCCCACCGCGGCACCCAGCGCCGAGGGCACGATGAAACCGGCGATGTCCGCGCCGAGTTCGCGGGTCCCAAGATAGCCATTCAGACTGCGCTTGAGGGATTCACGGATCATTGCGAAAAGCTGCGGCTGATGCACCATCACGCCGCCGCCTAGAAAAATGCGCCGGGGCCCGGTGGTCAGCACCAGCGCCTGGCACAGCTGCGCCAGCGGGTGCGCCACGCGGGCCCAGACGGGGTTTTCAGGATCAAGATCCGCCGGCTCGCGATGCGCGCGTGCGCGGATGGCCGGCCCAGCGGCCAGACCCTCCACGCAGTCACCATGAAAGGGGCAGGTGCCGGGAAAGTCGTCCCCGACCTCGCGCACGACGCGGATATGCCCGAGTTCGGCGTGGTTGGCGCCCAGCACCGGGCGGCCACTGACGATGACGCCGGCGCCCACTCCCGTGCCCACCGTCACATAGACAAAATCCATGAGGCCCTGCGCTCCACCCCAGCGTCCTTCGGCCAGCGCCGCGGCATTCACATCGGTATGGATGGCGGTGGGTAGGCGGTAGCGGCGCGCGAAGCGGCCCAGCAACTCCGTGTCCGACCAGCCGGGTTTGACGGTGGTGGCGAGCCACCCATGGCGCGGCGAATCCGCGCGCAGATCCAATGGCCCGAAGGCGGCCAGACCGAGCGCGGAAAAATCCGCGCCCGCCGCGCGCCAGCCATCGAGCACCCTGGCAATGGCGGCAAGAGTGGGCTCGGGCGCCTGCGTCGGCAGTTCGACCTGGGCGCGGATATCCAGCGGGCCGGTGCCAAGAATGCAGATGCACTTGGTGCCACCGAACTCGACGCCCGCCAACAGGGGCAGCGACGCTTCAAGTGCCATCGCGGTCAGTGCGTGGCACTGTCCGGCGCGAACGCCGCGTACGAATGCGGCGCAAGCCGCACCGTGAAATGCGACGCCGGCGGCTCGGGCGCGACGATGAAGCTCGGCCTGGCTGGCGCCGCCGGCAGTTTCTGCAAGATTTCGCCGGTTTCAAGATTGCGCAGCGTCGCGAAACCGGCCGGCACCGCCACCTGCACCGTCACGGCCGCATCGTTGAAGGACTCCACGATCAGTGTGCCGTTGTCGTACTCGTACAGTGCGACCTTGGAGGCGCCATCGGCCAGGTGCACGGGCAGATCCGCGCTGGCAATGCGGCGGTAGGTATCGAGGATGGCCGGCGGCAGGCGATACAGATCGGCGACGTTGTTCGGGATGGTAATGACGAACAGATGGCCCTTGCCGTACTGCGAATCGGTCACCATCGGAAACCCGTTGTCGCCCGCCACCGAGGAGGCGAGTTCCCAGGTGTCATTGGTGATGAAGTGCACCTGGGGAATGAGCATGGGCTCGCCGATATCGAGGGTCGCGCGAGCGCCCAGAAAGGAATGCACCAGAGCGTCCTGCCCGGTCAGATACAGATTCGCGATGCGCTCGATGCCGCGGGACTGCAGCTTGCCGAGCAGACCCGAGGTGATGATGACGTTGCCACCCGCACGCACCTGGCTCTCGATCAGGTCCACGATCCTCGGATCGCCGGCCGCGTCCTGAGTCAAAAGGACGGTATGCGCATGGCTCGGATAGTGCGGCTGCAGATCGATGGGTATGCCCACCATGCCCAGGAAACTGGGCAGGAAATCCTCCCCCAGCGAACCGAAGGGCCGGTACACCGCGACCCCCAGCGGCTTGCCCAGCTGCCCGATCACGCGGTCCACATGCTGCAGGGCGGCCCCGGCAGGCACCGCATAGGTCGGTGCCGCAGCGCCAGTGCCGGCGGCCGCATAGTAGCTGCTGAGCATGGCGTCGTAGCTGAAGCTGGTCGCCTCCCCGCCCTGCCAGGGGCCCCGCAGCGCGGGGCTGAAGGCACCCAGCAGCTGACGGTAGTCAAAGAGCGTGATCTCCGGGGCCTTGGCGAATAAGGTCACCCAAAGCTGTTCGGCGTAATTGTCGAGGCTGCGAACGCCGGGCGGATCCACCCAGCCGCCGTGATCGAACCCGGGGCGCAGGTTGTCGAAATAACGGAAAATGGAATAGCCGTTGTACGCCTGCAGATGCTGCGCGCTTGAGATCGGATCACGGGTCTCGGTGCCGGTGTACACCCCGTCATATAGATAGGGCTCCTGTTCCAGGTCAAAGCCCATGTCCTGGAAGTGCTGGTACCAGTTCGGAAACTTGATGACCACGCGCACCCGGGGATTGACGCTGCGGGCCGCGCCGATGACCAGATCGCGGGCAACTTCGCGCATGCGCTCGATGCGGTACTGGGCCCAGCTGCGCGCGCCCCTGGCCCGGATCTCCTCCTCCGACTTGCAGCTGGTGAAGAAGAAATCATCCAGGATGATGTCATCGAAATGCCGGGCAGTTTCCTCGGCCACATGCCTGACCCAGGCACGGTCCTGGGCATTGGCATAGCAGAAAGTCTCGAAGCGATTGCTCTCGTTGCGCGTCCAGGTGATGCCGCCGAAGGTCTGCACGCCGCGCGCGGCAAAAAATGCCTTGGCCTTCTCCAGGGTCGCCCCATCCACCAGCAACCCGTCGCGGTGGCTTTCCACGTAGACCTTGTTGACCTTGACGGCGCGTGAAATGACATCCCAGGACTGCTGCAGCCACTGGGCATCCTTCATCTTGTCGACCTCCTGCGCGCGCGCATACACCGCAACACTGATGTTCCGGTAGTGCTCGGGCGGCGCGGCCGCTGGCGCAGGAGCCTGCGCCAGCGCCTGACTCGCCACCAGCGCCGCGAGCGCGCCCGCCAGGAATGCCAGGGCGGTATTGCGCATGCCCTTACCAGCCGGAGGCAGAGTTATAGGGCGCCACGAAGCCCATGGCCTCGATCTGGTGGATCTTGCCGCCACTGATCTTGAAGATATGCGCCGCCGGCAGATCGAAAGGCGGGTTATTGACCTCGCGCTGGCTCACGCCGGGCACGCCTTTGATGGGGAACAGATGGTTCTTCATGCTGTGATGGAAGTGCGACAGACCGAAGGCCAGGCCGGTCACCGGATCCACGGCCAGCACGCGGATGTTATCGATGTTGTCGATGTAGGCCATCATGCCGGTGCTGAACTGGCGCGTGCAGTCCATGGCGCTGTAGTTGGGCTTGGGCGTCTGCGCGGTCACCGGCGCGCGGCTGCCGCTGGACTCCCGGCCGTTCTCGTGGCGTTCGCAGTCGCGGGCCATCGGCGCCAGTTCCCCGTCGTTGAAATCCAGGGCGTCGTAGTAGGAATAGGCGATGCCCTTGATCTCATAGCGCGGCATGCGCATGTGCTCGGGAACGACCTTGGCGAACACCGTGCGGGGCACCTGCAGGTTGGCCAGGCTCTGCGCGTTGAGGTCACGGGCGATGACATGCTCGGCCTGGATGACCTGCCCTGCGAACACCTGCAGTCGCAGGGCGAGCAGAATGGGCTTGCCGCCTTCCTGCATCACGCCCATGAAGCCGACCTGCCCGGAAACCGGATCCGGCACGTACAGCTTGAAGGTGGTGGGTAGCGCGGAGGCGGTCTTCCACAAGCCCTCGCCGATCTTGGTGGCCTTGATGTTCTCGACGAAACGGGCATCGGCAGCGAAGGCGATCCTGCCCGGATCGTGGGCCACCAGCGCGGCCAGGTAGTCATCGACCAGGTGCTCGTAGCAGATGCGGGTCCTGCAGGCGATCTGGCCCTTGTTTTGGTTTTGGTCCTGGTTCTGGCCTTGGGCCTGCGCCAGTGCCGGGCCGAGCGCCGCGGCGGCGATCAGCAGCCCCACCAGCCGGTAGTTCTTGTGCATCAGACATTCCTCGAATTTCACTTCAAATACCGAATGCGGCTGGCGCGCGCGAAATGCTCGCCACGCAACATTCATCCGCCTGAAGAGACCCCCTCTTCAATTCGATGCGCGCTTCAGTCCAGTCCGGGTCGCTCGATGAGCTCGATTTTGTAACCGTCCGGATCCTGCACGAAGGCGATGACGGTGGTACCGCCCTTGACCGGTCCGGGCTCGCGCGTGATGGTGCCGCCGGCGGCGCGGATGCGCTCGCAGGTATCGGCGACGTTCTTCACCCCGATGGCGAAGTGGCCGAAGGCCGTGCCCGGTTCATAGGCCTGGACGCCGTAGTTGTAGGTGAGCTCGATCTCCGCGGAGCCATCCGCATTACCGGCGCCGTAGCCGACGAACGCCAGCTTGTAGTTATGCGCGGGCACATCGGTGGTGCGCAGCAGTTTCATGCCCAGGACATTGGTGTAGTAGTCGATGGACCTGGCCAGGTCACCCACACGCACCATGGTATGCAGCAGCTTCATCGACCCCCCCGAATGTGCACCCAAGCGTTATACCGCAGGCCACGCCCCAAGCGCTATTGATAGCCGAACAGACCCCGGGTCTTGATGGCATGGGCGACTTCCGGGGGCACCATGGATTCCCATTCGGTGTTGCCGGAGTTGATCTTGCGCAGCACGTCCGGGGAGTAGATGCTCAGGTAAGTGTGATTGGCGTCCTGCAGCTGCACGATGCAGCGTCGCGACAGCAGGTAACCGTACAGCTGGCGCAGCGACTCGCCGACATCCACATCATTCACCGTCACCAGCTTGCCGCTCTTCTGGTCCATGTAGGGATAGATGTACAGCCGCAGGTTGTTGCGGAACAGGCGCCCGAAGCTCTCCAGGATGCCGCCGTCCAGTCGCGAGTAGTAGCTCTCGTCGAATATGGCCTCGAGGTTCATCGCCCCCATCGCCAGCCCGACCCGCCGTGAGGTGTAGCGGAACAGGTAGGCCGCCAGCCGATAATATTCGGCGAAGTCCGAGATCATCACCGTATGGCCGGTGGCGGCCAGGACTTCGGCGCGGCTGATGAAGTCCTGCAGATCCACCGTGCCGTCGTTGGTGAGGCTGCTCATGGTGATTTCCATGATCGAAATGGTCTCCCCGGGCCGCACATCGTCGCCCTCGGCCTCGAATGCCTTGAGCGCCGAACGCGCCAGATCCAGGTTCACGTAGGTCACCGGGCGGAACCGCCCGCGCTCGACCAGCACCGGTTTCTTGTGCAGCACCTCGGAGGGCTGCAGCACCTTGCCGTCGCAGGAGAACATGGCCGCCCCGGTCAGATGCAGCTGCACCAGGCGCAGGCTCATGACGCGGTTGTCGACCCGGCTGAACTCCGGGCCGGAGAACTCGATGAGATCGATTTCGATCCGATCGGTGCTCAGGCCATCGAGCAAGGATTCGACCAGCCGGTCAGGATCCTGGCTGAAATACTGCGAACCATAGATCAGGTTCAGACCCACGATCCCCAGCGCCTCCTGCTGCAGGGAATTCTCCACGTCCAGCATGCGCACATGGATGATGATCTGGCTGCTGTCGGACAGCGGTCGCGGCTGGAACTTGATGCCCAGCCAGCCATGGCATTCGTTGTTGCCGCGGAAGCTACGCGCCGACACGGTGTCGGCGAAGGTGAAGAACGCCGTGGTCTTGCCGCGGCCATCCATCAGTCGTTCGATGTTCAGGCGCTGTTCGTAGTCGAGCATGGACTGCAGGCGCTCGCGGCATACGTAGCGCGCACAGGGCCCGTAGATGGCATCCGACACCTTCATGTCGTAGGCCGAGATGCTCTTGGAGATGGTGCCGGCCGCGCCGCCGGCGCGGAAGAACCAGCGCACCACCTCCTGGCCAGCGCCGATCTCTGCAAAACTGCCGTAGGAGCTGGGGTCCAGGTTGACCTTCAGCGCCTTCTCGCGCGGTGTTACCGGGTGATCGTCCACTGAGCTCCCGTTCGGGGTCACGCCATTCACGTCGAATTCCTCCTGACTCACCCGCCCCCCAACAGGTACCGCTAGGATAGCCGAGAGCTTGGCGCATGAGATTTCCAAACCGCTACAACGTGAGGTGCGCCACGTCTGCTGGCGCTACTGCGGGGCCTGCGAGGGACCCTTGACAGGATCTTGGCAGCTGCGACTTTATCATTAAATATCAATTAGTTGCCTCAGCAATACCCAGTCCCTTCCGGGGCGGAGAACGTCCTTCGGCCAGTTGCGGTATATTCGCGCCCACTTCCCAAGGAGTCGCCCATGAATGCCCAGTTGCAGACCTACCCGGCTTCCGAATTCAACCTCCTGATCAATGGCCGACTGGTCGCGGGCGCGTCGACCTTCGACGTGATCAACCCCGCCACCGAGGATCTGCTGGCGGTGTGCCCGCGCGCCGACCTGGGGCAATTGAACCAGGCTGTCGCGGCCGCCAAGGCCGCATTCCCCGCCTGGTCTGCCACGCCCATCGCCGAGCGCCGGCGCCTGTTGCTGAAGCTGGCGGACGCCCTCGCTGCCTCGATGGATGACATCGCCCGCGTCCTGACCCAGGAACAGGGCAAACCGCTGGGCGGCGCCAAATACGAAATCGGTGGCGCCATCCACATGATTCAGACCTTTGCCGCCATGGATCTGCCGCCCAAGGTACTGAAGGAAGCCGATGGCAGCCGCATCGTGCAGCATCACGTGCCGCTGGGTGTCGTCGCCGCCATCACACCCTGGAACTTCCCGGTCATCCTGCTGACGATCAAGCTGGCCCCGGCACTGCTCGCCGGCAACACGGTGGTGGTGAAGCCCGCCCCGACGACGCCACTGTCCACGCTGCGCCTGGCCGAGTTGTGCGCCAAGATCTTCCCCCCCGGCGTGGTCAACGTCATCACCGATGTCAACGACCTGGGCAATGCGCTGACTTCACACCCGGATGTCGCCAAGGTTGCCTTCACCGGCTCCACCGCCACGGGCAAGAAGGTCATGGCCAGCGTCGCCAGCACCATCAAGCGGCTGACCCTGGAACTGGGCGGCAATGATGCCGCCCTGGTGCTGGATGACCTGGATCCCAAGAAGGCCGCCGCCAGCCTGTTCGCCGGCTCCATGGTCAACAGCGGACAGGTGTGCCTGGCGATCAAGCGCGCATATGTTCCCGATTCCATGTACGACGCGGTGTGCACCGAACTCGCCAAGCTTGCCGATGCCGCCGTGGTGGGTGATGGCATGGATCCGAATACGCAGTACGGTCCGGTGCAGAACGCCACCCAGTTCAAGAAGGTCAACGAGTACATCGAGGACGCCCGTGCTCACGGCAGGATCGTCGCCGGCGGCAAGCCGCACAGCGGTCGCGGCTACTTCGTGCGTCCGACCATCGTGCGTGACATTCCTGACAACACGCGCCTGGTGCAGGAGGAGCAGTTCGGACCGGTGCTGCCGGTGCTTCGCTACAGCAGCCTGGATGATGCGATTGCCCGCATCAACAGCACCGACTACGGCCTGGGGGGCACCGTCTGGTCCTCGAACGACAAGCGCGCCTACGAGACCGCCTTGCGCATCGACTCGGGCACCGTGTGGGTGAACAAGCACCTGGACCTGCCGGTTGATGTGCCCTTCGGCGGCGCCAAGCAGTCCGGTTTCGGCGCCGAGATGGGTCAGGAAGGTCTGGAAGAGTTCACACAGTCGAAGATCATCAACCAGGCCATCTGAACGTGACCTGATCGTTCATGCCAGGGCGGTGTGCTTGCGGACACCGCCCTGTGCGTTTGCAGAGGATCATGGCGCTGCCCGAGACTCCCGATCACCCGCGTCGACTGCGCCGGACCATTGTGCTGGGAACGCTGTGCGTCGCGGCCAGTGCGCTTGGCATGTTGCTCGCCCGTCCGCTGGCCGCGAGCTTCCACAGCGTCGCGCCCTGGATCCTGCCGGCCCTGGCCGTCGGGGTGTTGGCGATTCTGGTGACCCTCACCCTGCTGGTTCTGCCAAGGCTCGGCAAGCCACGCCCCTGACCTTGGGCCCTTATCGGGCCGGCGCGCCAATCAGATGCGTATCACTGGGCCCCATGCCGGTGATCACGATCACCACGGGGTCATCGCGCGTTTCGGTGTAATGCGCGGTGGCGGCAGGTTCGGTGTAGTAGCTGCCGGGCGGCAGACTCTTCAGCGCCGCCGGATCGCGCTTCTCGCCATATCCCACATACAGCGTGCCGGACACCACGTACACCGTGCGATTGTCGCGATGGGTATGAGGCGGAACGATGGTATGGGCGGGCAATGTGACCTGTACGGTGTAGACGCCGACCTTGCTGGAATCCCCGTTCAGGCTGACCGAAGCCGGACCGGGGCGCGCCGCATTCTTCTGCGCCTGGACCAGGCCCTGAATGTCATCGGGGTTCAGGCGGATCTGCGGCTCGGGGACCTGCGCCTCGGCAATCACCGTGCTGGCCGCGACCGGCTCGATGCGCAGCAGCGCGCCGTCGTCCTCATCGGTCACGGCATAGAGCAGCCCATCGGGTCCCTGGCGCACGTCGCGGAATCGCTGGTGCAGCTCGGTGAACAGGGTCTCGCGACGCAGCTCTTCGAGTTTGGGATTGAAGACCAGGCGTTCCAGTCCGCCGGTGCGCGGAATCTCGCCACGGCGCGCGCTGGTCACGAACACATTGTTCTGCCAGGCCGGAAACTTGTCGCCGGTGTAGAAAGTCAGTCCGCCCGGCGCGATCGAGGGCAGCCACACCACCAGCGGCTGATCGATGCCCTCGGCCACGGGGGACTCCGAAATGCGCGGACCGGCATAGTCACGCCCGAAACTCACCTTCGGCCAGCCATAGTTGTGTCCGGCGAGAATCACATTCAGTTCATCGCCCCCGTTCGGGCCTTCTTCGGCATTCATCACCACACCGCCGGGACTGACGGTCAGGCCGAGGTGATCGCGATGGCCCATGGAGAAAATCTCGGCGCGCGCGCCTGCCGTGCCGACGAAGGGATTGTCCTTCGGGATGCTGCCGTCATCGCGCAGCCGCAGCACCTTGCCGTACACCGTATCCAGCCGCTGCGGGGCATCATCGAAGGGCCCGCCGGTGGTCATGTAGACCATGCCATGGCCGTCAAAGGCCATGCGCGAGCCGCTGGTGCTGCCCGAGCCACCGGCGAACAACTGCTGAACATGGATCAGCGAATGGCCGGACAACTCACCGCGAAACAGCGACACCCGGCTCTCCTGCCGCACCGGCGGTTTGGCATCCGCGGGCGGCGGGTTGCCCGCCTGGTTGAAGGTGAAATACACAAGATGGTTGTGTGCGAAGTCCGGATGCAAGGCGACGTCCTGCAGACCGCCGTTGCGGTAGGGCGGAGGCGGCGGCACACCATCAAGCGGCGTGGGATCAAGCTGGGCCGTGCCAACGGCCGCAGTGTGGATGAGGCGCAGTCCCGCGCCGCGTTCGGACACCAGCGCGTCGCCGCCGGGCAGCAGGGCCACGGCAAAGGGATGGCGCAGGCCATGGACCACCACGACCACTCGAACCTTGTGTTGCTCCGCAGTATCAAAGACGTAGGCCGGCTGGGTCAGCGCAACGGCCTCGATGCCAAGCGGCGCCTGCTGGGCATGAACCGGGTGAAAACACGAGACCAGACTGGCAGCGGCCAGCAACTGCAAACCACGCACCGTCCATGAACGCACGCGCATCTCGCCCTCCCCCATAAACGTCTCGTCCCTGAGGAGTGTACCCCAAGGTCACAGCTGGCCGCGCAGGCCTGCAAATACGCCAAGAGCGGGCTGCAGAAAGCCCACCGGATCCTGGTAGTGCCGGTCGAAGAGATTGTCGACCCGCGCGAACAGTGTCCAGCGCGTCGACAGCGCATAGTTCGCCGCGACATTCACGGTGGTATAGGCCGGTGCCGTGAGACGCGGAATGGAAAAATCACGATTGCCATCAATCCAGCTGCCGACATACAGCACGGTGGAATCCAGTGACAGCGCATCATTGAGTTGCCATAGCGCATCCGCGGTCGCCTTGTGCTTGGGCCGGCGCAGCAACTCTTCATGCAGTATCTCATCATCCGCCTGGGTGAAGGTGTAGTCGGCACGCAAGTGCAGCGCCCGCACCGGCTGCCAGGCAATGAAGCTTTCCACGCCCTGGGTCAGCGCGCGGCCGACATTCGCGTACGTCGTGCCGGTCACATCTGTTGTGATGAGGTCGCGAATATCGTTGCGGAACCAGGTTGCACCCAGCTGCAGCGTGTGGTCGAACAGCCCCTGCTCGATGCCGAGGTCATACCCGGTGCTGGTCTCCGGCTTCAGGTCGGGGTTGGAAAAGAAGAACGGCGGAAAATTCTGGTACAGCTCCCCCAGCGTCGGCGCCTTGAACCCCGAGCCGGCACTGGCGGAAAAACGCGTATCGGACGCGGCAATCACATACGCCGGCGCGAACCGCCAGGTGAGCTTGGAGCCAAAGCGTTCATTGTCGTCATAGCGCAGGTTCAGCGCCGAGTACAGGCCCGCACCCAGATGCGACTGCAGTTCCACCGCGCCCGCATCGTCCGTGACTTCCGCGCTGGTGGGCTCATGGATGGCGTCGCGGTCGTGCTCCGCATCGAGCACCAGGGTTTCATCGGCGGAAAGACGCACCGCCCCCTGCCAGTCGAGCTTCACTCGATCCCCGGTGTTGACCGAGGCGCCCAGATTCGGATCCAGGTTCAAGGTCCAGGCACTGGAATAGGCCACCCCGAGGGTTTCATCCAGCGCGCCGTCAAAGCTGAGCAGGTGTGCGCTCAGGCGCGTGTAGTACTGGGAGGTGTCACTCTTGCTCTGCGCGGCATCCGGGAAGCTGGGGAAAGCGAACGGATTGTCCGCGGTGAAGGCGTAGTGCGCATCCGTGAACCGGCCCACCAGGTTCACATCGAAGCCGGGCATCACGGTGTAGCCCAGTCGGGTCGAGGCGGTGAGGTTGTCGTCGTAGTCGTTGATCCGCGCTTCGCCGGGCAGCAGCAGCTCCAGCGGCGTCACCGGGGTCGATCCGGCATGCAGATGCTCGACATTGGCGGCATATTGAAAATCATCAGTCGAGCCTCCCACCGACAGCGTCTCGTTGTTGGTGTGAAAGGTTCCACCTTCGACGCTGCCGGAGAGGCGCAAAGGGCCCTTACCGGAGCGGGTGGTGATGCTGATGACGCCGCCAATGGCATCGGAGCCGTACAATCCGCTTTGCGGACCGCGCAGGATCTCGATGCGCTCGATGTCCGAGGCCAGCAGCTGCCCGAAATCAAAGCTCGCGCCGGCATTGCTGGGATCGCTCACATCGATCCCATCGATCAGCACCTTGGTGTGATTGGAGTTCGTGCCGCGCATGAATATCGAGGTCTGCCCCCCGGGGCCGCCCTCCTGCACCACATTGAGGCCCGGGACCTCTTTGAGCACATCGGTTACGGTGCGCAGCTGCTGGGCTGCGATGTCCGCCGCGGTGATCACCGTGACACTGCTGCCGACCTGCGCGATGGGCGTGGCGATGCGCGTCGCCGAGACCACTACCGTCGCCAGTGGTCCGTGCCACGGTGCATTTTCATCGCTGAGGTCTGCGTCCGGGTCGGCTGCGAGCGCCGCCTGAGCGAACAAGGTGAGACAGGCCGCTCCGAGCGCCGGAGCCCAAGAAATCCGCTGCATAGCGTTCTCCGCATGTGACGACACAAAATGTCGTCGCAGCGGATTACCCGCAGCTCATGACACACCCCGGCCAAAAGCATGGACGACGGCACAGGGCTGGTCTCCTGACTTCCGGGTCACAGTTCTCGTCCGCCTTCCCGAGCCTTGCAGGTCCAGTGGCAATTTGGGACGATCACTCGCCGGTCACAGTTGCGGGGGCAGCCGCGGCATTGAACCGCGTTCCCATTCAAAGCCCCTTGCGGGGCACCCTGCGCGTTCACTAACGGTGCGAGTATACACCGGGCTTGCGGCAGCGCTAAGCGCTGCGCAGCAGTTGCAGCAGTTGCGCCTCGCGCTGCGCCGACAGGCCGGCTCGCAAGTTCTGCTGCGCCGCGGGGCGCTGCTTCTGCCACTGCAGCGTGTCGCGGATGGTCTGGTCCAGCGGCCGGAAGCGCAGGCCCTGGCTGACGGCCCGCGCCGGGCTGATCAGTGCCGCGCCGGCTTCCTCGCCCTGCGCCGGGTTCCAGATTGGCAGCGGATTGCCGGGCGGCGCGTCATCGCCGATCACTTTCTGCGCCGTCAGAAACTCAACGCTGGCCCACACGAACTTCGTGTCCGCGCCGCTGATGCGGCGGCTGGCCTCGAGCAGCGAACCCATGGTCACGGCGCGCGGCGGATTGCAGACGTTGAAGCGCCCGGAAAGATGCTTCTCGGCGCAGCGCCGGATGAAGTCGGCCAGATCGCGCACGTCGATGAACTGAATGGGATCCGCGGGAGT
>Ga0210395_10003217_pt1 | contig 12551 bp, 13 predicted proteins | sample IncBWH4OmetaG_FD_150861 | JGI IMG/M metagenome (GOLD analysis project Ga0210395, IMG submission 150861) | Forest soil microbial communities from Barre Woods Harvard Forest LTER site, Petersham, Massachusetts, United States - Inc-BW-H-4-O ...
TGCCGTAGGGCAGTATTCGGCGTAGGCGCCGATGGCCCCGTTGAGAACTCCTCGAACATCTTGGCGGTAAAGTCTCGCTCGCTGTGGCCAGCCAGCAAACATCTTTCTGATCCCGGTTTGACCCCAATTTTGCGCTTCAGCCGTGCAGCCAGCGCCGGGCATTCCTTGCGCTGGAAATAATGCCTGCTCGCCTGGAGTTTCTTCATTCGTTGCCATCCCCGTAGCGAGTGTTCTGCGCTCGCGGTTAGTAGATGAAGTTCTCGCCGCTCGCCCGAACGGTGACGTCGCTGAGGTTGATTCCCCAGGGCTGGTCGATGACGTGCACCACCGCATTCGCCAGGTCATCAGGGGTGATCAGCCAGTACTCCACGGAGTCCACGTCCATCTGCTCAGGTCGAAGGGACCCGCTCTGGAGATTGCTGGCATTCTCGGCGAACTGGAGGCCTTTGTGGCCCACGAGGCCCACGATCGCCGCCTCGTTGACGATCCCGCTGGCGAGATTGGTTCCGAGGACGCCGGTCGGCTTGATCGTGCTCACCTTGATTTTGCCTTGCGTCTCGACCCGCAACGAATCCGAGATCGTCGTGACTGCCGCCTTGGTCGCGCTGTACACGCCGGACCCTTCGGTGCCGCCGTTGCCATAGATGGAGGAGATGTTTACCACCTGTCCTCGGCCTTGCTTGATCATCTGGTCGTAGACCGCCGAGATGCCGTTCACGACGCCCTTGATGTTGATATCGATCGCCTTGTGCCATTTCTCCCAGGCCCGTTCGTGGTCGGCGAAATAGGCCAGCGGCATCACGCCGGCGTTGTTCACAAGCACGTCGATCGCGCCGAAAGTGTCGAGAGCGTGTTGCGCCGCCGCTTTGACCTGCGCCATATCCGTCACATCCGCAACATGAGCCGAGCCTTCGTAGCCCGCCGCCCGTAGGCCATCGATGACCTCGTTGAGGCTGTCGGCGTTGATGTCCACGCCGACAACCTTTGAGCCACCGGCGGCGCATTTTTCGGAGATCAGCTGGCCGAAGCCGCTGCCCCCACCGGTGACGATGATGACCTTGTCCTTCAGATATTGCGACATGCCTACCCTTCCTATCCAGAGTAAAAAAATTGTGCCGGGTCCTTGATCCGCCGATACACGCTGTCCGGGTGCCAATAGACGATCCCATCGACCTTGCCCGCCTTGACGTCCTCAAGTAGCCGTTTCAAACATCATCGGTTACTGCGGGCAGTAGAAGTCGACTGACGCGGCTACGAAGTCCACGGCGCCAAGGTCGGGCAGCCCCGGCTAAGCCCTTAAGGCGCTCATCCAGCAGCTCGTCTACCAGCACGGTGCTTGGCGTGCGATCACACAACTCAACGCGTCGGATGTGTGGTGGAAGCTGGCGGCGCTCAGCCATCTCGGCAGAGCGTTACGACGCAGCTTCCGTATGCGCTGCGATGAAGGGGTGGATCTCCGCCGAAGTAACCCGGCGAGACGCCCCGATCGGACCCACGCGAGTTCGCCGGCTTCGAAGATTCGATAGATCGAGGAGCGTGAGATGTGAAGGGCCGCAGCTGCTTCGGAAACAGCGCGCTACACGCTCCCCAAATCCCAGCAGCCACAGCTAGTTTCGCCTTGAAGGTCCTGAGGTGGTCGCCGTTGCCAGTCCTGACCAGTCGGCATCGATAGAGCGACGCGCGGCGCGCGGAGGGACATGGTCGCGATGACAAGTTTTGGAATCCCACTGCTATCCATAAGTTGCTACGTCAGCGAGCCCCTCGTCTGCTTGAGCGAAAGTGGGTGGCTAGGTTCCCTTGGGGACCATTTGGTCGGCAGCAGCGCCCATCCGACGCGACAATTGAAGAAAATCGTTCTCGCCCACCCCGTTGGGCAGGGTGTAGGCAAGCTGCCGTAACTCGACGGCGTAGTTGCGCAACTCCTGGCGGAGCCGCGTCTCAACGGTGGCCATGGACTTCTTTCTGTGGCAGGACTGACTGAAACACTGAAACGCCCGACTTTCCGCAGCCAGACTTGTAAATCCACAGCCAGACTTTGAACTCTACGCGGTTCCGGTGCCGAATTCGAGTTCGCCTCTGTGGTGCGGACCAGGCTTGATGATGTGTGCGCGCTAGCCCGCCACCGCTTCGCGCCAGTCCTGCCGCTGAGCTTCGGGGAAGAACTGCCGCAGGATCGAGAATTGATGCGACCCGGTCTGTAGCACCTGGCCGATCAGGTATTCGGCCAATCGCCAGTCGTCGCGTGCTACTGCCAGCATCGGCAGGACGTTGCTGGGTTCTATCGAGCGAACAGGTCCGAGTAGGAACCGTGCTTGACGAACTTGGTGGAAAAACCTGCATATGGGCCGAAGGCTACCGAGCGCTCATCTAACAGGTCGTCGTCGGCTGTCGCGTCGAGCGTTGTGGCCAGGTGCGCGCTTATGGCGTGTCCCTTGCGCCAGCAGTGTTATTCCTATCAAACGCACGCGGTATCGTCGGGGATTCGAATGATGGATTCCCTCTTGCGATTACGGGGCTGCGCACAACCGTGCGCAGCCCCGAATCGCCAGGAGTGTCCGTTTAACGGCGGCCGCGGCCATCGTCGTGACCCCAGCCGCCCCGGCCGTCGTCGTGACCGCGAAAGCCGGGACCACCGTCGTGACAGTGGAATCCGTCCGGGTTGCCACCCCACCCCGGGTCCCAGAAGTCGCCTGGGCACCATTGCGGGAACGGCCCGGGTTGGGCCTGGGCTACGCTAGCCGCCCCCAAACCGACCAGCCCTAAGCCTGTGGAAATTATGAATGCCGATACTGCAACGCGAGCAATGTTTTTCACGCTCAATTCGTACCATTAGAGCTTCCGAATCTTCGACATGTCAGGGCACTTGATATCTCATTGCAACGCCAGGGTGATGCTCAGTTTCACAAATCGGTGGTCACCAAGCTTGCTACCGGGGCACCGCAGAAATCGATGGATTGGGTCCGCAAACCCGCAAGTCGACGCCTGGCAGCGTGCCGGGGTGACCGCGATCAGCCCGAGCTGCGCCGGTCGCGGGGCGGGGTGAGCAGCTACGCACGACGAACGAGAGGTTACGCACGGCGAGCGCGCTTTTCGCGGTGCAAACAGATCCACCCGGCAAACCGCTGCGACAATTGTCTGCTTGCGCAAATATCAAGAGCAGGTGCGGTTTCGGCGCTGTCGAGGCAGGTAGCAGTCATCATGTCGCCGGGTCGGCGCCCAGGACGGTCTGACGTTTTGCTGCGGAGGGTGCCGGCGGATAACGGACCTGACGGTTGGCGTCCGGAGGACCGTTCAATGCACTGGTGTGGTGGTTTCGTCGCGGGCACCAACCGGTGCTGGCAAGAGCGACAGCGTCCGAGGACAGATACGCGAATGTCGCGAAACGATCGCCTTTATCTCGCCGGCAGTAATCGAAGCCAGCTCAGAGACAGATCGGCCTAGCCGAAAGCTTCGAGCGCGTGATGTGTTACAGCTCAAGTGGATTCGGCGTCCAGTTGGCGTGCGATACGGTAGGGCCTGCTTCCGAGGTCGACGACAGATTCTTCCGCTTTCTGGCGAAGCCACAACCCCCGCAACAGCCGCCGATGCGCGGCGAAGGTCAGGCTGATCGGGTCGCACCACCGCGGTATGCCACCGATTAGATGCAAGCCCGTCACCAGGATCATCGACACGGTGGCAATCGGCTTAGACTTGAAGTACCGGCGGGCCGCGTTGGTCAGCTGCTCGTCATCCGTGGCGATCAGGTCGTAAGCTGCCACGCCGCTGGCCAGTGCCACCCACGCTCGGTCTGAGTTGCGCATCCTTAACGCCTCCTATATCTAGAATGACGTCGGACGGGGCCGGAAAGTTCACGCATTGATTTGGGTTTGGCCAGTCGCCGTGGTGGCTGGCGCGAAGTTACGCGCGCCCGAATCTCGTCACACCACTGTCGCGTGTCCCGGCGTGTGCACCTCGAGATCTTCGACGCCGGCCGTGGGCCAGTCGACACCGCGGCCATCGTAACAGACGAATTATGTAGCTGCACAACGCTATTACTCTAGAGCACGTGCCAGTCGGGTGACTTGACGGCAGGCACGGTGTTCAGGTGGGTGATCGCGATTACTGCCCGTCCGAGTACTGGTGATTGGCGCTCATTTTGTCGTCGGATGTTTGCATGACTTTGATCCAGTTGCCAGACTTCGGATCTTGGAGCCCAGATCGTCGTGATGGGTCGGCTGGTGTACACCCTTCGGGTGATCGTCCCGGCGATCAGATTGAGGATTCTCTTGCTGAGGGCAGCGGTCAATCACAGATTTACCCGCGGGTGCCTAACAGAGGCGCGATGACGGCCACGCTGGGTCGGGGCGGCCGACTCGCCCCGGTGACAATGGCATCGCATTCGTCAAATCCCTTCAACTAGTGGAAGGTGGAGGGATGACGTTATCGTCGAACCCCCCGGGCGCTTACGCAATTGTCCGAATCCCATTCGGCTAAATGTGGCGACCCACGAGCAGCTCATCGCCGCCATCGACGGCCGGCGGGGAATAGATGCCGCCGACCGGTTGTGCGAGGCCTGCGTGGTTCTCCTCGACATCGACGCAGCAGCGATTTCGCTCGTCTTCGACGGTGCGAACAGCGGAACACTCGGATCCAGCGGCGCGTCCGCGCGCATTTACGACGAACTGCAGTTCACCCTCGGCGAGGGACCGTGCCTGGCGTCTGTCCTACAGCGGATTCCAATTCTGATTGTCGACCTCGCCGACCCTGCGGAGGCTCGCTGGCCCGCGTACCGGCCCGCCATGCTGGCGCACCAGATCAGAGGCGTCTACGCGATACCCGTCGTCGTGGCCGGCGAATTTGTCGGCGCCCTCGATCTCTTCCGCGCGCGGCCGGGCCCACTGCTGGCCACGGACTTGGCCGGCGCAGTCGCCGCCGCCGAGCTCGCGGCCATCCCTGTTCTAGACCTCTTGGACGGCGACCTGCAGGCCGCTGTAACCGACCCCAACAGCAATGCCTGGGCCGAACTCAACAGGCTGACCCGCGCAGAGGTCAGCCAGGCCATCGGCATGCTCGTCGCCCAGCTGGAGGTTGAGCCGGCCTTGGCCCTGATCCTGCTCCGCGCCCACGCGTACGCCACCGGCCGCAGTGTCACCGACATCGCCCGCGACATCCTCGACCGCCGACTGAAGCTCGAGGCCGACTGATGGGGCTCGCAGCCAGAACAATCCAGGAAGTAGGGCAACATGACTGACGATCCTCGTGAAACCCGCGTGCTGGAAGCCGTCGTCTCGCTTGTCGATAGCCTGCTCGACGACTTCGACGTCGTCGACCTGCTGACCGAGCTCACGGAGCGATGTGCTGAGCTGCTTGACATCGAGGCCGCGGGATTTCTGCTCGCCGACCCGCTGCACCGGCTCCGCCTGCTGGCCGCCACCTCGGAGGAGGCCCGCGAACTCGAATTCTTCCAGCTACAAGCCGACGAAGGTCCATGCGTGGACTGCTACGGCACCGGCCAACCGGTTTCCGTCGCCGACATCCGCGGGGCAACAGAGCGGTGGCCGCGGTTCGTTCCCGCCGCGGCCGAGGCCGGCTTTGCCTCGGTGCACGCCGTCCCGATGCGCGCCGCCGGCATTGTGTTGGGCGCGCTCGGCTTGTTCGGCGCGCACGCCGGCGAGCTCACCGAAGCCGATCTGCTCGTCGGCCAGACCCTGACACACATCGCGTGTGTGGCGATCCTCCAGGAACGTCCACCCACACCCTCCACCGTCATGCCGCAATTACGCGCCGCGCTGACCAGCCGTGTCATCGTCGAACAGGCCAAGGGCTTCCTCCACCACATGCTTGAGGTGTCGGTGGAGGAGGCGTTCCACCTATTGCGGACTTACGCACGCGACAGCGGCGAACACCTGACCGACGTCGCCCGCAAATTGATGACCGATCGGTATTCCCGCCCGATGCTAGTGGCAGAGTTGGCCGAACTTGCGGCGGCGCGACCGCACTGACGGGTTCAGCGATGCCGTGCGCGGGCCCGCCGCACGGCCTCGTCGACCAGCCGCTCGGCGACGGCGTGCAGCTTGACGTTCTCGGTTTGGCTGATGTGGGTGAGCCGTTCGAAGGCCTCATCGGCGCTGCCACCCGACCTACTGCGGATGATGCCGATCGCCTGATCGATCACTGCGCGGTTGTCCAACGCGCGCTGCAATTGCAGTGTCCGTTCGTGCGCCTCCGCCAGCAACTGCGCGTTGTACACCGACACCGCGGCGGGCCTGGCGAACTGGGATCCCAACTGCACGGCGTACTCGGCGAACGCGTCGCGGCTTTTGGCATACGCATTGATCGCGCCGATCACCTGGTCGCCGACGATCAACGGCAGCGCCAGCGCGGAGTGCATTCGCATCCGGGCCACCCGGCCACCAAAGTGTGGCCAACGGCTGTCACTGCCCAACGATCCGCTCACTGTGGGTCGTCGCGACTGCATACACGTGATACATGGCCCCTCGTTCAGTTCGTCGTACTGAACTGTGTCGATCTCGTGGACAAGTGCCGCTGTCGCAGCCCAGGTCTGGACGCTGGATATGCCGTGCTGCGGATCGGTCAATGCGACGCCCACACCGTCGGCGCCCGGAATCGCCTGGGCCGCGAACTCCGCCACGTCCCGGAGAAGATCGATCACCCCTCGGGCGCCTGCCACAATTCCGGCCACTCCGCGCAGCCCGGCATACAGTTCGGCCTCGTCGGCTTCCCGCTGGGTAAGGGAGAGTTCCGGCGATGGCGGCGCGTTGCGACCGGGCTGGGCGTCGAAGTCGGCCAACATTCCTCTCCTGCTTGTACCCTTGGTGAGCGATAAATGTACTCTGTGTCGCTCCAGCAAAAGTCAGTCGACGAGCGCCAACGTATGAGCGCGCCGCAGCTTCCCCGACGGCGTCTTGGGGATCATCCCCGGCTTGAGCACAACCACGTTGCGGGGCCGGACATCGACCTCGGCCACCACTTCGTGGGCCACCTGACGCTCGATGCGGCGCACCTCCGCCGACTCCTCCCATGCGACCGACTCCACAGCGACGGCGAACGTCTCACGCGAGTGCCCGGCGTCCAGGCGGACCGCTACGGCGCAGCCCGGTCGAACGCCGGACACCCGGGCGGCGGCGCGTTCGATGTCGGTTGGGTAGATCTTTCGGCCGGCCATGATGATGAGGTCTTTGACCCGGCCGCAGACCACGAGGTGGCCGTTTTCCGTGAAGTAACCCAAGTCGCCGGTGTCGTACCAACCTTGCTCGTCCTGAGCCGCGACGAATCCTGCCACCGTGGTGTAGCCCTGGGTTACCGATTCGCCGCGCACCTGTATCACACCGACGCCGCGGGCGGGCAGCACGCCGCCGTCCTCGTCGACGATGCGCGCCTCCAGGCCCTCCAACAAACGGCCGAGCGTAGCCAGCCGCCTGGTCTTACCCCTGGTCGCGGGGACAGCCCGGTGCAGTACGGCCAGCAGGTTGGCGTCCACTTCATCGACGACCAAGCCGGCGCCGCACTCGGTGAACGACACCGCGACGGTCGTCTCGGCCATCCCGTACGCCGGCAGGATCGCCTCTGGCCGCAACCCGAACGGCCTGCCAGCGTCGATCAGATCCTCGACGTCGGCAGGTTCGACGGGCTCGGAGCCCGAGAGCGCCCACCGCAGCGTGGACAGGTCGAATTGGCCAGCCACGGCTTGTCTGCGCAAGCGTTTGGCGAACAGCGTGTAGGCGAAGTTGGGCGCGGCGGTCATTGTGCCCTTGTACTTGTCGATGAGCTTGGCCCAAAGCAACGTGTCACGCAGGAAGTCCATCGGGGTGACTTTGACCAGTTCGGTCGCGAAGTACATCGGCACCGTCAGGAAGCCGGTCATGCCCATGTCGTGGAACAGCGGCAACCAGCACACGATCACGTCGGTATCGGCGTCGACCTGAGCGCCGTTGAACATCGCTTCGGCGTTGGACACGAAGTTCCGGTGGCTTATCCGCACGGCCTTGGGCGAACCGGTGGACCCTGACGTCAGCTGCAGCAGCGCGAGATCGTCGTCGTGGGTCTCGACCGGATCGATCGGGCGGCTGCGCAGCAAACGCTCGATGGTTAACACCCGCATGCCCAGTTCGGACAGCAGCGGGGCCGCGGCCATGAACGGGTCGGAGATGACTACTGCTTTGGCGCCGATCATCTTAGTGACGCCGGTGGTCTCCTCGGCCCAGCGCTGCAGGTGGGTGCGCGGAGTGGGCTGGTGCAACATGGTCAGGCAGGCGCCGCGCATCCAGATGCCTTGCGCGGTCGGGGCGATCTCGACCGGGGCGCCGGCCAGAACCGCGACGGTGTCACCGTGTCCGACGCCGGACGCCGCCAGACCACCGGCAACATGTCGAGCGCGTTCGTGCACCTCACCCCAGATATGCCGGACGGGGCAGTTCGGCTCCCCGGTGACCATGCCCTTCGAACTGGCCTGGGCGTTGCCATACATTGTTTCGGTGAATTTGCTCAAGGCCATTCCTTTGGCTGCGGCGCTATGGCGCCGCGGTTGGCCTGCGACAGTGAGTCGGGGCGTTCAATGGTTGACGAGCGTTTATGAGTCACGCGTCAAATATGTCGGTGTTGAGCCGCGAAGCTTGAAGCGAAATCCCGGGCGCGCCAACACCGCTGGTATCGCTGCGGTCCGACTGCAGCCCGCCCAGGAAGTAGGCTGTCGAGCACTTCAGACGTGCTGACGATACACACTCACAGGCAATATGCCACCGAGGCGCGCTGATGTCGCCGACAGGCGCGGTGATCACCCCTGACGCCCTAAGCATGGGACTCCGTCAGTGTCAGTCCGAAAGCACAATCTCTGTAACTGTCGGTTTATCCGGGGTGCAGACACGTTCCGGCGGGGACCTCGTAGATCGCCACCGGACGTTTCCGGGAGGCTGGGGAGTCAACCGTGATAAACGATACCTCAGGGAGCGCACTTGGGAAATTGCTAAATGCCCTCGGCGTGCCGGCGCACCGGCACGCTCAATCTCAGCCCGCCGTAGACCATCCCAGAGTAGATTTCCGCGACATGCGGGCCGCTCCAATATATTCCACCGCCGGGCACATGCTTCTCGGCAAGACGTATCACAGTGCCACCGCAACCAATTCCGCGATGGGCATGCAGCGTCGATCGGCGCGCGGCGAAGCGTGGGCCTCGCGCATTAGTTCGCTCACGCCGCAACTCGCTGCTGTTGTTTACTGATCGGCGCCGAAAATCGGTCTGTGCCAACTGAACCGCAACAAGCGAATTCGTGGAACCCCATACGGCTCGGCAATTCAGCCCAGATCAGGTTTCCGTCGGCGTTTAGTACATGCACAAATACCACAACGGGTTTCAGCCGCGTCGAAGTCGTCGTTTCCAGGCCGCTTTCGTCTTCGACAGCGACGGCAAGGCGCTGTTTCGCCGCGTCTACTTCAGGCGTTTCGTCGGCCAGATCGATGCTCTCGACGTCCATCATGATCGGAACCCCGGCCCGACATTGTGGTGTTTCAGGACATGCGAATAGCGTGTCGCAAGACATCAGAATAGGTAAGTTGGCCACCGTCGGATGGTGTCGAAGGCTCGCTTAGTCATCGACGCTGTCGCCGTCGAAGGCCACGAGCTCGTGCTGCCGTGGATCGAGTCAGCGGCGGTTTTGCGGGTATATGTTACTGAATGGCCTGCGATGCGTTCGTGCTGGGCGGAGGCGGTGTGCTTGGGGCCGCTGAGGTCGGCATGGCGCGCGCATTGCTGGAGGCGGGCGTTCATCCCAACCTGGTGTGCGGCACCTCAGTCGGCGCGATCAACGGCGCGGCGATCGCGGCGGATCCCACTCCGGAAGGCGCGCAGTATCTGTTGGGGATCTGGGACGCGCTCGCAGAGGAGGGAGTCCTCGATGGTTCGGTGATCCGGCGGGTCGGCGAAGTCGTGCGCCGCAGGACGTCCTTGCACGGTAGCGGTGCACTTCGCCGGATGTTGCGCGACCGATTGCCCGCGCAGACCTTCGAGGACCTCGCCGTGCCGTTCGAGTGCGTGGCGGCCAGCATCGAACGTGCCCGCGAGCACTGGTTCAGCACGGGAGACCTGATCGAGCCGGTTCTCGCGTCGTGTGCGCTGCCGGGGGTGTTCCCACCTGTACAGATCGGCGACGAGCACTTCTTCGACGGTGGCCTGGTGAACAGCATTCCGCTGGATCGGGCGGTGGCCCTCGGCGCCGAGACCGTATGGGTCTTGCATGTCGGGCGTTTGGAGGAGGAACTCGCCGCACCACGCTTCCTATGGGAGGTCGCGTTCGTATCCTTCGAGATCTCACGCAGACACCGCTTCCACAGCGATCTGGAACGAGTGGGCTCCGACATCACCGTGCACGTGCTTCCGTCCGGCTTGCCGCAGCGGCGAGCCGAAACTTGGTCGAATCTGCGGTACCGCGACACCCGTCGAATCGCCCGGCGCGCCGAGCTGGCCTACGACGCGACCCGCGAATATCTCAAGGCGTTGCCATGACCGTGCTGCGCCGGTTTGTGACGGTACCGTTGGTGAGCGCCCTCATGGTGTGCGTGCTGGTCTCAGCGCCGCTGCTGCTGGCAGTGACCGGTCTGGCGGGTCTGGCAGCACGGTCGAGCCGGCCGGTCCGCACCGTGGCCTTGGCCACAACTTACGCATTCATCGAGCTGCGCACTCTGGTGAAGCTCGCGCTCGGCGACGTGGACTGTGATCGGCTTATGGGGGACATCCTCACCACGGCCTACGCCGCCGTGCGCCGGATCCTCGATGTCGAGGTGGTGCTCGACCCGTCCTCGACCACCCCGGAGGAGATTCCCCGCCACGAGCCGGTCATCGTGCTATCGCGGCATTGCGGTCCGGGGGATAGCCTGCTGGTGGCCTGGCTGCTCACGATCGAGTATCGGTTGCAGGTCCGGATCGTACTCAAGGCCATCCTGCGCTGCGAGCCAGTTCTCGACTTTGCGGGGGAGCTGGGGTGCCTGTGCTTCGTGGCCCGAGGCGGCCGCGCCCGTCACCAGATTCACGATCTGGCCGCGTCGCTGGCCGGCGGGCAGGCGCTTCTCCTGTTCCCCGAGGGGGCGAACTTCACCTTGCCGCGGTGGCGCACCGCGATTGCCGAACTCCGCTCGACCGGCCGGATTCGCGCTGCAAGCCGTGCGTTGCGACAGTCCTATACGCTGCCCCCGCACACCGGAGGTGTCGCCGCTGCGGTGACCGGAGCACCGAGCGCCAATGTCCTTGTGCTCGCCCACAACGGTTTTTGCCCGGACGGGCGGGCACGGCTCTGGTGGCAGCTGCCGATGCATCGGCAACTGCTCGTGCGCACGGCGCTGTTTCCAGCCGCCGAACTTCCCCAGCCCGATCAGTTGAGCCCTTGGCTGGAACGAACCTGGACCCAAGTCGACGCCTGGGTCGCCGGCCACACCGATCCTGGATAGCGTACGGCCGCATGCTTTGGGACCGTTTTGGGACTACACGTCGTCCGGGACAGCACTGCCGGGGGCGGTCCGAATCCACCGTGTTGCCATCAGGCATCTCGATGGACCGGCCCGTCCACAGCAGCTCCGACGCCCAGTCGCACAGCGGATCCAGAACCTGAGTCATCGCCGCCGCCGGCCCGGCGGTCGGGATCACCTCCCCACCGGCGTGCCGGCCCACCGGCGTATAGGGCGGATTGCAGACAACGACGTCAAATGGCCAGGCGCTGAACGCGTGGGGTAACGCCCAGGCGAATGTCCACGTCCACCGCGACTAAGGGGTGCGAGGAGCAGAGCACAGCCGTGGGGACAGATGTCCAACGCAGTGACGCTGGCCGCACCCTGCTGGCCGCGGCAATCTCCACCACACCGCTACCGGTACACAGATCTAACACATGCCGCCCGGCAGAGACGGCGACGTTGGTCACGGCGTCGATAAGAAGCCACGAATCATGTTGCGGCGCATAGACGCCGTCGGCCGCAACGATCCTGCCCGAGGACTCGCGGCGACTCGGTCGGCGCGATGATGTGTGTCGTTGGTCGAGCCGGATCGCGGTGGCCAGTCCCCGTCGACGTGCGATGGGGTTGGCGCCCTCAGGCGAGGTCGTGTCATGAGGTTGCCGAATCTGTCTTCGGAGGCGGTTTCGGGGGCGTCGTCGGAGGTGGCGCGCAGGAACCGGTCCGGCAGAGCCAGTTTGACGATCGTGCGCAGAGTAAGTAGGTACTGGTAGACCAGCGGGCCGGTGGTGTAGGGCAGGTCGTATGTGGTGCACACCGCCTGCACCCGTTGGGCGATCTGGGCGTAGCGGTTACTGGGCAGGTCGGGGTAGAGGTGGTGTTCGATCTGGTAGCAGAGGTTTCCGCTCATGAACGCCATCACCGGCCCGGCGCGAAAGTTGGCGCTACCCAACATTTGTCGCAGATACCACTGCGGCTTGGTCTCACCCTCCAGGGTATCGGGGGTGAATTTCTCGGCTCCGTCGGCGAAGTGGCCGCAGCAGATCACCGCGTACGCCCACACGTTTCGCAGCAGATTGGCGACCGCGTTGGCGTATAGGACGCGGCGCCAGCGCCGC
>Ga0210395_10003218_pt1 | contig 12551 bp, 10 predicted proteins | sample IncBWH4OmetaG_FD_150861 | JGI IMG/M metagenome (GOLD analysis project Ga0210395, IMG submission 150861) | Forest soil microbial communities from Barre Woods Harvard Forest LTER site, Petersham, Massachusetts, United States - Inc-BW-H-4-O ...
AGGCGAGGGGAGCGAGGCGTGGGTGACGGCGGACGGGGCATCGCAGGTTAAGGACCTGGGCGTGGACCCGCAGGCGCTGATCGAACAGGCACGGACGCTCGCCGACGGAGCGGCGGCCCGGGCGCACGGGCTGGTGCGGCGGTTCGTGGATGACGTCGCGCGACGGCCGCCAGCGCCGCTGGATGCGACGGTTCTCACACCGTCGGCGTGACGGCCGGGGCGGCACGCGGACCTAGCGTCCCGGTGCGACGGTTCTCACACCGTCGGCGTGACGACCAGCGCGGCACGCGGGCTTAGCGTGGGGATGTGTCGTCCCACGATCTCCTGGAAGCCCTGGCAATCTTCGCGGCTGGTCTCGCGGCCGGGACGATCAACACGGTCGTGGGTTCGGGGACGCTGATCACCTTTCCCACGCTGCTGGCGTTCGGTTATCCGCCGGTGCTGGCGAACGTGTCCAACAACGTCGGCCTCGTCCCGGGCGTCGCCTCCGGCGTCCACGGGTACCGGGCCGAGCTCACCGGACAGCGCAAGCGGATACTCCGGCTCGGTTCGGCCTCCGTGTGCGGCGGGCTCGTCGGGGCGGTACTGCTGCTCGTGCTGCCGGAGGGCGCCTTCAAGGCGATCGTGCCGGCCCTGATCGGCATCGCGCTCGTCATGGTCGTGTTCCAGCCCCGGCTGGCGAAGTGGGTGGCCGCGCGGCAGCGGGCGCGGGCCGCGGCACGGGACGGCAGCGACACCGTGGCGGACGGGTCGCCCGCGGTAGACAGGTCGCCCGCGGTAGACGGGTCGCCCGCCACGGGCGGGTCGCCAGCGGTAGACGGGTCGCGCGTAGCGAACGTGGCGCGCGTCCCGGGCGCTGGCGACGGACCGCGTGCGGTGGGCGTGGCTGCTCCTGGCGACGGGGGGCTTGCGGTGGGCACGGCAGCTCCTGGGGACGGGGCGCGTGCCTTGGTCACCGCAGGTACGGGCGACGTGGCTAGCGTCTTGGGCACCGCAGGTACGGGCGCCAGGGCTAGCGCGGTGGGCGTGGTCGATGCGATCAGCCAGCCGGAGACGACCTTGCAGCTCGGCGGCCCCGTGCTGTGGGTGCTTGTTTTCCTGGCGGGGGTGTACGGCGGGTACTTCGGGGCGGCGCAGGGGGTGCTGCTCATCGGGATCATGGGCATCGCGTTCACCGAAACCATGCAGCGGATCAACGCGGTCAAGAACGTGCTGGCCGGCCTGGTCAACGGGGTCGCGGCGCTGATCTTCATCGTGGCGACGCACGTCGACTGGGGCGTGGCGGGGCTGATCGCGGCCGGTTCGATCATCGGCGGACAGGTGGGGGCGCGGATCGGGCGCCGGCTGCCGCCCTGGGGGCTGCGCCTGGTGATCATCTGCGTCGGCACCGCGGCCCTGGTCAAGCTGCTGGCATAGCTGTCCGCGCCCGCCCGCAACTCCTGGCCTTCTTGCTGTTATCCGAACCGCTAACTAGGCGCGGAAAGATAGGGGATATTTGGGCACAGCCGGGTGTGCCCAACGATCCCCGATGTTGGCGGCTACGCCGGTTCTTGCTGTTATTCGATCGTCTCGAAGGAGCGTTTGGCGAAGCCGATCATGTAGCCGTCGATGGTGGTGCGGACGGGGCGGTCGGGGTGGCCGGAGGCGCCCAGGGTGACGAAGAGCGGCAGGAAGTGGTCGGGGGTCGGGTGAGCGTGCGGCATGCCGGGGGCGCGGGTGCGGAAGGCGGCCAGTTCGTCGACGTCGCCGCGGGCCAGGGCGTCGGCCGCCCACGTGTCGAAGTCGGACGACCAGGCGGGGACCGTGCCGAACATGAGCATGTCCTGGGTGATCGAGCGCAGGCCGTGGGTCATGAAGCCGGAGCCGATGACCAGGACGCCCTCGGCGCGCAGTTCCGCCAGCCGTGAGCCGATCTCGATCAGCTTCGCCGGGTCGCGGGTCGGCATGCTGAGCTGCAGTACCGGGATGTCGGCCAGCGGGTACATGGCCATCAGCGGGACCCACGCGCCATGGTCGAGGCCGCGGCTGGGGTGCTGGTAGAGCGGCTCGCCGCCGGGCATCATCGCGGCCACCTGGTAGGCGAGCGCGTTGGCATCCGGCGTGTCGTAACCCATCGTGTAGTAGCGCGGGTGGAAGCCGCCGAAGTCGTAGACGAGCGGGGTGTGCGCGCCCGGCGCCGACAGGCAGAGCGGTGCGGCTTCCCAGTGGGCGGAGACGATGAGGACAGCCTTCGGCTTGGGCAGCGCCTGCGCCCAGTCGAGCAGCTGGCGGAGCCAGATGGTGTCGTCGAAGAGCGGTGGCGCGCCGTGGCTCAGGTACAGCGCCGGCAGCGGGCCGTCGGCCGGGGTCCACGCGCGCTGGGTCCTGGCTCGCTCGAGTGCGCCGGGGAGGAACTCGTCGTAGGCGCCTGCCGGGACTTCGGGATTCATGATGGAAAGCACGGGGCGCGGGTCTCCTAGGAGTTACTCAAGACAGTGCTTACTCAAGACAGTGCTTACTCAACACGGTGCTTACTCAACACTGTGTGCGGTCGGGTCGATGGCGCGCATGATGCGGGTGCAGATGTCGCGAAGCTGGCGGGGCTGCGGCTTCGTCATGGGCTCGAAGACGAGGCTCCGGACGGTCTCGACGTGGCCCGGGGCCGCCTTCACCACCAGTTCCCAGCCCTCGTCGGTGAGCACCGCCAGGTTGTAGCGGCCGTCGTCCGGGTCCGGGCCGCGCCGGACCAGGCCGCGACGTTCCAGGCGGCCGATGACCTGGGAGAGCCGGGGCAGCGAGCCGTCGGCGAGCGCGGCGAGGACGCTCATCCGCAGGGACCGGCCGGGCGCCTCGGACAGCCCGGCGAGCACGGTGTACTCGAAGTGGGACAGTCCGCAGTCCCGCTGGAGCTCAGCGTCGAGCGCGGCGGGCAGCTTGATCAGCACGCTCATCAGCGCCAGCCACGCCGCCCGCTCCTCGGCGTCCAGCCAGCGCGGCTGGTCCGCGCGCTCCTCGCCATCGCCGCGGGCCGCGCCGGTCCCCACCGAGCCGCGCTCCCCCTGGGTTTCCACAATGTCCAGCATAACTTAACGCTTGAAGTAATCCAACATCGAAATGACTTGCACCTTGAAGTCAATAGCGGCTAAGGTTCGGGTTCACGCTTTAACTCAAGATTGAGGTGCGACCCCATGAACATCCTGCTGTGGATCTTTGCTGGAGTGCTGGCTGCCATGTTTCTCGCGGCCGGCCTGATGAAGGTGTCCATGCCCAAGGAGAAGCTCGTCAGCACTATGGTGTGGGCCAGGTCGGTACCCGAAGGCCAGGTCAAGGCGCTCGGCGCCGATCCTGCCGCGCGCGCTGAACATCGCCCCGGCGCTCACCCCGCTCGCAGCCGTCGGCTGCGCGATCGTCATGATCGGCGCGACGATCGTGCACGCCCGGATGAAGGATTACAAGGGCCTCGGGATGCCCGTGGTCCTGCTGGTCCTCGCGCTCGTCGTCGCCGCGGGCCGGTTCTAAGACAGTTGTAAGGCCAGGTTCCCCTACCGGAACCAGGCCCCGGTGCCTACCCTGGCTTGGGTGAGCACTGGTGCGGACGCGGGTGTCGGTCAGCCGGGGTTTGTCGGACGGCACGGTTTGCTTTCCAGTTCGGCGGTCGCGCTGGCGCGCGAGGTAGCGGAGAAGATCCGCATCAACCACCTGCGAACCGTGCGGCTCGCGGTCGTCGACCAGCACGGGATCGTCCGGGCGCGAGCGCTGTCGCCGGACGCGGCGATCGCCGCGCTCGCCGACGGGCTCGACTTCTCCGGGGCGATCTACTCGCTCGACACGGGCAACAACGTGTTCGTGCCGCCCTTCGCGGCGGGCGGCGGGTTCGGCATCCTGGAATTCACCGGGTTCCCGGACATCGTCCTGGTACCCGACCCGACGACATTTGTGATCCTGCCCTGGGCCGACAAGACCGGCTGGCTGCTGTGCGACGCGTACTTCGGCAACGGGCAGCCGGTACCGCTGGACGGGCGCGGGCTGCTGAAGCGGCAGCTAGAGCCGCTCGCTGCCGCGGGGTATCAGCTCAAGGTCGGGCTGGAGGTCGAGTTCTCGATCTTCACCCCCGTCCATGCGCCGCTGCTGCCGGAGAACGCGGGGTTCACTCCCCCGCCGCCCGCCGTCTCCATCTTCGAGCGCGGCTATCAGTTCCTCTCCGAGACCAGGCTCGACTCGATGGCGGCGACCCTTGAGGCGCTGCGCGACGCGCTGTGGGCCGTCGGGCTGCCGCCACGGTCGATGGAGGACGAGTGGGGACCCGGGCAGGTCGAGGTCACCTTCGCGCCGCTGGACGGCCTGGCGGCGGCGGACGCGGCGGTGCTCTTCCGCTCGGCGGTCAAGCAGGTCTGCCAGCGGCGCGGGCTGCTCGCCAGCTTCATGTGCCGGCCGGGGCTCGCGAACATCACGTCCTCCGGCTGGCACCTGCACCAGTCGCTAACGACTGCCGACCACGGCAACGCCTTCGCCTCCGGTTCGGGACCCCTGTCAGAGGTGGGGCTCGGCTACGTCGCCGGACTGCTCGAGCACGCCATACCGTCGCTCCCCTTCGCCGCGCCGACCGTCAACGGGTACAAGCGGTTCCGGCCGTACTCCTTCGCGCCGGACCGGGTCGCGTGGGCGGTGGAGAACCGAGGCGCGCTCGTTCGAGTCCAGGGCTCACCCGGCGACGCGAACGCGCACGTCGAGTACCGGGCGGGCGAGCCCGCGGCCAACCCGTATCACTACATCGCGGCCAGCCTCGCCGCGGGCATGGACGGCGTCACCCGGAAGCTGACCCCGCCGCCCGCGGTTGCGGCCGACCCCTACGCGGCGGAGGGCGCCGCCCTGCTGCCCACGTCGCTCGCCGTCGCGGTCAGGGCGCTGGACGCTGATCCCTTCTACCGGGCGGCGTTCGGCGACACGCTGATCGACTACCTCGTCATGATGAAGCGCGCGGAGCTCACCCGGTACGAGGCCGCGCTCGCCAGCGCGGCGACCGGGCAATCCCCCGACGAGGTCACCGACTGGGAGATGCGGGAGTACTTCGAATTCTGCTAGGGCCCCGGCCGCGAGTCCGCCGGTGGCGGCGGAACCTGAGGCGTGAGAAGCCGAACTGCGAGCCGTCGAACGTCTGGCCGGCCGGCGGCGCGGTCACAGGTCGATGGTGTAAGTAGGGCCGGCCTCGCTCACGCAGGGAGCCAACCGTCCCCACTGTCCGGGCCTCCCCGCGGCGTAGGCGCGAAAACCTGAGGCGGGTGGCACCCGTGACAGCCGCGGCTGGGCTGAATTGTGGTGCGAGGTGGTTGCGAGGCGATGTCCGACTGGCGGACATTAGGGACAGATCTGCACTGTGGCATATCCCCGCGAAGGAGACGGACACCATGGCTGGAAACGGTAACTCCCGGAGTATTCACGCCGAGCACGTTGGCAGCCTGCTGCGGCAGCCCTGGCTGCTTGCCGCGAGGGGCGACTACAAGGCGGGGAGGATCACCGAGGCGGACCTGCGGGCCGTGGAGGACCGGGCGGCGGCGGAGAACATCGCCGCGCAGCGCGACGCCGGCATCAAGGTGTTCACCGACGGCGAGGCGCGGCGGACCAACTGGATGACCGGGATCCTCGAGTCCATCGGCGGCATGACACCGATCGAGACCCCGGCGGTCACCTGGCACCGGCCGGACGGTGAGATCCCGCCGGAGGAGGAGACCGACTTCGTGATGACCGTGGCGTCGTCGAAGGTGTTCCAGAAGGACCACCTGACCGCCGTCGAGGCCCGGTACATGGACTCCCAGGTGCCCGGCGCGTTCAAGGTGACGATGATGTCGGCGGCCATGGGCGGCATGACCTGGCGGCCCGAGGTCAGCGAGGGCGCCTACCCGGACCCGAACGAGCTGGTGAACGACCTGATCGCGCTCCAGGTCGCGGAGGTCAGCGAGCTTGTGGCGGGGGGGACGCACTGGGTGCAGCTTGACTCGCTGTCGTATAACCAGGTGTTCGACGCCGAGTTCCGGGCGGCGACGCAGAACAGATGGACCCGGCGGTGATCCTCGCGGGCTCGGTCGTGGCGGACACCAAGATCGTCAGCGGGATCAAGGCGGCGCACCCCGACGTCACCGTGGGCATGCACATCTGCCGCGGCAACAACCGCTCCGCCTGCATGGCCAAGGGCGGCTACGAACCGGTCGCGGAGCAGCTGTTCGGCACCGTTCCGGTCGACCGGTTCCTGCTCGAGTACGACGACGAGCGGTCCGGCGGGTTCGAGCCGCTGCGGTTCGTCCGCCCCGGAGCGGTCGTGGTGCTCGGCCTGATCTCGTCGAAGACGCCCGTGCTCGAGTCGCAAGACGACCTGCGGCGGCGGATCGACGAGGCCGCCCGCTACGTTCCGCTGGAAAACCTGGCGATCTCGCCGCAGTGCGGTTTCGCGTCCACCTCGGCCGGCAACGTGCTCACACCCGACGACCAGAAGGCGAAGCTCGCGCTGGTCGCCGAGGTCGCGGCGAAGGTCTGGGGCTAGCGCCAGAGCCCGGATTCATGACACCCCTCGCCGCTACGATGACAGCGTGGGTAAGAAAAGCCGCAAGGCGGCCGCCCGGGAAGGCTCTGCCGGGCCAGCGGTGGCCGACGGTATCAACGCCATGCTTGGCGAATTGTGGGTGAAGATCGCCGAGGGCGATGTGTTCGCGGCGGAACAGAAGGCGAGCGGCCTGCTGGCGCTGCCGCTGCTGGCCTCCGGCAGTGCGGGGCTAGACAAGCTGCTCGCCAGAGCGCTCATCGCCGCCGCCGAGAAGCAGCCGTACGGGCCGGAGGGCGCGGCGTTTCTCCGGCTCCTGATGGCGCTCGGGCCGCGGGACGTCAAGCGGGAGGCGAGCGCGGCGCTCGCGGCATTCACCGCCGACGGCGTCTACCCGCCCGAGTGGGTGACCAGCATCGCGAAGCCGGAGCCCAGGCAGGCGTACCGCGGTCGCGACGTGTACGGCGACCGGGAGACGGTCGTCATGTCGTTCGCCTACGGAGACACCGAGCACACGATCGTGGTCGTGATCGATCTCGCCGAACTGCCGACCGTCATCTCGGTGGTCCTGAGCAAGGATGCCGACGGTGTGCTGAAGGTGCTGGAAGAGGGAGAGTTCGTCACTGCCCTCCAGCCGGTCACCCAGGCTGAAGCGAGGCACCGCGTCGAGACGCCGCTGGCCACGGCTGGTCAGGATCCGGACTCCGTACTCGGAGAGTTGTCGGTCCTTGCCCTGCCCCTTGCCCGGTCGCGGGTCCGCCGGCTGCCCGCGCCGATGCCAGGCACGACCGTTGCCTACACCGCGGCCGACCGCGCCAGCGCCGTGGCGGAGTTCCTGCGCAGCCCGCGGGCGGCGGAGGCGGGCGAGGAGCAGGTGGCGCGGTTCTGGGCGCAGGTGCTCACCGGTTACAGCGGCCGGGTGACCGACGAGCCACCCGCCCGGGTGGGCCAGAGCACGCTAACGGCGATGCTGCTGCACGTCGCCCGGACGTTCACGCTGTCAGCTGAGCAGGCCGGCGGTCTGCGCGCCGCGGTGACCGCCTGGGTCCGCTGGGCCGCCGACCGGCAGGGCATCCGTCCGGCAGCCGTCGACGCTCTCATGCTGCACCTGGCGGAAACGCTGGACGGCTTCCAGGAAAACTACGACGACCCGTATTGCGAGGAATCACGCCGCTACCTCCTCCAGTACGCCGCCCCGGACGCCGACGCCGCCTGGCTGGCGGACTGCCGCAACCGGCGGGAATTCGGGGCGCCAATGCCGGAGGATCGCGACCCCGCCGACGCGAAAGCCGACGGATGCGAGGAGGCTGGCCGGTCCGTGCTCGTGGCGACCGAGTTCGCGAACTGCGCGCCGCGCGGCCAGGAGACGATCACGTTGCTGACCGGGGTAGCGCGCGTTGTCGAGGAGCTCTGGCGTGACGACCCGCCGTCCACGTGGGAAGCCGCCAAGAAACTGCTCACGGACGGGCACGACCGGCACGAGGTCTTGCACCTGCTGGCGGAACGTGGCGGGGCGGGCGGAGTGACGCTTCGTTCGGAATAAATGAAGACGGGCTGGGGGCGGGCCTCGCAGATACCCGCCCCCAGCCCTCGGATTGGTTTGTCAGTACAGGCCGACGATGTTGCCGTCGTCGTCCAGGTCGATGCTGATCGCGGCCGGCTTGCTCGCCAGGCCGGGCATCGTCCGCATGTCGCCGCAGATCGGGTACACGAACCCGGCGCCGACCGAGGCGCGGACCTCGCGGACCGGAAGGCGGAAGCCCGTCGGCGCGCCCTTGAGGTTGGCGTCGTGGCTGAGCGAGTACTGGGTCTTGGCGATGCAGACCGGGAGGCTGCCGAAGCCGTTCTTCTCGTAGCCGTCGAGCTGCTTGGTGGCCAGCGGGGTGTAGTCGACGCCGTCGGCGCCGTAGATCTTGGTCGCGACCGCCTCGATCTTCTCCTTCAGCGTCGCCTCGGACGGGTAGAGGAAGTGGAAGTTGCTCGGCTTGGACGCCACCTCGGCGACCGCCTCGGCGATCTCGGTGGCGCCGCGACCGCCGTCGGCGAAGTGGGTGCCGACCGCGGACCTGACGCCCATGGACGCGGCGAGCTCGTGGATCGCGTCGCGCTCGGAGGCGAAGTCGCTTGGCATGGCGTTGATCGCCACGACCGGCTCGATGCCGTGGGCGCGGATGTTCTCCAGCTGCTTGCGCAGGTTCGCGGCGCCGACGACGACGTCCTCGGGGTTCTCCTTGAGCATCTCCTCCGGCAGCGGGCGGCCCGCGACGACCCGGTACTTGCCGGAGTGGCTCTTGAGGGCGCGGACGGTGGCGACCACGACGGCGGCATCCGGCTTGAGGCCGGAGGTGCGGCACTTGATGTTGAAGAACCGCTCCGCGCCCATGTCCGCGCCGAAGCCCGCCTCGGTGACGAGGAAGTCGCCGGTGTGGATGCCGATGAGGTCGGCGACGACGGAGGAGTTGCCGTGCGCGATGTTGCCGAAGGGGCCGGAGTGCACGAAGACGGGGGTGTTCTCCAGCGTCTGGAGCAGGTTCGGCTTGAGCGCGTCGCGCATCATCACGGCCGCCGCGCCCGCCGCCTTGAGCTGCTCGGCGGTGACCGGCTCACCGGCCTTGGTGTAGCCGACGACAATCTTGCCAAGGCGCGAGCGCAGGTCCTTCAGGTCCTTAGACAGCGCAAGAACGGCCATCACCTCGCTCGCCGCGGTGATGTCGAACCCCGCCTGCCTCGGGACGCCGTCTCCGGCCGCGCCAAGGCCGATCACGATGTTGCGCAGCGCCCGGTCGTTGATGTCGATCACCCGCTTCCAGGTGATCTGATTCAGGTCAAGGCCGAACTCGTTGCCCATGTACAGGCTGTTGTCCACCATCGCGGCGATCTGGTTGTGCGCCGCGGTGACCGCGTGCATGTCGCCGGTCAGGTGCAGGTTGAGGAGCTCGAACGGAACGGCCTGCGAATAGCCGCCGCCGGCCGCGCCGCCCTTGATGCCGAACGTCGGGCCCATGGACGCCTGGCGGATGGCGATCGTCGCCTTCTTGCCGATGTGCCGGAAGGCCATGCCGAGGCCGATGGTCGTGGTGGTCTTGCCCTCGCCGAGCGGTGTCGGGGTGATCGCGGTGACGACGACGTACTTCGCCTTGGGGCGGTCCTTGAGCTCCTCAATGGCCTTGAGATCGATCTTCGCGACGAACTCTCCGTGCTGCTCGGTCAGCCATGGCGGGATGCCGATGTCTTCGGCGATTTCCATTATCGGCTTCAGGCTGGCCTGACGTGAGATTTCCAGTGCGGTTGGCATCGCCATGACGGTGTGACCTCCGGCGCCTTCGACGTCCTTCGACGTCTTTCGACGTCTTTCCTGAGCCTGATTGTTACGCCGCGACGGCCGCCATCCATCGGCGGCGAAGACCAAACCCATGGCCGGAGAGTTATTGAATACGCACAATTGACCCGTAGGCACCCTCCGCTTGCTGATGGTCACCGTCCGTGCGGAGCTGACCGTAATGCGCGGCGGTTTTATGCCGAACGGTCCCGTGGTGCCCGTCAACCGGTCTGTGACTCCAGCCGCCGCGTTGACGCGTGTCGGAATGTACTTGTTTCAGTCACGAAATGTCTGGAGACTATGGGTTTGGTGCTTAGTCACGGGTCTGTTGGGACGGGTGGTCACGAGTGGTCACGAGTGACACGGGTGATCCGTGTGCGACGGGTGGAAGGATGAGCGAGCGAATGAGACTTCGCGTAGCGGTGATGGCCGCTGTGCTAGTGGGGTCGGTGACGGGGGCCGGCGCGGTGACGCTCCCGGCCGGGGCGGCGGTGAACGGGTCGGCGGTGAACGGGTCGGCGGTGAACGGGTCGGCGGTGAACGCGTCCAGCGAGGCGTCGGTCACGATCAAGGGGATCGACCGTGAGGGCAACCCGGTCCCGGTCAGCGTGTCGCTTCAGTCGGCCGCGTCCGACGCGATCTCGGAAACGCTGACAAACGCGCATGTGACCAAGGTGCCGGCCGGCGTCTACAACCTGGCTGCCTGGGTGTGGGAGCCGAATAAGAAGGCCGCCACCCTGGTAGACCGGGCGGTCACGATCTCGTCGTCGGTGACGGTGACCTTCGACGCCCGGCCGGGCAAGCTAGTCCGGTTCACCGTCAACGACTCCACGGTCGCGCAGGTCGCCGCGTTCGCCGAGCCCTTCGACCCGGTCACCGGGCAGTGGGCACAGTGGAACAACAGCTACGGTCCGATCGACGGCCCGGCCGTGTACGTGGTGCCGGGCGCCCTGCCGACGGGGTGGGACCTGTTCCTCCAGGCGGACCTCGTCCGGCATGAGCCGAGTGGCACCGCGAGCCCGGTGGAGTACCAGTTCGCGAAGCTGCTGTCGGGCAGCGTCCCGTCGAGCCTGACGTTCGCGAACAGTAAGACCGAGCTCGCGCAGGACCACGTCACCGACCGGAACTGGGGCCAGGGAACCGACGGGGTGATGTTCGCGCCGCACCCGGCGCTCAGTATCGGCGGCGGCTTCACCACCGACGTCCCGTCCAGCGAGCTCGGGCAGATGAATTTCCGGACGCCTGCCAGCATCGACGTCTACTTCTCGCCCGGGTACCGGTGGGAGTCGGTCGACCTCGCGGCCAACGACGACGTGTACGGCGGGACGCTGCTCGGCGGGCACACCTACGCTCAGACGTTCGGCGCGGCGGTGTTCAGCCCGTCGCCGCTGTTCGGCCCCACCTTGTACGGGAACATCCTCGACACCGACGAGACGTTCGGCAACTCCATCCTGGTCGACGCGGGATCCGGCCCGGCCGGCAACGAGTCGGTCGGCCTCTGGCCGACTAATCCGCAGGGGTGGCTGTACGAGGGAAGCAAGCTGATCAAGCACGTCTCGGGCTACGGCGCGAACTTGATCGCGACGATCCCGGCGACGGCTGAGACTTACACGCTGAAGGTGCAGGCGGACCGGGTCTACCCGGGCAACGTCCCGCAGGCCGGCCTGGCCAGGTCGGTGACGGCGGTCTACACCTTCACGGCCAAGGCAGGCGAGAACTCGCTGTCAGACAGCAACTTCTGGCCGCGGATCATCCCGCAGGGCCTGTCGCTCAACGACGCCGCGGCCGGCGGGTCCAGGACCAGGGTGCCGATCATGTTCAACACGGTCAATGGCGCCATCGCCGCGCACGACGTCGCGGTGTGGGCGTCGGTCAACGGCGGCAAGACCTGGGTCCCGCTCAAGGTCAGCCACAGCGGCAGCATCTGGACCGTCTACGTCGTCAACCCGAAGGCGGCGGGATGGGTGTCGCTGAAGGTCCAGGGCGAGAACGCCGCCGGGTTCAAGTCCGTAGTCACCCTGCTCAACGCGTACGGGGTCAGCTGACCGCTCAGCTGGGCGGGCAGCCAGCCCAGTGGGTGGCTAGCTCTGGCCCTGCGCCAGCTCGATCAGCTGGTGGAGGTTGCGTGCCGCTTCCGCGGCGGAAGCGCCGCTCGCAGCGACGAGCAGCAGCGCGGCCGCTATGAGGATCAGTGACCGGCGGGGCGGCGGGGCGAGCAGGGCGGCGACGCGGCGGGGTATCGGGCCCGGGCCGCGCAAGCGGTCCAGGCGGGTGCCGGAGTTGGTCATGCCGAGGGCGGCGAGGGCGGCGTCGCGGTCGGGCGGCGCGGCCGACGACGCCAGGGCCGCTCGCGCGATCGCGCGGGCGGTCAGCGCGCGATCGCCGGTCGCGCCGGCGGCGCGCTCGTCCGCCCAGCGCTCGACGGTGTAGCCGACCTCGGCGGCGACCGGCCGGAGCAGCGGGTTGGCGGCGGCGGCCAGCCGCGCGACCGAGGTGAACAGGTAGTGCGAATTCCGGGCGTGGGCTCGCTCGTGGGCGAGCAGCACGTCGCGTTCGGCCCCGGGGAGGGCGCGGAGCATGCCCTGGGTGATTACGATCCGGCAGGGCAAGCCGGGGATCGTGTAGGCGTCGGCGGCGGCGTCCTCGGTGATGACGACCTCGCCGGCCCCGGGCAGGTCGCGCGAGCGGCGGTACGCCGCGACGATCGCCCTGGCCCGGCGC
>Ga0210395_10003219_pt1 | contig 12550 bp, 10 predicted proteins | sample IncBWH4OmetaG_FD_150861 | JGI IMG/M metagenome (GOLD analysis project Ga0210395, IMG submission 150861) | Forest soil microbial communities from Barre Woods Harvard Forest LTER site, Petersham, Massachusetts, United States - Inc-BW-H-4-O ...
ACCACGCCGTCCCCGCGGTGCTCGGGACGAAGCGGGAACTCGCGGAGGTCTTCGCGCGGGCCTGGAACAGCCGGGTCAGCCCGGGCGAGCTGCTGTACTCCGGTTCGCCGGAGGGCGCCGGGATCTTGGCCGCGCAGCGTGGCGACGACCCGTTCGCGGTGACCACCCAGATCCGCACCCTGTGGCGATGAGCCGCGCGGGGGACGGTGAAACACGGGACCGTTCGGAAAATGAAGAATTTGACCGCGCTCAGGCGTACAGCCGCCGCGGCGTGATGATCAGGGGCACCGGGAACATCTCCGCGAACCGGGCCGGCGTGCCGAAGTTCGCGCCGATACGCTCGGCGTACTTGACCACGTACTCCGGCACCTCGTCGGCCGTCGGGAATCCCGGAACGTGCTCGGCGGTCCCCTCGACGCGGACGATGTCCCGGCCGATGTCGGTCACGTCGAGCCCGAGCGAGACGTGCGGGTTGTGGCTGATGTTGCGCAGTTTGATCTTCCCCGGCTGGCTGTAGATGAGGATCGTCTCGTCGTCGCGCAGCAGGAACCAGACCGGGACGCTGTCGGGCCGGCCGTCCGGGCGCACCGTCGTCAGCCACGCCATCAGGTTGGCGCGCAGCCGCCCTTCGACGTGCGCGCGGCGGGCCTCGGCCAGGTGTTCTGTCAGCTTCATGGCAGCATCCTGGCAGCCGCGGCCGCGTGCGCAAACCGGATTCAGGCGTACCGGGCCGTCAGCCGTCAGGCCAGGTGCCTTGGTTTAGCAGCCATGGCCGAAGCAACGCCCGGCAGGAGCTCCAACGCGGGCCGCTTCTTGCTGTTATCTCTCATTGAGCTGACTTAGGGCGACGACGTTACGTTTTCTGCCCGGTTTGTCCTGGTTCCGAGGTAACGTTGCCGCCCTAAGCGCCCTGGCTCGGCTGCGAGCGGGCCGCTTGTTGCTGTTATCTCCGGCGCGCTCGCGGCCGCAGCCGACGGGGCGTCGCGCGTTCCGCGCTTCTTTCGCCCCGTTCTGCCGCTGGCGGCTCTCCGTAGCCGCATCGTAGGCTTGGGGCGGGCAGGGGACTTGGTCGAGGCAGCCTCAGGGGTTCGCTGGAGGTGCCGTATGCGGCGCGTCTTCCTCTCGGCCGCGGCCGCCGCGGCCGCCGCGGCCGCGGGTGCCGGGCTCTTCGTCGCGGGGTGCGGCGCGCCGTCGCCGACCGCCGCCAGCCCATTGCAGGCGCGGGTGCTGTCGGTGTCCGACCTGCCTGCGGGCTGGTCTTCCGTGCCGCTGAAGGCATTGGCACTCGGGCAGACGAGCGCGTCGTGCCTCGCTGGGGTGCCGCGCAGCTCGCCGAGCGCGACGGAAGCGGAGGTCACGTTCGTGCAAGGCTCATCGATCCCGACATGGTGCTGCACCCGGCTCAGGTCCGCGCGCTGGTGCTGTCGGCCAGCTATCCGGGCAACGGCGCCACGGTCCGGCCGTCGCAGAGCGCCATCAACGCGCTCTCGTCACGTGATGTACAGACTGCGCTCGGCGCTCTCTTCCCCGCCGACCAGCAGGCCGCGGGGGTAACCTACCTGACCGCCACCTCGAGTTACCCGCCGGGCGACCCGGTGCCCGCCGCGGTGATCACCCGGCAACGGCATGCGGTCGACGCCTGGTGGGCGGGAACCGACCCAGCCGGCCAGCACCCCTCCGAGATCACGGCGCCCACGCTGATCGCCGACGGCGCGCAGGACCGGGTCGACCCGTCCGCCAACAGCCAGGCGCTCGCCCGGCTCATCCGCGGCGCCCGGCTGATGTTCTACCCGGACGCCGGGCATGCCTTCCTCTTCCAGGACGAGGTCGCCTATGTGCCCGTGATCGAGTCGTTCCTGGCGGGCGTGCCCGCCTCCTGACGGCCCCCGACCGATCGGGATCGGCTAATCCTGGCGGCCGGTGAAGGCGAGGCGGGTGCCGATGGCGATCATGGCCAGGCCGCCCGTGCCGCCGAGGAGGGCCAGGCGCTTGGGTGACTTCGCGAGCCAGGCGCGGATCGTGCCCGCCGCCAGCGCCCACGTGCTGTCGCTGACCAGGGCGATGCCGGCGAAGATCGCCCCGAGGGTGATGATCTGCAGCGGCACGTGGCCCGCCTGCCGGTCGATGAACTGCGGCAGGATAGCGGCGAAGAACACGATCACCTTGGGGTTGGTCACGCCGACTGTGAAGCCGTCGATGACGATGCGCGCGGTTGTCTTGCTCTCGATCTTGGCGCCGAGGGCCTCGGCGAGCGAGTGCCGGTGCCTGATCGCCTGCACGCCCAGGTAGATCAGGTAGCCGGCGCCGGCCAGCTTCAGCACGTTGAACAGCAAGACGGACCGCTCGACCAGTGGGCCGATGCCGAACGCCACGGCGATGACCTGCGTGAACGCGCCGACCGTGTTGCCCGCCACGGTGGCGACTCCGGCCGCCCGGCCGAGCGTGATGGCGCGGCTGACCGTGAAGAGCACGCTCGGCCCCGGGATCGCGATCAGCACGAACGCCGTGACCGTGAAGGCGAGCAGCTGCGGGTTGGCGACCATGGACCGCAGCCTACGGACCCCCGGCGGCTCCGGGCGAACTAATTTCGCGCCTGTGTACGCCGCCAGGTGCTCGCCGGTGAGGGTAGAGCGGCCGGCGACGAGGTCGGCCGGCGTGCCCTCGAAGACGATCAAGCCGCCGTCGTGGCCGGCGCCGGGACCGAGGTCGACGATCCAGTCGGCGTGGGCCATGACCGCCTGGTGGTGCTCGATGACGATGACCGACTTGCCGCCCTCGACCAGCCGGTCGAGCAGGCCGCGCAGTTGCTCGACGTCGGCGAGGTGCAGCCCGCTCGTGGGCTCGTCGAGCACGTAGACGCCGCCCTTCTCGCCCATCTGGCTGGCCAGCTTGAGCCGCTGCTGCTCGCCGCCGGACAGCGTGGTGAGCGGCTGGCCGAGGCTGAGGTAGCCGAGCCCGACGTCGGCGAGCCGGACCAGGATGGCGTGCGCGGCGGGGGCGGCTGCCTCCCCGGCGCCGAAGAACTCCAGCGCCTCGGCCACCGGCATCGCGAGCACCTCGCTGATGTCGCGGCCGCCGAGCTTGTACTCCAGCACCGACGCCTGGTAGCGCTTCCCCTCGCACTCCTCGCAGGTGGTGGCGACGCTGGCCATCACCCCCAGGTCGGTGTAGATGACGCCGATGCCGTTGCAGCCGGGGCAGGCACCCTCGGAGTTGGCGCTGAACAGCGCCGGCTTCACGCCGTTGGCCTTCGCGAAGGCGCTGCGGACCGGGTCGAGCAGGCCGCTGTAGGTGGCCGGGTTGCTGCGCCGCGAGCCGCGGATCGCGCTCTGGTCGATCGAGACGACCCCGTCCCGGCGGGACAGCGAACCGTGGATCAGCGAGCTCTTGCCGGAACCGGCCACGCCCGTGACGACGCACAGCACGCCGAGCGGGACATCGACGCTCACGTCGCGGAGGTTGTGCAGGTTCGCGTGCCGGATCTCCAGCGAGCCCTTCGGCGACCGGAACGACGGCTTCAGCGTGGCCCGGTCGTCGAAGTGCCGCCCGGTGATCGTGCCGCTTTCCCGCAGCCCCTCGATGGTGCCCTCGAAGCAGACCGCGCCGCCCGCCGCGCCCGCGCCGGGGCCCAGGTCGACGACGTGGTCGGCGATCACTATCATCTCCGGCTTGTGCTCGACGACGAGCACCGTGTTGCCCTTGTCCCGCAGCCGCAGCAGCAGGTTGTTCATCCGCTGGATGTCGTGCGGGTGCAGCCCGATCGTCGGCTCGTCGAAGACGTAGGTGACGTCGGTCAGCGAGGAGCCGAGCTGGCGGATCATCTTGACGCGCTGCGCCTCGCCGCCCGACAGGCTGCCGGCCGGCCGGTCGAGGGAGAGGTAGCCGAGCCCGATCTCCGCGAACGAGTCGAGGGTGTTGCCGAGCGCGGCGAGCAGCGGTGCCACCGACGGCTCGGTCAGGCCGCGGACCCAGTCGGCCAGGTCGCTGATCTGCATCGCGCAGGCGTCCGCGATGTTGATCCCGCCGATGCGCGACGACCGGGCCGCCTCGGCCAGCCGGGTACCGTCGCACTCGGGGCAGGTGGTGAACGTGACCGCCCGGTCGGCGAACGCCCGGATGTGCGGCTGCATCGAGTCCGGGTCCTTGGACAGGATCGACTTCTGCAGCCGCGGGACCAGGCCCTCGTAGGTCTGGTTGATGCCCGCGATCTTCATCCTGACCGGCTCGTGGTACAGCAGGTCCCGCAGTTCCTTCTTGGTGAAATCCCGGATCGGCTTGTCGGGGTCGTAGAAGCCGGACTCGGTGTAGAGCCGGTAGCCCCAGCCGCCCGGCGTGTAGCCAGGGATGGTGAACGCGCCCTCGTGCAGCGACTTGCTGTCGTCGTACAGCTGCGACAGGTCGATGTCGGTGACCGTGCCCCGGCCTTCGCAACGCGGGCACATGCCGCCGAGCCGGTTGTAGGTCGCCTTCACGGCCTTGGCGTTGCCCCCGCGCTCGACCGTGATCGCGCCGCTCGCCCGGACCGAGGGCGTGTTGAACGAGAACGCGTTCGGCGGCCCGATGTGCGGCTGACCCAGCCTGCTGAACAGGATGCGGAGCATCGCGCTGGCGTCGGTCGCGGTGCCGACGGTGGAGCGCGGGTCGGCGCCCATCCGTTGCTGGTCGACGATGATCGCCGTGGTCAGCCCTTCGAGCACGTCGACGTCGGGCCGCGCCTGGTTCGGCATGAACCCCTGCACGAACGCGCTGTAGGTCTCGTTGATCAGCCGCTGCGACTCCGCCGCGATCGTGTCGAACACCAGGGAGCTCTTGCCCGACCCGGAGACGCCGGTGAAGACCGTCAGCCGGCGCTTCGGGATCTCGACGTTCACGTCCTTCAGGTTGTTCTCGCGCGCGCCGTGCACGCGGATCAGGTCGTGCCGGTCGGCCGTGCTCATCGTCGTGTCTCCATACAGGTCACGCTAGCCCGCCGCCGCGGTCCGCACTTCTCGGATTCTGCTCGGCCGCGGGCCGTTAGTCGGATAAAAACCTATCTGTCCGAACGGAGCGTGACTTCGCGTGCCAGCGCCCGTTCCTCCCCGAGCAGCTCACGGCTTTCGCGCCAGGTCGGACACCGGGCCGAGGTGACCGAGCTTGTCCGGGTTGACAACCGTGTGGATCGCCTGGACCACGCCGTCGGCCACATCGAGCTCGAACACGCTGATCACGCGGCCTTCCGGGTCGTAGGCCACACCGCCCGGCCGGCCGTTGACCCAGGCGAGCCGCAGGGATACGCCGAGCGTCACGCCCCGGCGGAACAGGCCCGCCAGGAAGCGCATGACGCGGTCCCGCCCGGCCAGCGGCTTCCCGAGCGCCTGCGCCTTGCCGCCACCGTCGCCGTGGAACACCACGTCGGGGGCGAGCATCCCGAGCAAGCCGTCCATGTCACCGCCCGCGGCGGCCTCGAAGAACCGGCGGGCTAGTTCCGCGCCCGCGGCCCGTCGCGCGGGATCCGGCGCGGCCGGACTGTCGCCCGCCGGGGCTCCCGCGGCGATGTGCTGCCGGGCCCGGGCGAAGATCTGCCGGCAGTTCGCCTCGGTCTTGCCGGTGATCGCCGCGACGTCCGGGTATCCGTACCCGAACACCTCGCGCAGCATGAACACCGCTCGTTCGACCGGGGACAGGGCCTCGAGCAGCACGAGGAACGCCATGGACAGGGAGTCGGCCAGCTCGGCGTGCTCGGCGGGCCCCGGCGTGTCGGCGGGCACGACGACCGGTTCGGGCAGCCAGTCCCCCACGTACGTCTCCCGCCGCACCCGCGCCGAACGCAGGTAGTTGATGCCCAGCCGCGTCACGGCGGTCGTCAGGTACGCCTTGTCGTCGACGATCGCGGTTCCCGCCCGGCCCGCCTTGGTCATGCCGAGGAACGCGTCCTGCACGATGTCCTCGGCGTCGCCTACCGATCCGGTCATCCCGTAGGCGATGGAGAACAGCAGCGGCCGCAGTGCGTCCGCCCCCGTTCCATCCGCTGGCTCATTCGCCGGCCCAGGCACGGAATCCCTCCCGCCAGCTCGGGTAGCGCGGCTCCCAGCCGAGTTCCTTGCGCGCCTTGTCGTTGGAGGAGCCGCGCGCGGTAGTCATCTGGATCATGACGAGGTCTCCGGCTAGCGGCCGCCCCAGCCAGCCGGGCAGCCGCAGCGGCGGCTTCGCGCCGGCCACCCGCGCCAGGTACGGCAGCCAGTCCGCGACCGGCGCCGGGTCGCTGTCGACGACGTTGTAGATGCCGGGCGCGCCGCGGCCGACCGCGGCGACCGTCGCGGCCGCGGCGTCGGTGATCTCGATGAACGACCAGATCCCCGTCCCGCCGCCGACGACCGGCACCCGCCGCTTGCGCACCGCGTCAAGCAGCACCTGCGACGCGCCCGGACCGTAGAAGTTGCCGTAGCGCAGCACGATTCCCTCGGGCGCGAGGGCCGGGACCTTTTCCTCGAGGTACTTGATCGCCGCCAGCGACCGTTCGGCCGACGCGGCGGGGCGGGTGTCGAGCGGGTCGTCTTCGGTCTTCACCGGGCCGCCGGAACGCTCGTTCGGCCAGCCCGTGTAGCCCTGCGCGATGACCCGCCGGGTGCCGTCCTCGGCCGCCGCGGCGAGCAGGTTGTCGGTACCGAGCGTCCGCAGTTCGTTCGTGGTGGCGAACGTGCGGTCGATGTCGCGCAGGCTCCGCATGCCCGCGAGCGCGGTCATCTCGTGCACGATCACCTCCGGCGCGGCGGCACGCACCGCCGCGATGACCGCGGCCCGGTCAAGCCCGTCGAGGATCACCGGCTGTGCGCCCGCGGCGCGCAGGCCCGCGACCTTGCCGGGTGTCCGCGTGCTGGCGGTGACCTGGTGCCCGGCCGCGACCAGCGCGGGCACGAGGTGCCCGCCGACGGCTCCGGTCGCTCCCGTGACGAAGACTCGCATGTTCTTTCCTTCCGGGTAGTGCCTTTCCCTTGAAGACAAGGCACTACCCGGTGGCGTGACATCCGGCCGTGAGATTCGCTGGGCGGATTGGCGTCCGGTTGGCGTCCTATTGGCGTCCTATCGGCGTCCTAAAGAACCGCGACCGGGTCCCCGCGCCGGACCACGCCGCCGGAGATCACCTCGGCGTAGACGCCGACCTGGGTGTTGTTGTGCTGGGCGGCGGTGCGCAGGATGCCGGAGTCCTTCGGCAGGTCGCCCTGCGGGAGCGTGGTCATGACGCAGCGGCCGGTCGCCATGGTCACCCGGAGCCGAACGTGCTCGCCGATGCCGATCTCGTGTCCGACCCAGTCGTTCTCCACGAACCCGGTCGCGTCGGGTCCGGTGGCGACGATGATGTTCGGCCGGAACCGGCGGGGCTCGAACCGGCCCTCGGGGTACAGCGACCGGAGCCGGTCGAGGGTCGCGGTGGTCACCAGATGGACGGAGGCGGCGTCGAAGAACGTCCCGGATGGCAGGTCGAACGCGGCCACCTCGTCGCTGGCGATGACGTACTCCTCGGCGGTCGCCGTCGGCTGCCCGGCCGGGCTGCCTGCCACTGCGACCGCGGCCGACAGGGTGACCTCACGGCCGAGCGCCTCGGACAGCAGCTTGGGCAGGCCTCCCCCGTCCGCCTCGTCCGTGGTGGCCGTGGTCCCGTCGGGCATGGTGACCCGAACGGCCGGGAGTGCCGATCCCGCCTGCGGCGGTGCGGTGTACGCGGCGCGGAAGTAGAAGAACCCTGGCCACTTGCGCGGGTTCTTCGCGCCCGCGACCTTGCCGGTCGCCGGGTCGACGACCGCGAACTGCCGGTCGCCCAGCAGTCCGGTGTCCGTGATGTCGGCGGCGTTGAGTTCCTCGCCCTGCATCGACTTCACCGGATAGCGCCACAGGGTGGCGACGGAGGATTCCACGCTCGTTCCTCTCTAGACAGCGTTGCTTCTAGACAACATTGCTCGGGATGGAGCCGGCGTCCGCGAAGCCGGGGTCGGCGAGGGTTCCGGGAACCGCGCGCTGCTCGTGGGCAGCCAGCGACCGGTCCAGGTCCGCTTCGATCTCGGCGAGGATGCCGCGGCGGCGCCGGCTGAGGATGAACAGCCAGCTACCGCCGACGGCCATGTACGCGACGAAGATGTACGGGAAGATGTCCACCGGGAACGGCGGCATCGGGTAGAAGCTGCCGACCGTCGGGACCAGCAGGCACAGGCACGCGATTACCGCGATGACCACGTCGCGGGGACGCAGTTCGCCCCGGCGCTTCAGGTAGGCGGGCGCGGCGATCGTGATGAGGTAGTACGCGAGCAGGAAGCCGAAGGCGGCCAGCGTGCCGACGTCGCCGAACGTGGTCAGCGGGTTGGTGACGGTCTCGAGCACGGTCGGGATGGCGAACATGATCGCCACGTACACGGTGATCGCGACGTGCGGGGTGCCGTTCTTCGGGTGGGCCCGGCCCAGGTGGCTCGGGAACACCATGTGCTCGCCCATCGGGAAGATGATCCGCGAGCCCGCGTTCAGGCAGGACAGCGAGAGCGAGAAGAAGCTGATCATCGCGCCCAGGGCGATCGGCGCCTTGAGGAAGCTCACGTTGTAGATGCTCGCGAGGGTGTTGAGCGGTGCCGCGAGGCTGCCGAGCGGCGTCCCGTAGTTGCGTGTTCCGTAGACCTCGACATAGCCCATCACGACCATGAAAAGCCCGGTGAGGATCAGCGACCAGATAACCGCGCGCGGCACGTTGCGGAGCGGGTTTTTCGCCTCCTTGCCGAGCGTGGTCGCGCTTTCGAAGCCGACCAGGCTGAAAATGGTCGCGACGACGGCGAAACTCATGCCGTGCACGCTGACGCCCTTCAGGGACAGTTGACTAGTGTCGACGTGAATTCCGCGGGAGAACAGCACGACGGCGGCGAGGCTGAGGATGAGAAATACCGAGATCCCCTCCAGCATCAGCGTGACGAGCGAGGAGATGCGGATGTCCTTGTAGGCGATGTACCAGCAAGTCGCGGCGCTGATCGCGAAAAAGATATCCGGGGGCACCGTGCCGGTGAACCCGAGTGCGGACAGGAACTGCTGGAAGAAGATCGCGAAGCCGGTGAGGCCCGCGGTGCCGATCATCAGGTAACACCAGATGAGCGCCCAGCCGGAGAGAACCCCGGTGGCCGGGCCGAGTCCGCGCGCGGTGTACGTGTACATGGCGCCGGGCGCGGCCGACCGGCGGGCGAACTGGTTGAGGCACAAGACGACGAACAGCAGCATCACCGTCCCGAAAAGATAGGCCAGCCAGGTGCCCTGGCCGGCGTTCGAGAATGCCAGCGGAATGATCAGGACCGCGGTCATGGTCGGTGAAATGAGCGCTATAGACTGCGCGAGTAGCGCCGGGAATCCGAGCGCGCCGGAGCGCAGCTCGGATTTAGCCGGGGCAGCCTTTACTTGAGCGACGGCCATATGCCTGTCCCTTTCTTCGGTGGAAATCAATCAGGGGGCAGCGTCGCTCCCGCAATTGATTGTCTCCAGCGAATTAGCAGAACGGCAAGTGACCGCGTGTTAAGTCTGTGCCAGCAAATGTTACGTGTAAATAAGCGGGCGGCCGGCGAGTTTCAGCGATGCGTCGGACTGTCACACGAGGCAACACGCTTAACGTGCGTACTCCGTGATCTCTACCGGGTCGCCCACCCGGATCACGCCAGGGGCGTCGGGGATGATGTTCTGCCCGAAGACCAGGCTCTTGCCGAAGCGGCGCTTCGCGCCGAGGATCCGCAGCGGCTGCGAGCCGCGTTCGCCGGTCATCTGGTCGGTCGTCGTGACGACGCACCGGCCGCAGGGCTTGGCGACGCGAAAGGACACCGATCCGATCCGGATGCGGCGCCAGGTGTCCTCGGCCCACGGTTCGAAGCCGGTCACCACGGCGTTGGGCCGGAACCGGTTCATCGGCACGGGCCGCTCCCCCGCCTCGGCCAGCCACTCGCCGAGCTGGTCAAGCGAGGCGGTGTTAGTCAGCAGCAGCGGATAGCCGTCGGCGAAGCTGACCACGTCCGTCTCCGCCCCGAACTCGGGGTCCACCGAGCGCCTGGTCGGGTCGTCGAGGTAGACAAGGCGGGCCGGCTCGCCCAGGTACGCGGAGAACCAGGCATCCGCCGCCGGCCCGGCCGCGGCGGCCAGCACGGTCGAGCTCCAGACGGTCACCTTGAGCATCTCACCGGGGCCCGGGGCGGCGACGGACAGCGTGGGGCAACCGGCGCTGGAAACGGTGATGCCGTCGCCGGGGCCGTACCGCACGACCAGGCGCGCGAGCGACGCGTGCTCGCGCTGGCTGACGAACCGGAAGTCCTCGTCCACGAGCAGCCAGCGACGGTCGCCCGCCAGACCCCACGGCTCGACGACGGACTCGCTGAGGTCGATCCCCCGGCCGCCCTTCATCGGGTAGATGTGTATCGAAGCCAGCATCCGCACCTTCCACCTGCACCGTTTGCCGCGATGGGCCCGTTCCAGTGTGACGGAAGATCCCGCCGAGCGGTCAGCCGGTGTCGTTAAGTATCTGTTACCGGAGCTGACGGAAGACGGTAACGACCTTGCCGACAATTTTCGCATCCGTGCCGTCGATCGGGGTGTAGGCGGGGTTATGCGGCATGAGCCAGACGTGCCCGTCGATCTTCCGGAACGTCTTGAGCGTGACATCGGATTCCTCCGCCGACGAGGTGTCGAGCTCCGCGGCGACGATGTCGCCGTTCACGATGTCGGACTCCTTGCGGACGACCACCAGGTCGCCATCGACGATCGCCGCGCCGATCATCGAGTCGCCGCGCACCCGCAGCATGATGAAGTCTCCCTCGCCGACCAGCTGCTTGGGCATCGGGAAGAAGTTCTCGAGGTCCTCGTTGCGGAGGATGCCAATGCCCGCCGCGATCTCGGCCACGAGCGGCACCGGGGCCACTTCCTCGTCCTCGGTCTTGTCCGCCGGCTGGCCATCAGGCATTCTCAGGACCTCGATCGCCCGCGGGCGTCCGGGCCGGAGCTTCAGGTAGCCCTTCTTCTCGAGAACCTTGACCTGGTAGGAGGCGGACGAAGAGTTCCCGAGTCCGGCCGCGGCGCCGATCTCCTGCAGGGTGGGCGCGTAGCTGTTGCGCTGCTTGTAATCCAGGATGAAAGCCACGATGGCCCGCTGGACCGCGCTCAGGCGCAGGTCGTAGGAGTCGTCGAGTTCAGCGTGTCGCAGCATAGGGGTCTCCAGGCACTTATCGCCGCCGTACCAGAGCAGCAGCCGTCGAAGAGACTCTATCAAACGTACCTTCGATACTCCATGAGAACTTCATAGGCGATCGAAGTTGATGCCGAAAGCCTACTGCCGGTTCGCCGGCCCGGAGTTTGCGACGATCGCCGCGAACGGCGGGATGCACAGCGCGACGGCCGACATCACCACGGACGCGAGGACCGAGTAGCGCCAGATGAGCGTCCAGGCGAGCACGATCAGCACGAGACAGGTGCCCATCATGATGAAGTAGGCCCGCCTGCGCGTACTCAGCCGGAGCGGCCGGTGCGGCGAATCCGGCGGTTCCAGTCCTGGCGGCATAGTATTCGCCTCCTTCGTCTCCTCGTCGGCAGTCCTTCCCGCAGCCTAGGACAGGAACACCAATTACCGATCTATCGAAAAAAAATCTTGCTGGCACATCTTGATTCTCATGTATCGAACTGGTAGCCTGAGGTTAGTTGACTTAGGCTGGCCTCTCAGAGGCCGGCTGGGGCGGTGTCCGGTGCTTCCGGCACTGGTGAGCGTGCCCCCGGAGGGCCCCTGGCGGTGATGGGCCGGGCCCTGCTGATAGCGGAGAACCCCTTGGGAGGTTGCCGGGTAGCTGGCGTGCGGGCACCGGGAGGAGGCGGCCGGGATGTGCGAGGGGAACGGCGGCATCGACAGCGTCGCGGCGCCGCGCAGTGCCGCGGAGGCGGTGCGGATGGCGGCCGTGGCGGCCGAGTTCCTGAACTCCCCGGCCGGGCCGGCGCCGATACCCGGGCCGTGGTCCACATCCCGCTGTCCGGCCTGCGGCAGCTGCCCGGCGCCGGCGACCTGGAAGACGACTGGCTCCGCGCCCGCCTCGGCCAGGCCGAACCGGGCTACCTGGACGGCAAGGACGCCGAGGCAGCCGGCTGCGACGCCCTGACCGTGCCGGTGGTCACCGGCCGCGCCGACCTGAGGGTCATCGGCAAGCTCATCGCGCTGGCCCACGCCACCTGCTGCGGCCAGCACTGCCAGGCCGGCGCCGGACAGCCACCCGGCGGGCTGTCACCCCAGGCCTGGCAGGCGCACCGGTACGCCATCGCCCGGCTGGCCATCGACTTCGTCTCCGGCCCGTCCGGCATCGCCGCCGTCCTGCGCACCGGCCTGCTCCAGCGCCCGTTCAGCACCCCGTCCCTGCCGCTGGACATCGGCGTCTCCAAAACCATCCCCGGCCGCCTGCGCCGCGCCGTCGCCCTGCGGGCCGGCGGGCACTGCGAATGGCCCGCCGGCTGCGACGCCCCCGCCGCCGCCTGCGACGTGCACCACATCATCCACCAGGAACACGGCGGCCCCACCGCCCTATGGAAC
>Ga0210395_10003220_pt1 | contig 12548 bp, 9 predicted proteins | sample IncBWH4OmetaG_FD_150861 | JGI IMG/M metagenome (GOLD analysis project Ga0210395, IMG submission 150861) | Forest soil microbial communities from Barre Woods Harvard Forest LTER site, Petersham, Massachusetts, United States - Inc-BW-H-4-O ...
ATGAGCGAGATCAATGTGACGCCGTTCGTCGACGTCATGCTGGTGTTGCTCATCGTCTTCATGGTGTCGGCGCCGTTGCTCACGGTCGGTGTGCCGATCAACCTGCCGCAGAGCCAGGCCAAGTCGCTGCCCCAGAACACCGACCCGCTCACCATCGCCATTGACGGCCAGGGCCAGATCTTCTTGCAGGACGCCAAGGTCACCGCCGACGAACTGCTGCAGAAATTGCAGGCCGTCACCGCGGCCCGCGACGGTCCTGCCACGCCGATCTATTTCCGTGCCGATAAGGCGCTGAATTACGGTATGATCATGGGTCTGTTGGGACGCTTGAACAACGCCGGATTTGCTCGCGTCGAGCTGGTGACGGAATTCGGGCAATGAGCGTAAAAGCACGGCCATGAGGGGAAGCCTCACCATATCGGCGATCGTGCACCTGGTCGTGCTGGGATTGTGCCTTGTCGCGTTCGCGGCTCAGCCGCTGGAGGCGCCCGCGACCCCGACCATGGCCGTCGATACGATTTCGGTGAAGGATTTTACGGACCTCAGCAAGGGCATCAAAGACGCGCCCAAGCTCAAGGTCGACGACATCAAGCCGCTCGCCGACAAGGTCGATGCGCCCAAGCCTGCCGACCAGATCGCCCCCAAGGTCGTCGACAACAAGCCGGAGATCAAAACCGACACCGCGGCGAAGCAGACCAAGCCCGACCCGAAGTCCGACACCAAGCCCGCGGACAAAACCGCCAAGGCCAAACCGCCCGACTACAAGCCCGATAAGATCGCCGACCTTCTCAAGAAGGACGCCGCCAAGCAGCCGAAGCCGGACGACAAGGCCAGTCCCGACACGCCGCCGCGCGATGCGCCTCAATTCAACCCCGACCAGGTCGCGGCTTTGCTCGACAAGCGCGATCCGCAGCGCCAGATAGCATCGGCGGATTCGCCCCACAACCAAGTCGATCTCGGCGATCCCGACGGTAGGGCGGCGCAATTGTCGCAAGACGAGATGGGCGCGCTGCAGGAGCGCATTTCCAAATGCTGGAGCCCGCCGTCCGGCGTCACCGAGGCGACGAAAATCTATGTCGTGCTGCGCGTGCAGTTCAAGACCGACGGCTCGATGTCGCGAGAGCCGGTGTTGGTCGAGGGCACGGCGTCGCCACTCGGACCGGCGCTCGCCGAAAGCGCCAAGCGTGCGCTGCTGCTGTGTCAGCCGTTCACCATGCTCAAGCCCGAGCATTACGATGAATGGAAGGACATTGAGATGAAATTCGATCCCCACGTATTGCTCGGCGGCTGAGGTTTTGAGAATTCAAAAGTCATGAGTATCTTGCGAATGCCCGATTTCTCCGTGACACGACGGCGCGCGCTTGTGCTCGGCGCAGCCGCCGGCGGCTTGACGCTGACCGGCCGCCATGCCGCCGCGGTGGTCCGCCTCGACATCACCGAGGGCAACTTCCAGCCGCTGCCGATCGCGATTCCGAATTTCTTCGGCGGCGCCGACAGCGACAACGATACCGCGGTCGGCGTCACCCAGATCATCACCGCAAACCTCAAAGGTAGCGGCCTGTTCCTGCCGATCGATCCCGCCGCTTTCCTGGAAAAGCTCGCCAGCGTCGACAACGTGCCGAACTTTCCCAATTGGCGCACCATCAACGCCCAGGCGCTGGTCACCGGCCGCGTTACCCGCCAGAGCGACGGCCGGCTGAAGGCCGAATTCCGGCTGTGGGACGTGCTTGCCGGCCAGCAGCTCGCCGGCCAGCAATATTTCACCACGCCCGACAATTGGCGCCGCATCGCCCACATTATCTCGGACGCGATCTACGAACGCCTCACCGGCGAGAAGGGTTATTTCGATACCCGCGTCGTCTTCGTCGATGAGACCGGGCCGAAGGAACACCGCATCAAGCGGCTCGCCATCATGGACCAGGATGGCGCCAATGTGCGCTACCTGACCCGCGGCGACGATCTGGTGCTCACGCCGCGGTTTTCGCCGTCGACGCAGGAGATCACCTACATGGCCTACGGCCAGGGCGATCCGCGCGTCTATCTGCTCAACATCGAAACCGGCCAGCGCGAAGTGGTCGGCAATTTTCCTGGCATGAGTTTTGCGCCGCGGTTCTCGCCGGACGGCCAGAGCGTGATCATGAGCCTGCAGGAAGGCTCCAACGCCAATCTCTTCATTATGGACCTGCGCTCCAAGGCGACGACGCGGCTGACCAACACGCCGGCGATCGACACCGCGCCGTCCTATGCGCCCGACGGCTCGCAAATCTGCTTCGAATCCGACCGCGGCGGCCATCCGCAGATCTACGTCATGCCGGCGGCCGGCGGCGCGGCGCAGCGCATCAGCTTCGGCGACGGCACCTACTCGACGCCGGTATGGTCGCCGCGCGGCGACTACATCGCTTTCACCAAGCAGTCGGCGTCCACGTTTGCGATCGGCGTGATGAAGCCCGACGGTTCCGGCGAGCGCATCCTGACCGAGGGGTTCCACAACGAAGGGCCGACGTTTGCCCCCAATGGCCGCGTGATCATGTATTTCAGCGACGCCGTCGGCAGCCCCGGGCCGTCGCTCTACACCATCGACACCGCGGGGCGGAATCAGCAACGGGTTCCGACACCTAGCTTCGCCTCCGATCCCGCCTGGTCGCCGCTTTTGTCGTAAACCGGGGGCGCGCCATCACATGCCCGCCGCATTGAGACCTCATTAACCATTGCCAAAGCTTTCGAGGGGTTCCTAAGGCTGGAAGCTTCTTTGTAAGGCCGCATCAAGGTTGACGGAACGTTCGTTTAACGAAGGCGCTGCTAGACCCGGGAGCAGCATAAACGGAAGCAATGGAGGCACCGGAATGAACGTCGTGAGTATCGTCCGCTGCGCCAAATTCGCGGCCGTCATCCTGGCCGGGCTGATGATCGCCGGTTGCGCCAAGCAGCAGGTCGACCAGACCAGCTCGTCCGCGGCCCCCGGCAGCCAGCAGGATTTCGTCGTCAACGTCGGCGACCGCGTGTTCTTCGAGACCGATTCCTCGGAGCTCACCGAGCAGGCGCGCGCCACGCTCGACAAGCAGGCGCAGTGGCTCAACAACTATAACCGCTACGCCTTCACCATCGAGGGCCACGCCGACGAGCGCGGCACCCGCGAATACAACATCGCGCTCGGCGCGCGCCGGGCGCAAACGGTGCGCGAATATCTGACCTCGCGCGGCATCGCGGCGGCGCGCATGCGCACCATCTCCTACGGCAAGGAGCGGCCGGTCGCGGTGTGCGACGACATTTCCTGCTGGTCGCAGAACCGCCGCGCGGTGACGGTGCTCGATCAGAGCTCTTAGAGCATGATCCGGAAAAGTGGATGCCGGTTTTCCGAAAAGATCATGCTCCAACGAAAAAACTAGACCATGATCCGATTCAATTTGATCGGATCATGGTCTAGTCGGCGCCGCAGCCGGCTTCACGGGGCGCTGCCGAGGCAATCTTCGATCGTACGATGCGCCGCAATCGGCCCGAGGTCATCCTCGGCGCCGATCGCGCGCAAATTTTCGAGCACATCGTCGTGCAATTGTGCGAGCTCAACGGCAATGCCGCGGCGCTTGAGCGCCTTGGCCAGCGCACGCAGCGCCGCGCCGGCGGTGGTATCGATGGTCGGCACGATGGAGAGATCGAGCACCACGATCTTCAGATCCGCAGGCGCTCCATCGATCAGGTCGAGAACGCGGCGGCGGATGTGATCGGCGTTGAAGTAGAGCCATGCGCCGGCGCTGCGAATCACCAAGGCGCCCGGTATCGCGCCGGCATCCGGATAGCGCGCGGAATCGACAAATCGCCCCGAAGCCGGTTCGCGCGCGAGCACGACCACGGCCGGCCGCGCGGCATTGGCGATCAGCACGACCAGCGCGCCGACCGCGGCAAGGAGCAGACCGTCGAGCAGCCCGAGCAGCAGCACGCCGGCAAACGCCAATAGCGAAATGCGGAACTCCGTGCGTGAGGCGAGGCGCAGCCGCTTGAGGTCCTCGATGCGAACCAGATGTGACGCGGCAATCAGCACCACGGCGGCGAGTACCGGCTCCGGAAGATTGTGAAACAATCCGGCGAAGAACAGCAGCGTCAGCGCGATGGCCGCCGAGGTGACGACCAGCGCCAGCGGCGAAGACGCGCCGCCCATGTCGTTGACCGCGGTTTGCGACATGCCGCCGGCGACCGGAAAGCCATGCGCCAGGCCGGTTGCGATATTGGCGGCACCGAGCGCGGTGAGCTCCTGCTGGGGATCGATGTCATAGCCGTGCTTTTGCGCGAAGCTGCGGGCGACCGAGATGGTCTCGCCATAGGCGAGCAGGAAACAGGCGAGCGCCGTCGGCAACAGCGTGGCGATGTCGGAGGCGTGAATATCCGGCAGGCGAATGCCAGGCAGTCCGAGCCGAAGCTCACCGACGACATGGATGCCGGTCCGACTTGCCCCCAACAGCGACATAACGACGATGGCGGCGACGACGACGAAGAGCGTCGTCGGCCGGCCGGGCAGGCCGCGCTGCAGCGCGATGAAGAGCGCGACCGCCGCGGTGCCGAACAGCAGCGACGGCACGTGGGTTGCGGGCAGCGACGCGATCACGTGTCCGACCCGTTCAAAGAAATTGCCGGAGACGCCCGCGATGCCGAACAGCTTCGGCAATTGGGTCGACGCGATATAGAGTCCGGCGCCGGCTTTGAACCCGGTCAAGATCGGATCGGAGATGAAATACGCGACATTGGCCAAGCCGACGGAGCGGCCGGCGATGCCGACGACACCGACCGTCAAAGCCAGTGCCGAGGCGAGCGCAACATCGCGCGCGGGATCGCCGCCGCCAAGCGCCGCGACGCTCGCCGCGATCACGACGGCCAGTGCCGACGTCGGTCCGACGGCGAGCTGCCGGCTGGTGCCGAAAATCGCGTAGGCAATGCCGGCCACGAGATAGCAATAGAGGCCGGTGACCGGCGGCAGCTGGGCGAGGGAGGCGTAAGCCAGCGATTCGGGAATGACGAATGCGGCCAGCGAAAGTCCGGCCATGACGTCGAGGCGGACACCGTCGGCGCCAAGCGAAGGTATCCAGGCGGCGGCTGGTATCCATCGCGGCCAGCCATTGCGATCTGGCATGTCGCGGCCCTTGGATCTTGCGCAGCCCTCACGATGAACTCTGGCGGGCAGTTTGACAACGGCGGGTCGTCCGACCGATACGAAACCGAATAGCCAGGTACGGGCCGCGTGGCTCGGCATCGGCAGTCTGCGGGCAGGTTGAGCCAATGCTGCGACAACTGATCATCGGCGGCGCCGTCAGCATCGGCAACATCGCGGTCCATGCGGCGACGATGATGGTGATCATCCGGTCACGGGGCGCGATCCATGCCAATGTGCCAACCCATCCCGCGCTTCGGCTGATGGGAATTATGATTGCGACCGTTTCGATGCTGATGGTTGCGCATCTTGTCGAAGTCGCGATCTGGTCGGTGGCCTATTCGCTCGCGGGCGCGGCTCCACAAGGCACGGAGAATCTGTATTTTGCCTTCGTCAATTACACGACACTCGGCTATGGCGACATCATTCCGGTGGCGCGCTGGCGGCTGTTTGGTCCGCTGACGGCGATGAACGGCGTGCTGCTGTTCGGCTGGTCGACGGCGGTAATCTACCACGTCTTGAGGGCGTCGATCCCGGCGGACGAGCCGAACCGGCGGTAGCTGTCGCGATCGTCAGCCCCGGCTCAACGTAAGCCATGCCACCCAGCGGATCCAACCGATCCGCGCGGGCACTTCAGACATCGTCGCGCGCTCCATTCCCGCAGGTCAGCGCTGCAAGTTCACCCCGTGAGGAACTTGCGCTCCCGATCCGAGCCAGTGCGTATAGCTTTCGAACGTAACACCGAGCTTGTCGTAGTACACACGCAGATAGCCGTCGCGGTCGCGCACGACCGCTTCCGGCATGATCTGCTGCACCTCCTGGGCCATGACGCCGACATAGGCCTTGTCGCTGCCGTTGTAGCTGAAGCGATAGAAGCCGAGGCCGTTGTCGATGTAGCCAAGCAGAGTGATATCGTGCTTGAGCCGGATATCGGATCGGCGTCCACCACCGCGACCACCACCGCCGCCACCGCGCATGCCTCCGCCGCCACCGCCGCGCATGCCGCCGCCTCCGCCGCCGTGCGCCCGCATGGCAGCGCCACCGCCGCCGCCGCGATGAGCAACGCCAGCACCACCGCCGCCGCGATGAGAAACGCGAGCACCGCCGCCGCGATTGGCGCCACCGCCTCCGCTCGGTCGCTGCGCCGCCTTATGCCGCTGGCCGCCGCTGGACGGACGGTTTCCGACGTTTGGCCGGTTTCCCGCGCCCGCGCTCGGACGATTGGCCGGGCGATTTTGGCCAGCGTTGCCGCGGTTGCCGCCGCCCGGCTTGATCACCTGCTGACCGCCGCTGCCGCGGAAATTCAGCTGTTGCGCACGATTGCCGCGATTGCCGGCGTTTTGGCGATGGTCGACGTTCGGCCGCCAAGCCGTGCCGCTACCGCCGCCACCGGGCCGGATATTGATGTTGTTGTTGTTCCAGTTGACGCCGCCACCCCAGTAACGTCCGCCCGTCCAGCGGCCGAGCGCGTAGCCGGCGCCAAAGCCAATGCCGGCGGCGATGACGCCGGCGCCGATATAGCCGGGCACGCCCCAGTAATACGGCGGATAGTCCGGATACGGCCAATCGCCATAGACAACACCCGGGTCGTAATAGGGAACGTAGACCATGTCAGGGTCGGTCGGCTCAATGGCGATGACCGGCCTGTTATTCACCTGGGACACGGTGACTTTCTGTTCCTTGGTCGATTGCAGCTTGTTGTTCGCTTGAGCTTTGGTGCGCAGGCGCTGGATGGCGTCCATCACATCGGCCTGCTGGGCGACAACCGCATCGCCGAGCTTTTGCGTCCAGTCGAGCTTGCCGCTCATCATCTGCAGCACGTCCGGCGTCGCCACCAGGGATTTGACGCTGTCATCCCACGATTGCTTGTCGACCGCCGCCTTCAACGCCTCGCCCTTGAGACTCTTGTTCGCTTCGAGCCAACGCTCGGCTTGCACGATGTCGAGCGGATAGGCCGAGGCCATCAGCACTTGGGCGAGCAGCGGATCGGGATAAAGCGCGATCGGGGCGACCAGTTGATCGAGCTCGGCGGGTTTTAGCAGTTGCGCAGTAGATGTGGCCGTCGGCGAGGCGGAGGTTTGCGCCATCGCGCAGGTCGGTCCGAGGATGATTGCTGCCAGTGTTAGCCATCGGATGGTCGACAAAACCATGTACGCCTCCCTTACTGCTTACACATTCGACGCGTCCGCGTCGCCTTGGGCTTCTTCCCGTCGTCTAGCAACGATTCTTTGCGCTACTGCGGTAGCCTCGCCGTCATTGCCAGCTCAAAGTCACGCCGACGTCTCCCGGTATGCCGCCTGGAAAATCGACGATCTGGAATCTTAGCTTATAGCCGCGCGGCTTGAGGTGCTTCTGCCAGAATTCATATAGCTCTTTGGGCAATCCGGTCAGCGTGCTCTCCCAACCGGCTTCCTGCTGATTGATGGCGCGGCCGTGATCCGTGCAAAGCGCATTGGGAAAGCGCACGATGCAAACCTCGGTCAGGCCGTTATTGGCGGCGCGTTGGATGATCGCCGCGGCGCGCTTCATCCGCTCCTCGTCGGCAACGCCGGACGGTTTTGCGAACCTTTCCATCAAAGCCTGCTTTTCGGCTTCCTCGGCAGTCTGAGCCTTCAGGGCCGCGGACGCTTTTGCGGCCTCACGCAAGGCAATCTGCTTCATCAAATCCTTGGCCGTCGGCAATGCGTCCAATGGATTGCCACCCTTCGCCTGCTTTGTCTGGGCCATCGCCGTGCTCCTCATCGGGCGAACTGTCGCATTCGAACGTAGCAGCCGCATCTGTAGTTAAATCGATACCGGCGTTCTTTGATTTATCGCAATTATTTAAACAACGAGCGACGCATTTTAGACGCCGCCGCCAATGCGAAAGGCTAGGCTATTGTAGCGCTACGCGCAATGCGGGATGATGCAATGACGCTGCCAGGCTCAGGACGATGCTGGGGGCCAAGCCATAGGAGCGTTCCATGTTGTTCGGCGATCTTCGAGCTTTGTGTAAGCGCATGAGCGGTCGCGGCTTTGTGGTGCGGAAAAATTCGCGCGCAATTACCTTCGCTGCCGCGGTGCTGGCGCTCAACGTCGCAGCCGCCGCTCCGGCAGGTGCGCAACAGGCCCAGCCGGCCGCAGTCCCGGTCGGCACGGTCTATGCCGAGCGGCAGCCGATCTCGGACATCCGTGATTTTGTCGGACGCGTCGAAGCCACCGGCCGCGTCGACATCCGCGCCCGCGTGCAAGGTTACCTGGAGCAGGTGCTGTTCAAAGAGGGCGACATCGTCAAGAAGGGCGACCAACTCTACCAGATCGAGAAAGGCTTGTTTCAAGCTGCCGTCGAGGCGGCCAAGGGCGCGTTAGAGCGCAGCAAGGCGGCAAAGACGCTAACTGCGATCCAGCTGCAGCGCGCCCAGGAACTGCTGGAGAAAAGCGCCGGCACCGCGGTGGCGCGCGATCAGGCGCTGGCCGCGGATCAGCAGGCGCAGGGCCAGATCCTGGCCGACCAAGCCAATCTCGACACCGCCAATATCAATCTCGGCTATACCGACATCGCCTCGCCGATCGCGGGCAAAGTCAGCAAGACCAATGTCACGGCCGGCAACGTGGTCGGGCCCGCTAGCGGCGTCCTCACGCTGATCGTCAGCCAAGATCCGATGTACATCAGTTTCCCGGTCAGCCAGCGCGAACTCTTGCAGGCGCAGTTGAACGGCCGCATGACGGATCTCGCCGGCATCAAAATCAAGATCCGGTTTGCCGACGGCTCGACTTATAAGCGCGAAGGCACGGTCGATTTCATCGACGTCTCGGTTGATCGCGCCACCGATACGGTGCTGGCGCGCGCGATCATGCCTAATCCCGATGGCGCCTTGATCGACGGCCAATTGGTCAGCGTCGCCGTCGAAGCCGGCGCGCCGCAGGACAAGGTGGTGGTGCCGCAGGCGGCGCTGATCGCCGATCAGCAAGGCGTCTATGTGTTTGCGGTCGAGGACGGCAAGGCGGTCGTCAAGCGGATCAAGACCGGTGGCGAAAGCGGTCCCAACATCGTCGTCGATGAGGGTTTGAAAGGCGGCGAGCAGATCATCGTCGAAGGGCTGCAGAGCATTCGTCCCGGGCAGGCGGTTCAGGCCGCGCCTACGGCGACTATCCCTAACCGGTCCTAATTCCGATGTTGTCCTCAATCTTCGTCGACCGCCCGCGGCTTGCCATCGTCATCGCCGTCGTCACGACGATCGCTGGCCTGCTGGCGCTCTACGCCATCCCGCTGGCGCAGTATCCCGATATCGTGCCGCCGCAAGTGTCGGTCACCACGCTTTATCCTGGCGCCAACTCCGCCGTTGTGGAAGCGACTGTCGCCCAGGTCATCGAGGCGCAAGTCGTCGGCGTCGACAAGATGATCTACATGAAGAGCACGAGCGGTGACGACGGCAGCTACGCGCTGACCGCTTCGTTCGAACTCGGCACCAATCCCGACATCAACACCGTCAACGTCAACAACCGGGTCCAGGTGGCGCTGGCGCAATTGCCGCCGGACGTGCAGCGCCAGGGCGTCACGGTAAAAAAGAAATCCTCGGCGCTGCTCGGCGTCATCGCGGTCTATTCGCCCAAGCACAGCCACGATCCGTTGTTCCTCTCCAATTACGTCACCATCAACCTGCTCGACCGGATCAAAAGCACGCCCGGCGTCGGCGACGCCACGATCTGGGGCCCGCAGGACTACGCCATGCGCGCCTGGGTACGCACCGATCGGCTGACCGGGCTCAACCTCACCACCGGCGACATCATCAACGCGATCCAGTCGCAGAACGTCCAGGCCGCGGTCGGCCGTGTCGGCGCCCGCCCGATCTCCGACGATCAGCAGTTGCAGCTCAATATCCAGACCAAGGGCCGCCTCGCCACGGTGGAGGAATTCTCCAATATCGTGATCCGGACCAATCCCGATGGCTCGGTGCTTCGCCTCGGCGATGTTGCGCGCCTTGAGCTCGGCGCCGCCAATCTCGATCGCGACACCAGGCTCAACGGCGGCCCGGCGTCGGCGATCGCGATTTATCAGTCGCCGGGCGCCAATGCGATCAATACCTTCAAGGCGGTGAAGGACCGCATCGCCGAAGCGGAGAAGCGGTTTCCCGACGATTTGACCTGGAAAATCACCTACGACCCCACGGTGTTCGTCACCGACACCATTCATGAGGTGCAGAAGACACTGATCGAGGCCTTCATCCTCGTCGTCATCGTGGTCTTCCTTTTCCTCGGCAGCGTTCGCGCGACGTTGATTCCGACCTTGGCGGTGCCGGTCAGCCTGATCGGGACTTTCATTGCGCTATTGGCCGTCGGCTATTCGGCCAACACCGTTTCGCTGCTCGCCATCGTGCTGGCGATCGGCATCGTCGTCGACGACGCCATTGTGGTGGTGGAAAACGTCGAACGGGTGATGGAGGAGCATCCGGAATTGACGCCCGCGGAAGCGACCAAGCGCGCCATGGCCGAGATCACCGCGCCGATCATCGCCATCACGCTGGTGCTGTTGTCGGTATTCGTGCCGGTGGCGTTCATTCCCGGAATCTCCGGCGAATTGTTCCGGCAGTTCGCGGTCACCGTCGCGGTGTCGATGTTTCTCTCGGCGATCAATGCGCTGACGCTCTCACCGGCGCTGTGCGGCGTGTTCCTGCGGCCGCATCACGGGCCGCGCCGCGGCATCATGGGCTATGTGATGCGCTCGATCGATCGCGTCCGCGATGCTTACGGTGCCGCGGTCGCGCGCATCGTGCAGTGGTCGATCATCGGGATTGTCATGGTGGCGGTCGCCATGGCCGGCGTCTTCGGTCTCGCCAAGTTCACGCCGACCGGATTCTTGCCCGAGGACGATCAGGGCGCGCTGTTCGTCGTCGTGCAATTGCCCGGCGGCGCCTCGGTGGCGCGCACCACCGACGTCATCGAGCGCGCCGAGGCGATCCTCAAGGACGAACATGCCGTCGAAGACGTCACGTCCGTCATCGGTCTCAACTTCATCGACAATTATTCGCAGGCCAATGCCGGCTTCATGGTGGTCACGCTCAAGCCGTTCGAGGAGCGCAAGGACAAGTCGCTTGGCGTCAACGCCTTGATCGCGCGGCTCAACGAGAAATTCCGCCAGCTCCAAGGCGGCACGGTGGTGCCGTTGGCGCCGCCGCCGATCCTCGGCCTCGGTACCGGCGGCGGTTTCGCCTATGTGCTGGAGGATTTGCGCGGGGGCGATGCCAAAGCCATGGCGCAGGCGCTGCGCGGCTTGACGGTCGCCGCCAACCAGAACCCGCAGCTCAGCCGCGTGTTCAGCACCTTCTCGGCGACCAATCCCTCGATCTATCTCGATATCGATCGCGACAAGGCACAAATCATCGGCGTGCCATTGAGCGCGGTGTTCCAGGCGCTGCAGGCCTCGCTCGGCGGCTACTTCGTCAACAACTTTAATCTGTTCGGCCGCACCTGGCAGGTCCAGGTGCAGGCCGAGGCCGTCGATCGATCGAGCATCAACGACATCTACCGCATCAACGTGCGCAGCAACGACGGCAAGATGATCCCGTTGCGCAGTCTCGCCGAGGTCCGCCTCGTGGTCGGCCCGCCAGCCTTGATCCGCTACAACAATCTGCGCGCCGTGACCGTGCAAGGCTCGCCGGCGCCGGGCATTTCGTCGGGTCAGGCCTTGAATGCGATGGAAGCCGTCGCCGTCAAAACGCTGCCGCAGGGCTATGCCGGCGAGTGGACCGATACCGCATTTCAGGAAAAGCGCGCCGAGGGTAAGACCGCCATCATCCTCGGCTTTGCCGTGCTGTTCGCCTACCTGTTTCTCGTCGGGCTGTACGAAAGCTGGACCATTCCGGTCCCGGTACTGCTGTCGGTGTCGGTCGGCGTTCTGGGCGCGTTCGCGGCCATGCTGATCGGCGGTCTGACGCTCGATCTGTATGCCCAGATCGGCATGGTCGTGCTGATCGGGCTTGCCGCCAAAAACGGCATTCTGATCGTCGAGTTTGCCAAGGAGCAGCGGGAGAAGGGCGTTCATCTGCTCGAAGCGGCGACCGAAGGCTCACGGCTGCGCTTCCGGCCGGTGATGATGACGTCGTTTGCCTTCATCCTCGGTCTCCTGCCGCTGGTGGTCGCCAGCGGCGCCTCGCAACTGGCGCGGCGCGACGTCGGCACGCCGGTGTTCGGCGGCATGATACTCGCCTCCTTTATCGGCATATTCGCTATTCCACCGCTTTACGTTTTCTTCCAGGCGATCCGCGAACGGCTCAGGCCATCGTCGCGGCCACAGGAAAAATCGGAACCGGAGCGGAGCGGCGTCTAACGCGGAGTTTTGACATGGCGAAGAAACACAAGACCGCCGCGAATGGCCAAGGCGAGAAATTAAAGCGCAAGGCCTATGAAAAGGAATTGCGCAAGCTTCAGGTCG
>Ga0210395_10003221_pt1 | contig 12543 bp, 13 predicted proteins | sample IncBWH4OmetaG_FD_150861 | JGI IMG/M metagenome (GOLD analysis project Ga0210395, IMG submission 150861) | Forest soil microbial communities from Barre Woods Harvard Forest LTER site, Petersham, Massachusetts, United States - Inc-BW-H-4-O ...
GGCGCGTGCTCGGGGGAGGAGGAAAGCGATGGCCAGTGATCCGCTTGACGCTCTCCGGCTGCCGGTCGTACCCGTCGTTCCGCGGCCGGGATTCGCCGCGGCCCTGCTACGCCAGATAGCCGCCGCCGAGACCCTCGGCACCGGCCCGGCCGAGGGCCGGGCCAATCAGGCCGCGCTGCGTGACAACCCGACCGTCCGCTACTTCGTCGACGACCTCGGCGCGGCCATAGCGTTCTACCGCGGGCGGCTCGGGTTCGAGGAGGAACTGGTGTCCGTGCCGGGGTTCGCCATGCTCTACCGCGGCGGTCTGCGGCTGCTGCTGAGCGTCCCGGGCGTACGGGGCGCCGGGGCCCCGCTGCCCGACGGCAGCGTGCCCCGTCCGGGTGGCTGGAACCGGATCACCCTGGAGGTCACCGACATCACCGGCACGGTCGAGGTGCTGCGGGCGGCGGGCGTCCCCATCCGGGCGGACGTCAGCGTCGGCGTCGCCGTCAGGCAGGCGCTCATCGAAGACCCGTCCGGAAACCTCGTCGAACTGATCGAGCCCGCCGCGGGCTATCGAGAAAGGACGTGAGCAGTGAGTACCGTCAGCGTTCGCTACATTGTCGACGATGTCGACGCGGCCATCGCTTTCTACCGCGACCAGCTCGGGTTCACCGAGCTAATGCACCCCGACCCCGCGTTCGCCATGCTCACCCAGGGCGACCTGCGGCTGGTGCTCGTCGCACCGGTCCCGGGCGGTCACCCGGGCGGCGGGTCGCGGCCGATGCCGGACGGCACGCAGCAGCGGCCGGGCGGCTGGAACCGGTTCATGCTCGAGGTCGCCGACCTTGAGGCCACCGCCGGAAAGCTCCGGGCGGCGGGCATCCGGTTCCGCAACGACATCGTCACCGGCATCGGCACCAAGCAAGTCATGATCGAGGACCCGTCCGGAAATCCAGTCGAGCTGTTCGAGTCCTTGCGCCCCGAAGCCCGCCTAGGATCCGGCGCCCCGCGCGCGTCAGCCTAGGCCGGTCCATTCGGTGCTGTACTTCCAGAGCAGCTCGGCGAGTTCTGGCGTGGCCACCGGGCTGGCCGGCCTGGCCGTGCACCTGTCGTAGAACAGGCCCGTGTCGGTCGCCACCGCGGGGGAGGTCGCACAGTACAGCGAGGTGACCGCGCCCTCCTCGGTGCTGAGCATCCGCGCCTTGAGCAGGTGCCTCGCGAGCGGCGGGACGCGGCGCCAGATGTCGGAGGCGACCACGCCGGGGTGCAGCGCGGAGGCGGTGACCCCGGCCCCGTCCAGCCGGCGCGCGAGTTCCTGGGTGAACAGCACGTTGCACAGCTTCGAGACGGCATATTCGCGCTGTCCGGTGAAGGACCCGGGGCGCCGCAGCGCCGCGAAGTCGATGCCGCGGGCGCCGTAGTGCGCGTCGCTCGAGACGTTGACGATCCGCGCCCCGGGCCCGCTCGCCTTCAGCCGGTCGAGGAGCAACTGGGTGAGCGCGTAGTGGCCGAGGTGGTTCACCCCGAAATGCACCTCGAACCCGTCGGCGGTGAGCCGCCCCCGCTGCCCGCCCACGCCGGCGTTGTTCACCAGCACGTGCAGTGGCTCGTCCCTGGCGAGGAACCCCGCCGCGCACGCGCGCACCGACGCGAGCGAGGCGAGGTCGAGCGGCAGCAGCCATACCGCGCTCGAACCGGTGGCGTCCTTGATCCGCGCCACGGCGATCTCCCCGGGCGCCGCCGAACGGCAGGCGATGTACACCCGCCCGCCGTCGCGGGCCAGGCCGGTGGCCGTCGCCAGGCCGATGCCGGTGTTGGCACCGGTGATCAGGAACGTTCGCGGGTCACCGGAAATCTCGCTCATGTCCGTGATTATCCGCCGAGCCGCTACCCGCCGGCCATCGCCCCGACAACTAGGAAAGGCTCGCGCCCGGTAGCGATCGCCGCCGCGACCACCGCCGGGAGCGGCGCGTCCGGCGCTTCGTTCGACAGGTCCTGCTCGCAGGCGTAGAAGCGGACGAGCGCCCGCCGCTTGCCGGTGTTCCGGTCGCGCATCGTGCCGAGCAGGACCGGGAACTCGGCCTCGACCGCGTCGAGCAGGCGCCGCTGGGTGAGCTCGCCGCCCGGCACCTTCACCGTGACCTCGCTGCCGACCCGCGCCAGGGTCCGCAGGTGGACGGGGAGCACCACCCGCACCTCGATGACCGGTGCGTCCGCCGTCATGGCAGCACCTGGACCTCGACCGACAGCACGGCGGGCAGGTCGTGCACGATGGCGTCCCAGGTGTCGCCGGAGTCCGCGGAGACGTACACCTGCCCGCCGGTCGTCCCGAAGTAGACCCCGGCCGACTCGAGCGTGTCGACCTGCATCGCGTCTCGGTAGATGTTCACGTAGCAGTCGCGCTGCGGCAGCCCCGCCGTGAGCGGCTCCCACTCGTTCCCGCCGGCCCGCGATCGCCAGACGCGCAGCTGCCCGTCCGGCGGGTAGTGCAGGCTGTCGCTGGTGATCGGCACCACGTAGAGGGTCTCCGGCTCGTGCGGGTGCACCGCGATGGGGAACCCGAAGTCGGTGGGCAGGTTCCCGCTGACCTCCGTCCAGTTCTCGCCGCCGTCGTCGGAGCGCATCACGTCCCAGTGCTTCTGCATGAACAGCGTGTCCGGCCGGGACGGGTGCGCCTCGACATGGTGCACGCAGTGCCCCACCTCGGCGTCGGGGTCGGGGATGCCTTCGCTCACCAGGCCGCGGTTTACCGGGCGGAACGTCTCGCCGCCGTCGTCGGACCGGAAGGTGCCCGCCGATGAGATGGCCACGTAGATCCGCGGCTCCTGCAGAATGATCGTGTGCAGGCACAGCCCGCCCGCGCCGGGCGGCCACGTCTGCCCCGTGGGGTGAGTGCGCAGTCCGGTGAGCTCGGTCCAGCTCGTGCCGCCGTCGACCGACTTGTACAGCGCCGCGTCCTCGCCGCCCGCGTACACGGTATCCGGGTCCGTCAGCGACGGCTCCAGGTGCCAGATCCGCTTGAACTCCCACGGCCGTGGCGTGTCGTCGTACCACGGGTGCGTGCCGGGATCCCCGCCCGCGTAGGTGAAGTCGTTGCCGACCGGCTCCCAGCTGAGGCCCCCGTCGTCGGAGCGCTGGATCAGCTGACCGAACCAGGATGTGTTCTGTGACGCGTAGATCCGGTCCGGGTTCACCGGGGAACCCTTGAGGTGGTAGATCTCCCAGCCGCCGAAGTGCGGCCCGCTGACCGACCACTTCTTCCGCTTCGCATCCGAGGTGAGCACGAACGCGCCCTTGCGTGTCCCGGCTAGCACCCGTACCTGGGTCATAACGCCCGCCTTCTTCCTAAGCCACGCTGCTTCCCAAGTCACATTGTGACTACGTCATCGAGAGATTTAGAACTGGCGTTCCGCGTCTGATGTTAAGGTCGAACCGGTGTTCAGGGCCAGTGGATCGCCGTTTTCCGTTATGACTGCCACTGCGAGGGAAGCTAATCGCGAATGTCACGCCTGGGCGGGTTCCCGGCGTTTGGCCATCCGGACAGGTAACGTGAACCCCACGCGTTGCCCGCCCATGAACACCCCCTCCAAGACCCCCACGGAGCAGACAATGGCTGGTCAGCCGCAAGAACCGTCCTGGCAGCCCATCGGGCAGGAGCAGACCCGGGCCGGCTGGCCGCAGCAGCCGCCCACGTATACCCCGCCCGGCGGTTCGCCGCCGGACGGCTTCGCCTACGGGCAGCAGCCGGGCTACGGGCAGCAAGCGGGCCAGGGTTACCCGCCGCCGGCCTGGACCGGGCAGGAGCAGTACGGGCAGGGCACTGCGGCGCATGCCGTCAAGCCGTCCGGCGAGAAGGGGTTCTTCGGCTCGCTGTTCGACTTCAGCTTCAACAGCTTCGTCACCCCGAAGATCATCAAGGTGCTGTACGTCCTGCTCACTGCCTGGACGGTGCTGTGGGCGCTGATCATCCTCCGCTTCGGCTTCCACTACGGCACCGCGGCCGGCATCTTCGTGTTGATCGTGGTTGAGCCGATCTTCATCTTGCTGACGCTCGGCGTGTACCGCGTGATTCTCGAGGCGTTCATGGTGGTATTCCGCATCTACGAGGAGACCAAGAAGATCCGCGAGCGCGGCGAATCATAGAACCGGGAAGAATTTCTCAACCGCGGTCATCCACAGCCGCGCCGGTCTGTCCACAGGGCGTAGCCCAAGCACATGCGGGCTGACGCGTACCGGATGTCCACAGCGGATCCCCCCGTTTCGGGGAGTGTTCCACAGGAAACACGCGGTTACGCACATGGTGATCCACAGCGAGCCTGGAGTACGTTACTCGTCCCGGGGGCCGGAACGCCGCGACGGCAGACCACACCCGCGGGATCCGGGGAATCACGAGCCGGGCAGGACATCAAGTCATGACCAGAATCCTGACTCAGCCGCTGGCCGCCGAGACGGCTAGGCACAGTCGCCATTTTCAGCTCATCGTCGACGTTCACCTGCTGTTGGTCAGCAACGGTGAGCTGCTGCTCGGCAGACGGGCGAACACCGGCTACGGCGACGGCGCCTACGAGCCGCCGTCGGTGCGACTGGCCGAACGTGAGACGCTCGTGGAGGCCGCGGTCCGGGTGGCGCGGGCCGAAGTGGGGATCGCGCTCGAACCCGCCCGGGTGTCCCTCGCCCATGTGATGCACGACGTGTCCGGCGCGGGCCGGATGGCGTTCTTCCTGACCGCGGACGGCTGGGACGGCGACCCCAGCCCGGCGACGGGCAGCTATAGCGACCTCGACTGGTTTCCGTTGACCAAGCTGCCCGCGAACATGATCGACCGGGCCCGGGTCGCGATAAGGAACTACGCGGCGGGCGCCCGTTTCTCGACGTACCCGGCGTTCGGCATGTGACGGTGTCCGGTACCTGAGCCGAGGTCGTTAGACTCACTGCTGATGGAGCTGGTGAAGACCCACGGGTCACTGAACGAGATCTTCGCACTTGACGTCACGCCCGGCGCGTGGCCGTCGGACGGCGAACTGCGGGCGTTCGCGCGGAAGGTCTGCGACCGCGGGTCGTGGACCGGCGGGAGCGACGGCATCTACCTGTACGACGCCACCTCCGCCCGCGCCCGGGCCTGGTTCTTCAACCCCGACGGGTCGGCGGCCGAGTTCTGCGGTAACGGCATGCGGGGGCTGGGGCGGCTGATCCTTGACCTGCGCGCGACCGACACCGAGGTCGTCAGCAGCGGCGGGCGGGACTATACGGTGCGCCGCGCGCCCTCGACTCCCGAGGGCGTCCGCCAGGTGCTGCTCGAACTGCCGCCGCTGCGCTTCGACGACGCGGAGCTGCCCGCACCCTTCACGGGGTTCACCGGGGTGCGGGTGCCCAACCCGCACGTGATCTCCATGGTGGGTGAGTACGCCGAGCCGGAGCTCATCGAGCTCGGCAGGCGGGCCGTGGAGGTGTTCGCCGACGGCGCCAACGTCTCCTTCCTGCTGCCGCTCGACGACGACAAGGGGCGAGATGACACGGGCCGAGACGATGCGGGGCGCGAGGATGCCAGGGAAGTCTTCGTCCGCACCTTCGAGCGCGGCGCGGGCCTCACTCCCTCGTGCGGTTCCGGCGTGGTGGCGTCCCGCGCGGCCTACTCCAGGCTGACCGGCTTCGATCCGGCCGAGCGCCTCGTCGTCCGCAACGCGGGCGGGGTGGCGGCGGCGTCGATACAGGTCCGCGGCGGCGCCTGGTACCCCGTGCTGGAAGGCAACGCCACGGTCGTCTACCGCGCCGAGGTCGACCTGGCGGGCGACCAGGCGGGCCCGCTGCGGTACGCGACGGAGGAGAACGCCGCCTACGCGACCCTCGACGAGCGCAACACCGCCTACCTGAAGTCCCGCGGCGTGGAGACAGCCCACCCGTAGCCCGGCGCCGCCAGGTGCCTCATTCGGGAGGCGGCAGCCGGTCGAAGACCTGCCGGGCCCGGCGCTCGGCGGCTTCGGCCCGGCGGGCACGCGTCCGGGCCGCGGCCAGGTCGTCCCGCGCCCGGATGAGCCGCTCCTCGAGGTCACGGACCTCACCCTCGAGCCGGTCCTCCGCCGCGACCGCCTCGGCGCTAGCGGCGGACGCGGTCGCCGCGGTTCGTTCGGCATCGTCATACCGCTCCCGCGCAGCCGCCGCCCGCTCGCCCGCTTCGCGAGCCAGTCGCTCGGCTGCTTCCGCCACGCGCCGCGCCGTCGCCCCGCTCGGCGCCGGTGCCCGTGATTCCGGTGGCCCCGGCGCATCCCGGTGCGGCCGGCCGGCCGATCCTGGCGACCGCGACCGGGACAGCGGGGTGACGGTCGCGATCGGCCGTGGCTGCGGTTCCGGGCCCGGCTCGCGGGCAGCGCGAGGCACCCGGAGATCCGCGTCCGCCCCCGCGTCCACGACGCCGTCGAGCCCGGCGGCCTCAGCGGCCAGGCCGAAGCCGGCCCACTGGACGGCGGTTGTCAGCCGGCCGGCCGCGAAGGCGTCGTAGACGTCGGGGTCGGCCAGGGCCGCGGTGAGCGTGGCGGCGACCTCCGCCCGCAGCGACGGCGGCGGTTCGAGTACATCGGCGGTAGCCAGCGCCTGGCCGGTGAGCGCGTCGATCAGCGGGCCGCGCGCCGCGGACAGTTCGCGCAGCCGCTGACCGTCCTTAGCCTGCTCGGCGGCGCGCAGCGCGGCCGCGAGCTCGGCTAGCTTCGCTGGCGCGCCGGGGTCGGCGCGGGCGAGCGTGTTGACCACCCAAGCCGTGCGGGTGGGCTTGCGCAGCGCGGTGATCGCCCGCGCGGCCTCGCGGTCCCCGGCGGTCCGGGCGGCCGCGGCGAGTTCCCCACGGCGGCCGGTGAACGCCGCCGGGTCAGCCCCGTACAGTTCCGCAGCGGCGGCGGCTACCCGGTCATCGGCCACATAGCGGCTTATGCCCCTGTTCGGAGCCCGGCGAACAGGTCGTCTTCCGGTAGCGGCGCCCCGGTGGTGTCGACGACGCGGATGAAGTACTCGTAACCGAACGCCTCTTCCGCGATCGCAGGAGGCAGCTTGCTGAACCAGGAGTCGTTGATCTGGCTGCCGTGCGCGAACAGCGCCGCGCGCTTGCGGGCGAGCACCGGGCGGATGTCGATGGTGGTGGTGATCCGTGACTCGGACTCGATGGCGCGCCGCGCCCGCTCCTTCGCCTCTTCGGAGTCGTCGTCGCTCCAGCTGGGCACCTGCTCCCCGAGCTCGCGGAGGGCGTCGAAGATCTTCCGCCAGGTCGAGCTGCGCATCGTCGACAGGTAGACCTTGGCGGGGATGCCGGTCGCCGCGGCCGCCGCCTGCGCGGCGCGGCTAGCGTGCACGTGGTCGGGGTGCTGGTAGGCGCCCTGGTCGTCGTAGGTGACGAGCACCTGCGGCCGGTACTTCGTGATCAGCTCGCCGATCCGTCCGGCGACCGTTTCGATCGGCACGTTGGTGAAGGCGTCCGGACGGTTCTTGTAGTCCCAGTCCTCCATCCCCGAATCGTGGTAGCCGAGCGTCTCAAGCGCGCCGACCTGCAGGATCTGGACCGATTTATCGAGTTCGGCCAGCCGCAGCCGGGCCACGGTTTCCGGGTTGTGGCCTTCCTGCCCGGGCTTGATCCCGCCGGGTGCGTCGCCGAACTCGCCGTTGGTACAGGTCACCACGACCGTCCGGATCCCCTGGTCGCCATAGGCGGCGAGGATGCCGCCGCCGGAGGCCTCGTCGTCGGGGTGGGCGTGTACTGCCATCAAGGTAAGGGGCTCTGCCATACCTACAGCCTGCCATGCGACCGGGGGTGCCCGGCTCAGCCGGCGACGACTGCCTTGCCCGCGGCTGGGCGATCGCCGCCGCTACTCGCAGACCCTCATTGTGGGTCAGTTGCGGCGAAGGCCTCTTAATCGCTGCATCCAGTCGGTCAAACTAGAACATATCGACCAAGATGATCGGCTGAAATCGTCATCGTGGGTCAAAACTGGCGATATTCGCCGCTGATGACCCACGATCATGTTATGGTCGCCCGATATGGGATGAAATACCCTGTTTTGTCCTGTCCGTTTTGTCGCTTCCAGGGTGGCGAGCCCGCGTCTGACCCACAATGAACCGCCCGCCTAAGGTCTCGGATAACTCGGTCGCGCCGGGCTGCCCGTTGTCCCGGTCAGGCCGGAACCCGGACCACCAGGGCCTTCGGGGCCACTGCGACGGTCAGCCGGTGGCCCGGCGCGATGAGCTCGCCGTCCACCTCGCGGGGGAGGTGCGCGCTCGTGCTGATCTCGACCTTCCGCGCCTGGAACCGCTCGAGCATCTGGTCCTGGTGCTGGCTGAGCGACAGGACGCGGGTCGCGACCCGGGGCCAGCCGAACGGCCCGTGCGGCGCGAGCACCCCCACGTCGAGCAGCCCGTCATCGAGCCGCGCGTCGGGCAGCAGCGTGAAACCGCCGGGCAGCATGCCGGAATTGCCGACCACGACCGACCGCGCGTACCGCTCGATCGGCTCGTCGTCGTCCAGCGTGATCAGGAACGGTGCGGGCGGCAGGGCGAGGTGCACCGCACCGGACAAGGCGTAGGCGACCCAGCCGAACTGGTGCTTCAGCCTCGTCCCCGCGACGACGGCGGCGTCGAGCCCGACGCCGGCCATCGCGGTGAACGGCTCCCCGTCGGCGACCGCCAGGTCGATGGTGCGGTCGACGCTGCGCGGGTGCACGCGCAGCACGCGCGTTCGCGCTTGACCGTGCGGAAACGTTCTGCCCTCGGGATCGAGCGCCACGTCAAGCGCGGCCCGGGGATGGCCCGGGATGCCAAGCGACCTGGCGAGCAGGTTGGCGGTCCCGTGCGGCACGATCGCCAGCGGCACGCCCGTTCCAGCGAGCCCTTCGGCGCACCCGCGCACGGTCCCGTCACCGCCGGCCGCCACCACGAGGTCCAGCCCGTCGAGCGCCGCCCCCTGCGCCGCCGCGACGCCGGATGCGGCCTTGTCGGTGATCAGCACCTCGGCCTGCCAGCCGTGCCGTACCGCGGCCTCTTCGCACAACGCCAGAAAGTGCCCGCCGACCCTGGTCAGCGAGCCGTTCACGATGAAGGCGACAGCAGGCATAACGACATCGAGACTACCCTCGGGAGGCCGCCCGGGGCAGCGGCCCAGGCAGCGCCCCCAGGCAGCCGCCCCAGGCAGCGGCCCCCGGCAGAGTTAGCGCAGGTGCCAGCGATACGGGGCGACCAGCTTGGCCACGCTGTCCGGACCCCAGGTACCCGGCTCGTACGGTTCGACCGGTGGTGGCGAGGTGAGCAGCGGCTCGGAGATCTCCCACACCCGCTCGATGCCGTCGGCCCGGGTGAACAGCGACTGGTCGCCGAGCATCGCGAGCAGGATCAGCCTTTCGTACCCTTCGAGGGCGTTGGCGGCGGCGAACGAGTCCTCGTACCGGAAGGTCATCGTCATCGCGCCGAGCGTCATCTCCGGGCCGGGCATTTTCGCCATGAAGTCGACGTGGATCGAGCCGGGATCGGCGAAGTCGATGATGATCTCGTTGTGCGCGCCGCCCGGCGCGTCTTTCCGGTGGGTCTGGAACATCCGCAGCGTCGGCTCGCGGAACCCCAGGGTGACCGTCGACCGCGAGGCGGCCAGGGACTTGCCCGACCGGAGGAAGAACGGCACCCCTTGCCAGCGCCAGTTCTCCACCTCGACCCGCAGCGCGACCATCGTCTCGGTGTCGGAGTTGGCGGGCACCCCTTGAGTGGAGCGGTAGCCGTTGTACTGCCCGCGCACCACGTGCCGCACGTCGATCGGCTTAAGCGCGTCGAACACCTTCCCCTTCTCGTCCCGCAGTGGCTTCGCGGCGAGCGAGGTGGGCGGCTCCATCGCGAGGAACCCGAGCACCTGGAACAGGTGGGTCACCACCATGTCCCGGTAGGCCCCGGTCGCGTCGTAGAACGCCGCCCGGCCCTCGATCGACAGCGTCTCGGGGACGTCGATCTGCACGTACCGGATGTGCTCCCGGTTCCAGATCGGCTCGTAGAGGCCGTTGGCGAAGCGGAAGGCCAGGATGTTGTCGACCGATTCCTTGCCGAGGAAGTGGTCGATCCGGAAGATCTGGCTCTCGTCGAAGACCTTGTGCACCGCATCGTTCAGGTCCCGCGCCGACTGCAGGTCCCAGCCGAACGGCTTCTCGATGATCACGCGCGCGCCGTCCGCGAGACCGGTCGCGCCGAGCAGGCCCACCACCGACGCGAAGGCCGATGGCGGCACCGCCAGGTGGAACAGCCGCCCGACGGTGTGACCGCGCTTGGCGATCGCGGCCTCCGCCTCGGTCACGGCGGTCATCAGGGCCGACGCCTCGTCCGGCGCCGCCGCGCCGAACGACAGGGACGCCTCGAACGACTTCCACGACTCCGGCGAGTCGGCGGGCTTGGACGTGCCGAACTGCGTGCACGCGTCCTTCGCGTGCGCCCGGAAGTCCTCGTCCGACAGGGCGAACTGCGGCGGCGCCGACCCGATGACCCGGAAGTGCTCGGGCAGCAGCCCGGTCACGTACAGGTGGTACAGGCCCGGCAGCAGCTTGCGCTTGGCGAGGTCCCCGGTGGCGCCGAACAGCACGATCACATGCGGCTCCGGCCGCGCGTGCCCGTGCCGCGCGGCCCGGTGGTGCTCAGCCTTGTGCCCCTCCGGGGCCGGCCCGGCGTCGCCGGTGCTCGCCGTGCTTGGCACCGCGCTCACTTCTTCTCCGCGTGCCCGCCGAACTCCGACCGCATGGCCGAGAGGATCTTGGCGGTGAACAGGCCCAGGCCCCGCGATTCGAACCGGTCGTAGAGCGAGGCGGTGATCACCGGGAGCGGCACCCCCTCGTCCACGGCGGCGAGCACGGTCCACCGCCCCTCGCCGGAGTCGGACACCCGCCCGCTGAACTGGTCGAGGTCGGGCGACTTCGCCAGCGCGGACGCGATCAGGTCGACCAGCCACGAGGACACCACGGAACCGCGCCGCCACACCTCGGCGACGTCGGCCACGTTGATCTCGTACTGGTAGTCCTCCGGGTTGCGCAGCGGCGTCGTCTCGGCGTCGTGCTCGGTGTCGGTCGCGAGGCCCACGTCCGCGTGCTTGATGACCGACAGCCCCTCGGCGATCGAGGCCATCATGCCGTACTCGACCCCGTTGTGAACCATCTTGACGAAGTGCCCCGCCCCGGACGGCCCGCAGTGCAGGTATCCCTCCGAAGCACTCGATCCGGGAGGACGGCCCGGCGTCAGCTCGACCGTGCCGAGACCGGGGGCGATCGTGCGGAATATCGGGTCGAGCCGCCGCACCGCGTCGTCGTCGCCGCCGATCATCAGGCAGTAACCGCGCTCGAGACCCCACACGCCGCCGGACGTTCCGACGTCCACGTAATGCAGGCCCATCGGGGCCAGCGCCTTAGCGCGCGTGATGTCGTCGCGGTAGTAGGAGTTGCCGCCGTCGATGATCACGTCGTCGGTGTCGAGCAGCGGCACGAGCGCGTCGAGCGTCGGCTGCACGATCCCGGCGGGCACCATGATCCAGATGTTCCGCGGCTGCTCGAGGGCGGCCACGAACTCCGCCAGCGTGCTCGTGCCGACGGCGCCCTCCGCGGACAGCGCCTTGACCGCGTCCGGGTTCACGTCGTAAGCCACGCAGTGGTGGCCGTCTCGCATCAGCCGGCGGACCAGGTTGGCCCCCATCCGGCCGAGCCCGATCATGCCGAGTTGCATCGGTGTGTCGGTAGCCATGGCGATTTCTCACGCCCCTCTCGAAAGACTTAGGAAGACTTCGAAGACTTCATTGCCCGGTAGCGCGCGATGAGCGCGTTCGTTGACGAGTCGTGCGACAGCTGCGGCTTGGCTTCCGCGGTCAGCTCGGGGATGATCCGCTGCGCGAGCTGCTTGCCGAGCTCGACGCCCCACTGGTCGAACGAGTCGATCTCCCAGATGGCACCCTGCACGAACACCGAGTGCTCGTACAGCGCGACCAGCGAGCCGAGCAGCCGCGGCGTGAGCACGTCGCAGAGCATGGTGTTGGTCGGCCGGTTCCCTTCCATGACCCGGTGCGGCACCACGGCCTCCGGCGTCCCCTCGGCCCGCACTTCCGCTTCGGTCTTGCCGAACGCGAGCGCCTCGGCCTGCGCGAACACGTTGGACGACAGCAGGTCGTGATGGTCGCCGAGCGGGTTCAGCGCCCGCGCGAAGCCGATCAGGTCAACCGGGATCAGCGCCGTCCCCTGGTGGATGAGCTGGTAGAACGAGTGCTGCCCGTTGGTCCCCGGCTCGCCCCAGAAGACGGCCCCGGTGTCGTAGTCGACCCGCCGCCCGCCGAGCGTCACGTGCTTGCCGTTGGACTCCATCGTGAGCTGCTGCAGGTACGCGGGGAACCGCTTGAGGTACTGGTCGTACGGCATCACGCCGACCGTCTGCGCGCCGAAGAAGTCCCGGTACCAGACCGCGAGCACGCCGAGCAGCACCGGCAGGTTGGCCGCCAGCGGCGCCGTCCGGAAATGCTCGTCGAGGTCGTGGAACCCGGCGAGCATCTCGCCGAACTGGTCGGGCCCGAGCGCGATC
>Ga0210395_10003222_pt1 | contig 12539 bp, 14 predicted proteins | sample IncBWH4OmetaG_FD_150861 | JGI IMG/M metagenome (GOLD analysis project Ga0210395, IMG submission 150861) | Forest soil microbial communities from Barre Woods Harvard Forest LTER site, Petersham, Massachusetts, United States - Inc-BW-H-4-O ...
CGCCGAGCCCTTTGGTTGGTTTGCGCCTCCAAAGTTTACTCGGGCCTGGGAGCCGACATTGTTATGGAATCATTTCACTTATTGACCGCTGGTCACAATTGTCAATGAGTGTAATCGCCTGTTAACAACAATTGACGAGCGGTCAAGCCCGAAACGGGCTAAGCTCTAACCCTGTTTGGCTGTCAATAGGGTGAAAAAATCTCCTTAGTTACACTCACGACCGAAGAATCAAAGCTTTCACTTCGTTCTCGGATTGTCGTTCCCGTGCCCGGCGAGAACTTCATTCTTATCAACCGCGCGCACTTCACCCTTGTCAATGTCCACGTTGACGTCTTCATAGCTCAGCACTGTCGAGCCATGCGGAACCACCACTTTCAGCATGTCAGTTTCCTCCATCGCGCTCCACAAATATCAATCGGTTGCAATCAATCGTCGATCACGATGAAACTATCTGCGGGGCAGGCCAGTGCCGAGTTCGCACCTCTCACCCGGCGGAGCGCCACAGGTCGGGCAAGGGACAGTTTGTACCTGTTTGAGCGTAGGTTTCCGAGCCTTCATGACATGATGATGCGGCAGCCAGCAAAGGGGAAAATGGTCAATTTTGCACAGTGAACCCGGACAGTTGTTGAAATATCGCCATGACCCCGCTAGCTCCAATTCCCAATGCTGCAATCGCCTGATAGCGTCAAATGGGAGGGCGGCAGTTGCTCGCAATGCTGGTGTCCCTATTTGAACAGTCGTCGCCGCTTGAAAGGGGACGGCTTTTTCAACAGGGACGGTGCAAAATCGATGACAACAGTCTTTAAAGCCAAGACCCCGGTGCGCTTGAGCTGTTTGCACCTGAATTGATTCACGAATCCCGGAACTGTTCAAATGTGTACAGCCGCCGGAATCCTTCGAAAAGAGAAGCTTTACTCATGGAGCACGATGTCAAGCAGCGAACTGTGAACTTCCAACCCGCCGTTATAGTCAATGAGACCCAGCTGTCGGAATCGATTCATAAAGAAGTTAATTCGAGCTCGGGTCGTACCAACCATTTCCGCCAAAGTTTCCTGGCTTATCTTCGGAATTACGTTCTCCGATCTCCCTTCTTTTCCAAAGCGGGCTAGCAACAGAAGGGTCCGAGCCAGGCGCTTCTCAGCGGAATTGAAAAGCTGGTCAACTAAGTCTGCCTGAGTCTGGTTGTAACGAGCAACTATGTACGAGACAAATAGGTCTGAAAACACGTGCTCACGGTGAAGTACGTTCAGCATCGCGTCTTTTTCAATCCTTAGGACAAAACAATCTGTAATAGCGGTGGCGGACGCCGCTCGCAAAGGCTGGTCAGAGGCAATACACCCCTCACCCATGAAATCCCCTTGTCCTAGCAGGGCGATGGTAGCCTCTTTGCCCCGCGTAGATAGGACTGTGAGTTTCGCTCGACCTGCCTGAATATAGAAAACAGCATCGCCAGGATCTCCCTGCGCGAAGATCACTTTACCCTTTGGATATTGAAGGATTGTTTTTCCCAGTCCCGTTTGGGCCAGGAATGCCTTCGGATCGAATGTCCGTGCTTTGCCAGACGGCATACAACGCTCCGCACAGGAAACCCCGATATGAGAATTGTGCACCCGATAGCCAAGAAAAGCAAAACCGAAAAGCAGACTTGTTACGCAATCCGAACGAAAAGGCCGTTTCGCCGCCGTTGGACGGAGACTAGGGTCTGCTAGCTGGAGTCGAACAGTCCCATTTGGATCGAGAGGAAAGCTCAAACGGGGGAAGATGCCAAAGAACCAATCGTGTAAATAGTTTTGGACCTAGCACTGTGCACTTTTGAACAGACAAGAGTTGAGCATTCCACTACCTTCTTTGGGTAACCTACAAGCACGAAGTTTCTGGGGGCAGAAAGAAGTAACTGCGATGCCTAAGATTCTATTGGCAGAGGACGACGACGCTGTACGCGATATGCTACGGCAAGCACTGGAACGCGATGGCTTCGATGTAGTCGCGGTATCAAACGTATGCGAAGCGCTCAGCCGCATCGTTGCAGAGGATTTCGACGGTCTTCTCTCTGACTTGCACATGCCGCATGCTGGTGACGGGTTTACCGTCGTCAGCGCGATGAGACACATGCACCCCAAGGCCGCCACACTGGTACTCAGTGGGTACCCAGAACTTGATGAAGCTCTGTCTGCCATCCGATTGCAGGCTGACGACGTCCTTGTAAAACCAATCGAAATCGCCTCACTCCGAGAATGCATCTACCGAAAACTTGCCAACCCCGCCCCCTACCGGGCGTTGCCGACACAAAGTGTCGCCTCCATTCTGGAGCAAGACCTTGATGTAACGATTCAGGACTGGCTCGCACTCGTAGAACGCGAGGAAGAGCTGACTTGTATCCCATTGAGCTTTGAGGACCGTACTGGTCATCTTCCCAATCTCATCGCTGATCTGATTTACCGCTTGCGCCTCCCCCCATCTGATAAAGCAGACATCTCTCTCCCAGCACGCCAGCACGGAGAAATGCGCCGTCAACAAGGCTACACTGCGGCAATGGTGGTTGAGGAATCGCGAATCCTGCAGGTCAGCATTTTCAACACGCTACGAAAAAATCTAAATAAAGTGGATTTCAGCAAGGTGCTGGGCGACGTAATCACAATCGCGGATGAAGTGGATTCGCAGTTGAAGCAGGCCGTACTCAGCTATGTCGAACCCGGTCGAGCCGCCGTGTCGGCGGCCTAGCTAGAGCACCCGATCTCAATTCATTGGTGACGAGTGATAGAGGTAACTTTAGTTCGGAGTCATATCGGGATATGCGACTACACTTGAAGGTATGAGACATTACACCATTACGATGATGAAAGGCTTTAGCACGTTCAAGTGTCCGCTTTGCAGGTACTCCATCACCACTCGGGACTTCAGCAGCCAGAACGGCAGTTGTCGCACCCAGGCGGCTAAGGTAATGAACGACCACGCCGGGGCTGCACATGGTTATCGGGCGGCGATGTCACCGAGTGACACGCAGATGTGGCACGCCAACTAGAAGTCACCTGTTGCCAGAAGCAATGATAAGGTAGTGCAGCATGGCATCTGAAACGTATTACACAATCCGTCGCATCCAGTCACCCTGCGGATCTCGCTCGGCAGTGGTCTTCGATCTCACTTACCGGCGCGTATGGCGTCCGGAACTCGGCGATGAAGGGCAGTGGTGCGACTTTTTAGTTACCCAGAAGGAAGTTGGCGCAAGCCAATTTCCCGCCTTGGCGACTATATAGGCCGCTGGTCGAACACAAATGAGTTCAGAGGAGGAATCGAATGAGCTACAGCGAGGCGAGAAATCACTTCGAAAAGGCCAGAAACAATAACGCTGACCTGGGTGTCGTCGACATGCTGGAAGGACTCAAGCACCTATCACAGGCTATTGAGGAGGACATTAGAACGTTGGGACAAGGCATACGTGATATCCGCGACAGCCAGAAAAGCAAACAAATACCGAGCTCTTTCAGTTAAATCACGTTCTCTACGTACTTTCCTCAAGCAAACCAATGTGGAAAAGCCTAATGCTTAATGTTTTTGGACAGATGTTGAAAAATCCCCATTTCACTCATTGACCCGGTGGGTTTTGAGTGTAAACGCCGGGTTTCGCCAATTGCCGCTTAGAACGCCCCCGCTTAGTCCGCTGGCTCTTCGCTTTGCCGCTCATGCAGGACAACACGCTGGGATATTTCTTGGTGGGAATCCACTTGGAGAAGTTCCGCTGTCTACGTGACCTCGGAGCCTTTCGTCGAATTTGAAATGGCCAACTGGTACTTGTGGTCCCGATCGGAGGATTGGAAAGTTTTCACGACGTTTACGGACCACCCCAATTGGCCTTCCAGAGACGAAGTTGCATCATCATCAGCCTTCGTCCTGTGCCTCTCGTCCGCGATATCGAATACATATCTCGCGTCGCGCGAATCAATCTCCCACATAATCTCTTCCGCCCACCGTATAGCATCGGCTATCGCGGCCACAGAACGAAAGCGCCCGAAACTCCTTCGAGTAGGGGAGCCGCGCTTGCTGTGCCGCGAATCTCGGCCCATTCGCCCTGATTTATTACACTCAGAACACCCGTTCCTCGAACGCGCAATCACACCATATGAGCGGATCGCCGCACGCTGGGCATTCCTCAACATCACAACCGGGGACATGGAGCTCGCTCTTCAGAACTCGGCAGTCGTGGCAAGGAATGCGACCTGCATGAGAGTCGGCATGTTCACTTCCGTATCTAACGCGATGGAGAGGCTTCCCGTTGAGCGTGTATGACACAACCAGCTGCGCGGCTTTAATCTTGCGCGGGCCGGTCTTCAGTCATCGGTATGCCGCGAAACAGAATACGCTTAGGGTCCAGCACACCAGCATTCTACACGCGACCTGGACCGCAGACTGTTGGTAACAAGCGATTACACTGCATTTACCTCCACTCCCTCGCTGGCAAGGTCAAGGTCACAATCGGGCCGGCTGGGCGGGGCCATTTTCCCGTCGGTATATACCTACCCACCAACTTTCTTCCCCACGCCCCCGCCCTCTCCGCCCTGCACCCTGGCTCCGAACCGGGGGCTCCGCGGCTTCCTCCTGTTTTGCGTGGGCACGAGCTTTTGCATCTTGACAAGCCTTTCCGAAGGGAGCGGCTAAGGGGTTTCCTATGATGCGAGCTGGACTCGCCATGGCTACCTTCCGCATCCACGGCACTGGGAGGCGCTCAAGGAACTGCTTGGTGTCTCGGCAGACCGTCACGGAGTGTGATGGGCAGTTTATTCTCCAACGACTCTCTGGATCGTGTAGTCGTGCTGAGTTTTCCACAGAATCCTACTAAAGCTTTCCCTGGTCCGGTCGATGTCCCCCTTAAGGAGGGCACCATGGCCGATGCCAAGCTTCTTATTCCCGCAGCCCAGTATCTTCGCATGTCCACAGAACACCAGCAGTATTCTCCAGAAAACCAATCCGAGGCGATACGGAGATACGCCGAAGGCCACGGTTTCGCGGTGGCCCGGACCTACTCAGACCCTGCAAAGAGCGGACTATTACTTAAGAACCGCCGTGGACTGCGCGATTTGCTGCAGCACGTGGCCGGTGGCAATACCGATTACAAAGCCATCTTGGTTTATGACGTGAGCAGGTGGGGAAGATTCCAAGACACAGATGAGGCCGCTCACTACGAATTTCTGTGCAAGTCGGCCGGCGTCCCGATCCATTATTGCGCCGAAACCTTTGCCAACGATGGCAGCTTACCTAGTTCGATAATGAAGGCACTCAAGAGAGCCATGGCTGGAGAGTACAGCCGGGAGTTGGGTGTCAAAGTTATTGCCGGTCAGAAGCGGCTGGCTGAACTTGGTTTCAAACAGGGTGGTATTCCGGGATACGGATTCCGGCGTTTGTTGGTTTCGGGCAACGGTACACCAAAGCAACTCTTGGCGAATGGTGAGCTGAAGAGTATAGCTACGGATCGCGTCGTCCTCGTTCCGGGACCAGCTTCCGAGATTCAGGAAGTTCGCGAGATGTTTCGGAAATTCGTTGTTGACAGGCTGAGCCTTAAAGCCATAAGCCGCGACCTTAATCGGCGGGGAGTGCCCAGCGTCAAGAACGGGCAGTGGACTCATTCGGTCGTTGCGACTCTGCTTTCTCATCCGAAGTATATCGGCTGCAATGTCTTTAATCGCACGACGATGAGACTCGGAACTCCCCTCACAGCAGTACCGACATCAGATTGGGTCATCTGTCCGGGTGCTCATCAACAGATTGTGGATGCCAAGACCTTTGCACTAGCTCAGGAGATTAGTGCTGCCCAAACTCTCCGCAAAAGCAACGAGGAACTCTTACAAGAGCTGCGTTCTTTATTGGCAGTAAAGGGCAAGCTCAGCGTCAAGATCATCGACGAGAGCATCGGGCTGGCGAGTGCGCGCACTTTCTCGTACCGATTCGGTGGTCTACGGCATGCGTGCGAACTAATCGGCTACGATTTGAGAAAGAGCGGACGAAAATCGGATGAGGAAATGTTGCAGCATCTTCGTTCGTTGTTAGCCTCACATGGCCGCCTCAGTCAGCCAATCATAGACGCTGCACCCAGGTTGGTTTCTTCACACAAATTCCGACGGCGGTTCGGAGGGCTCAGCTACGCGTATCAGTTGCTTGGCTATGACTGGAAGAAGGACTTGTCGAACTCCCATGGAGCAAACATGCAAAGGCAGGGATAACATTCAAGCCTTTAGCAGGGTTCTGTGAGAACCCTTTTCGTTAGGCTTGGTCTGATCCTTCGCGGGTCGTTGCCTCGCTCGTGGTTGACCACGGTCTGAGACGATTGTTATTGGCGGCAGATGGAAGCCCAAAGCAACTTTTAGCCCGAGGTGAGGGTCAAGGGATTCCTCGACGCCGTTCAGGAAAGTCTCATTACGCCGTGTGGCGTTTCAAATCAGCTAAGGATTAACCTGAACGCATTTGTGGCTCTCGGTCCAACTTCTTTTGACTGTTAAGTAGAACTCAGATAGGTCAGTAAGCTTAATTGCGGTACAAAGCAAGGGATCATTCATCTGGAGATAATGCGATTTGAATCCTTCTAATCGAGGAAAAATGAACTGGTGAAGTAGGCGATCGTGAGAGCGATTCATTGTACAAAGCAAGGTGACATTACCACATTCCGCGGGTCTGGGTTCCACCACCCAAAAACTCTTTCCTCTTCTCTGTCTGGGACCACAAAGTAAAACAGAAACTACAAATTGACGATCAATGAGCAGCATGGATCGTGTTCCATAGGGGCGGCGAGTGACAGTCACTTTGTCAGGGAACAGGGCTTTGATTCGATCAATCAGCTCTTTCCGCAAGCATAAGGAACGCCTAAGCTGTCCGCCGACGAATTCCAGATCGGCGGACAGATGATAGCCGACCTGTTCGTAAAGTTGCCTATAAGTGCCGAACCGTTTCCTGATAGTGGCCAACGACGGCGTGCCACGAGCCTTCTCAAGAATCGTTGAACTGAGGCGGCCTTTGGCCTTGAGCAAACGTCTAACTCTCCGCAGAATTGCATCACGCGACCAGACGCAACCGGCGGCGCGCGGTAAAGCGGCTTGTGTACGGTCGAAAGTGTCCCGGTCCACAATGGCTGGAAACGCTCCGGGCTTTACGATCCATCCTTGAGTTTCTATCGGGATTACCTTAGTCCTGAGGCGCTTTGAAGTGCGATTCCAGACATTGCAGCCCGCATACTTAGGATTCTTCAGGATGCTGCATACAGCGATACGCGACCAAAGGCTCCCGTCATGGCTTATTCCGCTTCGATTGAGATCACGGGCGATGGCATTGTAACTGTTTCCCTCTAGTGCCATTGAGAACATGTGGCGGACACACTCAATCTCTGTGGCTGGCCCCGGAATCAAGATCACGCGATCGGTTTTCAAACTCTTCTGCTCGCCCGATTTCATGACTTGCTTGAGCTTGCCGTCAGCCGACACCATCAGCCGCCGATAACCGTAACCCGGGACACCTCCAACCCAAAACCCGAGTCGGGCCAATCGGCACTTTCCCCGAAACTCTTTTTCGCCCAGTTCGCGGCTGAACTCAGCAGCCATACTTCTTTTGAGAGCTTTTAGGAGGGTACTCGTTGCCGTTCCGTCGTTCGCGAACTGCTCGGCACAATAATGCAGCGGTATTCCCGATCTGGCACAAAGAAATTCGTAGTGGGCGGCTTCATCACTGTTAGGAAACCGACCCCAACGACTCACATCGTAAACTAGGATGGCCTTAAATTGCGCCTCGCCACCAACAACATCTTTGAGCAATTCACCAAGGGCTAAACGGTGCTTGGCGACAACGCCGCTCTTTCCCAGATCGGCATAGGTTTTGACAATTAGAAAGCCGTGCTTGGCAGCGTATTCCTGCATTGCCGCTTTTTGGTTGTCAATTGAATACTGTTGGGATTCGTCAGACATGCGGACATATTGCGCCGCCGGTATGAATTCCGGCGGCGGGGCCGATTGCACCTTCCTACTATGCGATGCCGAGAGAGCAGTTGAAGTGTTTGAAGGCAACGTCCTCACCCCTACAATCGCGACAGTTCTGGCATTAGCCCGCACTGACAAAACGTCCCCCGCCGCCGCACAATCGACATTTCTTGCGTGTCCAGGTCTTTGCGCCGATACCCGTTTGCTCACCGTGCTCGGTAGGGACATTCTCGATCTCGTCAAGAACATACCCTTTCCCCGCACAGTACGGGCACACCCTTCCCCCTTGCGCCCATAAGTGATGGTCCCTACCGATGAGGGAAAGCCAAAACCCGTAGATATTAACAACATGTGAGTAGACACACTTCAGTTGTGGTTTTCTTGTTACAAATTCCGAACAGGTGCTTTTCCCCTTGCACCCACTCCTGCATTCCCTCCTCGGCGTATAACTGAAACTTCACGAATGACATCGCGGACATCCCTCTCGAAAGTCCCACTGGCCACATCTTCACGCTGGATCAACCAGGAAATGGAAGCCCCGATTTCGTCTTTGGCTGGAAACGCAAAATTATGAGCGCAGTTTCCGGGAGGAAAACACTCGTGGATAGCTCAGAGTCGCTCGCTCTTACCAGTACCCCCGCTGCTCAGTACCTCAGAATGTCAACAAACCAGCAGAGGCTCTCAATCGAGAGCCAAGCGGCTGCAATCGAATGGTACGCATACGGACACAATTTCAAAGTGGTCCAGACTTATCAGGACACCGGAAGAAGTGGCCTTACATTGAACCGCAGAGAGGGACTCAAGCAACTTTTACAGGACGTTTTCAGCAACGCCAAGGCGTTCAAGGCAATTCTTGTATACGATGTCAGCCGCTGGGGAAGGTTCCAAGACCCGGACGAAGCGGCTCACTACGAGTTTCTTTGCAAAAGCGCGGGTGTACCCGTGTACTATTGCGCCGAAACATTTTCAAACGACCCTACGTTGCCGAATGCGGTCATGAAGGCGTTGAAGCGCGCCATGGCGGGCGAATACAGCCGGGAACTGTCACAACGAACTGAACGCGCCAAGCGAATCGTTGCAGAACGGGGCTTTCGAGCGGGTGGGGCTGCCGGATACGGGTTGCGACGAATGCTCGTGTCCTCGGACAGAACCCCGAAGCGATTGCTTGTGCATGGCGAGATCGCGAGCATTAAGGACAGTAGGGTAATTTTGGTCCCCGGTCCCCTAAAGGAGGTAGCCGTGGTGCGCGAGATTTATCGTCTCGCAGTCTCCGAGAGGAAAAACACACATGCGATTGCGCGAGAACTTAACCGCAGACGCATCACGCCCCCAGGCAGATACCCGTCGTGGACATGGGAGCCCATATTTGAAGTTCTCAAAAACCCAAAATACATGGGAGATGCTGTGTACGGCCGCACCACCCACGTGCTTGGCAGCAATCAACTAACCCAGGTTCCACAAGAGAAGTGGATAGTAAGGTCAGCGGCATTTAAGCCGATAATCGATCCCGAGACCTTCGCTGCGGCGCAACGAGTCCTGCGCGACCGAACGCAATATAAATCGAATGAAGAATTGCTGGATGGCTTGCGAACTTTGCTGAAGCGGGAGCGCATGCTAACGGAATACAAGATTGAGATGTCTCGTGAAGTCGCGTCTGTACGTACGTTCATAGAGCGATTCGGAAGTATGAAGCGCGTCTACGATCTCATTGGGTATGTCTACCCAGAAAGTCCTCGCGGGTTGCCTAGCGTGCGAAAGCGCATGTGGAAAACACGAAACCGTAACGACCGACTACGCCAAAAGCTCTTGCGAGCCATTTGCAAGCTATTTCCCGGCGAAGCAACAGCTCGCAGAAAGGAACCGTTTGGTCGCCCCACACTTTATTTTCGAAATGGGCTCCGAATCGCAGTGGTTGTAGTCCCAACTGTCAAAACCCCGTTAGGCAGTTTGCGATGGACCGTGCCCGCACTCCGCGCATTGGGAAGTGACATCACGTTGCTTTGCCGATGTAACGAAGCGGGTAATGCGTTCCAGGATTTGTACCTTGTTCCGAGTGTGAACGATTGCGGATGGGTACGTATCAAGGAAAACGACCCCTGGCTAAGCAGGGGCAAGAAACTCGTCAATCTCTCAAAGATCAGAAGTATCGCCGGTTTTGTGCTGGCGCAGCACTCTACAACCATTTCGCAACCCCACCGTGATGCGAGCATGTCCCACTCCGACTCCGACTGAAACTATAACTACCATCACGGCATTGTGCCGTCGCGCCCTGCGGAGCCGCCGAGCAATTCTCCGGGCGCTTCACTGTTTCACCCTTGCTGTTCACATAGGTTGCATTGTTTGTGCATTTTGTCGTAGCTTGCTGTTGCTGCGGGGCGGTCTGATTAGGCGAGGGCTGCTGCGGCGTTTGCGCGAATACAGGAATCAGAAGCGCCGCGAGCACAAGAGCCGAAAGGAATCGGTGGACATGAGACATTTTTCATTTCTCCTCGTGAAGAGATCGTCCGGGGATCATAGGGCGTCGGAAAGCGGTCGAAACCACACGCCGTATGATGTACGCCCGGATTGTACGCCCCACTCTCCCACACCGGCAGAATTGTGCCGAAAGCGTCGGCACGTGCCGAAATATCGGCAGAGGGAGTTCCATTTGAGACTGCTAAATGCATCAGATCAAAGAGATTTAGCTTCGGTTTGGCGCGTGCATTGTCGGTGAGACATGGAAATGAAGATCTTGAATCTCATGCAAACACTTTGTTCCGAACTTCGTGCTATCGAGTTCTGGAACACGGCATACAGGCATAATCAAACACCACAAAAATACGAGGGAGTCGCTTTCCGAGCGCGGGAGGAACGGCGCAAGGAGATCATTCGTAAGTTGGCGGCTTTAGGTTCGCAGACTTTAGCTTCGCCAAAAAAAACGAGACGGAGCCGTTCCTACATCGGTCCTATCTAGGACCGAACACCCTGAATGAGGTGCAACTTTGAAACCTCCTGCCTCCTATCGCAACAACACAGGCGGTGCAGTCTGGACGGTGTGGCCCTGTTTTTTAGACGCTCGCAGGCCGATCTGGAAGAGTTCGCAGTCCCCATCCCCAGCCCCTACCGTTGAACGGTGAGAAACGGCAAATGGCGAGGGGTTGAACGATGTCGAAACGGTGCTCGGCGAAGAATGGAAACGGTCAACGTTGCGGACGAAAGCGTGCTCCTTACTGAACCTTCTTTCTGCCTTTCCGAGTCCTGACCCGTTTCGTCGCTAGGCGCTTTCGTCGAAGTGTGGCACCGTGCAAAACCCAGTATTCGCGTTGTCTTTGTTTTCTGGAGCAGTCGTCAGTGCAGAACCTCTGCCCGCCCCTCTCTGCTGAGAAAAATTTGTTGCACAGAACATTTGCGCACAGACGGATTCCACCACGCCTCAGATAGTCCTGTCTGAGGATGTAGTAGAGAACAGGACGCATCCCGAACAGGCGGGAGTCCCAGGCGGGCGCTTCGTAAGCTCCTACGCCTGCGTGCTGAACTTCTGGGATGAACGTGTTAACGAGTGTGCAGAGAACCCTGTGACCGCAATAAACAGCCCCCGAGTGCGATAGCCCTTCCGGAAATGTGGTTGGATCGACAGCCGCAAGAGCTGATGCCGTTTTGGACTGGAATGCAATTGCGGTAAACACAGCCGTCGCCAACAAACAGAGTCCCTTCGCCCAGGCACGCTACGCGGCGATCGTACAACTCGCTGTGTTTGAAGCGGTCAATTGTATAACACACAAATACAAACCATATCTGGGTACGATTACCGCTCCTTCGGACGCCTCACCCGACGTAGCAGCCATCGAGGCCGCGTATCAGGTGCTCAGCACCTACTTTCCCGCCAGCCAGCCGACGCTCTATGCAGATTGGACGAACTCCATGCAGTCTATACCGGATGGCCCAGCGAAGACTGACGGCATCGCGGCCGGGGATGCTGCAGCGGCGGCCATGATCGCTTTGCGAACGAATGACGGGTCGTCACCTGCGGAATTCTATACACCGGGCCCGCCCGTTCCCGGGTCGTGGCAAGCTACGCCGAGTTGTCCGATCGTGAATGGAGTCGCAGTTGGAACCGTCTTTCAATGGCAGAACGTAACTCCGTTCGGCATCGGCAGTGCGAGCGACTTTCTTCTCGATCCGCCGCCGGCGCTCACGAGCAAGGAATATGCCAAGGCTTACAACGAAGTCATGACGGTGGGTGGCACAAACAGTACTCAACGATCTCCCGACCGGGCAAATGTTGCGCTGTTCTACGCAGCGTCTTCGCCAACTCAGGTCTTCAATCAAGTGGCCCAGCAGGTCGCCGCAGAACAGGGCCGTTCGCTGTCGGAGAATGCGCGCGCGCTAGCCTTGATCAACATGGCGATCAGTGACGGCCTGGTGGCGACATTCCTGAAGAAATATGAGTACACCTTCTGGCGTCCGGAAACAGCGATCCATGCGGCAGATAATACAAACTGGACTCCCTTCATCACGACTCCGTGCTTCCCCAGCTATCCCTCAGCCCACGGCAGTGCGGGCAACGGAGCGGCCGAGGTGCTGAGGCGTCTTTACGGGGAAGCCGGA
>Ga0210395_10003224_pt1 | contig 12538 bp, 13 predicted proteins | sample IncBWH4OmetaG_FD_150861 | JGI IMG/M metagenome (GOLD analysis project Ga0210395, IMG submission 150861) | Forest soil microbial communities from Barre Woods Harvard Forest LTER site, Petersham, Massachusetts, United States - Inc-BW-H-4-O ...
AAGCTGGGGAGTCAAGGAGTTCTCTTTCCTGGCGAATATGTATAAGTGAGCGGTGCCCGGGTACACAGCCTTCATGCCATCCATAGCCCATCTCATTCACGCCTACGGCCTGCTCGTGGTCGCCGGCACCATCGGTCTGGAAGGCATAGGCTTTCCGGTGCCGGGCGAGACCGCCCTGATCGTCGCGTCGGTCATTTCCGGCACCAAGCACGAGCTCAGCATCGTCGCGGTGATCCTGACGGCGGCGGTCGCCTCGATCGTCGGCCGCAGCGTCGGTTATCTGATTGGCCGCTATTTCGGCTATTGGCTGCTGCTGCGCTACGGCAGCTATATCTGGGTCAACGAAGCGCGGATCAAGCTCGGCCAATATCTGTTCCTGCGCCATGGCGGCAAGATCGTCATCGTCGCCCAGTTCGTTCCGATTCTGCGCACGATCGCCGGCGTCATGGCCGGCGCCAATCGCATGCCGGGGCCGCAATTCCTTCTGGCCAATGTCTTCGGCGCGTTCGCCTGGGCGATATTCTTCGGCACTGCCGCCTATACGCTGGGCCGGCAAGTCGAGCGGCTGGCCGGCTGGGGCGTGGTCGTCCTCATTATTGCCACCGTCATCGTCCTGGTCATCGCCGCCCACTTCGTGCGCGGCCATGAGGCGCAGCTCGAGGCGGAAGCCGAGCGCGCCTTGCCGGGTCCGCTGCAGTCGCCTTGACGCGCCCGCCCCGCTGGTGCCGATAATACGCGAAATGCCCGAGGAGACGCCGTGACCGCGTCATGGTCGACAATCGATTGCGACGTGCACGTCAATGTGCCGAGCATGCAGGCGTTGTTGCCGCATCTCGACGAATATTGGCGCGACAGCGTGGTCGACCGCGGCATGAATTCGCTGGAGTCGATCAGCTATCCGCCGAACGCGCCGCTCACCGCGCGGCCGGATTGGCGCGGCAAGGGCGGCGCGCCGGCCAATACGCTCGATGCCTTGCGCACGCATGCGCTCGACCGCTGGAACATCGACGTCGCCATCTGCCATTGCCTCTACGGCGTGCAACTTCTGTACAGCGAGGACATGGCGGCGGCGTTCGCCAAGGCGATCAACGGCTGGGTTGCCAAGGAATGGCTCGACCGCGACCCGCGGCTGCGCGCCTCGATCGTGGTGCCGATGCAGAACACCGAATTCGCCGTCGCCGAGATCGAGCGCTGCGCAACCGACAAGCGCTTCGTGCAGATCTTGGTGCTGTGCATGGGCGAGATGCCGCTCGGCCGCCGCCAATATTGGCCGGTCTATGCAGCGGCCGAGCGCCACGGCCTGCCGCTCGGCATCCACGCCGGCTCGAGCTACAAGCACGCAGTAACGTCGCTTGGCTGGCCGTCCTGGTACGCCGAGGATTACACGGCGATGTCGCAAGGCTTTCAGTCGCAGGTGGCGAGCCTGGTTTGCGAAGGTGTGTTCGTGAAATATCCGAAGCTCAAAGTGGTGCTGCTGGAATCCGGCGTCACCTGGCTGCCGGCGTTCCTGTGGCGGCTGTCGAAATTCTGGCGCGGCGTGCGGCTTGAAGTGCCGTGGATCGATCGTTCGCCGGCCGAGATCGTGCGCGATCACGTGCGGCTGACCATCCAGCCGTTCGACGGCCCGGACGATCCGGCCGCGGTGGCAAAATTGATCGAGCACATGCAGTCCGACGACATGCTGCTGTTCGCGTCCGACTTTCCGCACTGGCAATTCGACGGCGACGACATCATGCCGGCGGGCATTCCGCAAAAGCTGCACGGCAAGATCCGGCGCGACAATGCGCTGGCGACCTATAGCCGTCTCGCCGAGCAGGCCGCGTAACGCCATGGCGAAACACGTGATCGCTGCGTTGCGCGAGTTTCCGGCCGGCACCCGCAAGCTGGTCGACATCAAAGGCCGCCAGATCGCCGTGTTCAACATCAAGGGCGAGTTCTTCGCGCTCGCCAACCGCTGCCCGCATCAGGGCGGCAGCCTGTGCGAAGGCCGCCTCACCGGGCTGGTCGAGGCCAGCGAGCCCGGCGAGTACCGCTATTCGCGGCAGGGCGAGATCATCCGCTGCCCATGGCACGGCTGGGAGTTCGACGTGCGTACCGGCAAATCCTGGTGCGATCCGTCGCGCATCCGGGCGCGGCAATTTTCGGTGTCGGTGGCGCCCGGCGCGACGCTGGTCGAAGGCCCCTACGTGGCCGAGACCTTTGCCGTCAGCGTCGAAGACGAATACGTCGTGTTGGACGCATGAGGCAAATGGGAATGGGGCGATTGCGGCTGGCGGCGGATATCGGTGGCACGTTTACCGATATCGCGGTGTTCGACGAAAAATCCGGCAAGCTCACCTTCGGCAAGGCGCTGTCGACGCCGGCGCGTCTGGTCGAAGGTATTTCGGCGGGCGTCGTCAAGGCCGGCAGCGATTATCGCTCCGCCGGCCTATTCCTGCACGGCTCGACCATCGCCATCAACACCATGCTGGAGCGCACCGGCGCCAAGACCGCGCTCTTAATCACCGAAGGCTTTCGCGACATCTACGAGATCGGCCGCATCAACCGGCCGGACGCCTATAATCTGTTCTTCCAGAAACACGTGCCGCTGATCGAGCGGGCGCTGCGCTTCGAAGTGCGCGAGCGCATGCTGGCCGACGGTGAGATCGACAAGCCGCTCGACGACGACGAGATCGCGGCGCTCGGCAAGGAGCTGGAACAACTCGGCGTCGAAGCCGCCGCCATCCTGTTTCTCAATTGCTACGCCAATGCCGATCACGAGCGGCGGGCGAAAGCGATCTTGGAAAAAAATCATCCCGCGCTGTTCGTCTCGGCTTCGCACGAACTGTCGCAGGAATATCGCGAGTTCGAGCGCTGCGCGACGGTGGCGGCCAACGCCTATATCGGCCCAAAGGTGCGGCGCTATATCGGCGAGATCGACGCCCATATGCGCAAGGCCGGTTTCGCCGGCTCGTTCCTGGTGGTGCAATCGACTGGCGGGCTTTACGAGGCCGAGCAAGCGCAAGACCAGTGCGTGCGCATGCTGGAGTCTGGGCCGGCCGCGGGCGTCATCGGCACCCAGGCGCTGTGCCGCGCGCTGAAAATCGACAACGCCATCGCCTTCGACATGGGCGGCACCACGGCCAAGGCGGGGGTCATCTATCATGGCGAGGCTTTGACCACGGGCGCGGCGCTGATCGGCGGCTACGAAAAGGCGCTGCCGGTACAGATCGCCATGATGGATATTTTCGAGGTCTCTGCCGGCGGCGGCTCGATCGCCCGCGTCGACGACGGCGCGCTCCGCCTCGGCCCGCAAAGCGCCGGCGCTTCGCCGGGTCCGGCCTGTTACGGCCTCGGCGGCACCGAGCCGACGGTGACCGACGCCAACCTGATGCTCGGCCGGCTCGGCGCCGAACGCTTTTTGGGCGGCGAAATGAAGCTCGACGTCGCCGCGGCGGAGCGTGCGCTGAAAGACAAGATCGGCGATCCGCTCGGCATGAACGCGGTCGAGGCCGCCGACGGAATCTTGCGCATCGCCGCCACCGCGATGTCCTACGCGGTCAAGGGCGTCACCACCGAGCGCGGCTTCGATGCCGGCGATTTCGTGCTGTTCGCCTATGGCGGCGCGGGCCCGCTGCACGCCGTCGAAGTGGCGCGCGAGATCGGCATGCGCAAAGTCATCGTGCCGTTCGCGCCAGGCGTTTTTTCCGCCTTCGGCATGCTGTTCTCCGACCTGCGCTACGATTTCGTGCGCACTTGGTTCACGCCGCTGGAAGACGCCAAGTTCGAGCAAATCGAAAAAGTCTATCGCGCCCTGGAGCAGCAAGGCCGCGATGCCATCGCCGGCACGTCGGTCAAGCCGCAAAAAATCGCAGTGAAGCGCGCCGCCGACATGCGCTATGTCGGTCAGGAGCACGCCGTGACGGTCGACCTGCCGATGGCGGTGTTCGCGCGCAAGGACCACAACGCGATCAAGCGTTATTTCGACGCCATGCACGCGCAACGCTACGGCACGTCCGCGCCGGCCGAACGCGCCGAGATCGTCAGCCTGCGCTCCACCGTGACCGGGCTGATGCGCAAGCCGCCGCAGCGCAAGATCGCGCGCGGCCAAAAGACGCCGGCGAAAGCCGCATCCAACGGCAAGCGCAACGTCTATTATGGCGGGCGCTTTCACCTGACGCCGACCTTTCGGCGCGACGCGCTGGTCGCCGGCAATCGGATCAAAGGCCCGGCCTTGATCGAAGAATACGCTTCGACCACGGTGCTGATGCCGGGCGATGCCATGGAAGTCGATGTTTTGGGAAATCTGGTGATTGCAGTCGGAGGACGTTGAAGTTCGGCAAAAAGCTTTGGCCCGGGAGGACCACGCCATGACATTGCCTCGTCGCAAATTTCTGCATCTCGCCGCCGGCGCCGCTGCGCTGCCGGCGCTGTCGCGCGTGGCGCGCGCCGACACTTATCCGTCGCACCCGGTGCGCATCCTGGTCGGCTTTGCCGCCGGCAGCACGACCGACATTCTCGGCCGCTTGATCGGGCAATGGCTGTCGCAACGGCTCGGCCAGCAATTCGTCATCGAGAACCGGCCGGGCGCCGGTGGCAATATCGCCGCCGAGGAGATGATCAAGTCTGCGCCCGACGGCTACACGCTCTACATGGTTCCGCCGGCGGTCGCGGCCAATGGCGCACTCTATCCGCATCTGAATTTCGATTTCATCCGCGACGCGGTGGCGGTCGCTGGCGTGGTGCGGGTGCCCAATGTCGCGGAGGTCACTCCGTCGCTTCCGGTGAATTCCATTCCGGAGCTGATCGCCTATGCCAAGGCCAATCCCGGCAAGCTCAGTTTTGCTTCGGCCGGCATCGGCACCGCGAGCCATCTGGCCGGCGAATTGTTCAATGTGATGGCCGGCGTCGATCTCCTGCGCGTGCATTATCGCGGCGACGGGCCGGCGATGGCCGATCTGATCGCCGGCCAGGTCCAGGTCGGCTTCGCCACCATGACGGCGTCGATCGGCCATATCCGCGGCGGCCAGTTGCGCCCGCTGGCGGTCTGCACGCTCAAGCGCTCGGACGCGTTGCCGGGCATTCCGACCGTGGCGGAATTCATTCCCGGTTTCGAGGCAAGCTCATGGTTCGGCATCGCCGCGCCGAAAGGTACGCCCGCCGACATCGTCGACACTCTCAACCGCGAGACCAATGCCGGTCTCGCCGATCCGACCATCAAGGCGCGGCTCGACGACATGGGCGGCATGGCGCTCACCGGCTCGCCGGCCGACTACGGCAAGCTCATCGCCGACGAAACCGAGAAGTGGGGCAAAGTCATTCGCACGTTGGGCATCAAGGCGGAGTAAGTTGCTGCGCTGATTTCCAGCACTGGAGCATTCATGATGAAACTTCCTCGCCGGCGATTTCTGCATCTGGCAGCGGGTGCGGCAGTGCTCCCAGCCGCGGCGCGGATCGCTTGGCGCAAACCTATCCCGTCGCGGCCGGTGCGCTTCATGGTCGGCTTTGGCGCCGGCGGAGCGCCCGACATTCTGGCGCGGCTGATGGGCCAGTGGCTGTCCGACCGGATAGGCCAGCCCTTCGTCGTCGAGAACAGGGTCGGCGGCAGCAGCGGTATCGCCACTGAGGCGGTGGTGCAGGCGGCGCCCGACGGCCAGACCATCCTGCTTGCTTCGCTCGCCAACGTGGTCAACGCAACGCTTTACGACAAGCTCAATTACAATTTCATCCGCGACATCGCGCCGGTCGGCGGCATCAGTCGCGATCCCAATGTCATGGTCGTGGTGCCTTCGTTCCCGGCGAAAACCGTCCCCGAATTCATCGCCTATGCCAAGGCCAACCCCGGCAAGATCAACATGGCGTCGCCCGGCATCGGCAGTACGCCGCACATGGCCGGTGAACTATTCAAGTTCATGACGGGAATCGATATGGCGCATGTTGCCTATCGCGGCTCGCCGCCGGCGATCACCGACCTGCTCGCAGGGCAGGTGCAGGTCTATTTCGCGCCGATTTCGGCCTCCATCGAATACATCAAAGCGGGCAAGCTACGCCCGCTGGGCGTGACCACCGCCAAGCGCGCCGACGCCTTGCCGGACGTGCCGGCGGTGGCCGAATTCGTGCCGGGCTACGAGGCGGTGGCCTTCTATGGCATCGGCGCGCCGAAGAACACGCCGCCGGAGATCGTCGACAAGCTCAACAAGGAGATCAACGCCGGTCTCGCCGACGCCACGCTGAAGAAGAGGTTCGCCGACCTGGGCTCCGTGCCCTTCCCGGGCCCGCCGGCCGATTTCGGCAAGCTTATTGCCGACGAGACCGAGAAGTGGGCCAAGGTGATCAAGTTCGCGAATATCAAGCCGGAGTAGTCAGGTCGCAATGAAACGCAAAGCAACAAAGAAACGCCCGCGCAAAGCGAAGGTCGATCCGGTCGTTACCGAGATCGTGCGCAACGGCGTCATCGCGGTGACCGAGGAAATGAAGACCAACCTCATGCGCACCGCCTACAACATCATCATCTATGAGGCGTTGGACTTCACGACCGGGCTGTTCACGGCAGACGGCGAAACGGTGTCGATCGGCATCGGGCTGCCGATGTTCATCCGCGGCATGGCGGAGACGGTGAAGGCCAAGATCAAGCATTTCGGCCGTAAAAACATTCACCCCGGCGACATCTATGTCACCAACGATTCCTATCTCACCGGCAGTCACCTCAATCACGTCACGCTGACCTTGCCGATCTTTCACAAGGGCGCACTGGTCGGCTTCTCCTGCTGCATGGCGCATTGGCTCGACATCGGCGGCACGCTCGGCGGCATGACCACCGATATCTATTCCGAGGGCTTGCAGATCCCGATCCTGAAACTGCACGACCGCGGCAAGGTCAACGACACGCTGATCGAGGTGATCAAGCAGAACATGCGGCTGCCGAGCCGCGCCATGGGCGACCTGCGCGCGCAGATCACCGCGGTGAAAACCGGCGAGCGGCGTTTCCTGGAGCTGGTCGAACGCTACGGCCGCGATGCGGTGCTGGGCGCGATCAAGGCCCTCATGGATCATTCCGAGGCGATGGCGCGCGCTCGCACCCGCTCGATTCCGGACGGCGTCTACGAGGCGGAGTCCTACATGGATGACGACGGCATCGACGTCGGCAAGAAAGTGCCGATCAAGGTCCGAGTCATCGTCAAGGGCGACGAGATGACGGTCGATCTCACGGATGTTTCTCGTCAAGTGCGCGGCTTCTACAATTCCGGCATTACCACCGGCTTCGCCTGCTCGCAGGTGGCGTACAAGTGTCTGACCTCGCCGACCGATTATCCGATCAACGACGGCTCGTTCCGCAGCCTCAAAGCCATCGTGCCGCCGGGGCGCATCATCAGCGCGGTGCGGCCGGCGCCGATGCGCTGGTGGATGACCTATCCGATGACCATCGTTGACACCGTGTTCAAGGCGCTGGCGCCCGTCATTCCCGACCGCGCGATCGCCGGCCACCACGCGGATCTTCTGATTGCGGCGCTGCACGGCATCAACACCAAAACCTCGGAATTCTTCCTCGCCAATTTCGGCCCGCTCGGCGGCGGCTGGGGCGCCAAGCGTAGCGAGGACGGCGTCTCGGCGACGGTCTGCATCAATGACGGCGACACGCACAACAGTCCGAGCGAGCAGTCGGAGGTGAAATTTCCCATCGTGGTCGAGCGCTACGCGCTGGTGCCGGATTCCGGCGGCGCCGGGCGCCATCGCGGCGGGCTCGGCGTCGAGCGCGTGGTGCGCGCCCGGGTGCCGATGACCTTCAACACCCAGGTCGAGCGCGCCCATTGCAAGCCGTGGGGCCTCGACGGCGGCGGCGACGCCACCGGCAATGAGGTGGCGCTGCGGCTCGACGGCAAATGGAAGACCGATTTCCCCAACGCCAAGGTTCTGGTGGCGACGCTCAAGACCGGCGACGCCTTCCGGCTGCGCTCGGGCGGCGGCGGCGGCTATGGCTCGCCGCTGCAAAGGCCGGCCGCCGACGTCGCCGCCGATGCCAAGCAGGGCTACATCTCGGTTGCTGCGGTGCGGGATTTCTATGGCGTCGTGCTCGACCCCGAAACCTTCGCTGTCGATCTGGCGGCGACCGAGAGCCTGCGGGCGTCGATGCGCGGGACGCGGGTGACCGGAACAATTTCTCTCCACGGCAATTGATGTTCACGGCGTGCCAGACCGCCGCCGACACCTTTGGAGAGGAATAATGGACAAGAAAATAGCCGGACTTTTGGGAGCCGCAGCCGCCTTGGCGACGGTCAGCGGCGCGAATGCCACTGAAGTGCAAGGCAATGCGCCGAACCCTGCAGCGAGTTATCGGGATTTGCTCAATCCGGTCCCGAACGCGCTCGAGGCTTTAAAAGCCGACGATGCACGCCTCGCCGGCACGCCGGCTGATGAGGTCAAGCTCGCTCAAGACCATCATCATCATCACCACGCCGCGCCGCGCGTCATCGTCGTCCCGCCCCGACACCGCCACCACCATCATCATCACCACCATCACCACCACAGCAGCTATTACGGCCACTGAGCGGCGGAGCGATTCGGCCGGGTCACTCGCGGGCCCGGCCTTTTGCCGCGCGCAGCAGATAGCGATAGGTGCCGTCGAAGACGGTGTCGGTGTCCGACGTCCAGTTGGAATCCGCCGCCAGCGTCGGCCGCGTGGCGTGAATCCGGCGGCCGCGCATTTCGCGCTCGGCGGCTTCCGCCTCGTCCATCGGCACAAGGTTGATGTCGCAGGTGACCGGCAGCACCAAGATCTGCAGCATCGGTTCGCCGGGCCGGAAGATGTGGACTTCGCCCTCGCGCGGCGATTTGAACACGATGAATGAGATCATCGGCCACCACTCGGTGCGCAACAGCGCCGGCACGGCGATCGGCACCGTGCCGGTGGTGTCGGTATAGAACCGCGGATGCGGCTCCGTCCGCACCGCCCAGTCCTTGCCGACTTTCAGATCGAGCAGAAGCTGATGGGTGTAATAGTCGCTGCCGAATTTGCGGAATGGCGGCCATTCCAGATCGTCGTCGGGCGCCGGTCCAAAATCACCGTCGAAATGCAGCACGCCGTTTTTCTGTGAGACGTGCAGCTCGTTCTCATAGGGGTAAAAGACCTCGATGCCGTATTGCGCCCCTTCGGTGAACGGTGCGCAATGCCAAGCGTATTCGTGCGAGCCGTCGGTTCGCGGCGCCGGCTGCCCGGCCCAGCCCGGCATTTCGAGCTTGGTCTTGCGCGGCCGCAATCCCGGATTGACCAGCCTGTATTTGATGTCCTGCATCTGCAGTCCCCCATGCGGCCCACGCTATACCCGGCCGCCGAAGGAAATCGGCACCGGCGCAAAGAGTTCCATGTCGTCCTGCGCCGGTCGGGCAAAACACCGCAAAAGCGCGACGAATCAGGCCTTTGGCGCTTCTTGAACCCCTTGTTCCACAACGCCATATTAGCAAAGCCGCCTGGAATCGTTCCGGGCGGCGCATTGGGGCGCCGTAAGGGCCCCGCAAAGTCGCTTACAAAGGGCTTTGAAACCATGTCCAGGGTTTCGTCGCTATCAAGTCCCTTCCTGCTTGGCTTCGACGAGATCGAGCGCGTGCTTGATCGCGTCGGCAAGGCCGCGGAGGGTTATCCTCCCTACAACATCGAACGCATTGCGCGGGACGGGAACAGCCCGGAACGGCTGCGCATTACACTTGCGGTCGCGGGCTTCACCCGCGATCAGCTCGATGTCAGCATAGAGGAGAGCCAACTCGTCATCCGCGGCCGGCAACAGGACGACAAAAGCCGGCAGTACATCCACCGCGGCATCGCCGCGCGCCAATTCCAGCGCACCTTCGTGCTGGCGGACGGGATGGAGGTATTGGGGGCGGATTTGAAGAACGGATTGCTGTCGATCGACCTGGTGCGCCCGCAGCCCGAGCGCATCGTTAAATCGATCGCAATCAATGCCTGCGACGATTGAACCCAGTAGGACTCGACAAAAAAGGAGTCGAGGGCCATGTCTTATAAAATGACCATGTCTTCTGAAATGACCATGTCACCTGAAATGAACCGTACAGAAAACGACATCACTCCCGAAGCGCTTGCCCATCTCGGCGATGGCCGTATCGCCTACGTCAAGGCGATCCGCTCCGAGGATGTCGCCGCGCTGTTCCCGCAGATGCAGGTGCCGAAGCTGGCGCCCGGCGTAAAGCTGTTCGCGCTGCACGCCGCCGACGGCACGCCGATCATGCTGACCGACAGCCGCGAAGCCGCCGTCGCCAATGCCTGGAGCCAGGAGCTCGAGACGGTGAGCGTGCACTGACCAGGGATCAGGTATCAAGTATCAAGATGCCGAGGCAAGCGACGGACATCGTCGCTTGCCTTTTTGATTACTGATACCTGATCCCTGCCGCCGCTACGCGGCGGAAGCGGACGGCATCGCCAACACAGCGTACAGCGATTCCGCGTCGTGCGAGGCGCGCAGCTTGTGGGCGACCGCGGGCTCGCGAAGGAGCCGCGCGACGCGGGCCAGCGCCTTGAGATGATCGGCGCCGGCGCCTTCGGGCGCCAGCAAGAGAAAGATCAGATCGACCGGCTGGCCGTCGAGCGCCTCGAAATCGATCGGTCGGTCGAGCCGCGCGAACAATCCGAACAGGCGGGGCAGGTTCGCCATCTTGCCGTGGGGAATGGCGATGCCGTTGCCGATGGCCGTGGAGCCGAGCTTTTCGCGCTGCATCAGGATCTCGAAAATGGCCTTCTCGCTCTGGCCGGAGAGCACGGCGGCGCGCGCCGCCAGCTCATGCAACGCCTGTTTCTTGTTGTTGACCTTGAGCGCAGGCAGGATCGCGTTCGGTGCAACGAGATCGTTGAGCGGCATGAAAGTGACCTGAAAGCGAAAGTGACCTGGAAAGCGTAACCGGAGCCCTTAAGGCTCATGCGTTATCGATTGCAGATGGACCTGTACCCTAACTGTCACTGGGCATGATCGTTTCCCGAAAATCGTCGCCTGTTTTTCGGTTCATGCGTCGTAAGGGCGGCGGACCATAGGGAGCGGCTATCCCCGCGTCAATGGGATTCCGCCACTGCGGCAGCCGGCGGATCGATCCAGCCGAAATGCCCATCGGCGCGGCGGTAGACGATATTGATGCCGCCATGGGCGGCGTGGCGGAACACCAGCACCGGGGCGCCGGTCATGTCGAGTTCCGTCACCGCGTCGCTGACCGAAAGCTGCTTCAGGCGGGTGGTGGATTCGGCGATGATGACCGGCGTGAAGCCGTCGATCTCGGTGTCGCTCTCCGGCTCGGGCGCGGCGATGACATAGCTTGCGGCATCGATCGCGGCCCGGTCGTCAGGCCGCTCGGCGCGATGATCCTTGAGCCGGCGATGATAGCGGCGCAGCCGCTTCTCGATCCGCAATGCCGCCTGGTCGGCGCTGGCATAGGCATCGGGCGCCATGCCTTCGGCGTGCAGCGTGATCTTGGAATCGAGATGGATGGCGCATTCGGTGCGGAAACCAAAACCGTCCCGCGCCAAGGTCAGGTGCCCGGAATAGCCGCCGTCGAAATACTTGGCCATGGCCTCGGCGACGCGGTCGTTGATGCGATCGCGCAAGGCCGCGCCGACATCGAGGTTCTGTCCGGAAATGCGAAATGCCATGCCAGCCTCCGCTACAGCATGATCCCCGCTTAACTTGAGCTAGGTATCGGGGCGGGTAGTGTCAACGCATACCGCGTCGGACAAAACAGAGCGGCGCTCGGATCAATCCGCGGCAGCACTTTGTTTCTCGCGTCGGCGTTGCACCGAAGAGGGGATGCGCATCGCCTCGCGGTATTTGGCGACCGTGCGCCGCGCGATATCGATGCCGGCCTCGCGCAGCTTCTCAACGATGGTGTCGTCGGACAACACGTCGCTCACCGGCTCGGCGTCGATCAGCTGCTTGATGCGATGGCGCACCGCTTCCGCCGAATGCGCTTCGCCGCCGTGGGAGGCGGCGATCGCCGAGGTGAAGAAATATTTGAGCTCGAATATGCCGCGGCTGGTCGCCATGTATTTGCTGGCGGTGACGCGCGACACCGTCGACTCGTGCATACCGATGGCCTCGGCGACGGTTTTGAGATTGAGCGGGCGCAGGTGCTCGACGCCGCGGGCGAAGAACGCATCCTGCTGGCGCACGATTTCGTTGGAGACTTTCAGGATGGTGCGGGCGCGCTGGTCGAGCGCGCGCACCAGCCAGGTGGCGCTCTGCAGGCATTCGGCGAGGTAGGATTTTTCGGTGTCGCGCCGCGTCGTCGCCGAGACCTCGGCATAATAGCTCTGGTTGACCAGGACTTTCGGCAGCGTGTCGGAATTGAGCTCGACGATCCAGCCGCCGTCGGGTCCCGGCCGCACGAAAACGTCGGGCACGATCGGCTGCACCAGTGCCGAACCGAACGCCAAGCCGGGCTTCGGATTGAGGCGGCGGATTTCCGCGATCATGTCGGCGAGGTCCTCGTCGCCGACGCCGCAGATTTTCTTCAGCGCGGAAAAATCGCGCCGCGCCAACAGATCGAGCCGCGTGATCAAGGCCGCCAT
>Ga0210395_10003226_pt1 | contig 12529 bp, 11 predicted proteins | sample IncBWH4OmetaG_FD_150861 | JGI IMG/M metagenome (GOLD analysis project Ga0210395, IMG submission 150861) | Forest soil microbial communities from Barre Woods Harvard Forest LTER site, Petersham, Massachusetts, United States - Inc-BW-H-4-O ...
GCCGCCTACCCCACTACAACGCCCGAAAACTCGCCGCAGAACCCGCCGCCGTAGTGCCAACCCCCGAGCCATGCCCTCTAACACTCTGATATAGCCAACTTATCCAGAGTCAACCGTAGAAGATCCACCACACGGGGCCACGCCACAGCTTGGGCATCACCAGCCGGACCAAACGGAAGCGGCAGAAAACCACCCCCTTGGGCTGTTTGGGGCAGCGCGGGAGAATGGCCGGAAAGGGGGCAATCTTTCGCATTCGTCAGATGACGGATCACTGGCAACTGAGCGCCGAAGGGTGTCGTTCGTTTGGCCGCCAGGAGCCGGCAGAAGTCGACCCAAAGCGGTCCCTAACCTCGGCTCGTTTTGCCACTCGGCGCCGTGCAGGCCGACGGCCAGGATGTCGTCGCCGCAGGCTCGTAGTTCGTTCAGCATCTCCATCGCCTCGTCCGGCGGGAGATCGCGCCTGCAGCCCGCGATAATGCCGCCCGTCATTCCGAAATTATCGAGAGTCTCTCGGAATGCGTTCGCCAGGGCCTCAATGCAAGGCTTGATCTCTAACCCGCGCCTTCTGAAGCCCTGGGGCGAGATAGCCAGTTCCACATGCACCACGTTTTCGTCGTGCATGCGCTTCAGATATGTCGATCGAACAAGCCCTCGCCGGAATGGAGTTTTCGGACCTTTCAAGCTTCATCGCAGACGGGACGGTCGACGATTATTGCGATCGGGCTCGGCAGGGATAGGAGGCCCGGTTCTTACGCGCGAAGTGCAGCGCCATCTCGGGCGTGAGGCATCCGATCCGGCTGCGGAATGAGGCTCTAGGTGAAATCGCGGGGGCGTCTCGCTCTTTGCCCTGCGTCCCCGCGAAGGTCCTTTGACTGAACCTATAGCGGACGCTCGGCCTCGGCCGCAGGAGCGCGTCCTCATGTCCTTAGCTGCCGTTTGCTGCGAGAGTTTACATCACCCTACAGACCAATTTGGCACCCTCCGTCGCGGCCGCTGTCAGGCCAGTGGCCCCTAATCCAGGCGAGAGCTAATGTGGCGGCAGTTAAAGGCGGCGTGTGGCGCCAGGATGCCGAGTTAGAAGCGTGCGGTCTCGCCAGGTGCTGCCGGGCGACGAGTAAACCAAGTGGTGGGCCTGATCATCAGGGAGGCCGTACTTGGGACTCTTGAATAAAGGCGCAAGATTCGCAGTGGAACGATGACGAGGGAGGAACGATGACCGAAACCAGCCTCGCGGCCGCGCCGGCGCCCGCTTTCAAACTCGCCAAGACGCTGGGTATATTGGCGATCACCGCTTCCGCGGTATCGGCCGAATACGGCTCCGGCATCAACTACGTCTCGGTGCAGAGCCTGTCCGTTTATCCCGACGTGAAGGGGCTCGTGCCGCTGGCGATGTTTGTGTGCGGCATCGCGATGCTGCCCAAGGCTTATCTGTTCGCTGCCTTCTCGCGGGTCATGCCGCGCGCTGGCTCGAAGCATGTCTGGCTGGCACGCAGCGTCGGCCTGCCGGCGGGGTTTCTGATCACCTTCACCTACTGGGCGACGGGACCCGCCGGGTTGGGCTTTCTTGGCTATGCCTTCGGCACCTTCCTCGGCCAAGCGATGCTGCCGATCAGCCCGGCGCTCGGCCATTTCCTGCTGTCGCACACCGGGCATCTGCTGTGCGGGCTGGCGGCGATCTGGCTGACCTTCTGGATCAACGCCGCCGGCATCCGCCATTACGGGATCTTCGTTACGATCCTGATGTTCGTCATCGTCGCAGTGGCGCTGTTGATCACCGCCTACGGCTTCCTGACCCCGCCGGTGACCTTCGTGGCGGCCGCAAGCCAGGTGGCGAAGGTGCCGCTAGCGCCGCCGACGGCGGCCCCGCCAGCGAGCCTGTTCCATTTCATATCGGTGACCTCGCTGTTCGTCTTCGCCTATGCCGGGCTCGGTGCCGGTCCGGCGCTCGGCGGCGAAGTGCAGCAGGCCGAGAGAAAGGTACCGATCGGCATCATGTGGGGCTGGTTGGTCGCGCTCGTCCTGTTCACCGCGGTCGCCGCCGCGCTGTTCCACGCCGCGCCGTGGTGGGCAGTCGTCGGGCTGATCAAGGCCGGCAAGACGAGCTATGCGACGGCGCCGGGGCTGATCGGGCTGGTCGCGCCGAACTGGCTGACCGTCGTCCTGAACCTGCTGGTCGCGCTGATCGTCGGCAAGACGCTGGCGCCCGGGCTGATGGTAGCGTCGCGCTTCTGCTTCGCGCAGGCGCAGGACCGGATGCTGCCGGCGGTCTTCGCTGAGACCTCGGGCCGCAAGGTGCCGCTTGCGGCGCTGCTGCTGATCGCTGGCCTCGCCTCGCTGTTCCTGCTGCAATCGGTGTTTGCCGGCTGGGCGATGGGCGTCGCGGTGCGCTCGCTCGCGGTGCTCGGCATGTGGCTGGCGCTGGCGGTCGGCGCACTCAATCTCCACTGGCACAAGGGGTACCGCAAGACCGAGTGGGGCAGGGGGGTCAAGCAGCAGAAGCTCGTCGTGCCGACGGCGATCGTGTCGATCATCCTCGCGGTGCCGCTGATCGTCTCGCTCGCCGTCCTGCCGAAGACGGCGCTGATCTTCCAGCCGCTGTTCCAGGGCGCGGTGGTGCTGGCGATCGGGGTGGCGATCCTCGCCGTCGCGAACGCCAAGGCGAAGAGCCGCGGCGAGAACTTCCGCTTGATCGCCGCGACCCTGCCGGTCGAATAGAAGCGTTCGTCATTGCGCGTGAAACTCCCGGCGGGTCGACGCCAGGATCGCCTCCTCTTACCGGCACGGTGTCCAGTCTGCAGAGCTGGGTTAAGTCGGGTAGTGGCGGGTATCAGTCGAAGATTGTCCTCGACTGATGCTCGACAGCTGCGCGCCGAAAGCTGCCATTCTCCGCCGCGAATAAAATAGGTGAGCCATTCCACGTGGCTGTCAAATTGCCCCGCAACGCGGTGCTCGGCGGACGCCAGCAGGCGGCTCAGGACAAGACAGATCCGGCACCATCGCCTTTCCCCTCGTCTCGGGCCGAGAAACAGCGCGATGCGCCAGCTGCCGTCCCCGATAAGGCAGCCGACCAGCATCGGCACCGAAAACCCGAGCCCTGGAGCTGAGCGCCCGTGCGTTCAGGTTGGGGTCACACCATAGAACGGGTGCTGGATTCACCTTTAGCGGGACGGACCAGGAACATCACGCCGCGCGGTCGGCAATTGGGGAGTTACTGCGCAGGCGGCGGAAGCCGTCTGGACCGAGGCTTCCGTCGGCATCCCATAGATAATCGCCGGTGAGGTTGATGTGCTGCCAGCCGATAGGGGCAAGGTGGCCGAGCAGCACGTCCGGGATTATTTCGCCGCCGCAGCGCAGGTCGTCGAGCGCCCGGCCAAGATATACGGTGTTCCAAAGCGCGATCGCGGCGGTGACGAGGGCAAGCCCGCTCGCACGGTATTGCCGCGCCTCGACCGCCCGATCGCGCAATCGGCCGAGGCGGTGAAAGCAGATGGCGCGGGCGAGGGCGTTGCGCGCTTCGCCCTTGTTGAGCTCGACGGTCGCCTGCCGCCGGAGCCCCGGCAGCTCGAGCCAGTCGAGCATGAACAGCGTGCGCTCGATCCGGCCGATTTCGCGCAAGGCCAGCGCCAGACCATTCTGGCGGGGATAGCACCCAGCCGTTTGAGGAGGAGCGAGGCGCTGGCCTGTCGGTGGCGGAGTGATTCTCCCCAGAAGCGCCGTTTGAAAATTCCCCAGGTGTCGCCGGGTCTCCCGGGGCGCGCCCCGGGAGGCCCGGCGGCGCGTCGATCGCCGCTGACCCGAATGATCCCTCCTGATCTGCGGGAGGGGCCGGGCGGTGATCCGATTGGGGGAGCTGGTGATGATTTTGGATTTGCATCGGCAAGGGCTGTCGGTCTCGGCGATCGCGCGACAGCTGGAACGTGATCGCAAGACCGTCCGCAAGTACATCGAGCGCGGCCTGGCGGCCCCGGCCTACAGCCCGCGCGAGCCGCGGCCGGCGGTAGTGACGCCGTTCGCCGCTTCCCTGCGGGATCGGATCGCCGCCTTCCCCGAGCTGACCGGCAGCCGGCTGCTGCGCGAGATCAGGGAGCTCGGCTATGCCGGTGGCTACACCGCGGTGAAAGACTTCCTGCGCACCATTCGGCCCAGGGCGCTGCAGGCGTTCGAGCGCCGCTTTGAGACCCCGCCCGGCAAGCAGGCGCAAGTCGATTTTGCCTTCTTCCGAACTGTCTTCACCGACCAGCCCGACGCCGAGCGGATCATCTGGCTGTTCTCGATGGTGCTCGGCCACAACCGCATGATGTGGGGCCGGTTTGTCGCCCACCAGGATCTGCAGACCGTTCTGTGCTGCCATATCGGCGCCTTCGAGGCGCTCGGCGGCGCGCCGGCTGAGATCCTCTATGATCGCATGAAGACCGCGGTGCTGGGCGAGGTCGACGACCAAGGCATTGTCTACAATCGCAAACTGCTCGACCTGGCCGCGCACTACCGATTTTTGCCGAAAGCGTGCCCGCCCTACAGGGCAAAGACAAAGGGCAAGGTCGAGCGCCCTTTCCGCTACGTCCGGGAAGACTTCTTTCGCGGCGGCTCGTTCCGCAACCTCGATGATTTGAATGGCCAATTCCGGCGTTGGCTCGACACTGTCGCCAATCCGCGCCGGCACGCCACCACCGGCCGCGTCGTGCTGGAGCACTTCGCCGAGGAGAAGCCATACCTGAAGGCGCTGCCGGCGATGCCGTTCACCGTCGTCTTGGCATTCGACCGGCGGATCACCCGCGACGGCATGGTGTCGGTTGGCGGCAATCTGTACTCGATCCCCGACAGCACCCGCCGCCGGGTCGTCGAGGTGCATACGTTGGCCAGCGAGATCCGCATTCTGAAAGACGACAAGCTGATCGCTGTCCATCCCGTTCTGGAAGGCCGCGGTCAGCGTCGCATCGCTGGCGGCCATCGCACGGCGCCGCCGCCGAACAATAGCACGACGGCGCGCGAGATAGCGCCGCCTCCGACCGCACCGGCTGGGGCCATCGTCGTGCCTCGCTCGCTGGCCTTCTACGATGCTGTCGCGCGCCGTCTCGCCGGCGAAGGAGGCCTGCCGTGAGAGGCGCCGAGCCGGCACCGAGCACCGTCGATCAGGTGCGCCGTCACCTGGTCGGGCTCAAAATGCCGCGGGCCCTGGAAGTCCTCGACCATACGATGCGCCAGCTCGAGCGCGGCGAGATCGGCGTATTGGAAGCGATTGACGCCTTGCTCGGCGAGGAACTCACCTTGCGCGAAGCCCGCCGCGTCAAGGCCGCGCTCAAGATGGGGCGCCTGGTCACCATCAAGACCCTGGACGGCTTCGACTTCGCCTTCCAGCCCTCGCTCGACCGAAACCGGATCCGTGCTCTGGCCCAGCTGGAGTTCATCGATCGCCACGAGGTGGTCCACTTCCTCGGCCAGCCCGGTTGCGGCAAGACGCACTGGGCGATCGCCCTCGGCGTCGAAGCGGTCAGGGCCGGGCGGGGCGTCTACTTCTGCACCCTGGCCGAGCTGATCACCTCGCTGGCCAAGGCCGAGCGAGAAGGCAGCTTGCGCGAGCGCCTGCGTTTCCTGTGCCGGCCGCAGCTGCTGATCGTCGACGAGATCGGCTACCTGCCGGTCGTGCCCGGCGGCGGCAATCTGTTCTTTCAGCTGGTCAACGCCCGCTACCAACGCGGCGCCATGATCCTGACGTCAAACCGCGGCTTTGCCGAATGGGGCGACCTCTTCGGCCATCCGGTCGTCGCTACCGCCTTGCTCGACCGGCTGCTCCACCACGCCGTCGTCATTCATATCGAAGGCGCGAGCTATCGGCTCCGCCAGCACGCCGATCTGATCCCCGAAAATCTTCGCCTCGGGCACCTGGCCGGCTTCACCCCGCCGCCGCGCCGCCGTGGCCGCCCGCCGAAATATCAGCCCGCCCAGCCTCCCGTCGCCTGATCGCGGCTGCCGCACACCTGGGGAAATTTACTTCGCCCAAACTGGGGAAATTTACTCCGCCGTTGACATGCGGCTCATGGCTCGCGCTATCCCATACTCCCGCCGCTGGCGGTCTAGGCCCGCGGCCACCGAAGCACGCCGCGCGAACTCGCTTCGTCGCGGGCCGCGCCTTGCCATGTCAAATCGAAGGCAGGGCGCCTCGGGGTCCGCGCTTTGACGGCTGCGGCGCTCGCGCGCTATATGCCGCCTTATGTTCAGCGTCAAACGAGTTGCGCAGCTTTTCATCTCGTCCGCGCGAGGCGCCAAGTGGGCGCCGCGGAATAGGACGGCGCTCGGGCTTGTGCTGATCGGGCTTGTGGCATCGGCTATCGTGTACATGCTGCCGAGCAGCGAGCCGGTATCGGGGAGTGCACCTGCTACCGCGTCCGCACCGACGCTATCGCAGGGCGCTGTGCGCCCGGCCATCCCCATGCCGCCGGCCGCAGCGGCGCTCGTGCAGGCTGATGAGCCAGTCCCGACGCCAGCGGTTTCGATGCCGCAAACGGGGGAGGGGTCAGCCGGACGCAAAACGGTGAAACCGCGGGCATGGCACAAATGGCGGCTCGTAAGAAGGGCGGCCCACGCCTGGTCCTTTCACGCCCGGACAGCCGTGCTTTCCGAGCCCTGTCGCTATCACTGCGACGACTGGGCTGAGCCGATGACATGGCACGGGGGCGGGTATTGACCGCCGCAGCGAGTGGGCGCTTCGGCGCCAGCGATATGCGCGCCGACGGCCATACCGCAAAACCTGAGGCGCCGAGGCTGGTCGGGCCGACGCCGACAGCGCCTATCTCGCCGCCGTCCGCGCCCTCCGCGCCTCCGCGACGATCACCAACGGGCACCCGATCAAGCCTTTGGCGACGTGACCGCCCAAGCCGACGCGGACCATCAAGCTAACCCAGACCGGCTCGCCGGCGCCAAAAACCGCACCCGCGTCTATGCACTCGCCGGCGACGGCCGCCAGGCAATTATCGTCCGCAGGGCGCAGGATCATTTCCACCGCGTCGCCGTCTTGTGCAATCCGGCTGCAGGCGCGAACTGCGGCCGGCGACCGTGCGGTTATCGCTCAGGCCGTGCCTGAGGTGCGCTGAGGCCGCTGCCGCTGCGGCTGGCGCTGCTCCCTACTCGATTTGATGCGCGCCAAGTACAGTGAGCGGTGGGCTCGAAATGGGGTGGCAGCGGCGGCTTCACCGCCAACCGGCCTCGGCGCCTCGGTTCGGCGATCCTCTCCGGCATCTCCTTCCTCGCGGCGGTACTCGGTGCTACCGGCGCACGACGCGGCCGATTTTCGTGGGTATCTCGCTTTTCTGCGGCGCGGGGCTGAGGGTGGCTGGCGTCCTTCGGCTCGTCCGTCAGGCGCTGCGCGGGCCGACGCCGCAGTCGATGCCCCCGTGGGACGCACAGGGGCCAAGCTACCTGCCCGCCGGCGCCCGACAGCGGCGGCAGGCGTTCGGGTTGCGGCGTCGGCTCGCCCAAAGAATTTCACAAATGTCGGTGTCTGTTCCTTCAGGTTAGTGTAATATCTTCGGGGGCCATCGCCGCTGGGAGCGGGCACCGGGGCTTCGAGGCGAGGTATGCGAACGGACCGTAAGCCGCGGCGCGGCAGCATTAGGGCAGACTTGTGACTTTGAGGCAGTCGGCCGGAATAAGTCACCGGCTGCGGTGTCACATTGCATCAAAGCGTGCGCAAAGCGGAGAAACGGATGCCTGGAAACCGACGAAAATCCGCGACGCCGCCATTTGGTTCGGCTTGGCGATCAGCGCCGCGCTGGCCTTTTTCTTCCTCTGAGCGATCGGATAGCGCGCAGTCGAGACTTCACACCGCCAGCCAAATCGCAGACCACAGGCTCAGCGCTAGAAGAGCGATGACGGCGAGGCTTGCCCTCAGGCTGAGGGGCGCATCCCGTGTCGTTGCCCGCGGATTGTACGGGTAATCCGTCATGTCCCGAGCATAGCTGCTCAGCTTTGTTGCGCGGTTGTGGCGAAAAAATGTCGAACGCCCGCACCGATAACGGATCGGGTCATCCATGACGAGACCAAGTGCTTGCGGCACGCGGTCGATTTGGCGTGCTGCAAGCCTGCTGATCAGCCAGCACGGCGGGACCGCCGTATCCGAGGCGACGCGACTTGCCGGTCGGATGCTGGATCGCGGCGACAGCGAAGGCTGGCAGGTGTTGTGCGTGGATCAGCCTGGCGATCGAGACGCTACAGGCGCCGCGCCAGGGGCAACCGAATTGAGATGAAGCGAGTATCTCACCCCTATGGCCGCTCGGTCCCGGTCACGACCATATCGACGGGATCGGCTGCCGCACCGGGAGCACACAAGCCGGGCGTGCCAATCAGGGACCGTCGTCCGGGCGCCGTAGCGCTCGGCCATTTCCGCGGGATCGGGCTCGACCTGATGCCGGCAATCGAGGCACCAGACGATCAGCCGCAGTCGTGCTGCCGCGGCATTGCCGAGGGTCATTCCTACTTTGTCCTGCCAAAATCGGGGGTTATCCGTCCCAGGATCGCCTCACCTTCAGGCGTCAGCCGCCAGTACCCACCCTCGAATTTAGCAACTCCATCGCCGACATTTTCGCCGCGCCTTATCTCTCTCGTAATCAACCGGATACAGCTCTTCGAGCGTACAGGCGCCGCCATGATCGCTGAGCCGCGGCAGAAATTCCCGGCTGTGCACGTCCACTGTGAGATGACGGACCATGGGGACCCCCGGAGTTATTGTCATTTACCGTTTCGCGCGACGATGAGAGAGTGCCAGTTTTCAGCGGCCCGTATTTGCCGAGCGTCATAGGCGGGCCGGGCTTGGGCGTTCATCGGCGCCGCTTCCACAACAACCAGACGAGCACCAACAGTAGCACGCCCAAGCGAGGTGACATTATCCCTGGCTCGGCCGCGCCCAAGCCTTTGTCCGGCGAGGTGGCCGGCACTTCGATGCAGAGTGTTGATGTCGGCGGTGACGCAGGCAAGGTGATTTGGGAGGGTCGCCGACGCCAACTCCCGATCGCCGTGCAGAGAGGCGGCACGGCCTTCATCGCAGTCCCGAGGAGAACCAAAGCCAGGCCGATACGGCTGTACTCGTTATAGCGACGCTCCACCGCTTCCCAATGGGGGGCACTGCCGGCAACCGCATTCCGCTATTGAGCCTCGGGGCCACCCGGCGCTCCATTAGGCAATGCGAAACAGAACAGCAGCACAACGCCCGCCATGCTGAATAGCAAGCCAATGATATTGCGCGTTGAAATACAAAATGCGCGAGGTCGTCGTAACAGCGAAGGCAGCTTCATCGTCTCCGCCTTCCTTGCCCGTGGCTCGGCCCCGTCCCCGGCCGCAGCGGTGGCAGGCGTTCGGGCTTCGGCACCGGTGGTTCCAATTTCTCGAGAATGGCCTTCAGCGGGTCGAGCCGCGGCGACAGCGGGTAGCGGGCTTCGTCGATCGCGCGGCGCAACAGCTCGATCAGCGCCGCCTGCTCCTCATCGGTCAGGTCGAGCGTCATCGCGGTCGTCGGGGTTTGGCCAGTCCTTCGCTGGATCGCGCACCCACACGGTCCGCCCCATGGCATGGCTGACGATGACCGCGGCGAGCATCCCAAGTTCGAGGCGTCGCACGGTGGTCGGGGCTTCGTTCCGCAGTTGGTTATAGCGGTGCTGCCTGCCTGCCAATTCCATCTCCCTAGTCCTTTCACCTACGGTCAGGCCCGACAAGCGCGCGGGTCTCGTCATTGGTCAGGCTGAGGGGGACAATCGAAGACCTTTGTCGCTTGCCACAACCAGCGTATCTTCCCCAAGCGATGATGCTCTTGGAACAATTGCCCTTGAACGCTGTCCGCACTGCCGCGTCCATCGGCCAACTCTTGCGAGAATGACCATAGCAGCAAGACACGCATTCAACGGGTCCAACCCGCGAATTTGGTCCACGTACAAGTGCAGTAGCTGCGGTGGGATGGTTCTGGCCTGGGGACAGGGTACAACAAACACGAGCGGGGCCATCGTCCTCGGCACGTTACCCGAATTGAGCGAGCTAAGCGACGTGATACCCGCTACGGCTAGAAGATATCTGTATCAAGCTCAGGAGAGCCTGCATTCGCCCGACGGGGCGGTTATGCTTGCGGCGAGTGCAGTGGACGCCATGCTGAAGGCGAAGGGATATCAGGACGGTAGAAGCCTCTACTCTCGGATTAAGGCCGCGGCCGATGACCACCTCATCACCACCGACATGGCGCTCTGGGCGCATCAGGTGCGGCTGGAGGCCAACAACCCTCGCCACTCCGATGAGGAGAACCGCATGCAACGCCGGACGGAGCGATACAGGCTGTGGAGTTTGCTCGTGCGCTTGCGAACATCTCGTTCGTGCTTCCGTCGCGGGTAACCCGCGGCTTGAAGGAAGCCGGGGGGATACCGATTGCGGAAGGTGGAAAGCTCCGGAAGTCTAAGGGCTATGCGGCTCGCCGGCCGGATACTCGATCACGGCGACAGGAAGGGGTGGCAGGTATGGGTGGGATCAGACGGGCGATCGAGGCGCTACAGGCTCCGCGCCGGGCGAGCTGAACTGAGCCGCGCCAAATAGGTCATAGCGTCATATCGCAAAGTACCGCCAGTAACACTACGGAGACGATCGCTATCGCGAACCAGACTGTGGCGGCGTCCATATTGGTCAGTGACGTTGCTCGACGACCTCGATTAGATAGCAAACACAGACCCTGCATATAAGAAACATTCATCTATTTACCAAACCCCTTGCGACGGCGATCTTGGTAAACGGGCCGAAAGCCCTGATGTTTTTCCCGCCTCATCATTGACACAGACCCCTGACGCGGCCCGCGCGGGGATCGGGCCGCTGACTGCCAGGGCTGGCTGCCCCCGGCCCGCGACCCGCGGCGCAGCACTCGCCAGCGGTCACAGGCTGTGCGGGGACCAGCCCGGCTCCCCGCACAGAAAAATGACCAGGAATGCATTGCAGCGCCTTGCGGGAATATGGGTCTGCGCGGGATGATGGGCGAAATCGTCTGAAACCAGTGACGGCGACTGTCAAAAGGGGGAGGAACGAAAATGGACCTAATCCTCATAATCCTCGTGCTGGTCCTCCTATTCGGAGGCGGTTTCGGCTATTCGCGCTACGGTTACCGCGGCGGGATCGGCATCGGCGGGGTTCTGCTGATCGTCCTCATTGTTTATCTTCTGGTAGGCCGCGGTAGGTTCTGACGCGGCGCAAGGCTCACCTTCGGGGACTAAGCCGTCACTGCGGCGAGGCGGCGGTAGATCGGCGCCGCCCGACACCCGCACACGAAACGGCCGAGGCAGTGTGAGACCCCGGCCTATCTCGCGGGTGGCAAGGATGCCCGCATAAGGGAGACTTGCCAGTAAGGTAACATGGCGCGCCGCGGAGAGTTCCGAGCGGGCTCGGGGCCGGCAGGTTCCGCCCGCGAGCGGCCTGTTGTCCGCTAGCGCGCATGGATCATGTAAGCGATCCCGTACCCAATCGCGCCGGCAACCAACAGCGCAAGCAACGGCTGTTCGACCGTGTTGCGGCTCAAGTATTCGGCGGCCTGCGCGCCCTGCGCATATGTCTTCGCAGCGGCGTCACTGACTTGCTTGCCGGCTTCCGTCGCTGCGTCCCGGATCGTACTACTCGCCGCTGTCGCTGCCGTCTGAGCCTTTCCGGCCAGGTCACTGCCCGCGTCCACCGCGTTGGTGATGCCGTCCTTCAGATTTTTAGCGGCGCCGCTCGCCTGATCACCAATCCGATTATCGTCCATTGCCCACTCCTGAAGCTTGCTTGCGGATGGCTGCATGCCATCCCGCACCCCCGGTAAAGACTTGAAAGGTGAGAACGGTTCCGGGACGGCTCACCAACCCCCTCGCGGGCGGGATCACCATCCCTGGTCGCGACGGGCGCGGTAGGCGAGATGATCTTCGGGAACCACGCTGCGTCCGTCGCCGCAGCATCACTGACACTGCTCAAATGCGCCGGAGCCGAAGCAGAACTGCGTCTGCGGCTGCGGCAGTGGGGGCAGTGCTGGGGCCTGCATGGGGGGTGCGGGATCGGACAGTGGGGGCAATGTCTGCGGCTGCGAGGCGGCGCCGCCTCCGCCCGCATAGATCAGCAGCGTGTGCAGATGTTGCTCCTTCTGCACGCACTCCGCGAAAGCGTCGCTGCCTGGCTGGAAGCCGTAGGACGAGCAGGCCGCACGGGACGCGTCGATGGTTTGCATCGGCACAGTACAGCCGCAGAGCGCCGCGGTGAGGATGAGCCCGGCGAGCGCTGCGCCGGGGAGGGTGCCTGTTATGTGCTTCCCTTCCTGAAAAAGTGGTATCCCTCCGCGGGCGGCCGCCTTTTCGGGATTGGCGGAATGATCGAGGGTTGGGGCTTTCGATTTCGGCGGGTGATGGGAAGTGTCCACAAGCTCGATTATGGGCACAAGTTTGCGGGAGCAGGGTCGGCACCGGTGGTGGCCAGAGGAGCTGAAGCGGGAGATTGTTGCGGCCTCGCTGGAGCCGGGGTCATCGGTATCGGTGGTGGCACGGCGCTACGA
>Ga0210395_10003229_pt1 | contig 12525 bp, 11 predicted proteins | sample IncBWH4OmetaG_FD_150861 | JGI IMG/M metagenome (GOLD analysis project Ga0210395, IMG submission 150861) | Forest soil microbial communities from Barre Woods Harvard Forest LTER site, Petersham, Massachusetts, United States - Inc-BW-H-4-O ...
GATGCCCAGGTACTGCTCGATGGCGGTTTCCACGGCGGCGCGGTTGGTGTCAGCGATTTCCTGCCCTTGGGACAGCGCCGTGGTGAACGCCTTCAGGGTATTGGGGTACTTCTTGGCCCACGCCGCCGTGACCGCGTAGCCCTGGATCGGGAAGTCCTGGGTGGAGCCCTGGTCGAGGTCAGCAAGTTCGGTGAGGCCTTTCGCCGCCTCGCCGAGGCTGACGAACGGTTCGGGGGCGAACGACGCGCTGATGCGGCTCTTCGGAGCCGTCAGAACCGTCGCCACGGCTGGGAACGGCACGTTGTTGGCGAAGTGCACCTGGTTTAGCTTGAGGCCGTGCTCGAGGAGCAGGGAGTCGATCAGCAGGGTGCCGATGTCCTTCGGCGCGTTGACCGAAACGACCCTGTTCTTGAGCTGGCCAACCGTGCTTATCGCCGATCCACCCTTGACCAGCAGGGCCAGCACGTTCGGCTGCAGAAAGGAGGCCTCGGCGACGATGCGAAGGTCAGCCTTGGGCGCGCCGACGCCAAGCTGATCCTCGATGTAGGTGACGTAGTCCCCGGCGGTGATGTCGTATTTGCCTTGCTCCTGGCCGTTGACGAGGGTCTGCGTGGAGGGCGGTATCGCCGGCGTGGGCACGATCGTCACGTGCAGGCCCTGGGCCGCGAACAGGCCCTGTGTCTGAGCGATATAGAGGCCGGCCGAGTCGATGGCCGGGAACGCGTCGACGACGATATTCGTCTTCTCGAGGTTGAGCCGCGCGCCGCCGCCCGATCCGCCGGAAGAGCATCCTGCGGCCAGCATCGTGACCGCGATTGCCGATGCTATCAGCACGTTCCGCGATTTCATCTTGGCTCCATCAGGCATTTTGGCGCCGCTGGCGACCCTGTGACCGGCTGGGCGAGCACCGCGATCGACAGCGGCCTCGAAATGCGTCACGGAACATCATATTGTTTCGCACCGTCCGTCACATGCCGAACGGTATGACTTGCCCGAATCTCACGTCACCCTGTCATTAATACTAACTCTATGTGACTGATTTGGCGGTAAGGCCAGGTGGCTGGGACCGGAGCCAGCCTCCTGCCTCGGCCATGTTGGCCCTGATTGTGTCCCCGCGCCACAAACCGTGTCACATACGGCACTTTTACCCCAAAAGGGTGCAAGCGAGCCTGGCCCCGCCTTACCGGCTCGTTGCGTGAGCGATCGGCGCCGACGTTTGATTTGCTGGCAAAGGGTAGGAGGCCGAAAACGAAAATAATGCCAGGATACGCAGGGCACGTATCCATCAGATGGGGGTGCCGATGAATAAGGATCTCGGAGTAGATGTCACAACGGAATATACCGATGCGGAGGATCTCAAGGATCTGCACGGCGCCTTGCTCAGCACCCAGAGCGTCGAGCAGTTCTTGCACGAGATGGCCGTGCTGGCGGCCCGCCTGGTCGGCGGCGGCCTGTCGTGCGGGATGACCATGCAGCCCAATGGGAGACCGGTCACCGTGGCGTGCAGCGATCCGGTCGCCGCGCGGGTGGACGAGGTGCAGTACGAACTCGACGACGGCCCGTGCCTGCACGCCATGCGGGATGGCCATATGGTGCGCATCGAGGACACCGCCGACAAGGCGGGCTGGCCCGAGTTCGAGGCGCAGGCGGCCTCGCACGGGATCCGGTCCTGCCTGGCCCTGCCGCTGAACGCCGACGGCAAGCCGGTCGGCGCCCTCAACTTGTACGCGCGCGCGGCGTCGGCGTTCGGAGCGGCCGAAGCCCGGCGCGCCGAGAATTTCGCCGAAAATGCCTCAGGAGCGCTGACACTGGCCATAAGGCTAGCCTCGCACGCTGCCCTTATCGAGCAGTTGCGTTCGTCGCTGACTTCGCGAGCGGTAATTGATCAGGCGCTCGGGATCATCATGGCCAGGGAGCATTGTACTCAGTCCCGTGCGTTCGCGATCCTGCGGTCCGCCTCGCAGAATAGCAATGTGAAACTGCGGGATATCGCCGGTGAGGTCGTCACCAGCGTTACCGGTGAACCCCTGCAGCCCGCGCCGCCTTTCGAGGAAGGGCGCTCCTAAGCGCCGCCGTCGGTATCGGCCTTCGCGGCGGCATTGTCCGGCTGAGCTTGGTCCGTCTGGCTCGATTGGCTGCCCGGGCCGGCCAGCGACGCGGCGACGCTGGGAAATGTGTCCACCAGGCGATCGACCCCGGTAATCGAGAGCACTCGCTGTACGGCCGGCGTGCTAGCGACCATTCGCATCGCAGTTTCACTGGTGGCTGCTCGCCTGAATACGCGGACCAGGGCGCTTACTCCGGCGGAATCGCAAAAGCTGGTTTTGCTCAGGTCCGCGATCAGCAAGGTCGCGCCCTGGTTCAGGGCGCCTAGGAGCTCCTCCCGCACCATGTCCGCATTGGTCACGTCTATCTCCGGGGGCAGCGCGACCACGGCTACCTGGCCGATCCACAGTACCGGATAGCGCTCTTGAGACACGTACCACCACCATCTGTCCGCGCGAAAAGTGAGTTAGGCCGCGTCTCTGGACCTTGACGAGCGGCTAACCGTGGGCTTCGCCGCGCAGCGAACATTATTCACGTCGGCGTGGTCGCGGCGCAAGGCAGGTGCGTGCGTCATGCCGACAGTGTTATCGCTCCGTAAAGCCACACGTGGAGGAGGCAGTGGGGTCAGGGCCGGCGCGACTACGCTTGACGAAGTGGCTGGGCGAGGACGGGAGAGCATGATGCGAGAGTGGGCATGATAACCGTCGCGGGCGAGGCCCTGATCGACCTGATCGTAGACCCGGCCGGTCACATCGATCCCAGGCTTGGCGGGGGACCGTTCAACGTCGTGCGCGCCGTGGCCCGGCTCGGCCTGACCGCGGCCTTCCTGGGGCGGTTGTCTAACGATCGTTTCGGGCGGCTGATGCGGGAGGACCTCGAGCGCCATGGGGTGCTGGCCGCCATCGAGGCCTCGACCGACGCGCCGACCACCCTGGCGATGGTGGACGTCGACCCGGTCGGCGTCCCCGGGTACCACTTCTACTTGGCGGGCACGGCGGCCGCCGCGATCGGACCAGAGCAGGCCATCGTGCCCGCGGGCACCACCGCCCTGCACGTCGGCAGCCTCGGCCTGGTCATGGAGCCGGTGGGCACCAGCCTGGAACGGCTGGTGGCCGCGCTTCCGGCCGGCATCACGGTCATGCTCGACCCGAACTGTCGGCCGGGCGCGATCGCCTCCCGGCAGGCCTACCTGGACCGGCTGGACCGCATCCTGCGCCGGGTGGACCTGGTCAAGACGAGCACGGAGGACCTCACCTACCTGTTCCCCGGCCAGAGCACCGAACAGGCCGCCGTGGAACTGCTCGCCCGGGGGCCCGCGTGCGTGGTGGTCACGGACGGCGCGGCCGCCGTGCGTGCTTTCGCCGGGGGCCAGGAGATCCGTGCCGAGGTCCCGCCGGCCGACGTCGTGGACACGGTGGGCGCCGGGGACGCGTTCGGCGGCGCCTTCCTGGCCTGGTGGATCGGCAACGGGTTCGGCCGGGACGCCCTGCGCGACCCGGGCACCGTGCGCCGCGCGACCCGCGCGGCCATCTACGCCTCGGTGGTGACCTGCACCCGCCGCGGTGCCGAACCGCCGTGGGCCGCTGAGCTGGTCGCCTACGATGACTGGAAGTGGCTGCTCCCAGCCCGAACCCGCGACCACCGGAACAGCCAAGCGGCGGAATCTTCGCTCGCGGACTGAGCCCTAGGCCAGCGGGTGCCCGCGGGCCGGAGCTAGCGCACGAGCCGGGGCGCCGGTACCGGTCATGACGGCCGGATGTGCCATTTGATCCCCTGGCCGCTGCGCACCCGGTCCACCGCCTCGCCCCACCGTTCCAACGGCAACGGCTCGCCCAGCAGCGGCCGCGGGTCCACCGCCCCGCTGGCGAGCAGGTCCACCGCCTGGCCGAAGCTGCGCAAGATGGCCATCGACCCGGTGATGGTGATCTCGTCGTTGTACACCCGGAACGGGGAGACGCGGATCGCGGCCTCGGCCGGCGACACGCCGAACACCAGCATCCGCCCGCCCCGGTCGAGCAGCCCGATCGCCGTCTCGATCGCCTCCGGCACCCCGGTCGCGTCGACCGCGACCCCGAAGCGGGCCTCATCGAGCGCGGCGGCATCGGTGACGGCCTCGGCGGCGCCCAGCTTACGGGCGACCTCCAGCCGCTCGCTTACCCGGTCGACGACCGTTACCGGACCAGCCCCCGCGTGCAGCAGCAACTGCAGCATCATCAGGCCCATGGTGCCGGCCCCGATCACCACCGTCGGCTCGCCGAACACCAGGCCCAGGCGCCGCATGCCGTGCACCGCGCACGCCAGCGGTTCGACCATCGCCCCGTGCTGCCCGTCGAGGTGGTCGGGCAACAGGTAGGCGTTGACCGCCGGCACCGCGACGAACTCGGCGAACGCGCCGTCCACGGTGTCGCCGATCGCCGCCCAGTTTTCGCACAGGTTGTCCCGCCCGGCCCGGCACCGCCGACAGTATCCGCAGTACAGCGACGGATCCACCGCTACCCGGGCGCCGATCGGCAAGTCGGGCTTGACGTCCGCGCCGCGGGCCACCACGGTTCCGGCGAACTCGTGCCCGGGCGTGATGGGGTAGGGAGTCGGCGGGAACTCCCCGGCCAGGATGTGCAGATCGGTGCCGCAGATCCCGCAGCACTCCACCTTGACCACCACCTGCCCGGCCTGTGGCGTGGGGTCCGGCAGGTCTGCCACCCGGAAGCTGCCGGGACGGTCTAGCACAAGGGCCCGCATAAGTCCTCCATCAGTCGCAGTGGCGGGACCAGGGGGGTGCCCCCCGGGCGACCGCGCCGGGGCCTAGCCCGCAAGGCGGGCTCCCGTCTCCGGGTGGAATGCGAAGACGTCATCTGGCCGGACGCGGAAGGTGACTCGTTGTCCCGGCGTTAGGGAGACCCGTCCTTCGGTGCGCGCCACCACCGGGTCCCCGCTCTCAGCCAGGCGCACATGCAGCAAGGCGTCGGCACCCAACTCCTCTACCAGCAGGACCTCGCCGGCCAGCTCGCCCGTGCCGTCCGCCAGATGAAGGTGTTCTGGCCGTATGCCGAGGACGAGTTCCTTGAGGTCGGCCTGGCTGGCCGCGGTGCGGATCGCGATGGGCAGCGGGAGCGTGGTCCCCGCTATCCGGGCGCCACCCTCGGTGAGCGGGACCGTCTGCAGGTTCATCGCAGGCGAGCCGATGAACCCGGCGACGAACTGGTTCACCGGGTTGTCGTACAGCTGGCGCGGCGTGTCGCACTGCTGCAACAGCCCCCCGGCCAGCACCGCCACCCGGTTGCCCATCGTCATCGCCTCCACCTGGTCGTGAGTTACGTAGACGGTGGTGATCCCGAGGCGGCGCTGCAGTTCGGCGATCTGGCTGCGGGTCTGCACGCGCAGCTTCGCGTCCAGGTTGGACAGCGGCTCGTCCATCAGGAAGACCTTGGGCTCGCGCACGATGGCCCGTCCCATCGCCACGCGCTGCCGCTGCCCCCCGGACAGGGCCTTGGGCTTGCGCTCGAGCAACTGGTCGTCCAGGTCAAGCAACCGGGCGGCCTCCTTGACCCGGCGGAGGCGTTCATCACGGGGAACGTGCTGCATTTTGAGGGCGAAGCCCATGTTCTCCGCGACGGTCTTCTGCGGGTACAAAGCGTAGTTCTGGAACACCATCGCGATGTCCCGGTCCTTGGGAGGCACCCAGGTGACGTCCCGGTCGCCGATCTCCACGCGCCCGCCGTCGAGGGGCTCCAGCCCGGCCAGCATGCGCAGGGCGGTGGTCTTCCCGGATCCGGACGGCCCGACCAGGACCATGAACTCGCCGTCCTTGATATCCAGGTCGAGAGCGTCGACCGCGGGCTTGGCTTCCTTCGTGTATACGCGGGTCGCCGACACGTACTTCACATGAGCCATCGGGGACCTCCGCCCAGTGGGGCGCCGGATGCGCGGCCGTTCACTGTGTTCATTTGATGGCTCCCATCGACAGGCCGCGGACCAGCGAGCGCTGGGCTATCCAGCCCACGAGAATCACCGGAATCGAGGCCACCAGTGCCGCCGCCGACAGGTGCGCGATGTACAGCCCTTCCTGGGGGACGGAGCTGATCAGGAACATCGGCATGGTCGCGGCGTTCGTGGTGGTCAGGTTGAGCGCGAGGAACAGCTCGTTCCACGCGAAGATCATGCAGATCAGCGCGGTCGATACCAGCCCGGGCGAGATGACGGGCAGGATCACCCCGGTCATCTCCCGGATGCGCCCGGCGCCATCCAGCCGCGCCGCCTCGAGCAGTTCCCTAGGCACCTCGAGCATGAAGGAACGGATCATCCAGATCGCCAGCGGCAGGTTCATGGCGGTGTACAGGATGATCAGCAGCCAGAGGCTGTCGAGCAGGCCCGTCTTGAGGGCGATGACGTAGAGGGGACCGATCACGGCCACGATCGGCAGCATTTTGGTGGAGATGAAGAAGAACAGGCCGTCGCGCCAGTGCTTGACCGGGTGCACGGACAGGGCGTACGAGGCGGGGACGCCCAGCACCAGCACCAGGATCGTGGAGCCGACCGTCGCGATCACCGAGTGGGTTAGGAAGGGGCCAACGCCCGAGAACACCAGGCGGAACTCCGACAGGGTGGGGCTGAAGATGAACTTGGGCGGCCAGGTTTCGGCGGCGGACTCCGGCTTGAACGCCGTGATGATCATCCATAGCACCGGCAGGAAGAACGCGATCCCCACCACCCACGCGAGGATCCCCCAGCCTACGTTGCCCGCCATCTCGCGGAACTTTTGCGGCCCGGGCTCACGGTCCCGCGCCGGCAAGGCGGTCATACGCCTGCCTCCTCGAACTGGAAGACGCTGGCGAACATCCGCAGCGCGAAGGTGGCCACGATGATCGTCAAGATGACGGTGACCACACCCGCCGCGGCCGCGCCGCCGACGTCGAAGGCGAAGTTCACCTGCTGGTACAGGTAGAAGGGCAGGTTGGTCGTGGAGGTCCCGGGGCCGCCGTTGGTCATCAGCCGGACCGCGTCGAACACGTTGACCAGGTAGATCGAGCCGAGCAGGATCCCGAGCTCGATGTAGGGCCGCAGGTACGGGAACGTGAGCTCGCGGAACGTGGCCAGGGCCCCGGCCCCGTCGACCTTCGCCGCCTCCAGGGTGTCTTGCGGCTGGCCCTGCAGGCCGGCGAGCACGATCAGGGTCATGAACGGCGTCCACTGCCAGATCATCACGACGATCACCGAGCCCAGCGCGTGGGTGCTGAGCCAGGCCACGTGATGGACGCCGAATGGTTCCAGCAGGTAGTTCAGCAGCCCGAAGTTCGGGTCAAGCATCGGTCCCGCCCATATCAGCGCCGCGGCTGCGGGCATCACCAGGAAGGGGGTGATGACCATCGTCCGGACCACGCCCCGGCCGAAGAACTTGCGGTCAAGTAGCATCGCGATAGCCACTCCGAGGATCATGGCGACGATCACCGCGGTGACGGTCATGACCACCGAGCGCACGAGCGAGCCCCGGAAGGCCGCGCTGGTGAAGACGGCCTTGTAATTGCTCAGCCCGGTGAAGTGCGCGGCACCCGGGACGTCGAAGAAATAGTTCTGAAAGCTGTACCAGAGCGTCACCACGAACGGGATCTGGGTCACGATCACGATGTAGACCAGCGCAGGCAGCAGGGGGAGGCGGCGCTGCCATGCCTCCCGGCGGCCCATCCCGCGCGGCCGGACGTCGACCCTGGGAGGTGGGGCCAGGTCTTCAAGTACTGTCACGGAAACGCCCTCCTGACGAAGTGGCACGACCGACGGGGCCCCGGCCCACCCGGGGCCCCGTCGGGTGCGCGCTAACTGCCGGACAGTTCCGCCGGGGTGTACGCGGAGGCGGCGGACTGGCTTGCCTGCAGGGCCTGGCTCACGGTTTCTGTGCCGGCGATGGCCCCCGCGATCTGCTGGCCGACCGTCACGCCGAGGCTTTCGAATTGGGGAATGTCGACGTACTGGATGCCAACGTAGGGGACCGGGTTCACGGTCGGGTGATCCGGGTCCGTCGAGTCGATCGAGGCGATGGTGATGGGGGCGAACGCCTTAGCGGCGCTCAGGTACTGCGGGTTGCTGTACAGGGAGGTCCGGGTGCCCGGCGGTACCGCGGCCCAGCCGTACTTCGACGCGACCAGCGAGTCATACTGCTTGGAGGTGGCCCAGGACACGAACTTCCAGGCGGCGCCCGAGTTGGCGGTGCCCTGCGGGATGCCCAGCGACCAGCTCCACAGCCACCCGGAGGAGGTTGTCTTGTCCACCGGCGCGAAGGCGTAACCGGTCTGGGCGGCGACGGACGGGAAGCTGCCCGTGATGGAGGTCGCCGCGACCGTCGCGTCGTACCACATCGCGCACTTGTTCTGCCCGTACAGCGTCAGCAGCTGGTTGAAGCTGTCGTTGGAGGCGCCTGGCTCGCCGTACTTGCGGATGAGGTTGACGTAGAAATTCGTCGCGTTCTCGAACGCCGGTGAGGTGAGCTGGGGCTGCCAGTTCATGTTGAACCACTCGCCGCCGAAGGTGTTGACCACCGTGTCCAGGGCCGCCATGTTGTCGCCCCAGCCCGCGAGGCCGCGCAGGCAGATCCCGGACACCTTGCCGGGCTGGTTGAGCTTGGCCGCGAAGGTCTGGATCTGCGCCCAGGTCGGGTGCAGCGGCATGGTGAGCCCGGCCGCCTTGAACATGTCCTTGCGGTAGAACACCATCGACGACTCGCCGTAGAACGGCGCCGCGTACAGGTCTCCCTTGTAGGACAGGGCCTTGGAGATGGACGGGAGCAGGTCTGAGGCGTCGTAGCTCGGGTCGCTCGCGATGTACTGCGTGGAGAGGTTGGTCAGCCAGCCGTTCTTCGCGAACAGTGGGGTCTCGTACGGGCCGATCATGATGACGTTGAACGCGTTGCTGTGCGTGGCGACGTCTTTCTCGATCGCGGCCCGGAGGTCACCTTCGGTGTAGGTGGCGAACTTGACCTTGATTCCCGGGTACTGCTTCTCGAAATTAGACGTGGTCAGCGGGATCATCTGACCGGTGATCAGCGGGTTGGACACCACGGCCACGGTTATCGTGCCGGAAGTGCTACTGCTGCCAGTGCTACTGCCACTGGCACTCGTGCTGCTGCTGGAACAGGCGGCCAACGCCGCCAGGGCGGCTACGCAGCCCACTGCCCCGAGCGTGCGGAGCTTGACTGGGGGATAGCGCATAAACGAACCTCCGCAACGAATGAGGATGTTGTGACGGGGGGGACCGGTCAGGATCCTTGGTGGGGCCTCCTGTACTGCCGAGAATGCACCCTTGAGTATGCTCATTTGAGCGTGTCACCGCTCAAATGAACCATTGAACACACAGTGATCTCGTTGCTAGGCAAAGTCAAGAAAAGCTGCGAATATGAGACCTGGATGCTCAAATGAGCAACCCAAGTCGGTGGACTGGAGGGGTACATGGCCGGCTTGTCGGCAGATCGTCCGTCCGAAGTTGTCCTGGCCGCCCGGGTGGCGCGGCAGTTCTACCTCGAGGGTGTCTCCAAGGTCGACATCGCCGACCGGCTGGGCATCAGCCGGTTCCGAGTCGCTCGGCTGCTCGAGGGCGCCCGGGACGCGGGCATGGTGCGCATCGAGATCGGCCTGCCCGGGGGAAGCCTGGACGCGGGCCTGTCGGCGGAGCTGTGCTCGGCCTTCGGGCTCAAGCACGCCTTCGTGTTCAACTTTTCCGACGACGACGAGCAGGCGCTGCGGCACCGCCTGGGCGAGGCGGTGGGCCAGGCGCTGATGGACCTCATCACGGCTGGTGACGTCCTCGGCATGGCGTGGTCACGGACGCTGAGCGGGCTCGCCGCCGCGCTGACCCAGATCCCGCCGTGCCCCATCGTCCAGCTGACCGGGGCGGTGCCGCCGCCCGACGGCCGGGACCTGCTCGACCTGGTCCGCGGCGTGGCCCGGGTGGGCGGCGGGCCGGCCCACGTCTTCTACGCCCCGATGATCCTGGACGACGCGCAGACGGCGGTAGCGATCCGCCGCCAGGCCGACATCGCCGGGGCCTTCGCGCTTGTGCCCTCGGTGACGATCGCCGTGGTCGCCATCGGCGCCTGGGCATCCGGGCTTTCCACCATCTACGACGCGATCACCCCGGCCGAGCGCGACGCCCTGGCCGCGCTGGGGGTGCACGCCGAACTGGCTGGGGTGTTCGTCGGCGCGGACGGCAGGCCCGTGCCGACGCCGCTCGACAGCCGCATGATCGTGACGCCCGGCCCGGCGCTCGAGCGGATCCCGTTCGTCCTGTCCGTCGCCCATGGCGTCGCTAAGAGCCCCGCGGTCTACGCCGCGATCCGAGGAGGGCTAGTCCATGGCCTGGTCACGCACGCGAGTCTCGCCCGTGCCCTGCTCAGCCTGGCCGACGGGCGTGGCGGCGGGCCCTAGCCCGCAGGGACTCCACGCAGGCGGCTGGCCGGAAGACGGGCCGCTGCCGGGCGCCACCGCCAACCGCGGCCTGGTCGTCCGGGTCGGCGGCACTGTCCTGCGGCCCACCGCGCCGTGCCGGCGTGCCACCCACGCCCTGCTCGCTCACCTGGCGGCTGTCGGCTTCGACGGCGCACCCCGGGTCCTGGCGGCCGGCCCCTCGACCGAGATGCTGACCTACATCGATGGCCAGGCCGCGGTCCCGCCGCTTGCGGGGGACATGCTCACCGACGCCGCCCTGGTCAGCGTGGCTGATCTGCTGCGCCGTTATCATGCCGCGGCGTCGTCCTTCGACCCGGCGGGGTACTCCTGGCCCCGGCCGATCCCGGCCCGGTTCCGGACCGGCCTGGTCAGCCACAACGACGTACACCCGGCCAACCTGGTATTCCGCGACGGCCGGGCCGTCGCGCTGATCGACTTCGACTGGGCTGGCCCCGGCAGCGCCGCCTGGGACTTCGCCACGGCCGCGCGCAACTGGGCGCCGCTGCAACCCGACCGGGACATCGCCGACAGCAGGCAAGGCCGCGCGCTGGAGCGGTTCCGGATCTTCCTGCACGCCAGCGGGCTGCCCCGGGCCGGCCGCCGCCAGGTGGCCGAGGCGATCGTGGCCAACCACGACTGGACCTACGCCATCGTGACCGAGGCGGCCGCAGCCGGCCATCAGGGCTTCGCCGACCACTGGCGCACGGTGGCGGAGTCGGCCGCCCGGTCGCGGCGCTGGTGTCGGCGCTACCATCGCGACCTGCTGGCCGCGGCGCGATAACCCTCGGACGAAGCGGTCCTAGCGCAGCAGGATGCCGCGGATGAACGCGGCCTGGCCCGCGTGCTGCAGGCAGTCGGAGATCACGCTGACCATTCGCACACCCAACGTCACCGGCGGATCCCAGGCCTCGTCCACCACTCGGGACAGGTCCGCGTCGGTGATGCCGGAGACCAGCCTGATGGTCTGCTCGTGCACCGCGTCGTGGTACCCGGTGAGCAGGTCCGCGGAGGGAACCGTGACCTGAGCGACCTGTTCCGAGCTGTGCCCGTACCCGGTGTCGCCCGGCCCGAACGGCAGCTCGAACCGCTTGCCGTACTCGGTCCACACCTGCGGCACCCCGAACGCGCCCGCCACGTGGTCGTCCTGCACCCGGGCCAGGTGCCAGACCAGCCAGGCGATCGAGTTCGCGTCGCGGTCGAGCCGGGTGGCCAGCTGGCTGGCGGTCAGGCCCCGCACCACCTCGTGCACGATCTCCTGGACCCGGCCGAAGGCATCCGCCAGAACTTCCGCACTCGTCATCGGTATCCCTTCAGTCAAAAGCAGAATTTATCCGAACGGGCTGGGTGACACGCCCGGCTACCTGGTCTCGTGCCTCGCCTGGTCGCCGCTGACGGTGGCGCGAGGTACCGTTCCGACGTGCCCGCAGCTCGCAGCCGGAAGTCATCCCCGGGACCCCCGAAACCCAGAGCCCTCGCCAGCCCCGATATGCCCTCCGACCCTGTGGCCCAGGCTAGCCCCAGCCTCAGCCGGGCCGTACCGGATGTGCCTGAGCTCCTCGCTGTTGCCGTCAGCGGCATCGGCGGCGCCGAACGGCCGGGCCAGGTCACGATGGCCGAGGCGGTCCGGCAGGCCATCGAGACCGGCGAGCACCTGGCCGTACAGGCCGGCACCGGCACCGGGAAGTCGCTGGCCTACCTGGTCCCGGCGGTGCGGCACGCGCTGACTACGGGCAACACGGTGGTGGTGGCCACCGCCACCATCGCGCTGCAGCGCCAGCTGATCGACCGCGACCTGCCGCGCCTGGTCACGGCCCTGACACCGGTGCTCGACCGGGAGCCGTCCTTCGCCATCCTGAAGGGCAGGCGCAACTACCTGTGCCTGCACCGGCAGCGCGGCGGCGTGGACCCGAAGACCGAGGACCCACAGGACGCGTTGTTCGGCCAGGCCGCTCCCTCCGATCCGGCGGGCGGACCCACGTCGCCACTAGGACGGCAGGTCAAGCGGCTGCACGAGTGGGCCGAGGAGACCGCCACCGGGGACCGGGACGAG
>Ga0210395_10003231_pt1 | contig 12519 bp, 11 predicted proteins | sample IncBWH4OmetaG_FD_150861 | JGI IMG/M metagenome (GOLD analysis project Ga0210395, IMG submission 150861) | Forest soil microbial communities from Barre Woods Harvard Forest LTER site, Petersham, Massachusetts, United States - Inc-BW-H-4-O ...
ACAGCGTGAAGCCTTTCAGTTTGCCCTGGCGAGCCCACAACAACACCGTGCGCGGTTCTACGCTCAAATATCGCGCCGCTTCTCTAGCGGTCAGCCATGCTGGACGCCGATGTTCAGCGTTCGGTTGGGGGAGAGTGGCGTGCGCCTCTCCCCCTATTTCACGTGGTTCGTTGAAGCTTGAACCTCTCAGACGGGTGCGCACTCCAGCCTGACCGTCAACCAAAGGTCCGTGTTCTGTGTTGGTCGTCATGTTCGTCACCGCTTGTCAGTTGTCTGCAACAAAAATGTCTCGACAGGACTCTTGGCAACGAGAAAGATCAGGACAACCGCTGCCAAGACTCCGACGATTGTGACCATCCCCAATAATGTGAGTTTCACGCTGCCTCCTTCGGTTTGGCGATTCCGCCACAATTTGGTCCGGGACATCGATAGCCTTGCAGTTTCCCGTCCACCCAGCTCGTCTTAATCAGTTCCGTCGTCAACCAAAACTTGTTTGCACATTTAGGGCATTCGAACTCGTAACGCTGTTGTAATTCATACAATCGCTTCCACACGTTGTTTCGGTCAGCATCGGCGATGAGCGCATCGAACAGTCGAATGCCGCTTTCAATTCTCACGAACATCTGCAGGCCACACGGATCGCAATGCAGGTACGGCTTCCCCTTCTTGGTGATTCGTACTTCGCGTGCCTTGCCACAGATACAACAGGGAAATAGTCGCAGAGGATCGCGCTTCGCGAATGAGGTTTTCATTTGGACTCCTTCATGCCGCCAGGCTTCTGGTCGGCTGGTTGAATGCTGTTCTGCAGTTCAGATAACGCCTTGTCCGCTGTGGTGATCCACTGATAAGCCTTTTTGCCGTCTGCCTGTAAGACCTCTCTCACCTCGCCGCTCTGCAATAACCGCTTGAGCACGGTGTGAACTACAGCCAAGGGATTCACGTATCGAGTCAGGTTGTACTTCCTGGATTCAATGTTTTTCAGGAGTGCGCTCGGACTCATGGGAAAGAACGTCTCTTGCAAGATGACGCGCGCAGATTGCGTAATCCCCGCTTTCAGGTCTTTCTTGATGACGCGATCGACCCGCTTGTCAAAACTCTTTCGATCTATCTCGACGCAAAGATTTTGCAGATTGGTAACTACAGCATTGAGGCGGGCGATCTTCTGGTCGAGCTTCTGGCGTTTGACGAGGTGACGGGCGAGGTCTTGCTTGGCCTCGTATAAGGTGCGGTGATAGTCAATATGCGTCATACACGTATAGTAACACATAAGATGTGTAATTACAAAGAGTGTTTTGGAGGGGAGAACAGGAAAAACCAAGGCTGGAAACCGTCGATGGCAAGCAGCGAGAATTGGCCTTTTCGTTACACTTTACGTTACATACATACGTAACGTTAGTGGCCCTTCCTGAAGCCCTCCGGGATGAGGCTGGTGCTTCCTTAGCGGGTACCTGAACGCCGCAGGTATTCCATTCGGTCCTGTCCACGAGCGGTCAGGCGATAGGCCAGATAGCCTCTCCGAGAGTTCGGGTGTCGTTCGAGAAGTCCCTGGCGTTTAAGCCGTCCAAGATAGCTGTAAAAGGATCGGCGGGCGGGGATTGGTCGAAGCAGGATGCGAACATCGTCCGGTCTTAAGAACCTACCGTTTTGCGAGAAGATGGCCAAGACGTTTGCTTTCGTCATAAGGAAGTCTGATATTGAGTCATTGTTCATGTGATCCTATCTGATCGCACATGCTAGTGTATGATAACTTTTAAATTAAGATTTCATCTTATAGGCACGACTCTGTTCTTCCATTTGTTAATTCCTATTCAATCGTCTTCGGTATTTTAATTATTTTGCTATTCAATTATCTTCGTATTCATTTTGTCTTCGGTTTCGTCTTCAACTTTCATCTGTCTTCAAAACCAGCGCCACCGGGCTATGGATTCCGGGGCGCGAACATGGGCGTTCCCAATTGTTCTCTATTTTGTTGTATTCAACAGAATGCTGACGGTCTTGGAGCCTGAGTCGGTGACCGCCAAATCTAATTTCTTGTCTGCGTTGAACCGCCCCACTGCCACGTCGGTTGGGTTCTTTCCAGCCCGAAATGGCCCCGCAAATCCGAATGTGCCATCACCGTTACCAGTGAGCAAGGCAATACCGGCTCCCTGGCCTGAAGAGTTCCCGTAATCAGCGACCACAATGTCTAGCTTGCTGTCAGCAGTGATCTTCGCAGCCTTCAACCGGGCTGGAGAAACACCACCGTAGGCCAGATATGGAGGTTGAAAAGTCCCATCGCCATTGCCGAGCAGAATGCTCACTGTGTTGCTTGCAGAATCCGAGACTGCCAGATCCATCTTGCCGTCGTGGTTGAAATCCGCTGGGACGACTGAGAACGGATAGTCAGCGCCGACATCAATTTGCCTCGCCGCTTGAAACGTGCCGTCGCCGTTACCCAGAAACACGTAGACAAGGTTTTCCTCCAAGCTGGTCACAGCCGCATCGGGTTTACCATCACCGTTAAAGTCGCTGATCGCTACCCCGTACGACGCCGCGAAAACGCCATAGTAAGTAGGGGGACCAAACGTGCCATCTCCTTTTCCTAATAACACGGTGCTACTACCGTTTCCTCCCACCCAGAGATCGAGATGGTGGTCTCCGTTCAGATCGGCGACAGCTACGGATAACGGACTGTTTCCCGCGTTAATGTACTTTGGTCGCTCGAACGTGCCATCGCCCTTCCCGAGCAACAGAGCGACGCTTCCGCCATTGTTACCGACCAGCGATACGGTTGCGACGATATCAATATTCCCATCCTCGTTGAAATCGCCGACGCCAATGTCGATGAGAAAGGTGCCCTGTCCTACGGCGTACTTCCTTGGCGCTTGAAATGTGCCATCGCCATTGCCGAGTAAAATGCTGACTTGATTGCTGTAGTCCACGACCCCAAGATCCAGCTTGCCGTCGTGATTGAAATCTGCTGTAGCGATGCTTTCAGGTCTCGAGCCTGCCGGATAGAATTTGGGCGGACCGAAGGTCCCCGCAAGAGCAGCAGGCGGAATACTCAGCGTCAAGAACAAAACGAAGCAAGCAGTTCCAAACATCTGTGCCGTTTTCAAAAGTTCTCCTCGAAGGTATCCCCGGATCTCATTCGTCACCGAGCGACTCCGCCTACATGACCCGAGGCGGTTTGCGTCCGCCCAGGTTGTTCGCAAATCCGGCGCACCAGAAGCAAGGCACCTGTGCCTAACAGAAGCGCCATGATGCTTAGGTCATATCCTGCCATTATCAGGGTAAGAGGCGGAAATACAGTTGCGAAGACGACGGCTGCTAGGGTGTAAATACTCCTGAATCCGGCTCCCTGATAAGTTTGTCCGAGTACGATCATTGTCGGACCCAAAACCCAGACGCCCAGCAGCATCGAGAACGCGAGCGACCGAGGCCCGGTTTTTGCCTTCGATCTCACCGAGAAGTAGGCGAGAGTGACAACAAAAGGCATGACGAGAGTCAGGACCCAAATAGCTGTGGTCGTGGGCTCCGACCTCCTAAAGTAGTGGTACGCAAGATCAGGCAGCCAGAATACACTCCCTCCAAACAGAGCAGCTTTCCATCTCCCGGATACAGCATCTCCGAATCGCCGCTTGTTAACCTCACTGTCCATAGACTACCCCCCGAGGAATGCAGTAAGCATGAGTAAGTGTGCCATACCCTCCAAAGACTACAGGGTAGAGAGGTCCGAAAACGAGCACACCCAAAGGAGATGAGTCGTTATATCTCCCCGTCTTAGGATCGAAGTTAGCTTGTAGACAACCGCGGATGTAATTCGAGCGAGGGCCGTTCGCGAAGGCGAGGCAGATTCCGTAGAGGTCCAATCTGTGGCCCGCCTTATACGCCGCACAGCTCGTCGTGGCAATCCCATTGGCCGATGCATTGTCAGCCAAAGAGCTCAGCATCGAGGCTAGAACCAAAACATCTATCGAGAATGGTGAGTCCAGCGTTCCAGCTCCCGAAACGCCAGAAACGAAGCCGGAGCCGGGAGAGAGGCCGAGCAAATCGCCCAAGCTGAGAGGCTGGGTGGGCAATTGCGGAAGCCCCGTTGTCACGTTGCCGGGCCACGGGCCGTGGTTACCGCCGCTGACTGGGGGTGCGCCGCGACCACCACCACCACCACCTCCTCCTCCACCTCCACCTGGGCCGACCGGCAGATACACGGTGAAGGGACCGCAGCTCACGCCAGGGTATCCCGCGCCATCAGTAAGCCCCATACAACCGTCGCCACCGCCTACACCACCGCAGTCAAAGCCCCAGCAAGACACGATGTTCAGCCCCAGAGGGTCTGTGTTACTTATGGGATTGTTGGCGACGTAGGCATATCTGTTCCAGGTCTGGGGATTGCTTGGGTCCACCGCCGCCAGTCCCGAGGGATCCATCGAACCCCAGCGTCCCTGCGTCATGCTGTCAGTGCGGAACCAGAAAGCTGTCAGGTTATCTTCCGAGTCCCACTGCTGCCCGGTAAAGTGCATGGGGCTTTCGTCTGCGCCGGTGCAACTCTGCATATCCCCGAACGGGAGGCCGGTACAGGTTTCCTGCGGTGACTGCGTCGAATTCACTCGCATACGCTCGGTTCCCACCCAATCGGCCAAATCCAGATAAGTCGATCCGCTCGTGCCGCCCACATAAGTCGCGAGGTGCTTCGATCCCGCGTAGACTTCCCCCCGGTTCCATGCCCCACTGGAACTGAACTCCGCCACCTGATGCCTCGCGATGTCATACACGTAATAGACCGTGCCCGCGCTCGTGGTCTTCGTCACTCGTTGCCGCGAGGCATTGTAGACATAGCAAGCTGCTGCCGTGGAACACTGCCCAGACGTGCCATCCACTTGGACCACCCGGTTCTCAGCATCGTAAATGTAGCTATGCGAGCTATCCCCGATCATATTGCCTGCCGCATCGTAATACACGCCTCCGCTATTGATGTGGCCGTTGCCATCGAAGCTATATTGCGGGTGCGGACCTGACCCCGCCGTCCCATTCTGCTGCCAGCGGTTGCCGAAGCGGTCGTAGAGGTAATTAAACCCAAGTGCGGATTGCCCTCCGGGACAGTTGGTGCCGCAGTAACTCGTGCTCAGGCGATTGAAATCGTCGTAGGTGTAGGTCCAGTTGCCGTTGATCCAGTCGTTCGCCGCCACGACATCCGCATTCGGTGCAAACCCTAAGGGTTGTTGATTGTTCCCGGTCTGCATATTAAAAGTGTATGCCATTTGCGAATTGGAACAGGTCACGCCGGGAACCATACACGCCCAATAGCTGTATAGCCAACCGCGATTGGTGTATCCGTAATGTTCGTTCAGGAAACCCAGGTTGTCTGTTGTTACCTGCCCCAGAGCGTTGTATTGAGGGCCTTCGAACAGGGTTCCTGGATGGTTTGCATCATTCAGGCTACTGGTCACCCCGCTCAACTCTGCGGCAGTGTTGTAGGTAGAGCTGAGAGTTACTCCCGCGCCGTTGGTCGCGGTCCGCACATCGCCTAAATAGTCATACGTATAGTTCAAATCGTACTCGGGCCCTTGGCCGTTTTGCAGCCGCCACTGAACTCGCCCCATCGGGTCGTAGGTGATGAAACCCTCGCCAGCTATCAGCGCTCCGGTGGTCGCATTGTTCACCCGCGTAGCAACGAGACGCCCCTTTGGGTTGGTTGCGGTTTTTCCCCAAGGAGTTGCTGAGTCATAAATCCACTGTGCGCTCGGTGTAGTTCCGTCGTTGTAGCTGACCCCAGTCATGCGGTGAAGAGAGTCGAAAGTGTAAGTGGCGGTCCAATTTCCGTTGCCGCTGCCCAGGTTTTGTTTTGGCATGCTGCGCTGATAGAGGTCACCCGCTGTGACCGTGTCGTAGCTGTATGTCGTCGGCCCCCACGCTTCAGGGTTGGCGTCGAGCGTGAGGCGCGAAAGTCGGTCGTAGTTGAAGGTCCGGTTCTGTGCTCCCTGCGTCATGTAAGTGATGTTGCCCAGCGCATCGTAAGTGTACGTGGCCAGAAAACCGGTTGCTCCATAAGCCCCACAGTTTTGGGGAGAACCGCTGGACCCGTTGCCCATTTGTGTTGCGCTACTGACTTCGCAGACTGTGTTGAGCCGTCCCAAACCATCGCGTTGGTAAAGCTTTATCACGCGATTCGTGCCATTGCCTTCGTCTTGAACATTGGCCCACGCGCCGGAGTAAGCCGTCAGTCGTTGGCTGCTGTCAGGGTTGGTGATCGTGGTTACCCGGCCAAGCGCGTCGTAGGCATATTGCGTCACTCCGTAGGTAGGATCGCCGGAAGTGTAGTAAGGGTTTGAGGTTGAAGCGAGACGCCCAAGTGCGTCATAGGTGGTATCGACATAGGATGCCCCATTGGGATCGGAAGTGCGCTGCTGCTGCAGTACGCGGCCCAGGCCATCGAGGTTCGTTTGTGTTGTGAGCCAATGACCCGAGCTATCAATCAACTGGTTGACGGTAATGTTCGCTGGGTTCGACGAAAGGTTGTAGTTGGTTGTGACCTCGCCCCCATCGGGGTAGTTGACTAGATTCGTCCGCCACATCACGTCGTAGGAGTAGGTGGTCTGCTGCTGGTTCTCGTCCTTGGTCGTCAGGAGCACCCCACCATTGCAGTCCCAAGTCATCGAACGGGAAAGACTGAGGGGCTCGGTGATCGAAGTAGGAAATGCAAAGTCACAGGAAGCGGTCGAACTGGAGTAGTTGTACGTCGTCGGATTCGTTGACGCATTGGTGGTGCTAACGTCCGATGACGTTTGCATGATTCCCGTATCGTAGTAAGTAAATTTGCGATACAACGTGGTGGTCCCACTTGCTTGCGCAGCTAACGTGGTCAGGTTTCCTCGTGATCCTGTAATCGAAACATGTTGGGTCGCGCCCGATGCGGTCAGGGAGCCTTCGTCATAGGTGTATTGTGTATTCGCCTTCAGATTTCCTCCACCGTCGTACGTCGAGACCGAAGATGGCCTGTCTACAATCCCGTTGCCAAGCGTCGCGTAGGCAAGATGCGTGTGTCGAAGAAGCGCGCCGACACTTCCCGTGGCGTAGTCATAGTCGTACACATCGGTCATCAGGCCATTACTGTTGTAGTCGGTGTCCGTCTCAGCCTGCGAACCGGAAGATGTGGGCAAGTAGTGGAAGGCAGTCGCTCGCGCTATCGGCGAAGTCACCGCTGTGTTGTAGCAACTCGAAGGCGTGCCGACGTTGACCCCGTTGTAGCAGGTGATTGTCGTACTCAACGTGCTGGAGCCTTGTTTGACGACCCGCTGGGTTTCGAAGAAATTGTTGGTTGCATTTGTCGTAGAGCTATCTTTTTCGAAATTGACAATGGTTTCATTGGCTAGCGGATCGGTGACGGTGGTAGTCCACGTCGATCCTGAACCCGAACGAGAGTAAGTCCACGGAGTAGAGCTGTCCGGTGTGGTGCGTGTTAGTCCAATCGTGCTGCCGTCCGTGCAATTAATTCCACCGTTCGCCCCTGTATAAGCGTAAGAGATTGTGCCTCCAGTCGGGAGCTCGACTGACGCCAGGCGACCCGTGATATAGCCAGAATGACTTGTGTTCTGCTCATAAGTGAACGTGTATTGGGTACCGTCCGGCAGACCAATGCTGCTTACCATCGAGACATTAGTCATTTGGTACTCTCCAATCCCACTACACAAGAAACTTGTCCAGACATTCTGAGGACTGTAATTCAGCGAGTAAGCCTTATTCCCGGAAGGGCTCGTATAGGTGAATGTCTTCGGAGAGGTTCCCGCAACCGTCAACACCGCCGTCGTGCCGGAAAGCGTGTCGTAGAACTTGCCACTGCCATCGGTCGTAATCTGGTTGCCGTTCGCGTCCGTGGCTGTCCCTGCTCCTGTTGACGATCCAAATGGGGGATTGATGACGCTGCCGCTCCGCGAGGTCACTCGGTCTGTCCCACTGCCATCCACATAATAATAAATTGTGTAATCGGAGCCATCCCGAGCCGTACTTGTAAGGTTAAGTTTCGTGTTTTGGCACTGGTCGATCTCAGCCAAGCCACCTACCGCATGTGACGTGCCGAATGGGTCGTGATACACGAAATTGGACCACTTCAAAAGAGCCTTGCCTAACCTTGGATCGCAGACAGTGCCGCTGTAGTCGTAGCTCACGTATCCCGTGGCAATTTCAGTGTCGCCCCTCCAACCCCAATTCGCCGTGGGAAACCAACTCGTCACGCCATTACTTGTAACCTGGGTCCAGATGGACGAGTCGTAGCTGAGCGCGTAGGTGAAAGGCATTCCGCGTCCTGCCTTGCTCACGACGGGAATACTGAAATGAACATTAAGATTCCCCAGATTCACGGTGTCGAATGGACCTCCACCAAAACTGCCGAGCGGCGGGGTGCCCGTAGTCACTTGGCCGAACGCACTGGCTGCAACAAAAATCACCGCCACCAGCGAATATGCGAGTCTGAGTCTGAACATCTGCGCCTCCGCAGAAATTTGGCTATTGAATAGCGAACAAACTATCTTGGAGCCCGGAATTGACGGTTGCCGTGGTCGCGGTGAAATCCAAAAGCAAGTTGCCGTTGAAGATTTCCTGGATGTGATTAGGAATCTGTACGCCGTTCTGATTCCCAAAACTTGAGAACAAAATCTGAACCGCGATGTTCGTTGTGGAATCGGTGTCCGGATGTGCATTGAAGTTTGTCGCAACGGGTAATAAGGTCGTCGCATCGAGATAGAAATCCATACTCGTGAGTTGCTGACCGGACCACACCGAGTGCAGGTGTTGAACCGAACTCCCATTGAGCGTTTCTAACCCGATGTAGGAGAGAGTCTGGTTTGGGTCGTTCGCAGATGCCAGCGAAGAGAAGGTGGGGTAGAACCAGACCGCATCGGTAAGACAATTCTGTTGAGCAAACAGGTGTGAATTACCGTCCGAGCCGATCCATTCTGCAAGGGGACCACTTGTCGAATTTCGTATTTCCGTCCGTTTGCCGCTATCGAGGTTCAAGTCAACTCGGCTCTCGTATCGGCCCTTCGCCGAGAGAGTTGCCGTGCCTGACCCGACATTTGAACCTATGGTCATCGTGGCGTTGCCAGTAAGCGTGACATCGTTAACCTGTGTCCCGCCCGTTAGCGCCGTAATGGACTGCGCTGCAAGCGCGAGCGCCAGCGGATCACTCTGCGCGAGAGAAATGACTGGAACAGTAAGAACACCCAAGGCCAGCAGTACGGCGGTCGCATGACTCATATAACTTTCTCCTACTACCCAAATAGGCACCAGACCTCCCAAGCACACTTCTACAAGCACGCAATTAGCAAATTTCGCGTCTGACCCAAAGCTCAATCTTCAAAGGGAAGCAGCGATAAGGACCACAAACGGAACTGAGAATCCGTCGCCCCCTCAGACGACAGTCCTGATCGCTGAAATTGAACGCTAAACTACGGGACAGAAGTTGGAATGTCAAGTAAAAATTCGGAGACAGCTCGTGTCCCATTCCGCTAATTGACCCACTCGGTGCGCCGCCCAAACACTGGCCAGTTTCGCTAGGAGCTTGCCAAGACCCTTGACGCGGGACAGGCGCACTCCTTCAAAACCATGCGGTGAAATTACACCTGCCAATCACCTGCCGATATCACTGCCTTGGACTGCCTTCTAATATCTAAAACCGCCATCCGTTGCACTGTAAGTTGTTGAATGTTAGTTTGAAGGTGCTTTCGACTCCCACTCGCTTCCGCCATCACTAAGTAGTGCAGGCCTGCGCAACTACGTATCCGGAGTGCGATGGGTTTGCTTTCACGTGATCCTGGAGGTCCTTACCGGTGAGAGTACTGTTTGTACCGGGGTGACAGGGACCAAAATATCCTGATTTGCCGTGCGACGGATGGCTGCAGTAGAGCTGGCTCCCAGGGGCGCTCGACGAGGCATCGGGCGCCAAGGCAAACAACGAAGCGAGAAACATCGAAGCACACAGCGCACAGACAAGTCTCACTGGTTTCCCTCCTAAGCGTATTCGTTTGGAATATTACACTCGCGTTGGTTTATCGTAAACGAGTTCGGAGTTGGCGTCGGCAGCCACTCGCAAGCGCTCGGCGGGATCCGTTAGGACTTCTGCGATGGTTGGGTATTCTTCGGTTGCCACTTCCATATGAATAACACGTAGCGCTTACCGGGGATGTCGCTACCGGTCCAAGTTGCGAAGTTCTGTCCGTTTCGATCCTGGCTTAGGACGACCGGATTTTCTTTGGAAAGCGAGGACGGCTGGCTGCGTCCGTCATCGATGAAGACCTTTGCTTCGGTGACTTCCTTTTCGGCGGGAAAGCGAATGGTGAACGACACGAATTTTGTGGGCACTTCGATGTCAGCCCGCCAGTCTTCCTGAGTCTCTCCCTGAAAACCGTTCCAGATCGTAAAGTTGGTTGAGATTGGCCATGATGCTCCGACCGGTTGCTTGCCCAGAGGAACTACGAATTCATAGGTACGCCGTTCACTGTCGCTGGAAACCTCGTTGAACGACAACTCGACGCCGCTCGGAGCCCGCAGAAAACCTGTATCGATGCCCGCGCCGGTGGTCCACGGCCGCAGCCCATAGTCGTCGGTCGAGATACTCAGTTTTCGCAGGAGGTCGTTTCGCGTGAAGGTGGCCGATGAGATTTTCTTAGTTCGCTTGTCAACGCCCGACGGCAGCTTCTTCCAACCTGACATGTCGATAAAGAAGGTTGAGTAATCGCAACTGTACGCAAAGCCCGTGGAGTCCAAGCGGGTGGGCAATGCGTAGCCGCTGGCGAGGGCGTTGGGAGCGGCAGCAACTCCAAAACGACCAGTGACCGCGACCAGTGACGCTGCTACAAGGTTGAGGAGAGAAAACATCAAGATGCAACCGAGAATTTTTGGACGCGGCGGATCACGTTTCTGTTCGGCATAGAACAGCCAAAAACTCAGGAGAGCGAACAGGAACACGAGGCCTGAAAGACCAAACTTCAAGATTTCAACCACATTCAGTGGCTGAAATTGAGCGAGAGAATCGACCGCATTGAAAGGAAACCCGAGCGCCACCAGTGCTCCCTTCCTGGTCACTCTGCCCCGCAAAGGAGTCAGCGCATATGCGCGCCCACCCCGCGCGGCAGTCTTACGAACCACAATTAGCGACCAGTCTACTTCCACTCACAGCCCGTGTAAACAACAGCTTCGTTTTCATTACGCAGGTTTCGCGTAGAACAATATAGTGTCCCGGCGTTGAAAAACGTTACAAGATGAATTCCTGTGACGCTAACTTCATATCGCGTTAGTTTATTCTTCCAACCTATGGCTCCTGCAGCTCACGATGCTTCGCATTTGTTTGTAGAGATCGGCGCTGCTATCGTGCTGCTTGCAATTCTTGCGCGGCTCGCGAACCGGTGGTGCTTCTCCGCCATTCCTCTTTATCTTCTGGCTGGTCTCGCCTTCGGCAATGGCGGCCTGGCGCCGCTTCCGCTCAGCCGGGGCTTCATAGGAACCGGGGCTGAGATTGGTGTGCTCTTACTGCTGTTCATGCTGGGGCTGGAATATAGCGGAGAAGATTTGAAAAAGAATCTCCGCGTCGGCCTGCCCGCGGGCATGGTGGATCTGCTTTTGAATTTCACACCCGGGCTCGTGACCGGGCTTCTTCTACGATGGAGGCCACTGGCCGCGGTCTTGCTGGGAGGAATCACTTACATCTCGTCCTCCGGAGTGATTGCCAAAGTGCTGGAGGAACTGCGGCGGATCAACAATCCAGAGACGCCGATGGTTCTGGCCGTACTTGTGCTTGAGGATTTGGCGATGGCCGTCTACCTGCCTCTAGTAGGAGTGTTGCTGGTCGGCGGCGGGCCCGCGAAAATTGCGATCTCAGTTGCGGTTGCGGTCACGGTGGTCCTGCTCGTCCTCTTTGTCGCGCTGAGATATGGACAGCAGTTGAGCCGGTTTCTCGCTCACGAGTCGGACGAGATCATTCTGCTTACGACGTTTGGAACTGTGCTGCTGGTGGCTGGTTTGGCGGAGCGCTTCCGGGTGTCGGCAGCGATCGGTGCGTTTCTAGTCGGTATCGCGTTATCTGGACCAATCGCAGAGCAGTCGCATCGACTTCTCGCTCCGCTTCGCGACTTGTTCGCGGCGACTTTCTTTTTCTTCTTTGGGCTGCAGATCGATCCCGCTACATTGCCTGCTGCGCTACCGGTTGCGCTGGGATTGGGCGCGGTCACCGCAGCCACGAAAGTTGCTACCGGATATTGGGCAGCGAAGCGAGCCGGCGCCGATAAGCAGGGAAGTCTGCGAGCGGGAATGGCGCTGGTCGCACGCGGAGAGTTCTCGATTGTGATTGCAGGTCTGGGCGCGGGGCTCGAGCCAAGCCTGGGGCCGCTCGCCGCCGCTTACGTGCTATTTCTGGCAATCCTTGGTCCGGTTCTGGCGCGGCTCGCGAAGTAACGACAACGCGCAGTTTCATAGTGGAACACGAACACACTTCTTCCAAATAATTCCGTCAGATTGGCATTGATAATTTTTGTTTTTCTGATATTCTCG
>Ga0210395_10003232_pt1 | contig 12519 bp, 8 predicted proteins | sample IncBWH4OmetaG_FD_150861 | JGI IMG/M metagenome (GOLD analysis project Ga0210395, IMG submission 150861) | Forest soil microbial communities from Barre Woods Harvard Forest LTER site, Petersham, Massachusetts, United States - Inc-BW-H-4-O ...
GTTTACAGCGATCGTCTGAACTTTTTCTTTTATGGAGGTCCTCAGGTTGCATTTCTGATTAAAGAAGCTGGTGGATTCCCCGTTTATCAAACATATCCCGGGAATGAATATTTCTGGTTTGACCTCATTCCTGAACACCACAATAATTATTTGAATAAAGTAACAATGGAAGCTGCTTTGGGTTGGGGTATGGAATATAAACTGAATAGGAATTTTGGTATACAAGGAGGGGTGAGACTTGATTATGGTCTGAGTCAGATTGAAAATAAGAATACATTTAATACCGAAGTGTACAACAAGATGAATTTGAAATCACAATTAACAGGATCAAAAAATATAGCGTTTGGTATTACTTATGGAGTTATATTTCATTTTGGATCCACAAGCTTGATATCACCATCACAGAAATTTGGTAATAAACGTCACAGACCAAATTTTCGGAAAAGGCGTTATTAATATTCTTAAATTAAAAGGGCTATACGCCCTTTTTTTAATACACTTTTGTCATGTTTATTGATACTCTTTTATCTGAAGTGTGACGTTTTGTCTCTTTTTTTGATCCCTAAATTTTTGGACTATACTTTGACGATATCTTCCACTGGAGGTAAATTTAAATATGAACTTTAATAATTATACAGTTAAGGCACAAGAAGCGATCCAGAAAGGTATGGAAATAGCTTCTGCAAACGGCCAACAGGTAATCGAATCGGTTCACCTGCTAAAAGGAATTATTGAGGCGGATGAAAATGTTGTTCCATTTTTATTTAAGAAAAACAACGTTAATATTTCTTCATTTAATCAACAGCTGGAAGATATAATTCAATCGTATGGTAAAGTAAGTGGTGGAAATCCATACTTGTCAAATGATGCTGCCCAGGTACTGAATAGAGCTGTAGCCATGCTGAAGGAAACGGGTGATGAATTTGTTTCTATTGAGCATATATTACTTGCCATCATTGCTGGTCGAGATAAAGCAGCTTCTTTACTGAAGGACGTAGGTCTTACGGATAAAGGTTTAAAGCAGGTAATTAAAGAACTCAGAGGTAATAGTAAGGTCACGGATCAATATGCTGAAGGGAAATACAGATCTCTAGAAAAATACTCAAAGAACCTGAATGAACTTGCCCGATTAGGCAAAATAGATCCGGTAATAGGGAGAGATGAAGAAATACGCCGTGTTTTACAAATTCTATCAAGACGTACTAAAAACAACCCGATTCTGTTAGGAGAGCCTGGTGTTGGTAAAACAGCTATTGCTGAAGGTCTGGCGCAGCGTATCGTTTCAGGAGATGTACCAGAAAATTTAAAAACAAAACAACTTATATCTCTTGACATGGGCTTGCTTGTGGCGGGTGCAAAGTATAAAGGAGAATTTGAAGAACGCTTGAAAGCCGTTATTAAAGAAGTAATAGATTCAGACGGGGAGGTTATTTTATTTATTGATGAAATACATACATTGATTGGTGCGGGTGGTGGCGAGGGTGCGATGGATGCAGCTAATTTATTAAAACCAGCATTGGCAAGAGGGGAATTACATGCGATTGGTGCTACCACGTTAAAAGAATATCAGAAATATATTGAAAAAGATAAAGCACTGGAGCGCCGTTTTCAAGCAGTTATTGTTGACGAACCTAGTACTCAGGATGCAATTTCTATTCTTCGTGGGATCAAAGAAAAGTATGAAGTACATCATGGTATCCGGATTAAGGATGATGCAATTATTGCGGCAGTAGAGCTTTCACAACGTTATATTAGTGATCGCTATCTTCCGGATAAAGCTATCGATTTAATGGATGAGGCATCGTCTAAATTGCGTATAGAGCTGGATTCTATGCCTCAGGAACTGGATGAAATTCTGCGCCACATTATGCAGGTAGAAATTGAACGCGAAGCAATACGAAGAGAGAATGATAAAGAAAAAGAAAGTATTCTTTCACGTGAATTGGCCGACCTGAATGAAAAGAAAAATCAGATTACCGCTAAATGGCAAGCTGAGAAGAGTGTCATCGATGGACTTAAAAAAGCAAAAGAAGATATTGACCGCTATAAGATGGAAGCCGATCAGGCTGAGCGTAACGGCGATTACGGTAAAGTTGCTGAGATTCGTTACGGAAAAATTCAGGAGTGTGAAAAGAAGCTGGAAGACTATAAAAAACAACTGGAGGAGTTACAAAATAAGCAAGGATCTTCTATGCTGAAAGAAGAAGTAACTCCGGAAGATATAGCTGAAATTGTTGCAAAATGGACTGGTATTCCTGTTGCTAAAATGCTGCAAAGTGATCGCGAAAAATTATTACATCTGGAAGATGAATTAGGTAAACGTATTGCAGGTCAGGAGGAAGCTATTGCAGCAATATCGGATGCAGTAAGACGGAGTCGGGCAGGACTTCAAGATCCAAAGCGCCCGATTGGTTCGTTTATCTTCCTAGGCACAACTGGTGTGGGTAAGACAGAACTTGCAAAAGCGTTGGCAGAATATTTATTCAATGATGAAAATTCAATGGTACGTATTGACATGTCCGAATATCAGGAACGTCATGCTGTAAGCCGTCTTGTTGGGGCTCCTCCTGGATATGTGGGCTATGATGAAGGCGGACAATTGACCGAAGCAGTAAGAAGAAAACCTTATTCCGTGATTCTGTTGGATGAGATTGAAAAGGCTCACCCGGATGTGTTTAATGTATTGCTGCAGGTGTTGGATGATGGTCGGTTGACAGATAATAAAGGCCGTGTTGCGAATTTTAAAAATGTAATCATCATCATGACTTCAAATATGGGAGCGCATTTAATTCAGGAAAACTTTGAACGGATCGATGCATTCAATGAAGATGAAGTTGTTGAGACGACAAAGAACGAGGTAATGGATTTGTTGCGTAAAACAATTCGTCCGGAATTTATAAACAGGGTGGATGAAATAATCATGTTCAAACCATTATCTAAGAAAGAGATTCGTAAAATTGTAAGTATACAATTCAATCTTATTCAAAGACGTCTGGAAGAAATCGGAATCAAACTGGAAGCAAGTGTGGCAGTATTGGATAAATTAGGTGACCTCGGCTTCGATCCTCAGTTTGGTGCTCGTCCTTTAAAACGGGTAATGCAGCGAATGATTCTGAATGAATTGTCTAAGGAAATTATTTCCGGAACTATTCATAAAGAAAGTGTAGTAGGCATTACCTTAGATGAGAGAGACAACTTGCAATTCATGAATTTAGACAAGGTTGCTATTTAAAAACAGAAATGAAATGCTGTTTGAATAAGATAATCCCGGACAGGTATTCTTTGTCCTGGATTATCTGTTTATCATAGATCTGTTTTGGTCATTGAAGCACATAAGCTCCATAGCCTTTTAGCAGTTTCAGGGTCATTAGATGTTTTACTGGATGCTATAGGTTTGCATTTAGCAAAGTATTTAGCTGTTACTCCTTCTACTTCATTTGATGAGGCAAGGTAGATAGTAGTTTCAGATGCTTCTTCAGGACTTAAAAAAAATAAGCCTCCGATAAATTTAAAAAAGGCTCCCATGTCTCTTGCAAGCTCTGTTTTTACTGGTCCAGGATTTAATGTATTAACAGTAATCTTCGTCCCCTTTAATCTTCGCGCAAGTTCATATGTCAATATAATGTTGCACAGTTTCGATTGATTGTATGTGCCGAATAATGAATAATTCTTTCGATGACCCATATCGTCCCAGTTGAGTTTACTACCTGTATGTGTCGAAGAAGCAACATTTACTATGCGTGCTGCTGGCATACTTTTTAATTTATCCATAATGAGAATTGGCAACATATACATGGATAAAACATTCGTTGCAAAAGTAGTTTCAATACCATCTTTTGTTTCAGAATAATTTGTAAGAGCTAGTCCTGCGTTATTAACAAGCACATCAATTTGAGGATATGTATTGTTTATTTGTACAGCCAGTTCTCTTATGGATTGCTGATAAGATAAATCACATATTAGCAGATCAACGTTTTTATTTCCTGATTGCTGAATGATTTTTTTCTGAGCAATTTCTCCCAGATTTTTATTTCTACAAACCATAATGACGTGTGCCTCTTTTTTGGCTAGCTCAAGAGACGTAACTTTTCCCATACCAGTATTAGCACCAGTAACTATTACAAATTTGTCTTTCATAAAAATTCACGTTTGTTGGACTATTATTACTATACTTTTTACAGTTGCAAAACTAAGTATAGTATTATAACTTTGCAATAACTGTCAAACTTGACAGTTCCATATTAATTAATCATTATGATATACAAGGGTAAAGAGTACGTTGTTAACTTAAATAATAAAAGTTACCATTGCGCAATGGATATTACAATGGATTTTATTGGAGGAAAATGGAAGACGGTTGTGTTATGGTATTTAATCAATCGAACATTACGATTTAGCGAACTAAAAAAACAGATACCAGATATCACAGAAAAGATGTTAAGTATACAGTTGAAAAATCTGGAAGAAGATGGCCTGATCAGGCGTAAAGTATATGCGGAAGTACCATTGAGGGTTGAATACAGTTTGACAGATTTAGGCAAGACTCTTACTCCTGTATTGAAGGCTATAGCTAAATGGGGGCGTGTGTTGGGGAAAGAAAATGGGAAGATTCTAGAGGTAAAGATCAAGTCGTAATATTGATTTAAAAGTAGTTAAAATGTTACTTCTTAATGTTTACTATAAATGCCAAAATGTTTTCTTATAAATTTATTAAGCTTTCTTTACTTTCATTCCATTTGGTACATAGTATTTCTTTCCGGTTCTCAACTCAAAACAAATTGCCCTCTTCTTAAGAAACCGCTCAACTTCATACGTTTCCTGTTTAATCATAAAATGATCACCTACACCAAGATCTTCCAGAAAGCTGTAATCATCGGCATCTTTATCATATCTTCCAAGAACCTTCATTAAGGTTATATCAGCACAGGAAGACGCCGATGGATCATTAAACATGTGTAAGTGGAGGGCTATTAAAATATCTTCCGGAAAAACATCGGGTTTTAAGACTGGATACATTACTTCTTTAAATGCGGATTGCCATTCTTCGCCATGAGCTTTGACATAAACTCCATGTCTGAGTGTTGTAACCAAGTGCGCTACTTCGTGCAGATACGTAACAAGAAATGAATATTGATTAAGTCCTTTATTAATGGTTATGGTATGCTTTTTAGCGGTAGGGTCAAATGAATAATCTCCTAGTTTGGTTTCTCTGTCACGACTTAGTTTAAAGAAAAAATTTCCAAGTCTCCATAATTCTGTTGCGTAACCGATTGCATTTTCCGGTACATGCGCTTTAAGAATTTCAGGAGTTGATCTCATTTATCCAAGTTACAAACTATATTAAAAAGTAAAAACCGTCTCCTTTTGGGGGACGGTTTTACTAATTTCTTTGGACCAAAAAGTCCTTCGAATTACTTAGCGTGCTCAGTAGTAGCAGCTGCTGTATCAACTGTAGCAGTTGAATCAGTCATTGGAGCAGCAGCAGTTGTATCAGCCATTGGAACAACAGCAGTTGTGTCAACAGTAGATTCAGGAGCTTTTTTTTCTTCGCAAGAAGCGAAAGCTAAAACTGTAGCAACAGATAGTAATGCAAATACTTTTCTCATAATTGTAATAGTTTATAGTTTATTTTCAGTTGGCAAATTTAAGGAATATTTCAATTATCCAAACTGAATGAGCGTTTTTTTTAGAGGTGATGTATAAAAAAGTGATATTTTAGTATACATCATGTTAATTGTACTATTTCTTCCTGTATACAATGGAAATAGGTACTCCCTCAAAATCGAAATAACCTCTAAGTTTGTGCTCCAGGAAGCGTGAATAAGATTCACCTACATATTGTGGTAGATTACAAAAGAAGGCGAACGTTGGCGATTTAGTTGGTAATTGTGTGATATATTTGATTTTAACATATTTTTGTTTTACTGAAGGAGGTGGATAATAATCGATTTCCGGAAGCATTTTTTCATTCAGTTCTGACGTCGGAATTCGTTTACCTCGGTTGTCATTTACTTTCAGAATAGCTTCAACTGCCTGAAATATACGTTGTTTGTTTAAAACAGAAATAAACATAATGACTGGATAGTCAATTGGTTTCAATGCTTCTTTGATACTTTCCTGAAAGGTATGAGCAGTTTTAGAATCTTTTTCAATTAGATCCCATTTGTTAACTAGTATTACAATTCCTTTTTTGTTGTTGTGTGCCATCCAGATAATATTCATATCCTGCGACTCAACCCCACGTTCTGCATCAATCATAATGACACAAACATCAGATTCTTCGAGTGCTTTTACGGAGCGTAGAATGGAATAAAACTCAACATCTTCCTTTATCTTGGATTTTTTCCTTATTCCTGCGGTATCTACAAATATGAATTCATTTCCGTAGGCGTTATAGCGTGATGTAATCGGGTCACGTGTAGTACCAGCCATATCTGTTACAATACTTCTCTTCTTACCTAATAAAGCATTGACAAAAGAAGATTTACCAACATTTGGTCTGCCAAGTACGGCAATTTTAGGAATACCGGCATTAGGATCTTCTTCCCCTTCATCTTTAAAATGTGCAATGACCTCATCCAGTAATTCGCCAGTGCCTGTTCCGTTTTGAGATGATATCGGCCATACCTCACCTAATCCAAGTTCGTAAAATTCGGCACTTGCATGTAAGCGACGATTATTATCTGATTTATTGGCTACAAGAAAAACCGGTTTTTTTGAACGTCTGATTTTGTTCGAAAATTCAGAATCTAGGGGATGTAAACCTGCATCTGAATCTACTATGAAAAGAACAACAGTCGCTTCTTCAATAGCAATATCTACCTGTTCTCTGATTTCTTCTTCAAAGATATCATCCGAACCATTTACATATCCACCAGTATCAATTACGGTAAAAAATTTACCGCACCATTCTGCTTCTCCGTAGTGGCGGTCTCTGGTTACTCCGCTTTCATCATCCATGATAGCAATACGTGCTCCAACCAAACGGTTGAATAGCGTAGATTTACCAACATTGGGCCTGCCTACTATGGCTACTATATTCGACATAAAACTTAATCTAATTTATAACCGAACCGGCGAAGGTGAATTTCTTTGTTCCGCCAGTCGGGTTCGACTTTTACAAATGTTTCCAGAAATACTTTTTTTCCAAAAAACTCTTCCATAGACTTACGTGCCTGTGTGGCTGTTCTTTTAAGAGCCTCACCACTCTGACCAATGATAATGCCTTTCTGAGAATCACGTTCCACAATTATTACCGCTTGAATGCGCAATAGATCTTTTTGATCCTTGAACGATTCAATGATCACTTCTGAACTGTATGGTATTTCTTTACTGTAATTCTTAAATATTTTTTCCCTGAAAATTTCAGAAGCAAAGAAACGTTCTGGTTTATCAGTTAACTCATCTTTTGCATAAAAAGGTGGGTGCAGAGGTAAATGCATCAGTACCCATTTCAGTACCATATCTGCATTGAAGGATGTCAAAGCTGAAACAGCAAGGATAGAGTCTCCCTTTGGAAACTCGGCCTTCCATTTTTCAATTAAAGTATCCATATCTTCCTGACTGGAAAGATCTACTTTGTTCAATACCAATAGTACAGGAACTTCTACATTTCCAAGTCTCTGAAGAACTAAGGAATGATCCTCTTTGTCCGTTACATCCAGAACCCAAAGAATCATATCTGCATCCTCAAGAGAGAAATCAACGAAACGCATCATCGATTTCTGCAGCTCATACTTGGGCTCAATAACACCTGGTGTGTCAGAATACACAATCTGAAATTCCGGGTCATTAATAATTCCCATTACTCTATGACGAGTAGTCTGCGCTTTTGGTGTAATTATGGATAAACGTTCTCCTACCAGGCAATTCATAAGAGTTGATTTACCTGCGTTGGGCCTGCCTACTATACTTACAAAACCTGCTTTATGTGTTTGTGAAATTTCCATTTGTATTTGCAATCTGCAAAGGTACGATATTTTTATGTTTTTTCTAAGTGGTTGAAATTCAAAATGAAATTAAATTAACGCTTTTCTTACCTGATTGCAAATGATATCATAATTCTAGTTTCTTTATCTTTACCAGATGAAGGATTATCCGATAGCAGAAATTACAGAAGAGATCAAAAACAAGTTGAATCTCAATGCTACATTAATTCTTCAGGCGCCACCAGGAGCAGGTAAAAGTACTATTCTTCCGCTCGAGCTTCTTTCAGAGCCTTGGCTTCAATCCAATAAAATACTTCTTCTGGAACCCAGACGCATGGCAGCTCGCAGTGTGGCTCAACGTATGTCCGATTTACTTGGGGAAGAAGTCGGTAAAACAGTTGGTTACAGAGTTCGGTTTGATCAGCGGGTTTCAGCTCATACAAGAATAGAGGTATTGACAGAAGGTATACTTACACGCAGACTTCAACAGGATAATTTGCTTGAGGGTGTCGGGCTTATCATATTTGATGAATTTCACGAACGAAGCCTGCATAGTGATCTTGCACTTGCTCTATGTCGTAATCTTCAGCAGGTGCTTCGTGAAGATCTTCGCATACTGGTAATGTCTGCAACACTGGATGGGGAGCATTTATCCAAAGTGTTAAATAATGCGCCGGTTATTACAAGTAAAGGAAGACAATATCCAATTGAAATCAGGTATATACCAATAGATACTAAGTCTGCATTGGTCAGTCAAGTAGCCGTAGTAGTAAGCAAAACACTACGGGAAGAAAAAGGAGATTTACTGGTCTTTTTACCGGGTGTTCGTGAAATTCAGCAAACGGCTGAAATACTTTCTGAACGGCATCTCGAAATTTCGGTTAAATCTTTATATGGCGAACTTAGTTTGTCTGCTCAGCAGGAAGCGATACAGCCAGATTTTTTATTTAAAAGAAAGGTTGTGTTAGCTACATCCATTGCGGAAACCAGTTTGACGATTGAAGGTGTAAAAGTTGTTATTGATAGTGGATTGGCCAGAGTGCCTCGGTTTGATCCGAACAGTGGTATGACAAAACTTGAAACGGTTAACGTTACTATTGATGCGGCTGATCAGCGTGCTGGTCGTGCAGGGAGACTTGGTCCAGGATTGTGTATACGCTTATGGAGTGAAGGTATACATAGAAAATTAAAAGAACGCCGTTCTCCTGAAATTGCAGATGCCGATCTCGCTCCTCTTGTATTGGAACTGGCTCAGTGGGATGTTACCGATATTAATTCTCTTTCCTGGGTAACACAGCCACCATTAGGTGCTGTAGAACAAGCCAGAGATTTGCTTGAAGGACTAGGAGCAATAAAGGATCAACGAATAACAATGGTAGGGAAGGAGATGGCTACACTACCTACGCATCCGAGAACAGCTCATTTATTACTCAAAGGGAAAGAGAAAGGGCTATTAGCTCTTGCGATTGATTTGGTATGTTTGCTTGAAGAAAAAGATCCATTGGGTAAATTTGCAGGTGCTGATATTACGTTAAGAATTGAAGCATTGCTGGCTTGGCGGGAACGTAAAAGGTCTTTGGGTGATAAATATATTCTGGAACGAATTGAACGTTCGGTTCAGGCCTGGAGAAAAATACTTGATGTAAAAAACGTAACATATAATTTTCAGCACGAAGATATAGGATGGCTTATAGCAGCAGCTTATCCGGAACGGGTAGCCCGTTTATCAGACAAGTCACACGCGCGTTATAAAATGGTGAATAACCGTACTGTACGTTTGCATGATCAGGATGCTTTGGTGCAGGAAGAATGGCTTGCTGTCGCTCATGCAGATGCTGGCATTGGTGAAGGTCGGATTTTTCTGGCAGCAGCATTAGATCCATTACTACTTACGGATAGGATGGAAAAAAATCTTCGTATTTCATGGGATGAAACAAAAGGTGTTTTATTGCAACGGGAAGAAACCTGTATAGGAAGTTTGATTGTTTCAATAAAACAATTAAAAGAAGTAGATGAAGAATCTAGAATAAAAGCATTATGTCAGGCTGTGAAAAAAGAAGGCTTTCGTCTTTTTGACTGGGATGAATTTTGCCAGCAATGGCAAGCCAGGGTAATAAGTCTGAGAGCATGGAGAGCTCATGAGGAATGGCCGAATGTGTGTACAGAGAGTCTTCTGATGACAGTTGAAGAATGGTTGCCTTTATATATTACACATGTCAACAGAAAAGAAGATTTTAAAAAGCTTCCCTTCATAGATATCCTAAAATCAACCATTCCTTGGGAGCTCTCAAATGTACTTGATCGTTTGGCTCCGTCTTCATTGAAAGTGCCAAGTGGTTCAGATATAAAATTAGAATACAAAACAGATGGATCATCTCCCGTATTATCTGTGCGCTTACAGGAGCTATTTGGCTTAACAGAAACACCTTTAATCAATGAAGGTAAAACAAAAGTGTTGATTCATTTACTTTCTCCGGGATATAAACCTGTACAGGTAACCCAGGACCTGAAAAGTTTCTGGCTGAATACTTATCCGGAAGTAAGGAAAGAATTAAGAATGCGTTATCCTAAACATTCATGGCCAGAAGATCCATGGACTGCGCAGGCTGTTCGTGGTATTAAAAGAAAACAATAATTATATTAATTATTTACATAAAATGTTTATCCGCATATTAGTATCTATTTTATCGTTAATCATATTAAGTAGTCAGATTATTTTTGCCCAAAGTGGCTGGATGATTAGCGAAAAGATTTCAAGGCAAAATCTTTGGAACCAATCCTTTTATGTTCCCTATAATTCTATTGATAAATTAGTTTCTGAGAAAACAGACTCTGCTGTATACTGCAAAGATTGTAGTGTTCCATTTCTGTTGTTTCAAGCCATTAGATCCAATGAAATACCAGTTTATCAGCTTGATAAAAAATCAGTACTGTCACTGATTAAATCCTCTTCACTGGAAGTGCGTTATGCAGACTACCTTAAAAATATACAGCAACCTCAGCTTTTTAGTCTGGAAGAATCCATCCACAACGCGGAACTGATAATATTCAGAAAACCGCTTAGTCTGAATTCAACTGATATGAAGGACTTATCTGTTGAATGGATAGCTCTGGAATTTATCAATACATCCCAAGTAAATAATAAACCATTCCGTATATATCTTCATGCGATTGATTGTTTTATAATACTAAATAAAATTTCCTGTAAATGGACGCATCCTGTTAATTTTAGTTATAACCTTAAATATTCGAATGCTATTAAAAACAGGACGTACATTCCGGAAGAAGTTCGTGTTGTTGCTTCAACAAATCTTCAGATAATACCTATCATTCAGAATAAATCTAACATTCCTGAATTAGCATCAAAATTGATAAAAAACGATCTGAATACTATACTAAGAGAAATTCCTTTTGATAACAGAGCTGCTTTTTCTACCAATCTGTATGCAGTATGTACTGCAGATATACGGGATCAGAAGAACCTTGGATATTATAAAGCTAAGTTGCCTGAATTGTTAATTCAGCTGTACCGTCAGAATAAAATTAAGGGTTATCAATATCATGCTGAAGGTTATTATGCGATGATAAACAATCAACTGATTAGTGACTATCTTATATTTGAAGAAGATACAAGTAATGGATTTACTATGAGAGCCGTAAATGAAAAAGAAATATATTCTATTCATTTTATGAAAGAATATTACCGGACGAGTACAACCGTTGGTACGAAAATTAACTGGCTTGTTCTAGGTATTAGCCAGGATATGTCTTCGGCATTCAATTATAATTATACAATCGCATTTAGGTTTGAAGATGTATTGTCGGCTTTATCTGCAGAGCAGCGAATGTGGTTTAATGGTTCCAATCAAATGGATTCAATGCGTTTGGATGAGGCTTTACGAACCCAGCGAGTTGCCTATAAAAATATGTTTGTATATACGATATACAATGATACCATTCTTCAAGTAACAGCACATCCTTTTTATCGGGAAATAAAGCAGACAGACACACTGTCTGAAATTTTATATTCTTTTACAAAAAGTCTGATAAATGATTTTGATGCAGCGAACAAAAGATTGAACAAACCAGATAGACAATCAATCATTACATACAATCTGACCTATCATTTTAATACGGAATTACATACATTTCTTACCACAGATACTCATTTTACAGATTTAATTTTACAGAGCATTAAAGGAAATAAGGTGAATACATTTCAGGATGCTTTATTGAGAGAGCGAATAAATAATCAGAATGTAATATACAAGCTGGATAGGTCACGGTTTTATAGAACAGGTAATTCGTATAAAGACAGTGTATATATCAGCGCACTGAGTAATGAAGACCGTTACATTTCTGCAGATAAGTTAACAGAATTTGAATTGAAGAGTATTTATTCCATTACCGATCGTAAAGAAGAAAATAAATCTGTATCATTAGGAATTATTATTCCGCCGGATCAGAATCCTCAATACGATACAGAAATACTTTGCTATGTTTCATATGCAGAATTGTTACATTATCTTTCAAAATCCAAAGAAGGCAAAAAGTATATTACGTCCTTTACCGATTTACAGAATAAAAAAAG
>Ga0210395_10003233_pt1 | contig 12517 bp, 12 predicted proteins | sample IncBWH4OmetaG_FD_150861 | JGI IMG/M metagenome (GOLD analysis project Ga0210395, IMG submission 150861) | Forest soil microbial communities from Barre Woods Harvard Forest LTER site, Petersham, Massachusetts, United States - Inc-BW-H-4-O ...
GCTGATGTTCTTCTGCATCGCGACATTGACGTAGGGCTGGTACAGCGGGATGCGCGGCATGTCGGTGAAGGCGAGATCGACAAAACCTTTCACGTCCTTGTCGTAGGTCTCCTTGTCGCCGGTCGCGGCCGCGGCGCGCGCGCCGTCGATGAACGCGTCCATCGCCGGCGACTGATAGTCCATGGTGTTGAAGATCGATTTTCCCGAGTGGTAGCACCAGTAGAAAAAGTATTCGGGATAATCGAGCCAGCCCGAGAACACGTTCTCGAACAGCGGCATCGTCTTCTTGGTGAGCTCGGTGCGCCAGTTTGCGCCCGGCACTTTGTTGATCGTGGTGGTGACACCGATTTGCGCCAGGCTTTCCTGCACCAAGACGGCAATCGGCTCGTTGACGCCGGCAAAGCCGAGATCGAACGAGATCGGCACGTTGATATTGCTCGCGCCGGCCTCGACGAGGAGCTGCTTTGCCTTGTCGAGATCGGTGTTGAATTTGTGCGGCTGCGGCCAGGCGACCTCGATCGGCGCGTCGGCAGCCGCGCCGAACATCGGCTTGGCAAGCCCGTACAGCACCGCGTCCATGATCTTCTGGTATGGAATGGCGTAAGCCATGGCGTGCCGCACTTTCACGTCGTTGAACGGCGGGTTCTGCACGTTCATGCCGATATATTGGATGCCGTTCGAATACGGCGTCGACACGATGGCGAGCTTGCCGTCGGTCTTCAGCTCGGAAAAATCCTTGTTCGGCAGATCGTAGGACACGTCGGCGTCGCCGCGTTCGAGCAAGGCGCGCCGGTTGCCGGCGTCGGGCACCATACGCCAGACGATGCGCCTGATCTTCGGCAGCGGGCCGCCTTTCCAATTTTCATTGCGCTCCAGGACGACTTGGGAACCCGCGGTCCAGTTCGTCACCTTATAGGCGCCGCTGCCGACGGTATTGAGTTTGGTGAATTCGAGGCCCCACGGATCCTGCTCGGTCGCCTTCGACTTCACCAGTGCGGAATTCAGTACGCACGGCACGATGACGGCGAGATCGGGAACGGTCAGCCGGTCCTTTTTCATGAAGTCGACGCGAAAAGTGTGATCGTCGACGGCGACGAATTGATCGGGTTTGGTCAGCGAGCCGGCGCCCATCTGAAAGGTCGGGAATCCGCCGACGGTCACGGCGCGGTCGAACGACCATTTGACATCCTTGGCGGTGACCGGCGTGCCGTCCTGGAACGCCGCATCCTTGCGCAGCTTGAAGGTCACCGACATGTCGCCGATGGCCATGTCCTCGGCGAGCTCGGGCTTGAATTTCGACTTGTCGTAATAGGGCGTGCCGTTCGGCAGCGTCTTCATCTCGTGGCTGATCAGCCGGTCGTAGCAATTCCACGACACTTCGTAGCCGGGCACGTTGGTGCCGACGCCGTGGATGTCGAGATTGTTCGGCCCACTTTCGGAAACGATGAGCAGCGTCTCCTGGCGCGATTGCGCCTTGGCCGGCGACCACACCGCCGGCGCGGAAGCCGAAAAGGCGCTTGCCGCGGTGAGCGCGGTCATCGATTTGAGGAATTCGCGGCGCTTCATGAAGCTCTCCCAGGGGTGTGCTGCGCTTGGTTCCGCAAGCCGCGTGCCATCCCCCGCCGCGCCGTTGCCGCAGGTTTAAACCCTTGAATCCGACGCACTTGTTCACGCTCGTTGCGGCTCACTGACCGCCCTATGAGCGTCCTGGGCAGATGACGCACATTTATTAGGCAGTCGGCGCGGCTTTGCCGTCGCGTTGCCGGCTGAACTTCGCTGGCCCCGATCTTGCAGATTTCCCTGTCAGTGCGAGGCAGGAGTGCGGGGCATGCCACGCGTGAACTTCGACGCTGAACCGGCGCCGCTGTCCGTCGCGCTCGAACGGGCAGCGCTGGTCATTATCGACATGCAGCGCGATTTCCTCGAGCCCGGCGGGTTCGGTGCCGCGCTCGGCAATGACGTGACTCGATTGCAGGCTGCCGTCGCGCCGTGCCAGGCGGTGCTTGCCGCCGCGCGCGGCCTCGACATGCTGGTCATTCATACCCGCGAGGGGCATCGGCCGGATTTGTCCGACGCGCCGCCGCATAAGGTCGAGCGCGGCGATCCTAAAAACCGCATCGGCGCCCACGGCCCGATGGGCCGCATCCTCATCCGCGGCGAGCCCGGCCACGACATCATTGCCGAGCTTTATCCGCTGCCAGACGAGCCGGTGATCGACAAGCCGGGCAAGGGAGCGTTCTACCAGACCGACCTCGAACTGATGCTGCGCAATCGCGGCATCGACACTTTGTTCGTCGCCGGCGTCACCACGGAAGTCTGCGTCAACACCACGGTGCGCGAGGCTAACGATCGCGGCTTCCGCTGCATCGTGCTGTCGGACTGCTGCGCTTCCTATTTCCCGGAATTCCAGCAGGCCGGCCTCGCCATGATCAAGGCGCAAGGCGGCATTTTCGGTTCGGTTGCCGGATCGCAATCGCTGCTCGATGCGATCGCGGCTTCGAGCGATCACGGCACGACGCCATTTCCGACCAAAGCTGCCAGCCAGGGGAGCGTGCGATGACGACCACGACATCGACGGCCGATTTCCGCCCGATCCTATGGGCCCCGGGCGACTGGAACGCCTTTTTCGGCTTCGGCACCAATATTCTCGTCAACATGTTGGTGCTCACCGGCCTGTTGCGGTTCGTGCTGAAGATGCCGGACTCGCTCGTCTTCGGCCGCATCCTGCCGGCGATGGGCCTCATGATGTGCCTTTCGACCTTCTACTACGCCTTCCTAGCCTATCGGTTGGCGAAGCGGACCGGGCGAAACGACGTCTGCGCGCTGCCCTCGGGCATCAGCGTGCCGCACATGTTCATCGTCACTTTCGTGATCATGCTGCCGATCGCGTTGAAAACCAACGATCCGATCCAGGGCTGGGAGGCGGGCTTGGTTTGGGTCTTCTTCCAAAGTTTCATATTGATGATCGGCGGCTTCATCGCGCCGATCGTGCGCAAGATCACGCCGCGCGCCGCGCTGCTTGGAACGCTGGCCGGCGTGTCGATCACGTTCATCTCGATGCGCCCGGCGTTGGAAATGTACCAGACGCCGGTGATCGGGCTGACCTGCTTCGGTATCATTCTGGTGAGTTGGCTCGGCGGCTTCAAATATCCAAAGGGTATCCCCGCGGGCCTCGTCGCCATCGCCGTCGGCATGATCATCGCCTGGGGATCGAACCTCGTCGGCCTCAATTACGGCGGCTTGAGCGTCAAAGGCGTCGGCGACGCGTTCGCGAATTTCGGTTTCAACGTGCCGATCCCGGCCGTCAATCACGTCTTCTCGGGCTTTCAATATCTCAGCGTGATCCTCGTCACCGCGATCCCGTTCGGCATCTACGATCTGGTCGAGGCGATGGACAATGTCGAGAGCGCGGAAGCCGGCGGCGATTCTTACCCGACCACCCGCGTGCTGACTGCCGATGGCATCGTCAGCCTGATCGGTTGCCTGATGGGCAACCCGTATATCAACGCGGTCTATATCGGCCATCCGGGCTGGAAGGGCATGGGCGGCCGCATCGGCTATTCGGCCGCGGTCGGCGTCATGGTGATCATCCTGTCCTGGTTCGGCATCATCTCCTTGATGCTGGCCATCGTACCCGTCGTCGCGATCTCGCCGATCCTGCTCTACATCGGCATGTTGATCGGTGCGCAGGCGTTCCAGACCACGCCGAAGGGCCACGCCCCCGCCATCGTGCTCGGGCTGACGCCGCACGTCGCAGCTTGGGCCAAGACGCTGATGGACGGAGCGCTCGCCGTGGCCGGCACCAGCGCCGTGGCGCTTGGCTTCGACAAGCTCGCCAATGTCGGCGTGCTCTATCCCGGTCTGCGAACGCTCGGCGGCGGCGCCATCTTGACGGGACTCGTGCTTGCGGCCATCGGCGCTTTCGTCATCGACAAGAAGTTCGTCAATGCTGCCGCCTTCGCGCTCGCCGGCGCGGTGCTGACATTCTTCGGCTTCATGCACGGCGAGGCGGTCGGCATTGCGGTGACGCCGACGGTCGCCGTGGCCTATGGCATCGTTGCGGTATTCCTATACGCACTGAGCCGCTATCCGGCGTTGGCTCCGGCGCTGACCGGCGCGGGTGAAGTGATGGCCGCAACGCCCGCCGAATGAGTGGAATCGCCTTGGCGAACCAGCGCCGCTTGCGCCGCTTATTTTGCATTGCGGTAAAGCCTGGCTTTGTCGGGCTAGACCTGACGCTCGAGGCGCTAAAAGCCCCATTTAACAGCAAATTGCTGGCGATTCCTTGGAACAACCTTAAGTAACCATCTTCGTAACAACTTGGCGCTATCCACCGCGCCGCCTCGAGTGTCTGGTATGCCCTTGTTTGGCCATGTATAAGACCGTCAAGTGACAACAATCCTGGATTGGATCAATCGATGAAGAGCAGAGGCCCGCAAAGCTTGGATAAGGTCGTTGGCCGCAATATCCGCGTCCACCGGCTAGCCAAAGAAATGTCACAAACCGACTTGGCAAACGAGCTCGGAATTACGTTTCAGCAAATACAGAAATACGAGAAAGGCACGAACCGCGTTGGCAGCGGCCGTCTTTTCGAAATCAGCGTGATCCTCGGCGTTTCGGTCCTCACGCTGTTTGAGGGAGGCAAAGCGACGCTCGCGAAAGGCGACGATTCTTCGCCGTTCAATCTCTTGGCCGATCCACTGTCGCTGCGCCTGGTTCAAGCGTTTGCGGAGATTCCGGAGCGGCGCACGCGACATTCGCTGGTCGATCTGGTCGAATCGATGAAGTCGCGAAAAAATTAATTCGCGGCTCGGCGGCTGCAGGCCGCCGAGTACTTTGCTTTTCAATGCGGGGTCGTCGGTTGTATCGGCTGGACCGGTGTGTCCAGGCTGGCTTCCTCGGAGATCGTTGAGATCGCCATTTGCAGGAAATGCGATCCCATCTCGCTGAGCGCGCGGACGTCATCGAGCGCATACGACAAATATAAGACCACCAGCTCGCGTTGGCGCGGGCTCAAGGTTTTGCTTTCTTTTTCGCCGTGAAACATCCTGATACTCCCTCGTGTACAGTTCGTCCCCAAGATCAGGCCTAAGCAGCCAAACGACTTACCTCTTCACCGGCTACCGATGTGCTTTCACTCCCGTGTCGACCGCTCAGCGTCCCGATCCTCTTGCAGATGATCCAACTCAGCAGCTTTCTGCATCAATTCAACACCGATCGCTTCGAGCTCATGCGCGGTCGGCAAGTGCGGGCAGTCATGCGCGAGTCGCGTGCACCGTTGCGCCTGCTCGCGCAGATAAGGTGCATCGACCCAGATCCAGGTATAGGGTTCAGCGGCTCTCGAGATCATCGGCTCGCCCGCCGTTATGTCGGCTTTGAGTCCCGCAAGCCTTGGTCCCAAAAGTCTTGCTTGAGTCCAAAAAGTCTTGCGGTTGGGCGCGCGGCTTAGCGCGAATTTGGAACAGCTTGCCTGTTTTTCGGAGAGATAATCTCCACGGCCGATCGTATTCCATGCCACGTGCCCGCCTGGTCGGCAGGTCTATCACGGGCGCGAGGGCACCTGAATCGTACAAAGGTACCGGCCCCGGCGGCCGGCAAGTACTAAAGTACTGGGTTCCTCCGCGGCGCGGTCCGTCCAGTCATTCTTCGGAGACCGGCTCCAGGCGCGCCGCGTGAGCCGCTTGCTTGCGCACCGCGACGGCATATTGCCCGTGTTTGCGCTCCGGCGTGGTGTTGGGCACGACGACGGTGCGATGAAACGCCTCCCAGTTCTCAGGCGACAGCTCCTCCAGGTTCTTCACCGCGAAATTCTGCAGGAATTTGTCGGCATAAAACTCCTTGCGGACCGGCTGCACCTGCAGGAAGGGGACGTCGGCCCGGAACTCGATGGGCACGTCGGTCTTGAGCAGGCGGACATTGTCGAACAGCGGGCCGAACCAGGTGTCGGTTTCGATGATGCCTTCCAGCATCTGGTAGGACGGGCTCTTCGACAGGTTCGCCACCCCGCGAACCAGCAGGCTCCAGCCCGGCGCGGTCTTAGCGACGCAGCCGGTCCAGATCTGCAGCTGTCCCGGCTGGATCGACGGCGACAGGAACGGCGGCGAGAAGCCGCGGACATCTTCCGGCGCATGCCGATCGAAGTGCTCGCGAAACCCCGGATACTGTACCGCGTCACGCGTCAGCGGCAGCCATTCGTCGACGCCCGGATAGGTCCACAGCATGTCGTGGCCGTCCCAGACCACCTTGAAGTTCATCGGCAAGAACACGTACCAGCCGAACGCCGAGGCGCTGGTGATCGCCTCGCAATAGCGCAACGCCCGCGCCGGAATGACGCCGCCGACCGACTTGTCGGCCCGGCGCGGCGGCATACCGTCGGGGACGAGTTGGAAGAACTGGGCGAGTGGAGTGTCGGGTGGGGTAGGAGCATGCATAGCGTCAGACTCCTCCGATGTGGGCGTTTTCGGACGATATGGCTTTGGTGCTACTCAGCTTGTCCGCGGGAGTGCCTGCATTCCCGCGGACAAACAACATTCGGAACGTCAGCCGACCGAAGGCGGGTAGCGTCCCCATGGGTGAGAGTCCGTTACTTTTTCGGGGAGAAAACGGGGGCCATATCCCCTAAGCGTACCTTGCTCTGGTTCGCCGTCGCTGCGTCACGAATCACCTTGTCGCCGGCGCGGAAAGCAGGGGCCATGTCCCCGAACTTCACTTTGCTCTGGTTCGCGGTCGCAGCGTCACGGATCACTTTGTCGCCAGCGCGGAAAGCAGGGGCCATGTCCCCGAGCTTCACTTTGCTCTGGTTCGCGGTCGCAGCGTCACGGATCACTTTGTCGCCAGCGCGGAAAGCAGGGGCCATGTCCCCGAGCTTCACTTTGCTCTGGTTCGTAGTCGCGGTGTCACGGGTCACCTTGTCGCCTGCCTGGGTGGGGCGCACAAAATTAGGCGCCAAGTCACCGAGGCGAACATTGCCCTGATCCGCGGCCGCGGTGTCACGGGCCGCTTTGTCCCCCAGTTTAATCGTAGTCATAGACATCTCCTTTGCTCGCAGCCCCTTGTGTTTGACTGCATTCCCGAGCCTAGGAGACCCCCGAGCGTTCGCAATGAAGCAGAAGTTTTTTCCACTGCGCTGAAGTCTCGGGACTCGCGCAGCGGACTGCAGGACGGAGGTACGTACCGTTTGGGACTTTTGACCGCTTTATTTTCAACGCGAAGTAGAACATTGATTGTATAAATTTGCCGGACAGCCACATGAAAACGCCTCGCGCCAGCAAGCTTGTTGTCGTGATAGAAGACGATCCTCTTGTCCTTGAGGCAACCGGAAGCCTGTTGCGCTCATGGGGCTGTCGAGTAGTCGCCGCGGAGTCCTGCATTGAAGCGATGAACAAGCTGAGCGAAATTGGCCAACGGCCCGATTTGATCGTTTGTGACTATCGCCTTCCGCAGGGCCCGACCGGCGTAGATGCCATCGAAATGTTGCGCGATGCGTTTGAGATTCCTGCCCTTCTTATCAGCGGTGACGCGACTTCCCCGCAGGGCGACAACGGCGCTAATGGATATAAACTCCTGCACAAGCCAGTGAACGCTGAGACGTTTCGCGCCGTGCTGGTCGACGCGTCGGTGTTGCAGCCTAAAGGTTGAGCTAGAGCAGGCGATGCCCAAATACGGTAAAACGACGAGACTTGCGCCGCGAGCTATTTGAGTCCTCTGACGATTTCGGAATGAAAATAGTTTAATTCAAAACAGCAAAGCTGAAGGACGCTTTATTCTATCAAGGCATCGGCACCTGCAAGAAGAATTCGTGGTACGACTAGGCCGAGCGTGCGGGCCGTCTTTAAATTGATCACAAGTTCGAATTTCCTTGGCGCCTGCACGGGAAGGTCTGCGGGATTAGCGCCCTGGAGAATGCGGTCCACGTAATCGGGCGCTCGTCTGAACAAATCCAACACGTCAACGCCATAAGAAAGTAAGCCACCCTCATCGGCAAAATAACGATACGCATAGATAGTTGGGATGCGCCACTGAGCCGCCAACGAGATAATGGTTTGGCGGTGAACAGTGTTGAAGTTGTCGGGCAATACAATGAGCGCACTACTAGGCGCGGCCCCTAGGCTGGCCATGCCCGTTTCGATTTCGTTCGTACTGTGGACCTGGATCTCTATCGGAGTGACATTGAATTCTTTCGCCGAGCCCATGAAGGCAGGCATGTAGGGCGCTCCTCCGACGGAAACAGATTCTGGGTTGTACATTATGGCGACGCGCGCGATCTGCGGTTTTAGTTCTCTCAGTATCGAGAGATATTTGCCTGTAACCGTTGGCTGCAGAACTGAAAATCCAGTGACGTTACCCCCTGGCCGCGCGATGCTTGTAACAAAGCCGCTACCGACAGGATCGCCGACGGCGACGAACACAATCGGAATTGTTTGAGTAGTTTTGAGGAGCGCCGCCACAACGGGCGTGCTGTGACCGATTATTACGTCTGGGTGAAGAGCGACCAATTCTTTCGACAAACTAAGCATGCGCTCAATATCACCCGCAGCAAAGCGATATTCGATGCGGAGGTTCTGGCCGACGATCCAGCCCTTCTTAGCGAGGCCTTGCTCGATAACTTTGGCGCGTGCCCGCGTTTCCACATCGTCCGCGAGCCCCATAAGCACGCCGACAGTGCGCAAATGGCTGCCCTGCTGCGCGCTAGCCGGAATAGAGCGCATTGCCAGCGCAGCACTGAGAAAGGCTACGAACACGCGGCGCTCAGGATCTATCGCGCTAGTCATGCATAGGGGTCCTAAAAGCTAGCGGTCCGTATGATAGTTTCGTTACCGGGCAATTTCCTAGCATTGGCAAGAATTACACTTACCTGAGCGGCGACAAAGCAGCATTCTGTCGCATTTTGCCCTGATCGTCCTCCTTCCTCCTCAGCGGCGGACTGATATGATGTGAGCGCACCGGGAGTGCTGGGCGCACGCGTCGATTGAAATGCTTGATTTCTCGCCAAATGGGGGCGATACCGGCTCGGATGAGTCCGGGATCACACCTATTTCGACCCATGAGCAGATGAATCGGATTGCGGCCAAGCCGGAAGCGGACCCTGTTAAGCCGCCGCCAGCGCGTGGCGGTCTATTTCGAAAATATGTTGTGATGTTCGTCGCAATTGTCAGCCTTGCTCTGGCGATCAATGGCGTGTCCGATATTTGGTTCTCCTACCACGAGCAGCAAGATCTTCTTGTTCGCATTCAACGCGAGCAGGCGAAGTCCGCGGCGGACAAGATCGGCCAATTCCTCAACGACATCACGGCCGGATTGGTGTGGGAAACCCAACTGTCCCTGAGCGACAGCACATTGGATGAATGGCAGTTTGATGCGGTTCGCCTGTTCCACCAGGTGCCTGCACTGACCGAACTGGTGCAGCTCGATGCTATGGGCCGAGAACAATACCGCATGTCCCGGGAAGCACCGGATGTCATCGCAAGTCATGCAGATCATTCGCAAGAGCCTGCGTTCATTCAGGCGATGGCCAACAAAGTTTACTACGGACCTGTTTATTTCATCGACGAGTCGCAACCGTATATGACGATTGCAATGGCCGGCGTTCGGCCGGAATTCGGCGTTATCGTTGGGCAAGTGAATCTCACATTCATTTGGGATGTCGTGTCACAAATTCAGGTCGGTAAGCGTGGTCAGGCTTATGTTGTTGACCAAGCGGCACGCCTTATCGCGCATCCTGATATCAGCCAAGTGCTGCGGAAGACCGACATGTCTGGCCTTGCGCAGGTACAGGCGGCACGTGTGGCAAAATCGAACGGCTTTCCGGATCAGCCCCTGCAGGGTGTCGACATCGGTGGTCGGCACGTCTTGAGCGCCTATGCCGAGGTGACGCCGCCCGGATGGCTCGTCTTTGCCGAGCTCCCCATCGGTGAGGCCTATGCCCCGCTATACGATTCCGCCTTGCGTTCCGGCGTTGTGATTCTGGTGGCCCTTGTGCTGGCCATTTTCGCAGGACTGTTACTGGCGCGGAGAATGGTCGTTCCGATTCGCGCACTGCAAGCTGGCGCGGTGAGCATCGGCGGCGGCGATCTCGGGCTACGTATTGCAATCAACACCGGCGACGAACTCGAGGCGCTGGGCGAGCAGTTCAACGCCATGGCCGCTCGGCTCCACGAATCTTACTCGGGCCTAGAAGGCAAGGTCGAAGAACGCACGCGCCAGCTCGAAGCCGCCAACCAAGCCAAGTCGCGCTTTGTCGCGGCCGCCAGCCATGACTTGCGTCAACCGCTCCATGCCTTGGGCCTCTTTGTCGCGCAGCTGCACGGCAAGCTGCATGCAAGCGAGCGCGCTCAACTCATCAGCCGCATCGAGGAGGCGCTCTCCGCGATGAACGAGCTGTTCAGCGCGCTGCTCGACATTTCGAAGCTCGATGCTGGCGCGACCACCGTCAACATCACGGTTTTCCCGGTCGCGCAATTGTTGGCGCACGCCGAGACCACCTTTGCCGGAGCGGCGCGGGAGAAAGAGCTCACGTTCCGGGCGCTGCCCAGTGATGCCTGGGTGCGCAGCGACTTCATCTTGCTGCAGCAGATCGTTTTCAATCTGGTTCATAATGCGCTGCGCTATACGCGCAGCGGCGGCGTGCTAGTGGGCTGCCGCAAACGCGGCGATCAGCTGCGCATCGAGGTGTGGGACTCTGGCATCGGCATCGCCGCCGATCAGCACGACAAAATATTCGGCGAGTTCTATCGCCTGGGCGAACCGGATCGCGACCGGCGCGCCGGTCTCGGGCTCGGGCTTGCCATCGTCGATCGCCTGTGCCGCCTGCTCGATCACCCGATCGAGGTCAAATCGACCGTGGGCAAGGGCTCCGTCTTTGCCGTCACCGTCCCGCTCGCTCCGGCCAACAAGCGGGCCATCGAGGCATCCATTGTCCCGCGCAGTCAGCCGAGCCTGTCCCACGACAAGCTCGTCCTGGTGATCGACGACGATCCACTGGTGCTCGAGGGCATGAGCGGAATTTTCCGCAAGTGGGGTTGCCGGGTCATCACCGCGGATAGCGACGGCAAAGCGCTCAAGGCTGCGACCGGGCAGGACGATATGCCGGACCTGATCATCTCGGATTATCACTTGGCCAATGGCCGGACCGGCATCGAGACCATCGAATGGCTGCGCGGCGAATTGTCGGCGCCAATTCCCGCTTTTCTCATGAGCGGCGATACCGATCCGGCAACGCTGCACGAAGCGAAGACCAAAGGTTTCCACCTGCTGCACAAGCCGGTCAACCCGATAGCGCTGCGCGCCATGTTCAATCAGGCGGTCAAGCCGGTGCCGCGTGCGGTGGTGCACAAGCTGCCCGATGCGGAAGAGTCCAGGCCCGACGCAACCTCGCCTTGAACAAGGACGTCAAGCCTTTGGCGGCATCGGCGGCATCGGCAGCGTCCAGCCCAGCTTGTTAACGGCAACCACGAGCGAGGTGCGGTTCGCCACGTCGAACACCCGCAGCAGCGCGGTGACGTGATTTTTGACCGTCGGCTCGGCGAGATTGAGCCACCGGCAAATGGCCTTGTTGCTATGGCCTTGCATGATCAGCGCCAGAACGTCGAGCTGGCGCCCCGATAGCTTGAGATCGGCGGGCGAGACGGACTGGCGATTTTCACTCGCGCGATTTTCAATCGGGCGGCTTTCAAACTGCTGGCTCGGCGCCTCTGCAAATCCCTCCGGCGCTCGAATCTCCGGAGGAATGTACACGCCGCCGGCGAAAATCAACTGCAGCGCCGTTTCCATGACCTTGGGTTTCGCCGATTTTGGAATGAAGCCCGACGCTCCGAGGTCGAGCGCTTTCGTGACATTGGCGCGATCCTGCAGTGCCGACAACACGACAACCCCGATGTCCGGATAGCGCTCGCGCAATTCGGCAAGCACCGAAAGTCCGTCGCGATCCGGCAAAGTCAGGTCGAGCAATATCAGGTCGATGTCGGCGTTGCCGGCGATGACCTCCATCGCCTGCTTGCTGTCGGACGCTTCCAGCACCGTGGCGCCGCGCTGCAGCTTCTTCAGCACGCCCTGCAACGCATCACGAATCAATGCGTGATCGTCGACGATCAGAATCTTCATCCCCAACAGCCCCACCATAGCCGGCACAAATGCCGTTCGACACAGGCCCAGCGCTGCGTCGACAGCCCCCGCGTCGCGGCCGGCGTCCCTTAGTACCACCCGGCAAGAGTTTAATCCCCGACCCAACCTACAAGACAAGGATTATCGTCGGCAAATCCGGGGTTGAAATGGGTTACTTCGGGCTTCTGTAACCGGGTCCGCCGCGGCGATACGACAAACAGTGGACCCCCGCGAAAAGCCGCTATTTTCACATATAAACAAGCGGTGGCTGGGAATGCGCTGCGCCCCGGATCGCGGTTCTGGCGACGGCCGCCGGCCAAGCCGCGGTCGAGCGGCGACTATTTGTCCTGGCTCCGCGCCAGGTAGCTGACCAGCTCGACGATGGAGCGGCGGAGCTTTGCGGAGCGGATTTTCACGA
>Ga0210395_10003234_pt1 | contig 12517 bp, 9 predicted proteins | sample IncBWH4OmetaG_FD_150861 | JGI IMG/M metagenome (GOLD analysis project Ga0210395, IMG submission 150861) | Forest soil microbial communities from Barre Woods Harvard Forest LTER site, Petersham, Massachusetts, United States - Inc-BW-H-4-O ...
ATGGCTTCGGGTATCGCTAGCACGACGCGCTTCATCGGGATCCTCGTCAGCGTCGCGGCACTCGGTGCCGTCCTTGCCGACGTGGCGCGGGACCGGTTTGTTGTGGCTGCCACCAAGATCGGACTGTCGGCCGACACTGCGCGCGAGGCCGCCGCTCGTGTGACATCGGGCGATCTTTCCGAATTGCTGGCGGCCGCACCGCCCGGCGTGCGCGAGCCGCTGCGCTCCGTCGCGCTGGCGGCCTACGGGGCCGGCTTCGCGTCGGCGGCCCTCGTGGCAGCCTGCGCGGCATTCGCGGCTTGCCTGCTCGCCTTCGGCTTAATTAGCGGCGAAGAGACCGCGCCCCCCTCTGCACTGCCGCCTGCGATGATGCCGTGCAAGTTCATTGATTGCCGTGACCCTCTCTGAATTCGGAGGCGACGGGCTCCAAGAGACAGGCCCGACCGATCGCGGCGGCCGGAACCCGACGACCCTCCGGCAATCCAAAAGGAAGATGACCGTGACAAGCTCGACACCTGGAATCCGGCCGATCGCCCGGACGGCTGTCGATTCGGCAGCAGACCAAAGTGATCCTGGCCCCTCGCCGAGGTGCGAAAGAACACGACTAGGCTTTCGCGCCGCCTTCTTGGGTGCCGCCTGCATCGGCTTGCTGGCGCTGGCCGACTGCAATAAGCAGGCGGAGGCCCCGCCGTCGAAGCCGACAGTCGGCGTACACCCGGCGGCGATGAAAGGCGTGAGCGAATCCTTTGAGTTCGTCGGGCACATCCAGGCCATCTATAAGGTGGACCTGCGCGCCCGCATCGAAGGGTTCCTCGAAAAAGTACTGTACCGCGAGGGCCAGGATGTCAAGGTCGGGGACCTGCTGTACCAGATCGAGAAGATCCAGTTCCAGACGGATGTCGACCAGGCCAAGGCGAACGTTGTCGCGGCTGAGGCTGAAGCAACCAACGCCGCACTTCAGTACGGCCGAAATCTCACTTTGTCGAAGGAACAGTTCAGTCCGCAGTCGCTGGTTGACCGCAACAAGGCCAGCCTGGATAGGGATCGGGCGAAAATCATGCAGACGCGTGCCGCACTGACCCAGGCGGAAGTCAATCTCGGCTACACCGACATCAGGTCACCGATCGAAGGCCGCATCGGCCGCACGGCGTATCAGATTGGCAACCTCGTCAACCCGGCGAGCGGCGTGTTGGCGACGATCGTCAGTCAGGATCCGATGTATGTGCTGTTCCCGGTCAGCGTGCGCGACCTCGAGATCATCCGCGCTTCGCGGCGCGAGGCGGACGGCGGCCTCGCCAAGATTGATATCCGCGTGCGCCTGTCCAATGGTCAGGAGTATCCGCTGGCCGGCGTATGGAACCTGACCGATCCGCAGGTCGACCGGACCACCGATACCTTGATCATGCGGGCGACGATTCCCAACCCCAACCGCCTCCTGATCGACGGCCAGTTCGTCACCGCGGTCATCCAGCAGCGGCGCGAAGAGCCGCGCCTGGTCATCCCGCAGGCTGCCCTCCAGGTTGATCAGTCCGGCTACTATGCGCTCGTCGTCGACAGCGAGCACAAGGTCGAGCGGCGCCCGGTGAAGACCGGCCCCAACCGCGGCGCCGATGTGGTCATCACGTCGGGCCTGAAAGAAGGCGAGAACGTGATCGTCGACGGCGTTCAGAAGGTGCGCCCCGGCCAACTGGTGCAGGAAACGGTGGTGCAGCCCGCGGCGGGGAGCTGATGCGGACCCATGATCTCCGACATCTTCATCGACCGACCGCGGATCGCGTTCGTCGTCTCGATCGTCATCACACTCGCGGGCATCCTGGCGATCCAAGCAATCCCCGTCGCGCAGTTCCCCGACATCGTGCCGCCGCAGGTCTCGGTCACCACGCTTTATCCGGGTGCCGACGCCGAGACTGTGGACCAGACGGTCGCGCAGCCGATCGAGGAGCAGGTCAACGGCGTCGACAACGCACTCTATTACCAGTCGTCCAGCGGCCAGGACGGAAGCTACAACCTCACGGTCACCTTCGCGCTCGGCACAGACCCGGACATCAACACCGTCAACGTGCAAAACCGCGCGCAGCTCGCAGTCCCGCTGCTGCCGGACGAGGTCCAGGCGCAAGGACTTGTGATTCGCAAGAAGCTGGCGGCTCTGCTGCAGATCATCACCATCTACTCACCCAAGGAGACGCACGACGCGCTGTATCTGAACAACTACGCCACGATCAACGTGATCGACCCGCTGGCACGCATTCGCGGCGTCGGCCAGGCGATCCTGTTCGGTCCATCCGACTATTCGCTGCGGCTGTGGTTGGACCCGGATCGACTGACCGCCTTCAACCTCACACCGAACGACGTCGTCGCGGCCGTGCAGAGCCAAAACATCCAGGCGGCCCTCGGACGCATCGGCTCGGCACCGACACCGCACCTGCAGCAGGTCCAGCTCACCATCAAGACTGAAGGTCGGCTGAGCCATCCGGAAGAGTTTGCAAACATCATCGTGCGTTCCAATCCGGACGGTTCGGTGGTGCGGGTAAAGGATGTGGCGCGGATCGAACTCGGCGCCAAGACCCTGGAGCGCTATAGCCGTTTCGACGGCGCGCCGACCGCCGCGATCGGCATTTACCAGTCACCGGGGGCCAATGCGGTCGAGGTGGCGCGCCAGGTTCGCGAGGTCATGGAAGGGCTGAAGCAGCGCTTCCCCGACGACATCGCCTACACTGTGTTCTTCGACAACACCGTGTTCGTGACGGACACCGTCGCCGAGGTCGTCCGCACCCTCGTCATCGCCTTCGTGCTGGTGGCGATTGTCGTCTTCCTCTTCCTCGGTAAGCTCAGGACCACCCTGATCCCGCTGGTCGCGGTGCCGGTTTCGGTGATCGGCACCTTCGCGGTCATGCTGGTCATCGGCTATTCCGCCAACACAGTATCGTTGCTCGCCCTGGTGCTGGCGATCGGCATCGTCGTCGACGATGCGATCGTGGTCATCGAGAACGTCGAGCGAGTGATCGAGGAGGAGCCCGAGCTGACGGTCCAACAGGCGACGAAGAAGGCCATGTCGGAGATCACCGGTCCGATCATCGCGATCACCCTGGTGCTGCTGTCGGTATTTGTGCCGGTGGCGTTCATTCCCGGCATCAGCGGCCAGCTGTTCCGCCAGTTCGCGGTCGCCGTATCGACGTCGATGATCATTTCGGCGGTCAACGCGCTGACCTTGAGTCCAGCCTTATGCTGCGTGCTGCTGCAGCGCGGCCATGGAACCCAGCGCGGGCCCATGCGCTATGTCCTGGGCGCCATCGACCACGTCCGCGACGGCTACGTGTCAATCGTCCGCCGCCTCGTCCGCGTGGCGCTTTTCGGGCTGGTCGCCGTGGCCGTCGTGGCGGTGGCTACGCTCGGCCTGTTCAAGGCGACCCCGCAGGGCTTTCTGCCCTCCGAGGATCAGGGCGCCTTCTTCGCCGCCATGCGACTGCCCGAGGGTGCCTCGCTCGACCGCACCGAGGAGGTGGTGGCCCAGGTCGAGAATGTCATCCGCCCGATTCCGGGCGTGCAGGACGTGCTCTCAGTGGTTGGCCTCAACTTCATCGATTATGTCGCCGCCTCCAATCAGGCCTTCTTCGTCGTCGAGATGAAGCCGTTCGATCAGCGCACCACGGCGCAAAGCGTAGACGCGGTGCTGGCCCGGCTGCGTCCGCAGCTGGCGGCGATCCAGGGCGCCATCGTCTTCCCGTTCAACCTGCCGCCGATCTTCGGCCTCGGCAATACCGGCGGTTTCCAGTATGTGCTCGAAGCGCTGCAGGGCCAGAAACCCACAGAGGTGGCGGCCGTCATGCGCGGCCTAATCGTTGCCGCCAACCAACAACCCGAGCTTGCAGGCGTGTTCAGCACCTTCGCCGCCGACACGCCCCAGGTCTATCTCGACATCGATCGCGACAAGGCCGAGGTGCTGGGCGTCAAGCTCAGCGACGTGTTCAACGCGCTGGAGGCCACGCTCGGCGGCTTCTACGTCAACAACTTCAACCTGTTCGGCCGCGTCTGGCAGGTCAACGTGCAGGCTGATAAGCGCTTTCGCGACGCGATCGACGACATTTACCGCGTCTATGTGCGCAACGCCAAGGGCACCATGGTGCCGATCCGGGCGATCGCGCAGGCGCATCTCGTGCAAGGCGCGCAGGCCGTCATACGCTACAACGGCTTCCCGGGCGCGATCATCAATGGTGCCCCTAAGCCCGGCTACAGTTCTGGCCAGGCGCTCGATGCGATGGAGCGGATCTCGGCCACCACGCTCCCGCCGGGGTACGGCTTCGAATGGACGGGTACGGCGCTGCAGGAGAAGGCCGCGAGCGGCAAGACCGGCATCGTGCTCGGGCTGGCCGTGTTGTTCGCCTATCTGTTTCTGGTGGCGCTGTATGACAGCTGGAACATCCCGCTACCGGTGCTGCTCTCGGTCAGCGTTGGCGCGCTGGGTGCGATCGTGGCGGTTGCGCTATCCGGGCTCGCCTTCGACGTCTACGGGCAGATCGGACTCGTGGTCCTGGTGGCGCTTGCCGCCAAGAATGGCATTTTGATCGTCGAGTTTGCCGTCCAACAGCGCCATGCGGGCAAGGGCATTGTCGACTCCGCGATCGAAGGGGCGCGACTGCGCTTCCGGCCGGTGATGATGACCAGCTTCGCCTTCATCTTCGGCCTCTTGCCGCTGGTCATCGCCGAGGGCGCCGGCGCGCTCAGCCGCCGAGCCGTCGGCACCCCGGTATTCGGCGGTATGCTGGCCGCGGCCGCCTTCGGGATTTTCGTGATCCCGATGCTTTATGTCGTGTTCCAGCGGCTGCGCGAGCGCACCGCCGGCAGGGGCGTTAAGAAGGCCCCCCGCCCCGGCGGCGCGGGCCGGGACGGATGACTGACGCGGCGCCAAGCGGCCTGCGTCGCCCCTCAGCAAGGAGCCTGCATCGCGGACAACGATCATCAAGAGATGGGTGTCTCACGAGGGGACCTGACGCGCAATAATCGCTCGGTGGTGGACGCCAACGGTCTGCCCGTCCATTTAGCCCTCACGCCCGGTGAAGCGCACGACAATCGGTTGTGTTCGGTTCTCCTCAGCGCCTTGCTTTCGCAAACGATGCTGCTCGCAGATCGTGTATACGACGCGGTTTGGATTAGGGAGCTTGCCCGTCAGCAAGTGCAGCCGATCGATCGAACCGATGCCGATGTAATATCCTTCCTTAACTGAAATGGGGCATGGATCCTCGATCAGCTTCACCGTGTTGAATGGCTGCGTTTTATACGCGTCCCAGAGCGGCAGCTGAGTGAGATCCTTTTGGACTCCCCCTGCTGTCTTTGTGGAGGCGGGCAACCTACTCCTTGAGGCGTTTACGGATGATGGCGTGCCGACCTGGGAGATCAGCAAAAAGACAGAGGAACGGAGCGAATGGAACGTCATCGCCAAGGGCACTGCCGACTCCTTCGAGGCAGCCAAAGCGGCGGCGCTCTTCGAAGCGGAAGCAGCATCGTGGGGACGATGAAGGGGCATCCGTCCGCGAAATCAGGGGGTAATTCATGATTGACGACCCACAGAAGACCGATAGACTCATAACCATGCTGAAATGCGCACTGCCAATCCAAACTAATATTCCAAGATATCTTGGGAAAAACTTAGCATCGCAGTCGCCGAATATTCCAATTGCCGAACAATGCAATGTCATTGACGTTGTTTATAGCGGGGACGAAGGAGGCATCGTCTGCTGCTTGGATATCGGGGGTGCTAATACAGCGGTAGCGCATCTTGTTTCGATAACCCACCTGATCTTCAATCGAAACATTCCGCTGGCGCGCGAGATCGAAGCCTACCAACGTCACCGCAACAAGAAGTTGAAACGGCAGCAGGGTCGCGCCCAGGGCGCTCAGCGCTGATGGGGGATGTCCAGATTGTCGTGCGGACATGGTTTTTCGATTGTCGCGCTACAACGCCACTTATGAGCGGGGCCTGGAGACGACCTACTACGGCGGCTATGTACCGATCCGGCTAACGTGCACTTTGAGCAAATCGTGTAGCGAGCGACCCCTAGACGCCAAAACAGGTTGATCTCGGTAAACCTCACCCTGGCGCCCCTGCGTCGAAGTAAGAGGCATGTTGGGTGAGCGCCTCGGAGAGTGCAAGGATGAGGCCGCGCGCTCGAAGAGCTGCCGGATTGGCGACAAGGCGTGAAGCGAGCACCTGGTCGACCACAGCAAGACGCTCGATCGCGATCGCGCTCTGGCTTTCCGCGAGGGCTTTGAGTGCATTGTCGAGGGCGGTATCCAGTCCGAGCCTGAAAGCGATGTTGCGAAGCTGGATGATCTCGGTACCGACCAAGAACGCCACCGTGAGCTGCGAGCGCTGTAGCGGTTGGGCCTGATCCGGCAGCGCCGCGAACCGGCCATACATTCGGCCCTCCCAATCGTCGGGCGTCCGCGGGGCCGGACCCGTCGCGAGGCGGCGCAGATCGCGCAAGGTCAGCGCGAACAATCGGCGGCTCCGAAATGCGGGTGACAGCGGCGGTATCAAGCGGAATGAAATGGCCGCCGCGCCCACGCCTGCGACGATCGCCAGCGCGGAATTATAAAATTGCTCAGTGTTGTAGGTCATTGGGTTCGCGGGCGCGAGCAGCGGCACGAAATTAGCCGCCATGGCGGTAAAGATCGCGGTCTGCCAGGGCTGGGCCATCAAAGCACCAGCGGGTACCAGCACAAGACCAATTGCGAGGCTGAAAGCCGCGAAAGTCTCCAGGTTCGGCAGCACCGCGAATGCGATGATCGCAGCCAAGGCTGCGGTAAGGCTGGTCCCTATCATAAACCCTATAGCTGTAGCGTAAGCGTGGTCAGCGCGCGGCGCGAATAGGATGACGCCGATCGCGGCAAAGGTGATGGCGCCGGCGCCATTCGGCCATGCGGTGACAATCCAGAAAAGCTCAGCGGCGCCGATCACGACCAATGCGCGCCCGGCATTGACCAGCGGCGGAAGCCAATCGGCTATGCGGAGGCGCCGGGAGCCGCGACTACGAGGAACCGGCCGGGCAGGGTCGGCAACCAACAATGCCAGCCCGTTGAGCGCGTGCGAGATTCCGCCCAGCACTCCAGCCGTCTGATCGGCCAGCAACCGCAGCGACGGTGTGCCTGCCGGCAGGGCAACCAGCCTGCGCACCGCCGCATCGCACACCCGGAGCAGGCGGGTCGGGTCGGCGATCCACCTCGTGGACTCGTCTTGCTCAGGCCCGAGGCGAAGTTCCTCCGGCACCTGCGCCAGCGCAGCAGCCGCCTCTTGCTGAGCCCGCTCCTCCGGCGATCGCGCTAAGAGAACCGCCGCCGTGTGCCAGCCGGCGAGCGCAGTGAGCAATCCGTCAAGGGCATCCTGCAAGACCGGGGAGTGGTAACGGAGTTGGGACGATTCGCCGAGCGCCTCGTCGATGACCGGGTCGAGAGCGATGAGGCGGCGGACGAGCTCGCGCCGAACCGTCTGGGCTTCCTCAAACCCGGCACCAGCGCTGGCCAATGTGCCGGTGAACCGGCCGCTGATCTCGACCGAAATGGGGGCGAAGAGGGTGGCGAGCCGGCGCCGGGCGCCGCCCAAATTAGTTACAGCTAGCACGACGCCGGCGCAGATGACGCCGAGGCAGATCTCACTCGCGCGGTAGACGGCGAGCGTGAAAGCTTGCCCGTTCAAACCCCCAGTCGCGCCGAGTTGGTCGCTCGCGATAATCGCGGCCGTATAGCCGGCGAGCGCCGCGGCATAGGCCGCGAAATTGCGCAGAAGTGTGGCGACGAGTGCACATGCGGCGCCCCACAGCGCCAGGCTCACCAGAAAGGCGGCGCGGCTCTGCGGGAAGCAAGCAGTCAGCACCACGATCGCCACCGCGCCCACCACGGTGCCTATCAGGCGGAACCACCCCTTACGCAGCGAGGCGCCGAGATGGGGCTGACAGACGATCGCCGCGGTCGTTCCGTGAACCGCACCGGGTTTCCCGGAGGCAGTTTTGCTTGAGTCTTACGCGGCGATACGGGTCGGCTCCAGCTGGGCGTAGTAGGTGGCCTCGGCCTCGGCAGGAGGGAGGTTTCCGATCGGCTCGAGAAGGCGGCGGTTGTTGAACCAGTCGACCCATTCGAGGGTGGCGAACTCGACCGCTTCGAAGCTGCGCCAGGGGCCGCGGCGATGGATCACCTCGGCTTTGTAGAGGCCGTTGATGGTCTCGGCGAGAGCATTGTCGTAGCTGTCGCCGACGCTGCCGACCGAGGGCTCGATGCCCGCCGCGGCAAGCCGCTCGGTATATTTGATCGAGACGTATTGCACCCCGCGATCGCTGTGGTGGACGAGGCCGCCGCCGCGGACGGGCCGGCGCTCGTGCAGGGCCTGCTCCAACGCGTCCAGCACAAAGCCGGCGTGAGCCGTGCGAGAGACACGCCAGCCGACGATGCGCCTGGCAAAGGCGTCGATGACAAAGGCGACATAGACAAAGCCAGCCCACGTCGCGACGTAGGTAAAGTCGGACACCCACAGGGCATTCGGGCGTGGTGCCCTGAACTGCCGATTGACGCGATCGAGCGGACACGGGGCCGCCGCATTGCTGATTGTGGTCCGGACCGTCTTGCCCCGCACGACGCCCTGCAGACCCATCGTCCGCATCAGGCGCGCTACGGTGCAGCGGGCGACCGCGATCCCTTCCCGGCTGAGCTGTCGCCAGACCTTGCGGACGCCATAGACTCGGAAGTTCTCGTCGTACACGCGCCCGATCTCGATCTTCAGAGCGGTATCGCGCCGGGCCCGTGCCGGCAGCTTGCCTGGATCGGCGCGCCGGGCGGCGTGGGCATAATACGTCGACGGGGCGATCGGCAGGACGCGGCAGATCGGCTCGACCCCGTGGATGGCGCGGTGCTCGGCAATGAAGTCGATCATGGCTTGAACCGGCGGTCGAGCTCCGCCTGGGCAAAATATGCCGACGCCTTCCGCAGGATCTCATTCGCCTGGCGCAGCTCGCGGTTCTCGCGTTCGAGCGCCTTGATGCGCTCCCGCTCATCCGTTGTCGCACCGGGCCGGACGCCCTGGTCACGCTCGGCCTGCCGCACCCGCCACTTTTCTCCCCTATCACACTTGCCTTCGGCAACACCACCCGGGACATGGACCTCGCAATGGTCGGCGATCCATTCGATTGCCGAGAAGATCGGCTGCTCGGGCGAGACCCTGCTCCATCCTCTCAAGAGTTGGAGCCTCCGGGAAACCCGGTGCGGTTCAACGAGGCGAGCGGTGAGACGCCTAATGCCGTCTCAATTGGATTGGAAACTCACCTCTGAGACGGTATCAGGGCAAGGTCCAGTAGCTAGCGAGACATTTTGCCCGATCTGTCGCTCTCCGGGTATGCCCAACCCGTATCCCGTATCTGATGCACCCGTTGAACCGCTTCTTGGCGCAACCACGATCTCAGCAGTCGTCGCAGTTGTCGCTGTCGAGCACGACGCAAAGGGCGAGTGAGATTTCCAGCAGGCGGGCCGCGGCGTGGTCGATCTGGCGCCGTAACTCGTCCGGAGGCGGACCTTGCGCGAGGTCGTGCGTCACCCAATCGAGATAGGCGATGACGTGCTGGCGAGCCTCGTCGAGCAGATAAAAGCCTGGCCGAGGCGGCAACGGCAAATTCAACGCGGCGTCCCAACCCGCCTCGCCCTTCATCGCTTCTAATGTAAGAACACCACGCGAGTGAGCGATCGCCGGCATCCTGGGTACCTCCGCTTTGTGATTGGAGGGGGCAGCGCACCGCACACTCGCCCGTACCGTCAATCCGTCTCGTCGCTCGCCCAGCAGTTTGGCGGCCTCGACGCCGCGGCCGTCGCCCTAGGGTTTCCCGGCGTTCAGGCTATACAGACTGCAATTCAGACGTTTTGCCGAGCATAGCAAAGGCCGAATTGCCGTCAGGCTTCGCGGAGAATGGGATCGATAGCGCCGGCGGGAACCTCCTAAAGTTGGGAAATTTGGGACATGCGAGTCTCGAAAGCGGACAGATCGCAGATATACGAGTATGCGGGCAATTTCGCGCGCAGCGGTTCCCGAGCACCTATGCATCATGCGCTGCCCCGACGGGGCTCAGTAACTCATTGCCCAAAGTGTGGTGTGCGCCGATCATAATTGCACCCGTCGAACATAGGGCGGTGGCCAACAAGGCGCCGGCACAGCATGTCTGTGCGGCCTCGATCGTCGCTAGCCGAGAGGGATGAGGGACGCCATGTTGGAGCTGCTCGATCAGCAGAAACGCCTAACAGTAAATCAAAAAAAGATCGTCGCAGCTGCCGTGATCGGCGACATGCTCGATTATTTCGACTTCGGGCTGATCGGCTTCGCCCTCGCCTTCATTGTCGGCCCGTGGAAGCTGACCTACGGTCAGTCGGCGATGATCCTCTTGACGTCGGGCATTGGCGGGGTTCCCGGCGCGTTGTTCTACGGTTGGCTGGCGGATCGCATCGGCCGGCGCACCGTCTTCATCATCACTGCGCTGAATTTTTCACTCGCCACCGGGGTCATGGCGCTGACGCCCGACCAGGGCGGCTGGATCTTTCTCAGCGTGTGCCGCTTCTTCGTCGGCTTTGGCGTTGCCGGCTTATTTACCGTCGACCTGCCATTGGTGCAGGAGTTCGTACCGACTTCAAAGCGCGGTTTTGTCGGTGGATTGGTGACCTCGCTGCTGCCGATCGCCGGCATAATGGGCGCGGCGTTGGGAGCGTTCGTCACCCCGATTATCGGATGGCGCGGGCTGTTTGCGATCGGTCTGTTGCCGGCGGCGGTGACCCTGCTGATCCGCGCCTGGGTTCCGGAGTCGCCGCGCTGGCTGATTCGCATGGGCCGGCTCGACGAGGCGCGCCGGTCGCTCGCCTGGGCGCTGCAGATCGATCAGAAGGAAATCGAGCTACCGACCAGCATGCCCGCGACACAGGCGACCGCCTGGCGCGAGCTCTTTCGTTACCCGCGCAGCATGGCATTGTCGGTTCTGACCAGTCTCGGCTGCCAGTCGGGAGGAGTCGGGATCGGGTTGTGGAGCACGACCTTGCTCGTGCTGCTGCTCAAGATCAAACCTGCCGAGGCGTCTTATCTGATGATTTATGCCGGCGTTGTCGCCTTGGCCGGACGCTTTGCCTTCTGCTATCTCTCCGACGCGATCGGGCGTCGACCGTCCGGCGTGCTGCTGAGCTTTGGCGCGGCGTTGTCTCTGGCGCTTGCCGGATATTACCACAACTTTTTCATTGGCGGCGTCTCGGTCTTTTACCTGATGTTGTTCGGTCAGCGCTTTTTCGGCGATGGCGGATATGCCGTCGTCGGACCCTATGCGGCTGAGGTCTGGCCGTCGCGGCTGCGGGCGAGCGGCATGGGTTTCGGCTTTGGCATCGGTAATTTTGGCAAAATCCTGGGCCCCCTCGGGCTGGCGCTGATCATCGGCTCGTCGGATGTGATCAGCCCCAAGGCGACGATTGCCGCCATCGAGCCGGCGATGATGTACTTGGCCGGCTGGTACGTCCTTTCGGGAATCGTCTTTATTCTGCTCGGCTTCGAAACCCGTGGCCGCACTCTCGAAGAGCTGGATGCAGCGTTGGACGCACCGGCCGCGGTTCAGGTTCGGCCGGCTTCGGTGCAGCCATAGGTAGCTTTGCGCCGCCGCGCATTCAGGGCGATCATTCCCAGCACCACGGCGCTTGTGTAGCCAGCACCCACGCCGCCGCCCTCACCATCTCGGCGATGGCTTATCGCTATGCCCGACGACATGCCGCCAATCCGCGACTTCGCGTTCGGCACCGGCAAGCTCGGCGACCTCAAGGCCCCTCGGTCGAGATGCCCCCGGTGGCGACGGCTCACTTGATCCACGGATACCTTGGCGTCGGCAAGACGACGCTCGCCAGGCGGCTCGAGTTGGAATCCCGGCCATCCGCTTCTCGCATGACGAGTGGATGACGCGCCTCTACGGCGACGATCCGCCGGTCGAGCATTTCCCGGAGTTCTGCTGCGGCACCGCAGCTCGTTTCTCGATGCGGGCCATTTCGGTTTCATCACTGCGGCAATTGCTGAGCGCTTACAGCACGCCCAAATCAGGTCGGCGGGCGGCGGCCGGCACGTGCTCGACACCGGCTGCGGCACCGGCCGCCACCTCGCCAGCATCGCCGCCGCGCTCGGCCCAGGGACGGTGGGCCTCGGGCTCGACATCTCGGCAGCCGCGGCGCGCCTGGCCGCGCGCCGCTGCCCCGGCCTGGCCTTCGCGGTCGCCGATCTGTGGTCCGATTGGCCGGTGCAGGATGCCGCGTGCGATCTCGTCCTCAACATCTTCGCGCCGCGGAATTTCGCCGAGACGGCGCGGGTGCTGCGGCCGGGGGGCTGGCTCGCGCTGGTCTATCCGGAAGCGGACCACCTGATCGAACTGAGGCGCCGCTACCGCCTCCTGGGCCAGCACGCCGAAAAGGCGAGACTATACGCCGACGCCGCCAGCCGGACGATCGGCCCTGCCGCGGTCACGCGAATTGTCCG
>Ga0210395_10003235_pt1 | contig 12514 bp, 4 predicted proteins | sample IncBWH4OmetaG_FD_150861 | JGI IMG/M metagenome (GOLD analysis project Ga0210395, IMG submission 150861) | Forest soil microbial communities from Barre Woods Harvard Forest LTER site, Petersham, Massachusetts, United States - Inc-BW-H-4-O ...
CGCATATAAGCGAACCGCGACAGGACGAGCGTGTCGGCGTTGTCGATCTGTGATACGCGCGGCCAGTAGTCCGGCAGCTGCGGCTCGATGACGACCAAATCGCCGTTTCGCGAGCGCCCCAGGTGATACTCAATGAGACCGCGTCCGGCCAATCGCCGGACCAGGACATGAATTTCCTCATCTGTTTTCCGTTTGCCGGATGCAAACGAGCGCAACGGCAGACCCGCGTGCAATTCCTTCGCGCGCTCCGCCGCGTCTGCGTTGAATTTTCCCAGGCCGAGCGAAACGTCGTCGAATCGCGCAACAATGTCTCCGCCCGCCTGTGCGTGCAGCGTGACGTGGCTCAGGAGACGAGCGGAAAGCCTTGCCGCTGCGCGTCGCCCACTCTTTTTTCGGGGAGCGCGCACGACGGAATGACTTCAGGTATGGGGGTGAAGCGGATTGAGGTCGCTTTCCGCGATCGGCGCATCGCGCAATCCGAGTTTAACGGGCACGTCGTAAAGCCGGCCGGGCCCGAAGCGGCGATAGAAATGCCGCAAGCCCGGAACGATGACGCGCACGACCGGCGTCTCGATGTCGGGTCGCGTCTGGTCGAGCACGAGGAAATCGAGGCCGGCGCGTTTGACGATGTCGACGCAGGCCAGTGCCTGCTCGCGCGTGTCGAGACTGCCGAACTTCATATCGAAGTGTGGCCGAACCGCCGGTTTGCCGTCCGGAATCAAATAAGCGTGCTCCTTGAGGCGAAACGGGCCGGCGCTGTCATTGCTTGCCTGGCCCGCGTCGCGGCCGCCCATCAGCCCGATCGACAGGAATTGATTGACCTCGGTCAGCGCGCGCAACAGCGCGATGCGCGGATCGAAGTGCGAGCCGGAGCCGTATTCGACGAACTCTTGTCCGGTGATCGTCGAATACGACATCGCCACATAGCTCGGAATGCCGAGATCGGTGGTGATGTCGAGCACCCACAGCCGGCGGCCGGTGTCGGCAAGCTGGTTTTTCAGATCGCGGACGTAAGAATCGCCGAACTGGTCCAAGTCCAGTTCCGTCCGCTGCGAGCGGTTGTACCACCAGATGGCGTAGGAATCCCGCTCCACCAGTTCGAGGAAGCCTTGGACGATCGCCTCTTCGAGCGTATTGCCGGCGGCGCAGCCGTTGGAATCCGCGTGCATATGGCTGTCGAGTGCGTCGGTATGGAAAAAATACAGCATCCCGGTCGGCAGATATTTGAAGCGCTGGTCACGCAGCGACCACACCGGGGTCCATTCGATCTTGGCCGTAGGGTCGAACGGCGGCGGTGTCGGCGTCACGTCCTCTTCGCTCGGCGGGCGCCGGTACTGCTCCTCGCTGAACAGCAGGACGTCGTTCGGCCAAATGGCCTCGCCGGGCGCGAAGTCGACAAACCGCCGCGCCACCCTGATCTCGTCGCCTTGGAAGATTCCGGAATAGCGTTCGATCGCCTCCATCAACGCGCTGGCTTCGCCTTGTTCGGCCGTGCTGCCCTTGCCGAAGCTGCCGCCGCTGCGTCCCGAGCGCAGCTCATTGATCGACTTGGCGGGCCCGGAAAAATTATGCGTGGCGTAGTAGTTGGTGTTGAGCGGCAAATCGACTTCGACGCGTTCAAGCTTCGACACCACGCCGGTGAGCGGACTCACGTGCTTGCGGTATTTCGCCACCGTGGCCCGCGACGAAACGCTGCGGTAGCCGCCGCTGGTCATGACCGGCTTGGCGCCGGCCGTCAGCACGGGCGGCGCCGGCTCGCGGCGCGGATCGCGCAGCTTGTTAGGCCCGCAGGACGGACATTGCGGCCGGCGCGGCACGTAGTGCTTGACGATGGTCGGGCCCGATAGATCGAGGCTGACCAGATGATCGTTGAGCGGGGTGTGGAAATCGCTGGCGATCGCCTTGGCGATTTCGACGGCGGCAAGCTCGATGCCGCTGCCGCCGAGCGAGTCCTTGGCGAGCGGCGAAACCGCGACGCGACGCGCTTGCCGGCGATCGAGCATCGCCCTGACCTCGCGGTTTCTTTTCATCCGCTCGGCGAGACAGGTCCAGCAAGGGCCTTTGCCGGGGCTGAACACCGGCCCGACCAGCGGGAAAACACCCGATGGCTGAACCAACAGCCAGGGTTTGCGGTCGGACAGGTGTTGCCGGTTCAATGGCTCGAGTTGTCCTTCGAGATAATCGTTGACCAGGACGACCGTGAGGTCGGCAGAGCGGTCGACGACGCGAACACCGAGTTTGCGCAATGCCGCGCCAAGCTGCTTGGCGCCCTTGGCGTCCACCGATTGAACGCGCACCTTGCATTTCTGGAGATTTTTCGCCGCCATCTCCAACGGAATGCCCAGCGTCGCCCAATAGCCGGCGGCGGCGTCGACGGCAGTTTGCCGTTTCGGCACGATGTAGCGGCGGTCGATCAGCCGCTTGATGGCCTGGTCGACCACGTCGGCCGGAAATCTTTTCGTCAGCTCGCCAACGATCTGGCCAAAACTTTTTCCCGCAGCGATAGCGTCCGCGACGATGCAAAACAGCTCGCCGTGCAAAAAGAATTTGCGGTCCTCGGAATAGAAGCACACCGAATCGGGCGGCAGCACATAGACGGAGTAATTCGGCGCGAATTGCGGAACGTCTTTGCCGTTGAACCGCGTCGTGCTGTGAGCTTGCTCGCTTGCCACGCCAGCGTGCAAGCCGCCAGGTTTATTGCCGCCGGTATGGGTCGCCATTGCGAGATAGATGCTCTCGGATTGTGGAACCGCCGTGGTCTAGCTCGCACGCCGGCGCTTGTCGACGTTATTGACCGCACCCGCGGCGCGCGCCGTAAGAAACGCAGGCCGAAAAAACGCAAAGTGGGCCGGGTCAAGCAGGACCCGGCCATGACAACTTATATCTATCGACGTGGTCGAAACGTGATGCCGCCTTAGCAGGCGCGGCAACGTCCAATGGACCAGCAGCAACCGCCGCATCCGCCGCAACCGGCGCATCCGCGCCAAGCGCATCCGCCGCATCGACCGCAGCCGCCGCATCGACCGCAGCCGCCCCACCAGGCCAATTGCTGGCCAGCCTGAGGCATCGCGGTGTTTTCCTTGTCGAAGACGTAGAACGTCGCCAGGCTGACGTCGGAGAGCTCTTCCTCACTGAGGAAGATTTCTTGACGCGGAGAGGTATTCTGGGACGGTATATCTGCTGTTGGCGCGCTCGCTGATGCGGTCGCTCCTCCTACCAACGAAAAGGACACCCCGGCGATTCCTAGTACCGGGAGGGCCTTCTTCAGACGCTTTTGCTTCGTAGATTGCTTCTTTTGCGCCATCGTAGAAACCTCCGCTACATTGCAAATAGTGCTCGACGCGTCAGCGGTAGCATTTTTCATCTACATTGCCTAGGGCACAAGGCAAGGCCGCATCGTTGCGCCTTATTCGGCGGGTGCGGCGCCATATAAACCCGGCAACCAGCGCTGGCGTTGCCGCAGCGACCATTGGCCGAATCGGTCCATGTAGAGATAGAGCACCGGCGTGGTGTAAAGCGTTAGCAATTGGCTAATGATCAGTCCGCCCATGATCGAGATGCCGAGCGGCCGGCGAATCTCGCCGCCGTTGCCGAAGCTCAGCGCCAGCGGCACCGCGCCCAGGATCGCCGCCATGGTGGTCATCATGATCGGGCGGAAACGCAGCAGGCAGGCCTGGAAGATCGCATCGCGCGCGCCGAGATTGTGCACGCGCTTCTCGTGAATGGCGAAATCGATCATCATGATGGCGTTTTTCTTGACGATGCCGACGAGCAGAATGACGCCGATGGTGCCGATAATGTCGAATTGCGTGTGAAACAGCATCAGCGCCAACAGCGCGCCGACGCCGGCCGACGGCAGGGTCGAGAGGATGGTGATCGGGTGAATGTAGCTCTCGTAAAGCACGCCGAGCAGGATGTAGACCGCGGCAATGGCGGCGACGATCAGGACCGGCTCGTTGCTCAGCGACTGCGCAAACACCTGCGCGGTGCCGGCGAGGCTGCCGTGGATCGAAGCCGGCATATGGATCTGATTGATGGCTTCGTCGATCTCGGCCGCCGCTTCGCCGAGCGTCGCGCCCTCCTGCAGATTGAACGAAATGGTGGAGACGACGAACAAGCCCTGGTGATTGACCGAGAGCGGCGTGTTGTCCGGCTGATAGTGCGCCACGGCGGCGAGCGGGATCATCGTTTCCATGGCGGTCGAGACCGCGGCGCCGGACGATGTGTTGCTCTTGCCGGCCGTGGCCAGTGAATTGATGGCGGCATTGCGCGCCGAATTGTTGTTGGCGTTTGCCGCGGCCGTCGTGGTCGCCGAGGTTGCGCCGCTCGTTTTGGCCGTTGCCGCGCTCACCGTGCCCGCCGGCGCGTTCGACGTCGCGGTGCCCGAAGCGCCGCCGCCGGAGGTCGCCACGTAAATATCGCTGAGCGATCCCGGATACTGGGTGTAACGCGGGTCGATCTCCATGACCACGTGGTACTGATTGATCGCGCTGTAGATCACGGAGACCTGCCGCTGTCCGAAAGCGTCGTAAAGCGTGTTGTCGATTTGCGACGCGGTAACGCCCAGCCGCGAGGCAGTGTCGCGATCGATGATGAGATTGGTTTCGAGGCCTTTTTGCTGCTGATCGGAGCTGACGTCGGTGAGCACCGCGCTGCGCTCGAGTGCCGTGACCAGTTTCGGCGTCCAGGTGAACAGGTCGTCGGTGCTGTCGGATTGCAACGTATATTGATATGCCGAATTGCTTTGCCGGCCGCCGGCGCGGATATCCTGAACAGCGGTCAGGAACAGGCGGCCGCCGGGCACCTTGGCGAGCTGCGGCCGTAGCCGGGCAATGACCTCGTCGACCGACGGCCGCTGCGTGATCGGCTTCAAGGAAACGAATACCGAGCCGGTATTGATCTGGCCGCCGCCGCCGCCGGAGCCGACCCCGGTAAATCCGACGACGTGGTCCACGGCCGGATCGCTCTGCACGATGTCGATCATCTGCCGCAGCTTCTGGGTCATGGCCTGGAACGATACGCTTTGATCGGCCTGCAGCGAGCCGATCAGGCGGCCGGTGTCCTGGGTCGGAAACAGGCCCTTGGGCACGATGGTGAACAGCACGACGTTCAGGCAGATCGCCCCGAACAGGATCAGCATCACCAGTCCGCCATGGCGCAACGCCCAGGCCAGCGAGCTCTCATAGCCGCCATGCACGCGGTCAAACAAGGTGCGAGGCCGCGGCGCGTCGTCTACCTCACGCGGCTTGAGCCACAGCGCGCACATCATCGGCGTGGTGGTGAGCGAAATCGCCAGCGAGATGAGGATGGCGATCGACAGCGTGATGGTGAATTCGCGGAACAGCCGGCCGAGAATGCCGCCCATCAGCAAAATCGGAATGAACACCGCGATCAGCGACAGGCTGATCGACAGCACGGTGAAGCCCACCTCCTGCGCGCCGCGCAGCGCCGCTTGCACCCGCGGCATGCCTTCTTCGAGGTGGCGCGAGATGTTCTCGAGCACGACGATGGCGTCGTCGACCACGAAACCGGTGGCGATGGTGAGCGCCATCAACGACAGAATGTCGAGGCTATAGCCCAACAGATACATGCCGCCGAACGTGCCGAGGATGGAAATCGGCACGGCAATCCCGGGAATAAGCGTGGCGCGGAAATTGCGCAGGAAGACGAAGACGACGAGCGTAACCAGTGAGATCGCGATCAATAGCGTCAGTTCCGTATCGCGCAACGAGTCGCGGATGGTGGTGCTGCGATCGATGGCGACGGTGACATTGACGTCGGCGGGCATCGCGGCCTGCAGACTCGGCAACGACGTCTTCACGCTGTCGATGGTTTCGATGATGTTGGCGCCGGGCTGGCGGAACACGATGACCAGCACCGACGGCTGGCCGTTGGACAAGCCGAGATTGCGCACGTCCTCGACCGAATCGTTCACCGCGGCGAGGTCCGACAATTGCACGGCGGCGCCGTTGCGGTAGGCGACGACGAGCGGCGCGTAATCGGCGGCCTTGGTGGACTGATCGTTGGTATAGACCTGATAGCGCTGGCTGCCGTCGTCGATCATGGCCTTTGGGCTGTTGGCGTTTGCCGACGCGAGCGCCGCGCGCACGTCTTCGAGCCCGATGCCGTATTTGAACAGCGCTTTCGGATTGAGCTCGACGCGCACCGCCGGCAGCGCCGAGCCGCCGATGATGACCTGACCGACGCCGGTGATCTGGGACAGCCGCTGCTGGAACACGTTGCTGGCGGCGTCGTACATCTGGCCCTGGCTCAGCGTCTTCGAGGTCATCGCCAGGATGAGGATCGGCGCATCGGCCGGGTTGACCTTGCGGTAGGTCGGATTGCTTTTCAGGTTCGCCGGCAAATCGGCGCGCGCGGCGACGATGGCGGCCTGCACGTCGCGCGCGGCGCCGTCGATGTCGCGGTTGAGCTCGAATTGCAGCGTGATGCGCGCCTGGCCGATGCCGCTTTGCGACGTCATCTCGGTGACGCCGGCGATCTGGCCGAGATGGCGTTCAAGGGGGCTGGCGACGCTGGTCGCCACCGTCTCCGGACTCGCTCCGGGCAATTGCGCGCTGACGGAGATGGTCGGGAAATCGACCTGCGGCAGCGGCGCCACCGGCAATCTCGAGAACGCCAGCGCGCCGGAGAGCGCAATGCCGAGCGTCAGTAGCGTCGTCGCCACCGGCCGCGAAATGAATGGTGCGGAAATATTCATTCCGCCGGCTCGCCGCGGGCGAGGCGATTGGCCGGACCGCGTCCGGTGAAGCGCACCGCCAGCCGGTCGAAGTAGAGATAAATCACCGGCGTGGTGAACAAGGTCAGCACCTGACTGACGATCAGGCCGCCGACGATGGCGAGGCCGAGCGGCTGGCGCAGTTCCGATCCGGTGCCCTGGCCCAGCATCAGCGGCAGCGCGCCGAGGATCGCCGCCATGGTGGTCATCATGATCGGCCGGAAACGTAAGAGGCAGGCCTGGTAGATGGCGTCACGCGGCGCGTGGCCTTCGACGCGCTCCGCCTCCAAGGCGAAGTCGATCATCATGATGGCGTTCTTCTTGACGATGCCGATCAACAGGATGATGCCGATGATGGCGATGACGTCGAGGTCGTAACCGAACAGCATCAATGACAACAGCGCGCCGACGCCGGCCGAGGGCAACGTCGAAAGAATAGTGACCGGATGGACGAAGCTCTCGTAGAGCACGCCCAGCACGATATACATCGCCACCACCGCAGCGATGATCAGGAAAACCTCGTTGCTCAGCGACGATTGGAAGGCAGCCGCAGTGCCTTGGAACGCGGTGATGAAGCTATCCGGCAGGCCGACCTTGGCTTCCTCTTGCTGTATGGCAGTGACGGCGGTGCCGAGCGAAACGCCGGGCGCAGTGTTGAACGACACCGTGGTGGCGGGGAATTGGCCGAAATGCGTGATCACCAGCGGGCCGGTTTGCAGCTCGATGTGCGAGAACGCCGAAAGCGGCACCTGGCCGTTGGTCGAAGACGACGATGACGGCAGGTAGATCGAGGACAAGCCGGTCAGCGATTTCTGCAGCGCCGGGTCGAGCTCGAGGATGACGCGGCGCTGGTTCGATTGGGTGTAGATGGTCGAGACGATGCGCTGCCCGAACGCATCGTACAGCGCGTTGTCGACGGTGGCCGGCGTGATGCCGAAGCGGCTCGCGGTGGCGCGGTCGATGACCAGATTGACCGCCAGGCCTTGTTGTTGGAGATCGCTGGCGACGTCGGTGATCTGCGGCAGTTGGCTCAGCTGCGCCACCAGCTTCGGCACCCAGGTGTTGAATTCGGTGGCGTTGGCGTCCTCGAGCACGAAATTATACGGCGCGCGGTTGATCGTGGAATCGATGGTCAAATCCTGCGCCGGCTGCATGTAAAGCGTGATGCCGACGACGCCGGAGACCTCGCTCTGGATCCGCCGGATGATCGCGCTGGCATTGAGGCTGCGTTCGTCGTGCGGCTTGAGCGTGATCAGGAAGCGGCCGGCGTTGAGCGTCTGATTGGTGCCGTCGACGCCGATGAACGACGTCAAGCCCTCGACGTCCGGATCCTTCAATATCTCGTCGGCGAGCTTGCCCTGCAGCTCCGTCATCGCGTCATAGGAGATGCTCTGTGACGCTTGCGTGATGGCCTGGATCAAGCCGGTGTCCTGCACCGGGAAGAAGCCCTTCGGGATCAGCACGTAGAGAATGAGCGTGAGCGCCAGCGTCAGCACGGCGACCAGCAACGTCAGCGGTTGGCGGTCCAGGACCCAATTGAGCGCGCGGCCGTAGTGGGCAATCACCGCATTGAACGCGCGCTCGGCGGTGACGTCGAAATAGCTGCGCTCGGATTCCGGGCGGTGGCGGATCAGCTTGGCGCACATCATCGGCACCAGCGTCAGCGAGACGACGGCGGAGATGATGATGGTGACCGCAAGCGTGATGGCGAATTCGTGAAATAGCCGGCCGACCACCGCGCCCATGAACAACAGGGGGATCAGCACCGCGATCAGCGAAATCGTCAGCGAAATGATGGTGAAGCCGATCTGCTCGGAGCCGCGCAAAGCCGCGTCGAGCGGATCCATGCCGCCTTCGACGAAGCGCGCGATGTTCTCGATCATCACGATGGCGTCGTCGACGACGAAGCCGGTGGCAATGGTCAGCGCCATCAGCGACAGATTGTCGAGGCTGAAGCCGAGCAGATACATCACGCCGAACGTGCCAACGAGCGACAGCGGCACCGACAGGCTCGGAATGATGGTGCCCGGCAGCGTGCGCAGGAACACGAAAATCACGATCACGACCAGGACCACGGCGAGCGCCAGCTCGAATTCGACGTCGGAGACCGAGGCGCGGATGGTCACGGTGCGGTCGCTCATGGCGTTGACTTCGACGGCGCTGGGAAGCCCGGCCATGATTTGCGGCAGCAGCGCCTGGATGCGATCGACGACCTGGATGATGTTGGCGCTCGGCTGGCGCTGGACGCTGAGGATGATCGCCGGCGTGGTGTTGGCCCAGGCGCCGAGCTTGGTGTTCTCCGGGCCGTTGACGATGGTGGCGACGTCGGAAAGCCGCACCGGCCCGCCGTTGCGGTAGGCGACGATGAGATTGCGGTATTGATCGGCGCTGCCGAGCTGGTCGTTGGCGTTGATGGTCGAGGCCTGCGCCGGGCCGTCGAAATTGCCCTTCGGCGTGTTGACGTTCTGGTTGCCGATCGAGGTGCGAATGTCGTCGATGTTGAGGCCGTAGGCCGCCAGCGCCTGCGGATTGACCTGTAGCCGCACCGCCGGCCGTTGGCCGCCGCTGACGCTGACGAGACCGACGCCGGTCAGTTGCGAGATTTTTTGCGCCAGCCGCGTCTCGCTCAAATCCTCCAGATCGGTCAGCGCCATGGTCTTCGACGTGACCGCAATGGTCAGGATCGGCGCGTCGGCCGGATTGACCTTGGCGTAGATCGGCGGCGCCGGCAGGTCGGCCGGCAACAGATTGCCCGAGGCGTTGATCGCGGCCTGGACCTCCTGCTCGGCGATGTCGAGGCTGAGATCGAGGCTGAATTGCAGCGTGATCACCGAGGCGCCGGCGGAGCTTGCCGACGTCATCTGATTCAGTCCCGGCATCTGGCCGAATTGCCGTTCCAGCGGCGCCGTGACCGACGACGTCATCACTTCCGGACTGGCGCCGGGATAGAGCGTCTGCACCTGGATGGTCGGATAGTCGACCTCAGGCAGCGTCGACAGCGGCAGGAACGTATAGGCCACCATGCCCGACAGCATGATCGCCGCCATCAGCAGCGAGGTGCCGACCGGACGCAGAATGAAGGGTTCGGAGACGTTCATCGCACCGTTTTACCGTCGCGCCCGCGCGCTGCCGCCGCCAGCGCCTGCTATTGGCTGTTGTTGCGCGGGGTCTGCGAACGCTGGCCGTTCGGATTTTGCCCGCCGCGGCGTCCTTGAGCTCCCGCTGCCGGCGCGCCGGCGCCTCCCGGCGGTTTGCCGTCGAGGGTGGAAACGTTGACGTGCAAGCCTTCGCGCAACCGATCGGCGCCGTCGATCACCACGCGGTCGCCGGCCGATAGCCCGGTGTTGACAGCGGTCATGCTGCCGTCGGTCGGGCCGATGCTGATCGGCTGCACGGTGACGGTGTTGTCGGATTTGACCACGTAGACGTAGGAGCCCTGTTGGCCGTTCGGCGAGCCGCGCTGGATCGCAACCGTCGGCACCGTGACCACGTTGGTCAAAGTCCTGACCAGGAGCTGCGCATTGACGAACTGATTCGGAAACAGTGCGCCGTCCGAGTTGTCGAACTGGGCGCGGATCTTCACCGTTCCCGTGGTGGTGTCGATCTGGCTGTCGACGGCAGACACTTTGCCGATCGCCAGCTGTTTGACATTGGCGCGATCGAAAGCCGTGACCTGGAGCGCGGTACCGGCGTTGTATTGCGGCATGATGTCGGGGAGATCGTCCTCGGGAACCGTGAAGATCACCGTGATCGGCTGCAGCTGGGTGACGACGGCGATGCTGCTCGAGCTCGACGTCTGCACGTAGTTGCCCGGGTCGACCAGGCGCAACCCGATGCGGCCGGTCACCGGCGAGAGGATGTGGCAATAGGCGATGTTGAGCGCCTGCGCATCGACCTGCGCCTGATCGAGCTTCACCGTGCCCTGGTATTGCTCGACCAGATATTCCTGATCGTCGGCCTGCTGGCGCGCGATCGAATTCTGCGCCACCAGCCCCTGATAGCGCTTGAGGTCGGTCTGCGCTTGCGCCAGCAGTCCTTGATCGTGCGCCAGCTGGCCCTCGGCTTGGGCTTTGGCGATTTCATAGGGGCGCGCGTCGATTTGCGCCAGGAAGTCGCCCTTGTTGACCAATTGCCCTTCGGTGAATCCGACGTCGGTCAATTGACCGCTGATCTGGGTTTGCACGGTGACGGTGGCGAGCGGCGTCACGGTGCCGAGCGCGTTGACTATGACGCGGATATTGCCCGGCGCAATCGTTGCCGCGCCGACCGACTGCAGCCCGCCCGCGGCAGCGCGCGGATTGGCCGGTTGCGGCGCGCGGGCGGTGTGGACGATGACATAAGCGGCGACGACGAGGCCGACGGCAATGGCGAGGCCAAGCCAGATGCGCAGTTTCGAATCAGGCCGGCTGATCACGTCCGGTTCGGGCGTCGTCCGGCGAAGATTGGGCGCCAGTTCGTCGTCGCTTGTGCGTGTCCGCTCGTCCATCTCGGCGTTCAATATCCCGGCATTTCCCGCATAGTAATGGGCGCCAACATCGCCCGCCTAATGAAAATTCGCTAATGCGCCAGAGGGTTCGGCCGGCGGCGGGCAGGGCGGCCGAGTACAGTGTATTCGATTTTCGGGTTCCGAGCTACGGCGATCCAGGATTTGGCCGTTGAATCAAGCGTTTGGATGAAGTTGACCGGGCCTCGGGTTAAGCCCTCTGATTGCTCGCGGGGCGTTACTGGCCGACTTGCGGTGGGCTTTGCGGGTTGCGCAACGTGGTATCTGAGGGCACCGCTTCGACCGCGGGCGGCGTCGATTCGAGTTTGGGCAATAGCGAGAAGCCTTTCATCAATTGCACTTGCGTCGGCAGCAACGTCGTGTCCCAGCCGCCGCCGAGCGCCTCGATCAGGCTGACGCTGGCGAGGAACAGATTCTGCCGGACGGCGAGCGCGGATTCCTCAACGCTGAGCAAGTTCGTCTCCGCCGTCACGACGGTCGTGAGGTCGACAATGCCACCCCGGTATTGATTGGTGAAGACGCGCACCGCTTCGCGCCCGTTCTTGACCGCCTGCTCCTCCACGGCGAGTTGTTTGGTGAAGATGCGGATCGCCGCCAACTCATCCTCGACCTGCTGAAACGCGGTGAGCACGGTCTGCCGATAAGTGGCGACGGTTTCCCAGTAGGCGGCTCGCGCCGCATCGACCTGAGCGCCGATAAGCCCGCCATCGAACAGCGTTTGCGTAGCGCTGGCGCCGATCTGCTGGATCGAGCGCGCGGCGCTGAAGGGCAGCGGAATGGGACCGATGAACTGGACCGCGGCCGAGAGCGACACGTCCGGAAAATAGGCAGCTTCGGCGACGCCGATCAGGGCGTTGTTGTTCTGCATGGTGCGTTCGGCGGCTGCGATATCGGGACGCCGTTCGAGCAGCGCCGCGGGAACCGCAACCGGGATGTTTGGAATTTTGGAGCCCAGCAAGCGCGATCCGATCGTCAGCTCGGCCGGCGGCCTGCCGGTCAGAACCGCGATGGCATGCTCGAATTGCGCCCGCTGCACGCCGACGCTCAGTTCCTGGGCTTCGATGGCCAGGACTTGCGATTGGGCCAGCGCCACATCGGCGCTGGTTGTCCCCGTCGTGGCGCTGGGCCCGTAGCCGGCTTTGTATTTGTTGAGCGTGATCTCGTAGGTTTCGCGGAACTGCGCGGCGGAGCGGTGCAGGAGATCGCGCAGTGAATCGGCCGCGAGCAGGTTGAAATAGGCGGTGGCGAGCTGGGCCTGCGCCGAAAGTTTGGCG
>Ga0210395_10003236_pt1 | contig 12514 bp, 10 predicted proteins | sample IncBWH4OmetaG_FD_150861 | JGI IMG/M metagenome (GOLD analysis project Ga0210395, IMG submission 150861) | Forest soil microbial communities from Barre Woods Harvard Forest LTER site, Petersham, Massachusetts, United States - Inc-BW-H-4-O ...
GGTGGCGGGATTGCTGTTTGCATCCGGCGCCAAGACTGAAGAACTCAAGTCCTACGATTCCACCACGAAAAACTTCTGGCTGCATCCGCCGGACGACTGGTTCATGGGCGATGAGACCAAGGAGCAGAAAGGCACGCACGTAGCCAATACTTTGCCGCCTCCGACTGGCTTCACCGATGACGAGATCAAGGCGACGCTGGCGAGCATCAAGCTGCCGCCGGGCTTTAAGATCGAGCTGTGGGCGAGCGGCTTGGCGGGTCCGCGGCAGATGGCGTGGGGGGACAAGGGCACGCTGTTCGTCGGCTCGTGGTTTGGGACCGGCGGCGCGGTCTATGCGGTGACGGACCAGGGCGGTAAGCGGGCCGTCAAGACCGTCATTAAGGGGATGACAGTGCCGACCGGCGTCGCGTTCCGGGATGGTGCGCTTTATGTCGCCGACGTCGACAAGATCTACAAATTCGACAACGCCGAGGCATCCCTCGACAGCATGCCGAAGGGACAAATCGTCTATGACGATCTGCCGCCGTACATTCCGCATGGCTGGAAATATCTGGCGTTCGACAAGGACGGCTGGCTCTACGTCCCAATCGGACCACCCTGCAACGAGTGCCTGCCGCCCACCTCGACCTCGCAGATCCGGCGCGTTAATCCGGCGAACGGGGCTGCGGAAATCGTCGCGCTCGGCGTCCGCAACAGCGTCGGCGGCGACGTCGATCCGCGCACCGGCGACTACTGGTTCAGCGAAAATGCGCGCGACTGGCTTGGTGACAATCTACCGAGCGACAAGCTCAACCACATCACCAGGATCGGTGAGAACTTCGGCTATCCGTATTGCCATCAAGGCGATACTCCCGACCCGAAATTCGCCATGGGCCACAAGTGCTCGGAGTTTGCACCTCCCGCGCTTAACCTCGGCGCGCACGTCGCCCCGCTCGGCATGAAGTTCTATACCGGCGATCAATTCCCCGCCGATTATAAGAACAGTATCATTCTCGCCGAGCATGGCTCCTGGAACCGTCATCAGTTCCAGGGCGGCAGGCTGATGCGCATCACCACCGATCCGGATGGCAAGAACGTCAAGCAAGTCGAGTTCGCGACTGGCTGGATCGGGGCCGATGGCAAATATCGCGGCCGGCCCAATGACGTGCTGCAGGCGAAGGACGGTTCGCTTCTGGTCGCCGATGATTTCGCCAACGCCATCTACCGGATCAGCTACGCCAAATGATCCGTTAGTGTCATCAAACACTGCGATCGCTCCGCACTTCGGTTGGGGCGATCGTTCTGGCTCCGCTTCGGGTCCAAGCCGGAACTCCGGCTTGGGCCCGTCGTTTTGGCACCGACATGAAAAAACCTCGTGCGCTGTTACTCGTTTTAGCTACAGGCGCGTTCGTGGTGGCCTTCGTGTCCGCGCGGGCGGCGGATATTTCGGCCGGTAAAGCACTGGCAGAAGGCTGCGCCGCCTGCCACGGCGCGGATGGGGTTTCGCAAATCCCGTTGACGCCGTCACTTGCCGGCCAGCCGGATGAATACGTGCAATGGCAGCTCGTCTATTTCCGCTCAGGTGCGCGTAATAGCGAGGTGATGGGGCCGATAGCCCAAGCGCTCAACAACGACGAGATCCGCAATCTCGGCGCCTACTACGCTTCGTTGCCGCCGCCGAAGCCGTCGATCGTACCCGATGCGCTCGCGGAAAGCGGCGAGAAGCTCGCCGTGCAACGCCGCTGCAAATCGTGTCATGCCGACGATTACAACGGCTTCCGCGCTGTGGCGCGCTTGTCCGGCCAACGCGAAGATGTGTTGGTCCAGGCTTTGCGCGAATTCAGGTCCGGCAAACGCGTAGGGTCCGGCGTCGCCTCGATGACGGAAGTTGCTTACGGCCTGACCGACGCCGATATGGTGGCGCTGTCGCACTACATGGCGACGCGGCCGTAGCGAGCCGCTCGACTCCTGGGGGCGCGTCGTGTTGGGCGGCGGCAATCGGCGCGCACCCCTTGTCATTACACCGTCAACGACCGTCGCTCCGGCGCGCGCAAGAACGAAATAATGTGGTTGGTCCCGCCGACGCTCAAAGACGTCGAGGATCTCGCCGCCTATTACTCGGCGATCGAGGTGACGGTTTCGTCCCCGCCGAAATAATCCGGTATCGCCGGCGCTGGCAATTCCGGCTCGTCGGCGGCCAGCGGACGAGCGGGCGGATCGGCCCATTGCGTCACGGCGTCCAGCGCCAGATAGGTGGCGGCCGCTGAACCGTCGGCCAATATCACCGTGCGCCATGGCCGATAGCCAGTGCCGAAGGTGTTTTCATCCGGTGCCGCCAACGCGATGTCGTCGGCGATCTGCGATGTCATCGCCGTTGGCCAGTCAGGCTCGTTTCGATCAAGTGGCGGCAGATCGTCGGCACGTTCGCGTGCCTGGCCACTGACAGTTTCGTTCGGCGTATCGCTCGCAATCTGACGCGGCCCGTCGGCGATGATGTCGTGCGCCTGGTCGGTGGCGACCTCGCGCGGCGGATCACTGGCAATCTCGTGCCCCGCATCGAAGGCAGCCTGGCGCGGCGGATCGCCTGCGATCTCGTGCGGCGTCTCGCTGGCAATCTCGCGCGGCGGATCGTCGGCAATCTCCCGTGGCGGCACACCGGCAACGTACATCGTATCGGCGCCGGCGGGCACGACGTGAACAACGTGAAAGCCGGCGTCCTTCAATTTCTTCAACAGTTCCGGCAAGGCCGCGACCGTGGCCCCATGAATGTCGTGAAGCAACAGGATGCCCCGGCCGCGCGCTTCGAGCCGGCTCATGGCGCGGTGGACGATGTCGGCTGGCCTGATGCGGCGATGCCAATCGTCGGCGACGGTGTCGGAGCTGAAGACGACCAGTGAACGCGCGGCGAGCTCTTCTTCGATGGCGTCGCTGCGATTGAGGCCCGGAATCCGGAAGAACGGCGCCAGATCTTTCTGGTCCCAGAGCGCCGCCGCGATATCGGAGATGCCCTGGTCGATTTCGGCGCGCACTTTCTCGATCGGCAACTTGTGCATGCGCGACGGATGGTTGTCGGTGTGCGTGCCGATGGTGTGTCCGTCGTCGTGAATGCGTCGCACCACAGCGGGAAATTCACGGGCCATGCTGCCAACCAGAAAATACGTGGCTTTGACGCATTGCGCCGCAAGGATGTCGAGCACGGGAAGCGAGTAGCGCGGCAGCGGCCCGTCGTCGAAGGTCAGGACGACCTCCTTGTCGGCGAGCGGCAGGCTTTGCGGATATTGCATGATGCCTACGCGCGTGAGTTTTCCGGGCTCAAGCGCGAGAACGCGGCTGGTGCCGAGCGCGTCGGGATTACCGGGACATTCTTCCGCCCAAGCCGGCGCCAACGCGCTCGCGGCTAGGCTTGCGGTTACGCCGAACAAGGCACTCAAGACGACGCCAATCGACGCCCGAAGGCTTGTCATGTCTCATTACGGTAGCCGACTCGCCGCCGGAACCGCCCCTCGGTGTGCACACTAGGGCTTATTGGCTTTAATGCAAAGTTAACGATGGTTGGGCGCGCCCTTGCAGCTGTTGAAAAGTCCTTTTGCCGTACATCGCCGGGTTTTTCCTTACCGTTAATCTGGCCCGCTTAAATGTAACGCTTCGCGTCGGAATTTAAGGGGCGTTGAGTATGACGGCCGCGGCGGCCCGAAGATGGTGGGCGGCACACCGGCAACGCTCGCCCGCGCCGACGCGCGGCTCCGCCGTCAACGCCACGACAACCACTGCGCGCATCGCGTTGTTGCTGCCGTTGGTTGTTGCCGGGGCGATGATGCTGTGCGCGGCAACCGGATTTACCGTCAGCCGAATCACGGAGAGCCGCATCGAAGGCCAGCAACGCGCCGCGCTGCAACGGGCGCTCGACGAATTTCACGCCCAATTCGGCGATTTCGATGCGCCGGACGACGTGCAGCTGCGCACGATAACGCGGCAGAGCGGTCTCGGCGACCTTCGTTTCGACGCCAATCCGACCGGCGACGACGGGCGGACGCTGCAATCACTGCACGACACCCGCGGCCGCATCGTCGGCTGGTTCAGTTGGGTCGGCGACCGCGCCCTTATGGGCGCGGTGGACCGGCTGTGGGGCCTGTTGGCATTGGTGGGCGCCGTACTCGGATTGTCGGCGCTCTTGGTGATGCGCGCGGCGCGACAACTCCTGCGCTCGCTCGACCGCAGCGCCGAAACCGTGCGCAAACTTACCAGCCAGGATCCACTGACCGGATTGCCCAATCACCGCGTGATGCGCGAGCGCCTCGACGCGGCCTTGGCCAAGCGCCGCTCCGGTGTCGTGATCTTCGCGCTGATCGATCTCGACGGCTTTCGCGAAGTGAACGACACGCTCGGACGCTCCGGAGGCGACGCCGTTTTGGTGAGCATTGCCGAACATCTGCAGGCCGGCTTGTTGCCGGGCGCGGTGCTTGGACGTTTCGAGGAGGACGAATTCGCCGTCATCGTTTCCAGCGATGACCGGCGCACCGCCGACCGGCTGATCGAATCGCTGCGCGCGGCGCTGTTGCGGCCGATCTTCATGGACCGCATGTGGCAGATTACCGCCAGCATCGGCGTCGCGGCGGCACCGGAGGACGGCACCAGTGCCGAGGAAATCGCGCGCCGCGCTGGTCTTGCGCTCCGCGCCGCCAAACGTTCAGGCCGCGGCATTGCCCGACAGTTCGAGCCGCAGATCGAAACCGACTACGCCGACCGACGTTTCCTGTTGCATGAATTGCAATCCGCCATCGCGCTACAGGCGTTCGACGTCGAATATCAGCCGATTGTCGCCGCCGAGGGCGGCGCCATGATCGGCGTCGAAGCGTTACTGCGCTGGACGCATCCGACGCGCGGCCCGATCCCGCCGTCGGTGTTCATCCCGCTCGCCGAGCAGAGCGGCCTGATGTCCCAGCTCGGCGAAATCGTGCTGCGGCGGGCATTGTCCGATGGCGCGCGCTGGCCGGCTTTGTCAGTGGCGGTCAATCTGTCGCCGCTGCAGATCCGCGATCGCTGGCTGGTCGACCTCGTCGCCGCCATCATGGCGGAGACCGGGATCGCCCCATCGCACGTCGTGCTCGAAGTGACCGAGGGTATCCTGATCGATAATCCGCGGGAAGCGCAGGCGCGGCTCGAAGCCTTGCGCGGGCTTGGCGTCAGCCTCGCGCTCGACGATTTCGGCACCGGCTATTCGAGCTTGAACTACCTGCAAAAGTTTCCGTTCGACCGGCTCAAGATCGACCGCACCTTTGTTGCTTCGCTTGGCTCCTCGGGCAATACCGGCGCCATCATCCAGTCGATCGTCACGCTCGGCCACGCGCTCGGCATGAAGGTGCTGGCGGAAGGCGTGGAGACCGACGAGCAGCGGGTGCTGCTGCGGCTTGCGGGCTGCGACGAGATGCAGGGCTATCTGTTCGCCAGGCCCGGCCCGGCCGCGGACATCAACAAAGCTCTGGCTCATCTGACGCGCTTTGCCACCGCCTGATCGACCGTCGCGACGCTGACAGCGGCGTAGCGAACGGCTATCGTCAGTGCCCAACTCCGCACCGCCGTTTATCTTCCGATGGAGCGCGCGCGCCATGATTCTCAACAGCCTTCCCGGACTCGATTTCGGTCTCGGCAGCGACGTCAACATGCTGCGCGAAACGGTGGGCTCATTCGCCCAAAGCAATATTGCGCCGCGCGCCGCGGAGATCGACCGTTCGAACCAATTTCCGCGCGAGCTGTGGCCGCAGCTCGGCGCTCTGGGGCTTCTCGGCATTACCGTTGAAGAGGAATGGGGCGGTACCGGGCTCGGCTATCTCGCCCATTGCGTCGCCATGGAGGAGATCTCGCGCGCTTCGGCGGCGGTCGGGTTGTCCTATGGCGCGCACTCGAACCTCTGCGTCAATCAGCTCAGGCGCAACGCGACCACAGAGCAGAAGAAGCGCTATCTGCCGAAGCTGATCTCCGGCGAGCATGTCGGCGCGTTGGCGATGTCGGAGCCGAATGCCGGCTCCGATGTGGTGTCGATGCGCACCCGCGCTGAGCGGCAGGGCGACCACTATGTGCTCAACGGCTCGAAAATGTGGATCACCAATGGTCCGGTGGCCGAGACCATCGTGGTCTATGCCAAGACCGAGCCCGATGCCGGTGCCCGCGGCATTACTGCTTTCATTGTCGAAAACGGCTTCAAAGGATTTTCGCCCGCGCAAAAGCTCGACAAGCTCGGCATGCGCGGCTCCGATACCGGCGAGCTGGTATTCACCGATTGCGAGGTGCCGGCCGAAAACGTGCTTGGCACGGTCGGCAGCGGCGTCAATGTCTTGATGTCAGGCCTCGACTACGAGCGCGCGGTGTTGGCGGCGGGGCCGATCGGAGTCATGCAGGCCTGCCTCGATCTGGTCATCCCTTATCTCCATCAGCGCACGCAATTCGGCCAGCCGATCGGCCGTTTCCAGCTGATGCAGGCCAAGCTTGCCGACATGTATGTCGCGCTCAACACCACCAAGGCCTATGTCTATGCGGTGGCGAACGCCTGCGACCGCGGTGAGATCACGCGCGAGGACGCCGCCGGCGCCATTCTCTATGCCGCGGAACGGGCCACCTGGATGGCGCTCGAGACCATCCAGTGCCTGGGCGGCAACGGCTACATCAATGATTACCCGGCCGGCCGCTTGCTGCGCGACGCCAAGCTCTACGAAATCGGCGCTGGCACCAGCGAGATCCGCCGCATGCTGATCGGGCGCGAGATTTTCGAGAAAACGCAGTGAAGGGCGTCAGCCCAGGCGCCGGTCGTATTCTAGAACCGCATTGAGCAGCACCTGCGCGCCGGCGGCGCATTCCTCGAAGCTTGTCGATTCCGCTTCGTTGTGAGAAACGCCGCCGAGGCAGGGAACAAAAATCATCGTGGTCGGCGCGACGCGCGCGACATAAGCGGCGTCGTGGCCGGCGCCGGAAATGATGTCGCGTGATTTGTAGCCGGCCTTGGCCGTGCCGACGCGCACGCATTCGATCAGTTCCGGGGCGAATTTGACGGCGGGCGAGTCCCAGATGCGCGCTTCTTGGTAGGTGAGCTTCAAGGGCGGCAGCAGTTCGGCAAGCGCCGCCCGGAACTTCGACTCCATGACGTCGAGAACATTGTCGTCGGGATGGCGGAAGTCGACGGTAAAAAACACCTCGCCGGGAACGACGTTGCGGCTGTTCGGTTTGTTCTCCACCAAGCCGACGGTGCCGACGGCGTCGGGCGCATGGTCGCGTGCGATGGCGTCGACCCGCTCGATCAGGTGCGCTGTGCCAAGAAGCGCATTCTGGCGCAGCCGCATCGGGGTCGCGCCGGTATGCGCCGCTTGCCCGGTCACCGTCACTTCGTACCAGCGCATGCCTTGAACGCCTTGGACGACGCCGATCATGCGGTGTTCGTCTTCGAGGATCGGGCCTTGCTCGATATGCAGCTCGAACATGGCGCCGAACTTGCGCGTGCCGGCCTTTTCCGGGCCGTTGTAGCCGATCCGCTGCAATTCCTCGCCGAACGTCTTGCCGTCGCGGTCGCTCCGCGAATAAGCGAAGTCCGCCGTGAAGACGCCGGCAAAGACGCCGGACGCCAGCATTGCGGGTGCAAAACGCGAGCCTTCCTCGTTGGTCCAGTTCACGATCTCGATCGGCGCGTTGGTTTCGTAGCCGGTTTCGTGCAGCGTGCGCATGGCTTCGAGCGCGCCGAGCACGCCCAGCACGCCGTCAAACTTGCCGCCGGTCGGCTGGGTGTCGAGGTGCGATCCCATGGCGATCGGCGCCAGCGTGTTATTTTTGCCCGGCCGCCGAGCGAACATATTGCCGACTTCGTCGACGGCGACCGTGCAGCCGAGCGCCTCGCACCTGGCCTTGAACCAGTCGCGCACCTGACGATCCAAATCACTCAGCGTCAGGCGGCAAATGCCGCCCTTGGGCGTCGCGCCGAACTTCGCCGTCTCCATCAGCGTGTCCCAAAGTCGTTGCGCGTCGATCTGCAGGTTCTGCATGGTTGGGAATTCGCTTCCTTGGCGGGACATGTGACAGCATTTTTGGCGGGTTGCGGCCCGTTCGTCAAAATTTGTTGATGTCGAGTTTATGGCCGCACTGCAGCAATCAATCGACTTGCCGACGCCAAACTCCCTAAGATGCACCCGGACAGGGAAAACCGGGCGCCCGGGCTTGATGCGGAAAAACCTGTCTCGGATTTGATCCGGGTCGGAAGCCGGTTGTGGGAAAGATCACGCTCAACCGCAACAGAGAAACACAATCAAGGGAGACGGCCATGGGAATTCCAGTCTCGCGTCGCAATGTGATCGTCGCAGCATGTCTGATGGGCGTCGCCGCGTTAGGCTCGATTATTTGGGCGGTGTCGTCGGAAGCCGCGCTGCTTTCGTTCAAGGTGCCGCTGACCGGCGCTCAGCAAGTGCCGCCGGTGCAAACCGCCGCCACCGGCGCCGCCGATCTGAGCTACGACCCGGCAACGCGCATGCTCACGTGGAGCGTCGCCTATACCGGTCTCTCCGGCGCGGCGACCATGGCGCACATCCATGGCCCAGCGGCGGAAGGCAAGAACGGTGCGCCGGTGATCTGGCTGAGCGAGAAGGGCGCTGCCGTCGCCAACCCGATCAAAGGGAGCGCCACGCTCACGCCGGAGCAGGCGCAGCAAATGATGGCCGGCGAGTGGTACATCAACGTGCACACCCAGGCCAATCCCGGCGGCGAGATCCGCGGCCAGGTGATGCCGCCCAAAAGCTGAAGAAGAGCTGAGCAAGAGCTAACAACGCGAAGCGCGGCCGGGGCGCGCGAGGGAACGCGGCGCGCCCTCCTGACCAAGTTCTTCAGTGGCCTATGAGGTGACGGGCTTCCCTCGGGCATTGGCCTACTCGTGCATTGAGCCAATCGGCCAATGACGGTGCCAAAATTACTAACTCATTGAATCCACGGCGAATCGGCTATGTTCGCGGCAGCCGGGAATGCTGGAGACAGCGCCATGCTTCGCGTGCGACTGAAAGCCGACGGACGTTTGGTCGAAATCCTGCCCGATGGCAGCGAACGGCCGATTTCGTTTGCCGACGGTCGGCCGTTGCCGCGGGCCAACGGCTCGGACCGCTTCCACGACGCGGCCTATGCGCGCAATGTTCGTGGCCGCACCGGGCTGACACAGACCGCCTTTGCCGCCCAGATCGGCGTGCCCGTCGAAACGGTGCGCAACTGGGAGCAGGGCAAGCGTTCGCCGCGCGGTCCGGCGCGCGCCCTCCTCAAAGTCATCGAGCAGGCGCCCGATGCCGCGTTCGCCGTGCTCGGCGGCAAGCGGCGGTGACAGCCTCCAGTTCGCCGGCGTAAAGTGCCGGCGTGAACCCAAACACGGCAAGCGTCCCGGCCGTCGAGGCCAAAGGCGCACGCATCCCGCTGATCGGGCTTGGAACCTGGGATTTGCGTGGACGCGTTTGCGCGCGGGTGGTCGAGCAGGCTTTGCGGCTCGGCTACCGGCACGTCGACACCGCCGAAATGTACGACAACGAGCGCGAGGTCGGTGAAGGGCTGCGCGCGTCCGGCGTCAGGCGCAACGAGGTGTTCGTCACCACCAAAATCTGGCCGTCGCATTTCGCCCCGCGGGAACTCGAGCGCGCGGCGCGCGACTGTCTGGTGCGGCTGCGCTTGACCGAAGTCGATCTCATGTTGCTGCATTGGCCCAATCCGCAGATCCCGCTTTCGGAAACGCTTGGCGCGCTCGACAAGGTCAAGCGCGACGGCCTCGCCCGCCATATCGGCGTCTCCAATTTTGCCGTCGCGCTGCTGGAGGAGGCTCTAGCGACCAGCACCGAGCCGCTGGTCTGCAATCAGTTCGAATGCCATCCGTTTCTTGATCAGTCGAAGCTGATCGCTGCTTGCCGACAGCACGGCGTGGCGGTCGTCGCCTACAGCCCAATCGCCCAAGGCCGGGTGCGCGGCGACGAGATTCTCACCGCCATCGGCGCAGCGCACAAAAAGACCGCCGCACAGGTGTCGCTGCGCTTTCTGGTCCAGCAGGACATCGTCGTGATCCCGCGCACCAGCAGGGTCGAGCGGCTTTCGGAGAACGCGGCGATTTTCGATTTCGCGCTGAGCGAGCGCGAGATGGCCGACATTGCCGGGCTGCCGCGGCGCGACGGCCGCCTGGTCAATTTTTCCTTCTCCGGCTAGCGAAAGTGGATTGACCGATTCAATCTGTGGCGATTGCTTTCTAAAATTCGACGTCGAGCTCTTCCAATTCGTCCGGCTCGACCTTGGCGGCGGTGAGCCACTCCTGCATCCACGGCATCGCCATGACGGTGCGGCAGTATCCGGCCGAGACCGGATCGAGGGCGACGTCATAGGTGATAAAGCGCGTGCACACCGGGGCATACATGGCGTCGGCGGAATTGGGTTTCGCGCCGAACAAATACGGGCCGTTGTAGGTCTCGATGCATTCGCGCCAGATCGCGGTGATGCGGTCGATGTCGCCGCGCGCGCCGGCCCAGTGCTTGAAGCCGGGAAAATGCGCCTTGATGTTCATCGGCAATGCCGAGCGCAGATTGCTGAAGCCGGAATGCATCTCGCCGCAAATCGAACGGCAGTGCGCGCGCTGGGCGCGATCGGTCGGCAACAGGCCCGCCTGCGGATAAAGCTCATGCAGGTATTGGGCGATCGCCAGCGTGTCCCACACCTTCAGGCCGTCATGAAACAGGCAGGGCACCAGAAACGACGGCGACAACAGCAGCAACTCGGCGCGGGTCGAGGGATCGTCGGTGCCGACGCGTTGCTCTTCGAAGTCGATACCTGCCATTTTGCACAGCAACCAACCGCGCAACGACCAGGAACCGTAGTTCTTGCTGGCTATGGTGAGGATGGCCTTGGACATCTGTGGCGTTCCTCGTCAAATAGGTCCGTTTCTTCAAAGACTTGTGGAATCACGCCTGATTCTGATTAACGGCGAGAGTGCGCCTTTTCAATGGCTCCTCAACACGTCCAAGTCCGTTTGTCCAAGATGTTCACAATCTTGTCGCAGCGCAACAAAAAATGCACTAGCCTTCCGCGCATGGGGGTCGAGGGGTTCTGCCGTCAGGCGGAGCTGCGGCGCCCGTGGATAAGGGATGCTGTACCTCGCCTATCAGACCCATTCCGACATGATGGCTCCGGTCCGGGCGTGGGCGACCGTGGCGCTGGCCGCTGGCGGCTCGCCGCTCCTCGGCGAGAGCAATATCCTGCGCAATCTGACCGCGGCTTATGAGCTGATTTCACGCGCCGGTCTTACCCACACGCGGCCGTCTTTTGGCATCGATCACGTCACGGTCGGCAATCGCGAGGTCGAGGTGCGCGAGGAGGCCGCGGCACGCACGCCCTTCGGCACGCTGCTGCACTTTAAAAAGGACATCACCGCGACCCAACCACGCGTGTTGGTGGTGGCGCCGCTGTCGGGCCATTTCGCCACGCTGTTGCGCGCCACCGCGCGCACCATGCTTCCCGAACATGACGTCTTCATCACCGACTGGCACAACGCCCGCGACGTGCCGCTGAACGCCGGCCGCTTCGGCATCGATGAATATGTCGACCACCTGATTAAATATCTCGAAGTGTTGGGGCCGGGCTCGCATGTGCTGGCGGTTTGCCAGCCCTGCGTGGCCGTCCTGTCGGCCGCCGCGGTCATGGCGCAGGCCGGCAATCCGGCGCAGCCGCGCAGCATGACTCTGATGGCCGGCCCGATCGACTGCCGCGTCAACCCGACCAAGGTCAACGAGCTCGCCAACAAGCGCGACATTAGCTGGTTCGAGCGGATGCTGACGGCGACCGTGCCGGTCCGCTATCCCGGCGCCTTCCGCCGGGTCTATCCGGGATTTGTTCAGCTTGCCGCGTTCATGACCATGAACATCGAGCGGCACGTGAAGGCGCACAAGGAACTCTACGAGCATCTCGCCAATGGCGACGTGGAGAAGGCGGCCTCCACCAAGGCGTTTTATGACGAATACTTCGCCGTGCTCGACCTCACCGCCGAGTTCTATCTCGAAACCGTGCGCTACATTTTCCAGGAGTACGCGTTGCCGCTCGGCAAGCTCAAATGGCGCGGCGGCACCGTCGATCCGGGCGCCATCCGCCGCACCATGCTGCTGACCGTGGAAGGCGAGCGCGACGATATCTGCGCCGTTGGCCAGACCGTCGCCGCGCACGACCTTTGCAAGAAGCTCCGCCCGTATCTGAAACGCCATCACATGCAAGCCGGCGTCGGCCACTACGGCGTGTTCTCAGGCAAACGCTGGGAAAACCAAGTCTATCCCATCGTCAAAAACGTGATTTTGTCGTGCAACTGACAACGGCGTTGCCGGTACGTTGAACCGTCGCGTCACGTCATCCGCCATCGCTCGGAAGTCGCCCACGGCGCGCGAACTAAAACAATATTCGCGCAACGGTCGCCGCAGCGCGAACGCCTCGGCCACGTTCACATCGATGCGGACACCGGGCAGGACCTGGCGGCCGCCGAAGCCGAGCTGCAGATTGGCAAGAA
>Ga0210395_10003238_pt1 | contig 12505 bp, 7 predicted proteins | sample IncBWH4OmetaG_FD_150861 | JGI IMG/M metagenome (GOLD analysis project Ga0210395, IMG submission 150861) | Forest soil microbial communities from Barre Woods Harvard Forest LTER site, Petersham, Massachusetts, United States - Inc-BW-H-4-O ...
CAACCCATCGCCGGTTCCGTGGACCCAACAAGAGTTGTTCACTTACCTGCGTACCGGCGTCACCCCACTGCACGGGGCGACGGGCAGCACGATGGCTCTGGCGATTCGCGGAGCCCTCGATCTTCCGGTCGTGCCGGACTCCGATGTCCGCGCTATCTCACTTTACTTCAGCGAGATGGATCACGCGAGCGCTCGTGCAAACAACGGCGAGACTGCAACACAAGAGGCTCTCGCGAGTTCCTCTCTGGGTAGTGTTCAGGAGCACGATCCCGATTCTGACCTATATGCCTTCGCCTGTATGTCTTGCCATTACAATCGTGCGCCGACTCCGCTTGCCGCTCGTCCGGAACTGGCTCTTAACAGTTCGCTATCTCTACCTGAACCGACCAATTTCATCCAGGTGGTGCTCAACGGCGTCAGTAACACAGAAACCGACAACAACACCGAAGGTGCGGCAGGACTTGTGATGCCTGCATACGGCTCGTCGTTAACCAATTCCGAGGTCGCCCACCTTGCCGCTTATCTGCGCCGCACGCGCACGAAATTGCCACCTTGGAACGATCTGGAGAAAAAGGTGGCCGCCATTCGACGGGAAGGGCCGGCATACCACTAACAGGAAGCGAGAGGAGTCCGGCGATCATGACCACATTCGATCTCAACGGCCGCACCGTTTCGGCACATAGTCCGGACGACACTCCGCTGCTCTGGGTAATCCGCGATGAGCTTGGTCTCACAGGAACGAAATTCGGTTGCGGCATCGGTTTTTGTGGTGCTTGCACCGTGCATGTGGAAGGACGCGCAACGCGATCCTGCATTACCCCGATTGGCGCGGTCGCCGGGGCAAAGGTCACGACGATCGAAGGCCTCGATCCGCAGGGCAAGCATCCGCTGCAAATCGCGTGGTTCGAGCTGCAGGTTCCCCAATGCGGATATTGCCAGCCGGGACAGATCATGCAGGCAGCCACCCTGCTGAAGGATTTTCCCAATCCCAGTGACCGCGACATTGACGCGGTGATGGCGGGCAGTGTTTGCCGCTGCATGACCTACGTTCGAATCCGCAAGGCAATTAAACTGGCAGCGGCGCAGATGCGAGGAGGAGCCCATGAATAGCGGCTTGTCTCCTCATGGATTCAGGGCACCTTACGACTCATCGCGCCGTGGCTTCCTGATCACGATGATCGGCGCAGGCGTCATGCTGGGATATGCGCGGTCCGGCTGGGCCGCCGCAGAGTTTCTGACGAAAGAGGCCAAAGCCCCGCTCAGCCCCAACGAGTTGTTTGAACCGACCATTTGGTATGGCATCGACACGAACGGCAACGTCACTGTCAACATTATTCGCGCGGAAATGGGCCAGCACGTCGGCACAGCCCTCGCTCGCATCGTAGCGGATGAGTTGGAAGCCGACTGGAGCAAAGTGAAAATCGATATTGTTGATAGCGATCCCAAGTGGGGATTGATGATAACGGGCGGGAGTTGGTCAGTGTGGCAGAGTTTCCCGGTGCTAAGCCGGTCGGGTGCTGCGGGACGGATCGCGCTCATTGAGGAAGGAGCAAAACTGCTTGGCGTCAGTCCCAAAATTTGCGTGGCACGCAACGGCGCGGTTCACGCCGGAGGAAGATCAATCCCCTATGGCGAGATCGTTGCGCACGGGGACCTCCGGCGTCGCTACACGAACGAGGAGCTAGAGAAGATTCCGATCAAGACGCCAGCGGAACGGCGTTTCATCGGCAAAGGTGGTGCGGAAGCTCTCGACGTTCCATCCAAGGTGGACGGCAGCGGCCGTTACGGAATCGATGCAGTGGCAGACGGAATGATCTACGGCCGTCCGAAGATTCCGCCAACCCGTTACGACTCCAAGGTGATCTCGATTGACGATTCGGCTGCCAGACGCGTGCCCGGTTATATCAAAAGCCTGGCTCTTGATGATCCATCGAGTACGGCTCCTGGTTGGGTGATGGTTTACGCTGACACCTTCACCACCGCCAATCGCGCGGCCGACCTGGTGAAGGTGAAATGGCAGTCGGGACCGTCGGCAAGCATCTCTGAGCGAGACCTCCAGCAACACGCCGCCGACCTCATCGCGGATCCGAAGGGAGGCGCCTTACTCGTTGACGACCCGGGCGTTGACGCGGTGTTTGCCTCGGCAAAGCAGAAGATCGAACGGACGTACACCACCGCAACCGCCATGCATTTCGCGCTCGAGCCAATTAACGCGCTTGCTTTCGAAAAGAACGGCGTCTTTGAAATCCACACCGGGAATCAATGGCAATCGGCGATTCTCCCAGTGCTGGCCAAAGCGCTAGGCCGCAGCCAGGACAAGATCGTGATGCGCAGCTATTTACTTGGTGGGGCATTCGGCCGCCGTCTTGACGGCGATTATGCCGTCGCGGCCGCTCTTGCCGCCAAGGCGGTCGGAAAGCCGGTCAAGATGGTCTGCACCCGGCCCGACGACATGCGCTTCGACTGCCCGCGATCCGCCACCACCCAGGTCGTGCGTTTGGCGTGGGCAGACGGCAACCGCGTTGCGGCCATGGATCACCACGCGGCAGCCGGTTGGCCCACCGCTACCCTCGCTCCTTACTTCCAACTCAAAGACGCCAAAGGCATTCTGTACGATCCATTCGCGATCCAGGGTGCCGACCACTGGTACACCGTAGGCGCGCAGCGTGTTCGCGCGCTTCACAATGATTTGGCCGATCGCACCTTCCGGTCTGGTTATCTGCGATCCGTCGGAGCGGGTTGGACTGGCTGGGCTGTCGAGAGCTTTATGGATGAGGCAGCCCACGACGCCGGTGTCGATCCGGTGAAGTTTCGGCTGGGCTTACTCGATGGTACGGGCCGCAACGCCGGCTCGGGGCCGAATTCGGTGGGCGGCGCGCACCGGCAAGCGGCAGTGCTGTCCCGCTGCGCGCAAAAGGCAGGGTGGGGTAGCACGATGCCGAAGGACGTCGGCCTCGGCATCGCGTCGACCTTCGGGCAGGAACGCGGGATGCCGACATGGGTCTCCTGTACCGCGCGCGTGCGGGTCAGCCGGACGAACGGTTACGTCAGGGTGGAGAAGCTGACCCTTGTCATCGACTGTGGAACGGTCATTCATCCCGACAGTGCCCAAGCCCAAGTGGAGGGTGCGGCTTTGTGGGGATTGAGTTTGGCCCTCCATGAAGGAACGGAGTTCATCAAAGGGCAGCCGAAGGATACGAATCTCGATAGCTACAGGGTGCTGCGCATCGGGGACGTACCGGAGATCGAAGTTGAATTTCTTCCGAGCAGAGAAACACCGGTCGGGCTTGGCGAGCCAGCGATGACGCCGATCGCACCCGCGATTGCAAACGCAATCTTTGCTGCCACCGGTGCCCGCGTGCGTCATCTGCCAATCCGGCCGCAAGCCGTGCTGGAAGCACTCGCGCGTGGAAGCTGACCCATCCCAGCGAATTCTCGGTGCGTGCTGCGACGAGACGTGAACTCGGGGCTTCCGCCGGACAGGCAGAAGTGGCCCAACGTTCCGTGCCGCAAAGAGAGAGAATCTGGCCAAAATACCGACGTAAGGTGGGTGGCAGGTGATCCTTTCACGGAGGAACTCATTGGCCCATCGGCCGGCGGCTGCTCTTTGTAGAAGGCGTCAAGAATGTGGCGGAGGATAAGATTTCCGGCGACACAAGGAAAGCATAAGGCCACCGGGACTGATTCCGGATCTCGACGAAGCGCACTAGTTGGCTGCGCATTAACCTGCCTTGCCCGGACTGTGAGGTGCGACGACCCGCGGGCGGAATCACTTTCAATCGAATTGGCGGATTGCAAGCGGCCTGTGCGCCCGTCCGGCAGCGAAGCTTCGGGTGGACTTCGAAGCGTGGATACAGAAAAACCATCCCGAATTAAAACCGTGATTTTGCGCTTAGGTAATCGAAGCTGAGATGGGCTCTTCTCAGACCTGCTTCAAGGTGCAGTTGACTGCGGGAGCACCCGAGTTTGGGTCGGCAGGGCTCAGGTGGAGGAGTTTCCAGGCACAACAGCTGCGTCGCCCCTATGAGAGTGAAGCGGACATTCCGTGTGCCATTTTTATAAATAATTAGAGTAGTGCTTTGAGAAATCAGGAATCGTTGGGATCGCCTCCCTGATGCTATGGCGGTTTTGTTTTACAGGCAGTTAAGTGCCATGCCTGAAGCCAAGACCAGTAAACTCAAGAGCTTGCGAAAGGAATCAGACAAAGCTAAAATGATTTTGCTTTCTTTCTTCCATTTGGTGCGCGATCTGATTCCGTTGTGCACTCGAGGAAAAGAGGAAGTGTGTCGGAGGCGGAAGTGCCGCAATCGCCGTCCGGTACAGCACAGCATCGCTCCGAACAGGTCGGGCATTTCCGTGTGAAAGTTGGGCAACGCGCCGCCGAAACCGAGAGAGAACGATGAAAGTGCGATGAAAGTCTCTCTAGCACGGGAATAAGTCTTTTATTATCAAGGGCCGAGGTAGCTCAGTGGTAGAGCAGCCGATTCGTAATCGGCAGGTCGCGAGTTCAACTCTCGCCCTCGGCTCCAAACTCTAAGAAAACAAAAGAGTTCCTGAAGTCAGTGACCTACCGCCGAGCTAGCTTGGCGCCAGGTTCCATCAAAGTTCCATCGTTCTTTTCGAGGGCATTCATGGCGTTCTGGATGTCTTTGGTTGCGACGATTGCGTGGCGTATGAAGAACCGAACGGGTCTGCCAACAGCGTACGAACGGTTCAGAAGCAACGGAAAAGGGTGAGCGGACGTCGTAGAGGTAGGCTCAGGTGCGGACCGCGACGGGAGGTGGATATGACGAAGCGAGTGAACGCGATTGTGGGGACGGCGGTGGTGGTCTTGGCGGCTTGGACGTGGGGAGCTGGACTGATTTGGGCGAAGAAGAAGAGCGCGCTGCCGCAAGTTGTGTTGAATGCGCAAACGGTCTTCGTGATGGTCGACCCAGATGCGGCAATTCCAGTGAATGACCCGGGCGGCAATAGAACGGCGAGAGAGGATGTGGAGAAGGCACTGATGGAATGGGGACGGCTGAAGCCGACGATGACGATGAGCCAAGCGGACTTGGTCATTGTGGTGCGAAAGGGAGATAAGCAGGCGATGAATCCCACGGTCGGCGGACAGTCGCCGAATGACCGTCCGGTGATTCTGCAGGGGACGGACAACACGATGCGCATAGGTGGTCAACAGGGACGGAACCCGGATGCGGCGCAGAATGGCGGGCCGCTCTCCCCGACGCCGGGGATGGGAGGAGAGATTGGGCCGACGGAGGATTTGTTTTCGGTGTACCTTGGGCGGACCGAGGATGCGCTGAAGCGGGGGCCGTTGTGGCGTTATGCGCGGAAAGATGCATTGAAGTCACCGGACGTGCCGGCTGTGGCAGAGTTTAAGAAGGCGGTTGATGAGGCAGTGAAACAGCAGCAGAAGGCGGCGAAGCCGCAGCAGCCATAGACACAACTCGTTTTCGTCGGATGGTCCGAATCTCTTCCCAGCAGCGACGCGCGAGGAGCCAGCCTAGCGATGGTACTTCACCGGTTACCGAGTTATCAGATGAGCGTCAGCACCATTTGGCACGTCATGTGTGGTGGTCTGGTGACGCCTTACCTTGTAACTTATTTTAAAAAAATGGTTCGGTTTTTTAGACCCGCTTGCATTTGCTCGGCATGTTCTCTGCCTGAACAAATTGCTTAGTTGGTTTATAGGCCGAAGCGGATGTCGCTAGGATTCAATTGGATACGGTCCACAAGTCCGCGTTACTTCCTTGCTCTGGCTGCCCTCGCGCTGATCGCATGTCTGAGCTTGCGAATATTTCATTTCTCCACTCACTGAGTTTCGGATTCCCCTCATCGAAATCCCGGTTAGTTGGCTCAACCGGAAACTCGAAATCCATGGATAGCAACCGCGTTACCGGGGACTAGGATCATAAACTGGAAGTCCCCGACGGTGCTTACCGTGCTAAATTGAACGGGCCGGCAGTCTGTGCAATTCACAGCTGCCATTCATAATGTCACAAGCGCCTTTCGTTCAGCCTCCGCGCGCTGCTGTTCGGTCTGTCGATCTGTTTGTTTCTAACGAGCGGGCAGAATCGATCCATGGCAAACTCCTTGAGGAATTCTCAAACCTCGCGTCGAAATCGGGCCTCGGCTCTGCTCGCCGCTGGTATTGGAGGCAGAGTGCGAAAACGATCGTGGGTCTCATCGGCACAGGATTTCGAGAAGCGCCATGGTTGATGGTCGGCACGGTAATTGGCGGTTTTCTGCTGCTTGAATTCAGCACTTCGAAACTTCAACGGGCGCTTGTCGGAGTTATCCTTTTTAGAAGCCACCATGTCACCCCCCACTACGATTCCAGTAGGGCAGCCACTCACCTTTTATGGTTGAAAAACGCTGTCTTGATCGGAAGCTTGTTGGAGGCCTTGATTGACGGGTGCATAACAGGAGTCGTAACAAAAGGTAGAGAAATGACAAGCACGATTGCACTAAGCTTCGTCTCTTTCGTAATGGCCGCACCGCTATTTTGGATGTCGGTTGCCATGCATGACCCGGTCGATCCCGCACTCTTCCCGGCGATCATGGTCCAGCAATTTAGCGGTTCATGCATGATTGTCATTGGCGGTGCAATCGTCCGAGAAATTAGATCGAGCATGTTGCGTCGGCCTTCTGCCAGTCGCTGATCTGATTTTGTCCAACTCCAGTTCGAACACAAGAGTTAACCTAACAAATAATGTACTTATACGGAATAGAGAAGATCGCCTGCTTCTAAGCCGAAGGTCGCGCCACTTTCCCGCGCGTTTGTTTTCGGGTTGTCTCATGCTGGCAACGTGTTTATCATTCAACTGTTTGCAAATGGCGAGTACCCGGAATTCATGGAGCATTTGTCAGTGTCAAAGCTGAGAGTCCACGCGTTTGGGATTTCTGTCGATGGATACAGTGCCGGCCCTTGCCAAAACCTTGAGAACCCGCTCGGCATCGGCGGCATGGCCTTGCACGATTGGATGTTCCCCACTCGCACCATGCAACGCATTTTTGGGAACGACGGCGGGACGACGGGTATCGACGACGATTTCACCGCTCGTGGTTTCGACAACATCGGAGCGTGGATCATCGGTCGTAACATGTTTGGGCCCGTCCGAGGGCCCTGGCCTGACGAGACCTGGAAGGGTTGGTGGGGCGAAAATCCGCCATTCCACACTCCGGTGTTCGTGCTGACTCACCACGCGCGTGCCTCCATCTCTATGGCGGGGGAGACTACGTTCCATTTCGTTACCGACGGGATTCACGCCGCCACGCAGCGTGCTTCCGCCCCTGCAAACGGAAAAGACATTCGGATCGGGGGAGGCGTTGCCACGATCCAGCAATTTCTGCACGCTAAACTCATTGACCACCTCCATCTCGCCATCTCACCAATCCTTATCGGTTCGGGCGAGCAGCTCTTCGCGAATATCGACCTGCTTAAGCTTGGTTACCGATGCACCGAGCACGTATCCACACCAAAAGCGACCCACGTTATTCTCAGCAAGCACAGTTAAGTCGCGCTATGGAGAGCATTCGTGGCGAGGCTGCGGCAAAATCGCTCAGAAGAGTTCGGAAACCGTCCCCCAGGGCGCACCACTTCTTACGTGGTTTCACTTCAAGTTCCTTCGATGCTCTTTCGATCTTCTATGCTTTACCACGCGCTTCGTGTTGGACTGTGGCGCGGCCGATCCAGGCAAAAGCGAACAGTGTGAGACCACCGATCCAACCACCGAGACGGAATGATTCAGGGAAAATAATGTGCAATGGCCACACCGCCGCTGAGCCAGAGTTTCCGCCTGAAAGAGACCCGTTCTGACTTCAGTGGACTCCAATTCGAACTTGGCGGCAGCTGCAACGTCATCATTCGCCGTGAGTTGGGAGTCTAAGATTTGAGTTCGACCCCCACCCTTGGCTCCAGAAGAGGTATAGTCCCGTTCGCCATGAAGGGCGACATCCGATACAGTTCCTGGTTGCGCTGGACTTTGACGAGCGTGCTCCTGGGCGCGCTACTGCCTCTGGCCTCGTCTGTCCCGCAGACGCCGACTCCTGTTCCATCGCTCAAACAAGCCGCGGATGTTGCGACGGCGCCACCGCAGGCCGCTCCTGCGCGAATCACCGCTTACACGCTGTCTCCGGAGTTGTTTCGCAAGGCACACAGACTTTACCAAACGCGCTTTACGATTCGCGTGATTTCAACGTTCTACGGAATTTTTGTTTTTTGGTTGATTCTTCAGGCGAAGTGGGCCGCCAAATTTCGCGATTGGGCAGAACGTGCCACCTCGAGACGATTTGTTCAGTCACTGATTTTCACACCGCTGCTGGTTCTTGCGATCTCACTGCTCCAATTACCGCTGGACCTGTTCGGGCAGTGGGTTCTGCTGCGCTACGGCATTTCTGTCCAATCGTGGGGCTCGTGGTTCGGCGATTGGGGAAAGTCGTTGTTGCTGATCTTCTTCTTCGGAAGTCTGCTGGTGTGGCTGCTGTACGCGATCATTCGCAGGAGCGCACAGCGCTGGTGGCTGTATTTCTGGATCATCTCGCTGCCGCTTCTGTTATTGATGATATTCGCGTGGCCGTATGTCATCGACCCGCTGTTCAACAAGTACGAGCCGCTCGCCACGAAAGCGCCGCAGCTGATCCCGAAGTTGCAGGAAGTCAGCCGCCGGGCGGGACAAGAGATTCCTGTCGTGCGAATGTTTTGGATGAAAGCGAGCGACAAGACCATCGCGACAAACGCTTCGGTCAACGGATTTGGCGCGTCCAAGCGTATCGTCATTTGGGACACGACGCTTGCCCAGGAAACCGATGACGAGGTGCTGGCAGATTTCGGCCACGAGTTGGGGCACTACGTGCTAGGGCACCTGGCGAAGGGCTTTTTCTTTCTCGCCGCCGCGTTGTTTGTGCTGTTCTATCTGGGGAAACAGAGCATCGGCTGGTTGCTGGCGAGGCGTGGTGCCAGCTGGGACATTCGTGGCGTGGAAGATTGCGCGTCTTTGCCCGTTCTACTGTTGATCGTAAGCATTTTTGGCATAGTCGCTACAGCAACGGGGAATAGCTTCAGCCGGTACCTGGAGAATCAGGCTGACGTGTACGGGCTGGAGGTCACGCACGGAATTCTTCCGGACGCAGGGCAGGCGTGCGCGCGATCCTTTCAGAAGTTTGGCAGAATGGTTTTTGTCGAACCGAATCCAAATCCGGTGGACGTGTTTGTGTTCTTCGATCACCCGACGGTCCGGGATCGCATTCACCTCTGCGTCACCTATGATCCATGGTCAAAAGGACAGACCCCCCAGTTTGTAAAATGAGCGGATAGAGGCGGATTGTCAGTTTTGGGACATAGGGCTTAAAATCAATGGAAGCCTCATAAACGAATCTCACACATCGCGCCTGTATCTGGCGAATTGATACCTGGCCGATTTTGCCGGTAATCGCGCCGCGAAAGTGACATGCGCCTCACTCCGCGAACCGCCATTCATGCGCAGATGGCTGATCACAGTTCCGCGACGGATGCCGGCGAGACAATACAGGTGAAGATAGCCAGATGTCGGCTGGACCGACCGATAAAGTCACCGAGGCTGCGAAACTCCTGAGAGCAAGCGAAACCGTAAGAAAATCTTTGCGCTAAACGTGCGCCAAATGATCGGAAATGGCGGGCAATGACTGGCGATGGCGGACAGTTAAGTAGGTGATTTTTCGGCCGAGAGCAAGTCCGGGCTAACTCCGGGCAAAGGTTCTGCTGGACACGTGAAAAACACTCCATCGATTGCCGCGTTTGCTCATTGAGTTGTTGTACCAACGCAGGACTCGGAGAGCGCGCCGTGTGTGTTCCAGCGGCTTGCCACGCCGACATCGGTACCTCGTTCGCGGCGAAATTCAGGAAAAAGTGCATTTCCTTTCTGAATTCTTTGATGGGACCGGGGAGATTAAGGATCTGTTTCAGACTGTGGCGATGAGAAATCAAAGCAAGAGTATGAGAAGTGCTTCGATGCGCTACACAATCTGCTTTCAGCGGCTGGTCTGTCTTGACGAAATTTTTGGAAAGAGATGATCCGCGCGATTTTGGCAGGTACCCTGATCCTCAAGAGAACCGCTCGCTTCACTCGTAACGCAAGGCCACTATCGGATCGACGCGCGAGGCGCGGCGCGCCGGGAGGTAGCCGGCGAGAAAGGCAACCCCCAGCAAAAACACCGGGACACCAATAAACGCAAACGGATCGTGGGCTCCCAGGCCATAAAGTACATCCGAAAGAACCTGCGATACCGCGGCGCAGGCAATCACGCCGACGAGAGCCCCGATTACAACCGGCCGGAGGGCCTGCCTCAGCACGAGACTCAGCACGTCGCGCCCGCCCGCGCCAAGCGTCATGCGAATGCCGATTTCGCGAATGCGCTGGCTCACGCCGTAGGACACCACGCCATGAACGCCGATGGACGCCAGCAGCAGCGCCAGCGCTCCGAGCACGCCCGAGAGGGTCGCGACAATCCGCGATGGCGTCCGCCACAATTCCAGGTTGTCTGCCAATCTCGTCACGTCCACGATCAAATCAGCATCCAGCATCCGCGCCGCTTTACGAATCCCGTTGATCGTCGCCACATCGCCGCCGTTGCTGTGCACCAGCAATTGCAGTACTTGCTGCTCCTTCGGTCCGGCAGGCATGTACAAAAACAACCCATCGCTTTGTCCCAGGTGCGAAACCTGCGAATCCTTCACGATTCCTACCACTTGATATGCTTTCTTTTCGTCCACGTTCCCCAACACCCCGAACGCCGCCCCGGCGGGCGGGGTTTCGCGCAGAGTTTTTCCAATCGCATCCTGTCCGGGCCACAGCCGCCGCGCCGTGGATTCCGTCACCACCAAGACGGGAGCGTCCGACTGCGCCTCTGCTTCTGTGAACGCGCGCCCGCGCACCATCGGCATTCCCAGAATGGTGAAAAATCCCGGCGAGACGACATTGAACTCAAACTGCCGCGATTCCGTCTCTCCGGCAGGGGTCAGTCCTGTGCCCAGGAACTGATTGCCTAGCGGCATGGCTCGCGCTTGCTCCACTTCATCCACGCCTGGCAATGCCTCGACACGTGCGATCAATTCGCGCTGAAAGGCTTGCGCGCGCTCTGCGTTGTAACCTTGCGACGGTAAATCAAATCGCGCCTGCGTCATCCCTTTCATCTCGAAGCCCGGATCCACGGTTTGCGCCAAATATAGGCCCCTCATCAGCAATCCTGAGGCAATCAACAGCACCATGCACACTGCCACCTGGACGCCGACGAGCGAGCTGCGGAGCATCCCTCCGCTCGATCTCCTCCCCAGAAATCCCCCGCTATCCCCTTTCACCGCCGTGCTCAAGTCCTGCCGCGTCGCATAGAGAGCCGGAGTCAGGCCAAACACGATCCCTGTCACGGCGGTCAACGCAAACGAATATCCCCAAACGTGCAAGTCCGGACTTACGTCCCACACCAGTGGAGGAACACCGTGCGGCAGATGCGCCAGCAAATAACGCGCGATACCTTCGACCGACCAGAACGCCAAAAGCGATCCCGCCGTTCCGCCGAGAAACGCGATTAGCAGGCTCTCGGTCAAGAGTTGCCGGACAATTCGCCAACGGCTTCCTCCAATGGAAAGCCGGATCGCAATCTCCTTCTGCCTCGCGGATGCCCGCGCGAGTAGGAGATTCGCCACATTCGCGCAAGCAATCAGCAGCACCAAGGCGACCGCGGCCAATACCACTGCTCCAATTCCAAAGACCACAGTGCGCTCCTCCGATCGTCCCATGAATGTCGCGCGACGAACCGTCAGTGTGGTCGTTCGCCCGGGGTATTGCTGATCGAGCCGTCCTGCTATTACCGACAGATCCGCGCGCACCTTTTCGAGCGAAACTCCGGGCCGCATCCGTCCCAGCAGCGATAGCCAGCCGGTGTTGTCTTCGGGGAGTAAGTCGCTGTCGGGTTCGAAGGCCTTCTGCATTGTGACCGGCGCCCAAAACTCACTGGGCCAAGGATCGAGTCCGCGAAATCCCTGCGCGGCCACTCCAATCACGACAAATTTCGTGCGATTAAGCGAAATGGTTCTGCCCGCCATGTGCGGGTCCTCGCCGAACTGGCTTCTCCACATCTCATCGCTCAGCACTACCACGGGGCTCTCTCCCGGCGCGCGGCAATCCTCCTCTAGGAATGTCCGCCCCAGCGCCGGCCGCTCCCCCAGAACATCGAAAAAGTTGCAGGACGTCTCCGCTCCCATTACCTGTTTGCGACTTTCGCCTCCCAGTGGCACTTCGCCTAAGAATGGCGCATACGCCAGCAACCCTGAGAAGACGTGATTGTTCGCTCGATAATTCTTGTACTCCGAGTACGAAAAAAGTCCGGACTCGCCGTGCAGGTTGCGCCGAAACTTTCCATGGAAAATCTGATCCACACTCACGATCTGTTGCGCCTGGGGAACGGGCAGAAGCTTTAGCGCAACGCCATTCAGCACCGAGAAAATACCCGTGTTCACTCCGATTCCCAG
>Ga0210395_10003239_pt1 | contig 12501 bp, 14 predicted proteins | sample IncBWH4OmetaG_FD_150861 | JGI IMG/M metagenome (GOLD analysis project Ga0210395, IMG submission 150861) | Forest soil microbial communities from Barre Woods Harvard Forest LTER site, Petersham, Massachusetts, United States - Inc-BW-H-4-O ...
CCAGTCCTGGTCGCGCAGCGCCAGCACCGCCCCGACCTGGCAGGCATCCTGGCCGCGCGAGGAAGGATAGACCGCGAGCCTGCCCTGCTTGGTCAGCGCGGTGGCCTGGGTGTCGAAGCGGCGCCCGAGCACCATGTGGCGGTGCAGGCTGCGCAGGACGGCGGGACCGGGGATTGTCAGCTCGCCGTGGTACCCGCCGGAGTGGCCGTCTTGGTCGATCAGCTGGAGCGGCGCCGCGCTTGGCAGCAGGCTTTCGGCGGTGGCCGTGTCGCCTGGGTGAGTGAGGGTCGTCATTGCCCCTCCCTTCAAGGTGCGTTATGCAGGAGATTCTGCCCTGACGAGGCCAATTTTCTAGCGTCCGGGCACAAGACAAGATGAATTGATTTCTAAACCGGGTTATATTAGCCATATGACTCTCAGTAACCCGCCCGCGGACGGCCTGCGTGGACATATGGCAGCGATGGACGACACCGATCGGCTCATCGTCGAGGCGCTGCGCGCCGACGGCCGGATGTCCATGCGCGCGCTCGCCGACCTGGTCCACATCTCGCGGGCCAGCGCGTACGCCCGCGTGGCCCGGCTGGAACGCGACGGCGTGATCACCGGGTACGCCGCGCTCGTCGATCCCGTGCGCTACGGCTACGCGCTATCGGCCTACGTCTACCTCGACGTCGCGCAGCGGTCGTGGAAGTCGGTACGCGGCCAGCTGCTGAGCATGCCCGAGGTCGACCACATGGCGCTCGTCTCCGGCGAGCACGACATCGTGCTGCGCGTCCGCGCCCGGGACGCGGTGTCCCTGCGCGACGTGGTGCTGACGCGCCTGCAGGAAATCCCCGAGGTCCGTTCCACTCAGACGGTGCTGATCTTCGAGGAGCTCACTCCCGGCCAGGGCCGGGGCGGCCTCCCGCGCTACTGACGTCGCAGCGAGCAGGACCATGTCGTTAGCCTAGAGCGGTGAGCGTTGGCGGCCAGGAAACGATGATGGCGTGGGTGGTGACCGAGCCGGGGCCGATCGAGACCGGCCCGCTGCGGTACGTGGAAAAACCTGTACAGGTCCCGGCTCCTGGCGAACTGCTGGTTCAGGTCCTGGCCTGCGGCGTCTGCCGCACCGACCTGCATGTCAGCGAGGGCGACCTGCCGGTGCACCGCGAGCACGTCACGCCCGGTCACATGGTCGTTGGCCTGGTGGCGGCACTGGGGGAGGGCGCCACCGGCTACGCGGTCGGGGACCGGGTCGGCGTGGCGTGGCTGCGGTACGTCGACGGGACGTGCGCCTACTGCCGCCGCGGCGACGAGAACCTCTGTCCCGCGTCGCTCTACACCGGCTGGGACGCCGACGGCGGGTACGCGCAGTACACGACCGTGCCGGCGGCGTTCGCCTACCAGCTGCCGCCCGGCATCCCCGACGTCGAGCTGGCGCCGCTGCTGTGCGCGGGGATCATCGGCTACCGGGCGCTGCTGCGCGCGGCGCTGCCGGAGCGCGGCAGGCTCGGGCTGTACGGATTCGGTGACAGCGCCCACCTGGTCGCCCAGCTAGCGCTGGCGCAAGGCGCGACCGTCCACGCCCTGACCCGCGGCGAGGCGTCCCAGCGGCTGGCGCTGGAGCTAGGCGCCGCGTCGGCCGGCGGCGCGTACGACTCCCCGCCAGAACCGCTGGACAGCGCGATCCTGTTCGCGCCCGTCGGCGACCTCGTGCCGGTCGCGATGCGCGCGCTGGACCGTGGCGGAGTCCTGTCCGTCGCCGGGATCCACCTGACCGACACGCCGCCGCTGAACTATGAGCGCGAGCTGTTCTATGAGAAGGAACTGCGCAGCGTCACCTCCAACACCCGGCGGGACGGCCGGGAGTTCCTCGCGCTCGCCGTCCGGCACCACGTCCGGGCCACCACGCACGTGTATCCCATGGCGCGAGCGCAGCAGGCGCTGCAGGACCTGAAGGCCGGCGTTTTCGATGGGGCGGCCGTTCTCGTCAACGACCGCGCCGAATGACGGTGGCGGGAAGCGCCGCCCGCCGTTCGGAATAAAGGAAAGAGCTCAGCTAGGCACGTAGACACCATCAAGGTCGGCCTCGAACTCCACCTGGAGGCACCTTGCGAACCAGGCCGCTCTAAAAGCGCAGAGCTCACACTATTGGAGGACGTGATAAGACGTACGCGCGAGGCTACGATGTTACCCTGTACCTGGGATGTCTTGGGTCGAGGGGGGCCAATGCAGCTTTTCATTTCATATGCTAGACCAGACAGGACACGCGCCGAATCCCTGACGCTTCGCCTCAGGCAGGCGGGAATTAACGTCTGGCTGGACAGCGACCTGGTCGGCGGTCAGGCATGGTGGGACAGGATCCTGGATCAGCTTCGTTCATGCGATGCTGTCGTCGCGGCAGTTTCAAGGGCATCCATAAAGTCGCAGGCATGCCGGTCTGAACGCGAGTATGCCGCCATTCTGGGCAAGCCGATCCTGCCGCTCACCCTTGAGCCAATGAGTTCCGAGATGCTGCCGGCCGACATAGCCAGGATCCAGACGATTGATTACTCTCAGCCCAGCGAAGCCGCCGCTTTCGAACTGATCGGTGCGATCCTGACACTGCCCAAGGCCGGGGAACTTCCCGATCCGGTCCCCGAGGCACCTCCCGTACCGACCTCACCATTCGGCACCCTCGTCGATCGCCTGGCTGAGCCTACTTTGAGCATGGACGACCAGCTCGCCATTGTCGGGAGACTTGAAGCAGCGCTCGGCCCAGCGGCTGACCCGCATGACAGGCCCACCGCCCTCGAATTGCTTCGCCAGCTGGACGAGCGACCTGATTTGTTCGCAGCGGCAGCACGGCAGATCGTGAAGATCAGAGCGCAGCTGCAAGCGGCTGATCAGCAGCAGGGCTCTGCATCCCAGGCCCGCGTACGTCAGGATCCGCGGTATGGCGGCACTGGCCCGGTCTCCAGCGCGTCCGCACGTAATCAGAATACTCCGCCGCCCCGGGCAGACCACATTGACGGCACAGCGATGATATATATCAGTCGCCAGCCGGGAGAGCTGCAATACAAACTAAACGCGTGGCTGATTTTTATCGACGGCAAGAAGGTCGGCAAGATCTGGCAGGCCCAGCGCCGCAAATATCCGATCACACCCGGGACCCATCAGATACAGATCAGACTTAACACCATGTCCAGCCACTGCAGCCCGGTGGAGGTATTCACGGTCAACGCCGGTGACTGCGCGGAATTCTCATGTGGCCTCGATCATCCGCTGACCATGGGTAACGCATTCACCGCCGGGGCGTGGAAAGGTCAGCTCATGGCCCCGAAGAACTCCTTTATACGGCTTAGCCGCGAGCGGCCGTGAGCCGGGAGACGCCTATGCACGGGACAAGCCGGCGAGCACGTGGATCGCGACGACAATCCAGAAAAGGATCTTGACAATCTTAGCGGATTTGCGGGCGGTCTCGAGATCACCAGTTATCAGGCTCGCCCGCGTTCGTTGCGCCAGGATGACGGCCGCAATGCCCAGCGGGAAGAAGAAGATCAGCGACACGATGGCCATCACCCAATGCGGAGTCGGCGTGGCCTCGGACGCGGGTTTCCGGTCTGCGACTGTCGGCTGTGCCGCCTGCTGCGCGCCCAGTCCACCCGGGTGCCCGACTCCGCTCGCGCTTCCCTGCTCGTTCCAGGCGCTCTGCTGGTTCCAACCGCTCTGCTCGTTCCAGGCGCTCTGCTCGTTCCAGGCGGTCTGGCCACTCGGGGCCTGCTGACCGGTCGGGGCTCCCGAGGTCCACCGATCGTGTGGCTGTGAAGGTGGCTCCTGGGGCCACGGCGGCATCCCGCGAGCCCCCGTGTCCGGCACACTGCTCCTGAGGGCGGCTATCCGCCTGTCCACGGCGGCGAACAGGTCTTCGCGTTTCTCCATCTGGCCAAGCATTTCAAGCGCGACGGGCCGGTCGTTCGGGTCGGCCGAAGGAGCAAGCGCGCTCTCCAGCCTTCCGATGATGGCGAGTTGCTGGTCTTGATCGAGCGACGGGGCCTTCAGTTGCTCCGCGACATTGTCGAGCGCGGAGGCGGGTGCCGATGGCGGCTCCGGCAACGGGTCAGGGAGAGCAAGCGGCTTGGGCAGCCGGATGATCGCGCCGGCCAGATGGAACGCGGCTGCTTCATCTGGCTGCGAGTAATCGATTACCTGGAGCCGGGCCAGATCGGACGGCAGCAATTCGATACCGAGCGGCTCAATGGTGAGCGGGAGGATGGCCTTACCCAGGCTCGCGGCATATTGGCGCTCGCGAATGCACGCCTGTGACCGCAGCGAAGCCCTTGAAACAACAACCACAGTGGCATCGCACAGGCGAAGCTGCCGCAGTATCTCTTCCCACCAGACCTGTCCACTCGCCTTTCCGGCGTCAAGCCACACGTTGTTTCCTGCTTGCCGCAAGCGCTGCGCCACAGCATCGGCCCGGAGCCGATCCGGCCTGGCATAAGAAAGAAAGATCTCCACCGGCTCTCCCCCCAGTCTCGGCCCCAGGACGCCAGTTTGTTGGACTCAAGATTCCAGGGGGGAGACTCCAGCGGGAAGTATTCCAGGGCGTGCTTAATTGGTCAAGGCAGCTCGCCAGCAGCCATCACGCGTCCCACCTTCCTCAACCGACCCCTACTAAAGATCAGCGATTCCAGAAGGCGGATCTGCTCCGCGGGCATATGCGCCGCGTTGTCGATGGGGCGGCCGTTCTCGTCAACGACCGCGTCGAATGACGGTGGAGGGAAGCACCGCCCGCCGTTCGGAGTAAAAATCCGCGACCGCGAGAGCCAATGTGCAACCGACGGTAGCGCGTTCCCGATCGACGTGCTACCATTGGTTGCAGATACAGGCGGAACTCAGGAAGAGAGCGGATGCTGATGCAAGGCCTCGCGATCGAGCGGGAGGTTGTGATCGAGGCGCCGGTGGAGGTGGTGTGGCGCACCATCACCGAGCCTGATCAGTTGAGCCAGTGGTTCGCCGACCGGGTAGAGCTCGTCGTCGAACCCGGCGCCCATGGCTTCATGCGGTTCGGGGACCAGGGCGGTCCTGTCGTCGTGGAGACCGTCGACCCGCCGACTCGGTTCTCATTCCGCTGGAACTACCCCAGTGGGCAGGAGCCGGTGGCCGGCAACTCGATGCTCGTCGAGTTCACGTTGACACCCGAGGGGCCGGAGCGGACCCGTCTTCGGGTCGTCGAAAGCGGCCATGAGCTGCGCGACTGGCCCGATGCTGAGAAGCGGCGCTACGCCGACGAGCACGAGGACGGCTGGGGCGAGTACCTGGATAACCTCGTCGAATTGCTCGCTAAACGCCGATGACGGCGCAGATCGATGACGAGCTGTGGTCGGCCATCGCCGATCCGTCTCGCCGCCGGGTCCTCGACCTCCTGATCAGCAACAGTGAGGTGAGCGCGAGCTGGCTGGCCGGACGGGTGCCGTTCTCCCGCCAGGCCGTCTCCAAGCATCTGGTCGTGCTCGAACGGGCCGGGCTGATCACCAGAAGCAAACAGGGCCGGGAAGTCCTTTACCAGGTACAAGCCGACCGTCTCGACCAGGCCACCCGGGCCATGGCCGAGCTCGCCGCCCGGTGGGACCGGCGGCTCGACGCGGTAAAGCGGCTCGCCGAGGCCGCGTACGCGAACAGGGAGGACAACAATGACCGAACACAAGACCGGAACACGTGAGCAGTGGCTCGCCGCCCGGCTCCAACTGCTCCAGGCGGAGAAGGAGCTGACCCGCCGCGGCGACGACCTCGCTCGCCAGCGGCGGGAACTGCCGTGGGTTCGCCTCGACAAGGACTACCGCTTCGACACCGAGAGCGGTGCGGGCTCGATCGCCGGCCTGTTCCGCGGCCGGTCGCAGCTGCTGGTGTACCACTTCATGTTCGACCCCGGTTGGGACGAGGGCTGCCCGAGCTGCTCGTCGATCGCCGACGGCTTCGACAAGACGTACCCGCATTTCCTGAACCACGACGTCGCGTTCACCGCCGTGTCGCGGGCGCCGCTGGACAAGCTGCTCGCGTACCGGGACCGGATGGGGTGGAGCTTTCCCTGGGCGTCATCGGGAGGCAGCGACTTCAACTACGACTTCCACGTCACGATCGACCCGTCGGTCACGCCCGTCGAGTACAACTACCGAAACCAGGCCCAGCTGGAGCAGGCGAACATCGCGTGGCGCGACTGGGTAGGCGAGCAGCCGGGCATGAGCGCGTTCGCCCTCGACGACGGCGTCGTCTACCACACCTATTCCGCGTACGCCCGGGGCTTCGACGCCCTCTGGCCCATGTGGCAGTGGCTTGACCGCACCCCGCTCGGCCGCGACGAAGGCGACTGGTCGTGGTTCCACCGCCACGACGAATACGACAGCACGAAGAGTTCGGCTCCCGGCGAAGCGAGCGACTACAACAGCGAGATCATCGAGGAGTTCCGGGCGAACCAGGGGCGCGTTGGCGGCATGTGGGCGGGCACCACGCTCCTTCTCCTCCACCACGTTGGCGCCAAGTCCGGGATCGAGCGAGTCACGCCACTGGCGTGCTCCCCCCGGGGCGGCGACCGCTTCGCGATCTGGGCCGCCAACGGCGGATCGCCTACCCACCCGAACTGGTACTACAACCTCAAAGCCAACCCCAGGATCACGGTCGAGGTGGGTGCGCAGACGTTCACAGTCCTGGCCGAGGAACTTGGCGACACCGCCCGCGCCGAGCTGTGGCCACAACTGGTCGCGGAGTGGCCAAAGCCCGTGGCGGATTCCCCTGACCTCGGCGCGACCCAGGCCAAGTCCGCCCGCCAGTTTCCTGTCTTCCTGCTGACCCGGGAAGACTCTTAGTAGGGGTGGTCACGCGGTTTGCCAGTTGATGAGCGGGAGCAGGTGGCTGGGCTGGCCGCCGCGGCAGACCATGATCCGTCCGGCGATGGTGTCGTCAGCGAGGAACGTCATTGTGGCCTCGGCTATGTCTGCGGGGGTGAGCACCGGGGGGAGGGCGGCAAGCTCAGCGGGCGTCAGGCGGGCTCGCGACCGGCGTGAGGCCGGGGTGTCCACCAGGCCGGGGCAGATGCACTTGACCCGCACGCCTACTGATTCGCGCAGCGGTGACAGGCAGCCAGTAAACCGGATCACCCCTGCCTTCGCGACCGCGTACTCGGGAGCGTCGTGGCTGGTTGTTCCCAGCCACAGACAAAAGTGCCCGGCAAGACAGCCTGGGGTGTGCGGGCCGATTCGATCTATTTGCCGTTTGCGGTGTCAGAGCACCGGAAACTGCACATATATGCGTGCCGGCTTGCCTGGCGCGGCCCCGTATGTCACTGCAGTCTCTCGCCGTCTCGCAAGTCGGGGGTGCCAGTATGCCGATCGCGCGATCGGCAGACCGCGGGACCAAAGGGTGCCGTCGCGTGCGTTAGCCGTCGAACATCGCGAAGAGGGTGTTGAGGCCTTCAGCCAGGAGCGGGTGCGTGAAGATCGCGTCGGCCATGGCCGTATAGGTGAGCTTGCCCAGCATGGCGACCTGGATGATGCTCATGATCTCGCCGCCTTCGCTGCCAAGGACCGCGCAGCCCAGGATTTGCCCGCTGTCCGCGTCGACGACGGCCTTCATGAAGCCGCGTGTCTCCCCTGTCTCGATGGCCCGGATGACGGCGCTCATCGGGAGCTTCGCCACCCGGATCGCGTGTCCTTGCGCCCTGGCCTCCCGCTCGGTCAGGCCGGCGCGGCCAAGCTGCGGGTCGATGAACATCGTGTAGGGAACGATCCGGTCGCGCGTGCTCGCTTTCTCGTGCCTGACCAGGTTGGCGCGCAAGATGCGGTAGTCGTCGTAGGAAAGGTGGGTGAAGGCCGGGCCGCCTTTGATGTCCCCCATCGCGTAGACGCCAGGGACACTGGTTTCCAGGTACTCGTCGACCTCGATGAAGCCCGCGTCGTTGAGCCGGATGCCGGCTGCCTCGGGGGTGAGCGCGTCCGTGTTCGGGATGCGGCCGATGGCCGACAGCAGGTGCGAGCCTTCGATCTGTCGCTCACCGTCCTGCGTGCTGACGATCAGCCGCAGGCGGCCGCCACCGGCCGCCTCCACCCGGGTCGGCATCGCCGAGGTCAGGATCGTGATCCCGTCATCGCGCAAGATAGCGGCGACCTCGTCCGAGACGTCATCGTCCTCGATCATCATCAGACGGGGTGCGGCCTGGATGATGGTGACCTCGCTGCCGAACCGGCGGAACATCTGCCCGAACTCCAGCCCGATGTAGCCGCCGCCGAGGATCATCAGGTGCTCAGGGAGCTTGTCCAGCTCCATGATCGACGTTGAATCGAGCACCGGGACGTCGCTCGCGCCGGTGATCGTCAGCGGCCTTGGCCGCGTCCCCGCGTCGATCACGATCACCGGCGCGCTGATCGGCCGCGTCCCGCCGTCCGTCAGGGCGACCTCGACCATCTTCGGCCCGGTGAAATGGGCCTCGCCTTCGATCAGGTCAAGCCCGTCTTGCGCCAGCCGGCTCGCGTAGTTCTCCCGCGCGCCGGCGACCATGGCCCGTTTACGCTCGCGCACCGCGGCCAGATCCACCGATACCGGACCAAGGCGCACGCCGTACTCCGCGGCGCGGCGCGCCTGGTAGGCGAGGCGCGCGCTGGCGACCATCGTCTTGGTCGGGGTGCAGCCCGAGTTGACGCAGACACCGCCGAGCGGGCCGCGCTCGACGAGCGCCACCTTCTGGCCCGCCTCCGCCAGCTCCACCGGGAGGAACCGGCCGCCCTGGCTGGTCCCGATCACGATCGCGTCATAGTGCTCATCGGCCACTGCGTCATCTCCCATGTCCTGGTGACTGCGTCGGCGTGGACCCGTGAGAGCGTAACGAGCCCGCCGCGACGTGACGTCACCCTGCCCGCATGATGTAACGGCACCCGTCAGGAATGCCGCGGCGAACACGCGGGTTAGCCGGGCATGAGCGTGTTCACTGACAAGGAACTCGACTATTTCACCGAGCAGCGCCTGGGGCGGATCGCGACCGTTGGCCCGGACGGGCAGCCGCATGTGGTACCGACTTCGTTTCGCTATAACGCCGAACACGACGCGATAGACGTGGGCGGCTTGCGGATGAGCCAGACCAAGAAGCTCCGTGACGTGCAGCGCACCGGGCGGGCGAGCATAGTGATCGACGATGTTCTCCCGCCATGGCAGCCCCGGATGATCGAGGTGCGCGGGACCGCCGTGGTGGTCCCAGCGGGAGGCAAGGTCCTGAACGAGCGGTTCGAGGACACCATCGTGCGCATTCAGCCCACGCGGATCATCGCGTTCGGCATCGATGCGGGCGAGACGTCCAACGCACGATCGGTCAGCGCGACCTAACGAATAGCTGCCCGGCTAGCGCGCTCTCCGGACGTTCACGACCCTGCGTTTGCGCAAGGACTCGAGCCATTCGTGCCCGCTGAGCAGCCGTGTGGTCTTGCCTGACCTGACCTCGCCCGCGGCGGCAATGGCCATCGAGACGCTGGCAGCGGTCATATCGTCGGGTGCCTCGTAGACGACCAGCACGTCATACTCGCCAAACGGAAAGCCGGCTACCAAGATCTTGGCGCCCAAGTCCTCAACTGTCGGCCTGATCGTTTCCACGGGGTCTTCCGGCTCCTTGAGCTGAGCCGCCATCGACTTCGCGGTATAGGAGGCTTGGTACATGTAGAGCGGCATCGAGATTCCCCTCAGGCGGGCGCAGGTCCATTGATCACCCGCCAGCCCCTGTGCGGTTTAACGATGGTAGACCCAGCCCGGACGGGCGCACCACCCCTCCGTCATGCCCATTCGTATCAGCCGCTGGCGGCAGAGAAGCGACAGAAAAGCGGTAGAAATAATCATGTGGCTGGAACCGGATCGCTGCGCACTTACCTGGGAACCGCGCCAGGGGTAGGCAAGACCTACCGCATGCTGGCCGAAGGCCGCGACCGCGCCGCCAGCGGCGAGCGGGTGGTGATCGGCTGGCTCGAGACGCACGGCCGCCCGCAGACCGACCGTCAGGCCGAGGGTTTGGACGTTATCGAACCTCAGCTGGTGGAGTACCGGGGTTCGCGATTCCCCGAGTTCGACCCGGCCGCGGCGATCGCGTCCGGCGCGGACGTGGTCTTGGTGGATGAGCTCGCGCACATGTCACCGGACCGGGGCAGGCAGCGTTGGGAAGACGTCGCCGACGTCCTGGCCGCCGGGCTGGACGTTGTCACCACCGCCAACGTCGCGCACCTGCGATCGGTGCGGGACTACGCGGCCCAGATCACCGGGGTGGGGACGGTGGCGTCCGTGCCCGATGAGTTCGTCCGCTCGGGCGACGTCGTGCTGGTGGACATGCCCGCCGACGCGCTGCGCAGGCGGATCGCCTCGGGCTCCGTGTACTCGGCGGAGCAGGTCGGCGGGGCGCTTGCCGACTACTTCCGCGCCGCCAACCTCGCCGCGCTCAGCGAGCTGGGCCGGGCGTGGATGGACGGAACAGCCGAGGATCTCGCCGAGGAACTGCTCGCCCGCCTCGGGCTGGCCGGGTCGGCCGTGCCGCCGGTCGTGCTGGCCGCCGACTCCGGAACGGCGTCGGGTGAGACGCTGATCCACCGTGCGGCCGAGATCGCCAGGGAGGCGGACGCGCAGCTCGTCGTCGTGCACGTCCGGATCACCGACGGCCTTACCCGCGGCCGGCCCGCCGACGACTTGAACAGGCACAGGAAGCTGACCGCCGAGCTCGGCGGAACCTACATCCAGGTCCAGGAGTCCACGCTGGAAGCGGGGCTCGCCAAGGCCGCCCGGGCCCAGGACGCGGCCATCGTCGTGGTCGGCGGCCACCAGTCCCGGCTAGCGGAGCTCTTCCTCGGTTCGGTCTCCGGACGGCTGCGCAAGTTGCTGCCGGAAGCCGATGTCCGAGAAGTGGCCACCTGATCGAATAAGCCGTTCCCGCGCGGGCCGCTCCGCGGCAGGGGTTCCAGCCGTGGGGCGGCCCGCGCCGCCAGTGCCGCGGCGACGTCTGGCGGTACCGGCACGTTCGAGCCCTGGAAACCGCGGAACGGGCGGAACGAGCCGAGCTGGACGTCCTCGAGCAGCTCAAACCTGAGCAGTGGCGGGCTGATGCGGTAGTCGAACCTGATGTCGGTCCGCCACCGGAAGTGCGCCGGGTCCGATGGCTGAACGGGGTGCTCGTAAGTCTGCGACACGATCGTCGCGGCGTAGTAGATGCCAGGGTCTTTCGGCCCCACGATCTGCAGCCAGACCCGGTCGCCGACCGCCATCCGGTCCCGGTAGCGAGGCGTGCCCCACCACTGCTCGCGGGAGGCTGCCACCGCGGCGTCCAGGTCGTAGTGCCGGCGGTTGCCCTGAAAGATCCAGTCAGCCATGACTTCTTTGTACTAGCCAACCGGGCTGGCCCGGTCGCGGGGGGTGGCGGGGCGGGACGGGCTGCCGCGTTACAGTGGGGCGGTGACGCTACCGTATGACTCCGAGGCGAAGTTCGCCGACTACGCACACCCGCAGATGCTGGTGACCACCGAGTGGCTCGCCGCCCACCTTGACGACCCCGGCCTGGTAGTGGCCGAGTCGGACGAGGATGTGCTGCTGTACGAGACGGGGCATATCCCTGGCGCGGTCAAGCTGGACTGGCACACCGAGCTCAACGACCCGGTCACCCGCGACTACGTCGACGGGGCCGGGTTCGCCCGGCTGATGTCGGCCAAGGGCATCAGCCGGGACACCACGCTGGTGCTCTACGGGGACAGGAACAACTGGTGGGCCGCGTACGCGTTGTGGGTCTGCTCCCTGTTCGGGCACCCTGACCTGCGGCTGCTGGACGGCGGCCGGGCCAAGTGGCTGGCCGAGGGCCGTCCCGTCAGCACCGACGCGCCGCGGCGGCCGCAGACGGACTACCAGGTCATCGAGCGGGACGACACGCGGATCCGCGCGTTCAAAGACCAGGTGCTCAGCCACCTCGGACAGCCGCTGATCGACGTCCGCTCGCCCGGTGAATACACCGGGGCGCTGCTGCACATGCCCGACTACCCGCAAGAAGGCGCGCTGCGCGGCGGGCACATCCCCGGGGCCAAGAGCGTCCCATGGTCACGCGCGGCCGCCGAGGATGCCACGTTCCGCCCCCGCGCCGAGCTTGAGGCGATCTACGAAGGTGACGCCGGCCTGCACTCCGACGATGACGTCGTGGTCTACTGCCGCATCGGGGAGCGGTCCAGCCACACCTGGTTCGTGCTGCACCACCTGCTCGGCTACCCGCACGTGCGTAACTACGACGGGTCCTGGACCGAGTGGGGGAACAGCGTCCGGGTCCCCATCGCCCGCGGAGAAAACCCGTGACCGCCACCTCCCTGCATCCCCGGCTGCAGGAGATCGCCGACGAGTTCCATGAGCTCCCGGACGCCGACCGGCTCCAGCTGCTGCTGGAATTCGCCCGGGAACTGCCGCCGCTGCCCGACCGCTACGCCACGGACCACGACCTGCTCGAGCGCGTGCCGGAATGCCAGACGCCGCTTTTTCTGGCGGTAGAGG